>Ga0181521_10000099_pt1 | contig 98301 bp, 84 predicted proteins | sample PEATcosm2014_Bin_32_FD_119764 | JGI IMG/M metagenome (GOLD analysis project Ga0181521, IMG submission 119764) | Peatland microbial communities from MTU Mesocosm Facility, Houghton, MI, USA - PEATcosm2014_Bin02_60_metaG | ecosystem: Environmental > Terrestrial > Soil > Wetlands > Peat | place... | reverse complement strand
CTCGCGGAGCAGATGCTCGCATTCATCGAGACCTACAACCAAACCGCCAAACCCTTCAAGTGGACCTACACCGGCAAGGTCCTCGAGGCATAACCAACGAACTTCACAAACGCACCACTAGGATGTGCGCCTTATCAGACAGTCCGACATCTAGAACTCCGGAGTGGACCGACGACTCGGTGAGTTGCTGCGCCTAGGGTCCCCCGGGGTGCCGTACCCCGCTACGGCACTTCAAACACGCTCAGCAGCGTTTCGTCTTCATACACATCGTTGAAGTGCGCGGCAAACAGCGCCTCCCCGTCCGCGCTGAGCGCGAGCCCGTGCGCCGCGATGCTGTGAGTTTCCCCCGACCCGTATGTCGTCGCTTCGAAGATCGGCGTCACTTTGCCGACCTGCTCGACGCGGATGTCCGGGCCGAAGGCGAAGCCGAGCCCGGTCGCGAGCAGGTCCGCGCGGCGCCCTGAGACGGCCACGGCCGCCGGATACGCTTCGCCGGGATAGACGACTCCATCGGGTTTCAGGGTGCTCGCGCTCAGCTCTTCGAAGTCGTACGGCCATCCTGACGCGGGGATCACATGCTTGCCGTTGGGAGAGACCGCCAGGCCCTCGATGTTCTCCTGGTTCAGCCCCCGGCCGCTCGCCGCCACCACGGGAGCTCCGGATGAGACATTCAATCTGTAGATCGACCCGGGCGACACCCCGTCGCTGGCGACGAACAGCTCGTCGCGGTCGGCCGGGGTCGTTGCCAGGTCGGGCTCGTAGTAGGCGTCTTCTTCGAACTGCCTCAGTTCGTGTGACGCCAGGCTCACGGCCGCGAGCCCGCCCCAGCCGTGTTCGGATCCAGTGGTGGTCCACAGCGCGTCGCCCGCGATCGCGAGCCATCTCGGGTTGCGCAGCCCCGTGACGAGTGGGCTCTTGCCCACCGTCAGCGTCTTGAGGTTTATCTGCACGACCGCGCCCGCGGTGCTCTCGGCAACGAACAGCGTGCGCCCCTTGATGACCATCCCGTATGCCCCGTCGATGTTCGGGATGGTCGCGACAGGGTCGCCGGAGAAGTCGAGCACGTCGACCACGTTCGCGCGCGGACCCGATACCAGCACGTGTTCGCGCGCGTTGTCGACGACGATCGCTCCGAACCCAATCGCGCCAAGATCGGTTTCCGCGGCGGCTGCGGCCGAGGACGCAAACTGGCCTCCGACGAACAGCGCGATGAGCACCGTCGCCACGAGCAGCGGGCGTGTGAGGAAACGACGCTTGCCTCTCAGCATGGGTCTCCCATGGACGCCGGCGCAGTCATGGACGTCGTAAGGACTGTTTCTCGCCAACGCCACGTTTCCCTCCGTCTCCGTCGCAGTGCCTGGCGGGCGCATGCCGTTGGGTCTACCATCCACCCAGACGGTTGGCGGTGAGATCTCCAGCTTGGGGGAGGCCGATGCGAGTTCGTGTCCTGTTGGCAGTGGCGATGTCGATCGCGGCGCTGGCGGCGTCCGCCGCGCAGGCGCTTCCGGGCATGAGCCTGACGCCGACCGTCGGGCCGCCGGGCACGCTCGTCGTCGTAGAAGCCGGCATCCCGGCGAACAACACGCCGGTCACGGTCAGCTTCGACGCAACCGTCGCCGGATCGGGGAAAACGAGCCCCCACGGCCTGTTCATGTCCAAGTTCCACGTGCCCGCGTCCGCCGCGCCGGGCGTGCACACCGTCACCGTCGAAGCCAGCGATGGCTTCAGCATCTCGGAGCTCTTCACCGTGCGCACGAACTGGAACGAACCCCGCTACGAACTGGCCAGAGGCTTCGACCCCTATGAAAACGTGCTCTCGAGCGAGAACGTGGGCGGGCTCGGCGTGATCGCGTCGGCGTCGTGGGAAGGCCACGTTCGCTCCGAGCCGATCTACTCCAACGGCATGGTCGTGACGGGCTCCGACGACGGCACCGTGCGCGCCTTCGACCCCTCGACCGGCGCGCAGCTGTGGAGCTTCGACGCGGGCGGCCAGGTGCTGGGCTCGCCGATCGCCGTGTTCGCCGCCGGCTCCTCGCCGCAGTCCGCCGCCCCGTGCACGATCGTGGCCGCCTCGAGCACCGGCGCCATCTTCGGCGTCGACCCCGTCACCGGGGCGCGGATGTGGTCATACGACGGAGCGGGCCTGGTGTCAAGCCAGCCCGTCGCCACCGGACGGGAAGTGATCTTCGCGGGCGACGGCGGCACCCTGACCGCGCTCGACGGCTGCAGCGGCACGCCCATATGGTCGATGGGCACCGCCTACTCCGGGCCGGCGCAGCCCCCGCTCGCGGTCCCCGACGTGGAGCTCCCCGACGGCGCCACCGGCACGCTGATCATCGGGTGCTTCGGCGACGTCACAGCCGCCTTCGATGCGTCCACGGGCGGCCAGCTGTGGTCGCATACGGATCCAGCCCCGGATGAGGGACCCGCCGCGTATGGCACGCTCGCGAAGACCCGTCTCGTGTACGCGGCGGGGTCTGAGATAGTCGAGCTCAACGCATCGAACGGCGAGGTCGTGTGGTCGCATGCGACAGCCGCCCCGGTGCTCGGGGGCGTCGCGGTGAGCTTCAAGAAGAGCGTCACGGGCAAGGGCGTCCTGAAGCTCTCGCCGCTGTCGGCGATCGCCGCGGACGAAGCGGGCGGTGTGCTCGCGCTCTCGGTCAAGAACGGCAAGCGGCTCTGGTCCACCGCCGGCACGGGCCCGATCGAGGACACGAGCCCGGCGGTGGCCAACGGCGTCGCCTACCTGGTCGCCGACCCCGGCCCGCTGCAGGACGAAGGCAGCCTGCAGGCGCTCGACGTCGCCACGGGGGCGCCGCTCTTCAGCGTGAGCCTCGGCGCGCCCGTCCCCGGGTCAGTCGGCGCACCCGCGCCGTCGGTGGCCGACGGGCGGGTGTACGTCGGTGGCTTCAACGGGGGCCTGCGCGTGTTCGGGCTCGGCGCCCCGGCGGGCTGACCGGCCTCGGCGACGGCCAGCCGGCGGGCCGGTCACGACACGAGCAGCGTGAACGCGGCGCTCGCCGTCTGGTGAGCCCTCTTCGTGTGGTCGCTGACCGTCACCGTTATTGGGAACGGGCCGCCGCTGACGCTGGGCTTCACCTTGCCCTCCAGGACGCCCGTCGAGCTGAGACGGAGCCCAGCCGGGAGGCTCCCCGCCGTCACCCTCCACTTGTACGGAGCGATGCCGCCGACCGCCTCCAGCTGCTGCGAGTAGGCGACGCGGGGGGTCGCCTCGGGCAGCGATGAGGTCGTGACGTGGAGCCCGAGGACCGTCAGCGTGAACCGCTGGACGCTGTCGGCGCCGATCCCGTTTTCCGCGGTGAACGTCAGCTTGAAGGTGCCGATCTGCGTCGGGGTTCCCGAGAGCACGCCATCGGAGTAGCTCACGCCTTCCGGGAGGTTGCCCCACTCTTCGATGAACGGTGCCGGTGTCCCGCTGGCGCTCACGGTGAAGCTCCCGGGCACGCCATAGCTGAACGTGGCATTCGCGGCCGAGGTGATCTTCGGCGGCGCGTCGACCGTGAGCGTGAAGCTCTGGACGGCGAAGCCGACGCCGTTGGCCGCGGCGAAGATGATGTGGTAGACGCCTTCCTGCGTGGGCGTGCCGGAGAGCACTCCGGTCGCTGGGTTGAATTCGACACCGTCGGGGAGTGCGCCGACCTCTTCGATCGCAGGTGTCGGGGTGCCGGTGGCGCTCACGGCGAAGCTGCCGGACGCACCCTCGGCGAAGGTCGTGCTTTCAGCGGACGTGAACGTCGGGTTGGAGTCGACGGTGAGGGTGAAGTGCTGCACCGCGTCCGACCCCACGCCGTTGGCCGCGGTGAAGACGATGTGGTAGACGCCTTCCTGTGTGGCCGTGCCGGAGAGCACTCCGGTGCCCGAGTCGAACGTCACGCCTTCGGGCAGCGTGCCCGACTCGGCGATCGCGGGCGCCGGCGTGCCCGTAGCCGTGACGGTAAGGCTTGCTTCATCGCCCTCGGTGAATGTGGCGTTGCTCGCCGACGTGATCGCCGGCGCCGCGTCGACGGTGAGCGTGAAGTGCTGGACGGCGTTCGCCCCCACGCCGTTGCTCGCGGTGAACGTGACGTGGAAGACGCCTTCTTGGGTCGGTTGGCCCGAGAGTGTGTCCGTGCTCGAGTCGTAGCTGACGCCTTCGGGCAACGTGCCGGACTCGGTGATCGTCGGCGTCGGGGTGCCGGTGGCGGTCACTTCGACGCTGCTTTCCGAGCCCTCCGTGAACGTCGCGCTGTCACTGGAGGTGATCGCTGGTGCTTCGGTCACGTCCTCGGTCGTCTTGCCGGAGGAGCCGGCGTAGTTGGAGTCGCCCGAGTAGGTGGCGGTCACTTCGTCGCTGCTGGCCGGGGTCTCGTGCGTGGTCGTGCAGGTGGCGGTGTCGGGCGAGCTTTCAGTCAGCTTCGCCTCCGAGCACCCCGCGATCGGCCCGTGGCTGTCCGAGAACGAGACCGTCCCCGTCGGCGTGCCCGTGCCCGGCGCCTGTGGCGCGACGGTCGCGGTGTAGGTGACCGGCGCTCCCACGATCCCGGTGCCTTCGTCGGAGGCGCTCGCCGAGGTGCTCGTGGCGACGCCCGGCGAGGTCGCGGAGGTGAGGTGCATCGTGAGGATGTTGCGGTAAATCGCAGGGTCTTTGGCCCCGATCTTGTATTTCGACGAGCCCGTGCCCAATTCCGTGCCGACCGCCGTGACCGGTTTGGGCAGGCGGTAGCCGGAGAAGACCATCGTCAGCGAGCCGTCCTGGTTCTGCACCACGGCCGGCCCGTACGCGCGGCCGGAGTAGTAGGCGCTGATCCCGAGCGGCTCGTCTTTTTCTTTGGCGAGCGCTTCGTCCTGTTCGCGCGACGCGTTGAATTCGTATTCGGCGCTCAGCACGACCTTCGGGACCGACCACGTCTGGCCGCCGTCGGTGGAGGACGTGTAGAAGATCTGGTTGAACGCGTCGCTGTCGCCGTCGCTCGGCCACGATCCGGACAGGAACATGCCGAGGCTGCCGTCGGGGTTGCTGATGATCGTCCCGCGCGAGCCGATGTAGCGCAGCTCGACCGTGTCGGGGCTCCCGGGCGACAGGTTGGTGGGAGCGGTCGGAGAGGTGGTTCCGGCGGTAGGGTTCGCGCTGTTCTCGGGACTGCTCTGCTGCAGCGGGTTGGCAAGATCGGTGTACGAGCCGTTCGTGCTGCCGGTGCCAGAGCTGGTGCCGCTGACCGGGCCGAGGTCGGTGAAGTTGACGCCATTCTGCGTGTAGGCGGCGCGCAGCACCGTGTAGTCCTCGTTGTTGCCGAACAGCCTCCCGGGCCCGCTGGTCTTGCCGTCCTTGCCCTCGCCGATCAGGTGCAGGACGGAGTACGGGACGGCCGCCGCATTCGGGCCGCCGATCCAGTAGCCGGTGCCTTCGCCGATCTTGGTGTTCGTGCTGCCCGTCTGGTCGATCTTGCCGCCCGCTGTTCCGCCGGTGCAGTTGTACACGTCGACGCTCCCCGACGGTGCGTTCGACGGCACCGTCGAGCTCCAGTTGCTGCACGTGATCGCGATGATCGGCGAAGTGGTGCCGGTGGTCGACGTGTAGATCGTGAACGGCGTCCCGTTGGCTGGGAGCGGCTCGCTCGTCCCCGGGAACGGCTGGTAGTTGAGGCCGTAGGCGGTCGTTCCGCCGGGGAGCGTGAAGGCGGGTTGTTCGCCCGAGCCCGGGGTGTACGTGGTGCCACCGGCGTTGAGGGAGCCGTTGAGCTCGCCCTCCACGAAGTAGTTCACGATCTTCTCCGTGTAGAGCGTGATCGTGTCGCCACTCGGGACGCTCTGCCCGTTGAAGGTGGGCGTGTAGGGGACGGTGCCGACGATTCCGTCCGGGGAGACGAGGCCGGTGGTCATCTGTGCGGTCGGCGGCGTGATCGGGTCGCCGGTGATCGCGTCGTTCTGGTTGACCGTGAACGGGCCCGTGGGAGAGGTGCAGAACTGGAGGTTGGTCGTGATCGGGTTCGTGTTGGTCGTGAAGCAGTAGACCGTGTGGCCGTCGATGTAGACCCGGTTCGGGGCGTTGTTGTTCATCAGCCAGGCGAGCGCGTTGGAGTTGCTCGTGGCGTCCGCGTACCCGTAGGCGTTGACCGTCCATTTCAGCTTGGCGAGGCTGAGGGAGCTTTCGCCGCTGGGCTTGTTGGGGCCCGCGGGGACGGTGTAGGTTTTTCCGGTGCCCGGGTTGGCCTCCTCCATCACCTGCACGAGATCGTCATTCGAATGAACGGTGAACGAGCCGCTCGGGACCGTGCAGCCCGTCAGTTCGTCGCTGGGGCTGGTGGTCGTGCCGGTGCATGTGATGACCGTCGGCGCCGAACCGCTCGTCGGGGAGTTCTGCGTGTAGTCGACGTACGGCCCGGGAACGATCGTGTTCGGCCCCTGGGAGCTGCCGAGCGTCGTGACCGGGATGCTGGTCGAAGTGGTGCTGAGGGGGGTCTGAGCGGTCGCGAACGTGTTTGGGTCGATGCCCGAGGTCTCGTCGGCGGGAAGCCCGGACAGCGGGTCGGATGAGTCGTTGGCTCCGATCGAGTGGACGAGCAGCCCGACACCGGGGTAGTCACCGGCGCTCCGCTCCAGCGTGTACAGCATGCTTGTGCCGTTCACGTTCGTGACGAACGGGTGCCCCTGCCCGTCGTCGTTGGTGTCCGCCGTCGGGCAGTAGCCGGGGTTCTGCTCGAGCGCTTTGCCCTCGGTGACCCAGGTCTTGCCGTTGTCAGTCGAGCGCGCCACGGTGATCGCCTCATCGGCGTCCTTCGGCCGGTAGTCGAAGTAGCCGGTCAGCGAGCCGTCGGCGTTGCGTACGACGTCCGGGAAGTAGTAGGGGGAGAACGGGAGCTTGGTGCCCGGCGGCTGGGAGACGGGCGAGCCTTTCTCGTTTTCGCTCTCTTCCGTGCTGCAGTAGCCGGAGAGCGGGCCGGGCGTGCCCGCCACGCCGCTCGGGTAGGGCACCCCGGTCGGTTCTTTTTCGCCCGGGTACACGGCGACGTTCGGCTCGCTCACGCCGCCGAGCGTCGTTTCGCTGCCACCGAAGCTGAATGTCGGCAGCAGATCGGAGCTCGCGTATTCGCCTCCTGCCGAAGGATCGCCCTGCGAGGTGTTCCACGGGCCTCCGGACACGGTGTCCACGACCGGTGTCTGTGCCGCGTAGGTGGTGCCGGATTCCGCCGCGGCGGGTGTCGCGGACAGGGCGAGGCTGCTCGCACTCGCGCAGACGAGCGCGAACGCGACAGAGAGGAAGGCACTTACACGACGCACGGAGTCTCCGATCCTTGAAGGTGAACACGCGCCTTCTACCAGCTTGGGTTTCAGACCGTGACAAGAGTCACGGGATGTTCACGTTGTCTTCACGTTGTAAACCGCGATGGACTCGAGCGACCGCGGGCGACATCTGTCTGCAACGCGAGAACCGGGCCTTTAGGTCTCCTCCGCCCCGACCGATGTCTTGGGGCGATATGGCGGAACAACGAACGAGCCGGGGAGGAGGCGAGGTCCGCGTGCCCTCGCCGCCGACCGGTCTGCCCGAGCAGCCCGCGGAGGGGCTGCGCCTGCTCGGCGAGCTGCTGCTCGCGCGCGCCGACGACGTGCTCAGCGAGACGGTCGCCCGCACCGCGGACTCGGGCGAGGTCATCGACGCGCTGGTGCAGAGCAGCTTCGAACGCATCTGCCAGAGCTCGACGGACGCGGTCGCCCGCTGGATCGCGGGCGAGGGCATCGAGGTGACCAACGGCGCCGCGCGGGAAACCTCGAAGATCTTCGGCGAGCTGGCCGCCCATCGGGCGGCGTCGCTGGGCGAGGTCACGCGGCGCTCGCTGTGGTGGCGCAACGTGATGGCCGACGTGCTGCGCGATTGCGCTGAGGAGCACGGCGTCTCCGCCGAGGCGCTGGCCGAGGCGCTGAACATGGTGCAGCTGAGCCTCGAGTTCAGCCTGATTCGCGTGTGCGAGCGCTTCGAGTCAGAGCGTCGGCGGGTGGACGAGGAGCTCACGCGGCGCGAGGAGGAGCTGGCCTTCCTGGCGACGCACGACCCGCTGACCGGCCTGCCGAACCGGACGCTGATCCTCGATCGCGTCGAGCAGATGCTCGCACGCTCGATCCGCAACCAGGCTCCGGTGGCGGCGCTGTTCATCGACGTCGACAACTTCAAGAGCATCAACGACACGCTGGGCCACGGCGCCGGCGACGAACTGCTGTGCGCGGTCGCCGCCAGGCTCGGCGGGGTCGTGCGCCACGCGGACGCGCTCGGGCGCCTGGGCGGCGACGAGTTCGTCGTGATCGCCGAGGAGCTGTCGCTCGCGGCCGGCCCTGAGCTCGTCGCCGAGCGCCTGCTCGATGCGCTCAAGCACCCGTTCAAGCTCGGCGAGGACGAGGAGACGCGCCTGACGGTCACCGCCAGCATCGGCATCGCGGCAGGGCCGCGGGTCTCGGCCGAGGAACTGCTTCGCGACGCCGACATCGCGATGTACCGCGCCAAGTGGGACGGCAAGAACCGCTACGCGGTGTTCGAGTCCGGCATGCAGGACACGGTCCAGAACCGGATGGAGCTCGACATGGACCTGCGCGAAGCGCTCGAAAAGGAGGAGTTCTTCCTCGCCTACCAGCCGACGTTCGCGCTCACCGACATGACGCCGACGGGCGTCGAGGCGCTGATCCGCTGGCAGCACCCGACGCGCGGGATCGTGCAGCCGGATGCGTTCATCCCGCTGCTCGAGGAGACGGGGCTGATCGTGGAGGTCGGCAGGTGGGTCCTGTCCGAGGCCTGCCGTCAGGGCGCAACGTGGCGTCGGGCGGGGTATCCGATCGCGATGGCCGTCAACGTCTCCGCGCGTCAGCTCGACACCGACGAGCTGATCGCCGACATCGAAGGCGCGCTCGCGGACAGCGGGCTGGAGCCGGAGGCGCTGACGATCGAGATCACCGAGACGACGCTGATGCGCAACATCGAGGAGACCGTCCGCCGGCTGGGAGAGATCAAGCAGCTGGGCGTGCGCATCGCGATCGACGACTTCGGCACCGGCTACTCCTCGCTTGCCCACCTCCAGCAGTTCCCGGTCGACGCGCTGAAGATCGACCGCTCGTTCATCTCCGGGCTCAGGCACAACAAGGAGGGCGAGACGCTGATCCGCACGCTCGTCCAGCTCGGCAAGGCGCTCTCGATAGAGACGTTCGCGGAGGGCATCGAGCAGCATCACGAGCTGTCGCTGTTGAGGGACGAGGACTGCGACAACGGGCAGGGATTCCTGTTCGCGCGCCCGCTCGACGCGGCGGCGATCGAGGCGTTCTTCCAGCGCAGCGGCGGCGCCGCCGCGGTCACAGGCGCCGGCACGGGCGCCGATTCCGAGCCGGTATAGTCCTCAGCGGATGGCCTTCCAGGCCGATCGCGAGGACGATTTCAGCGCGGCCGTAGAACGCCTGACGCTGCGCCGCGTGGTGGCGTTCCTGAGCGCCAACCAGACCTCGCCGGGAATCGCGTGCGAGATGTTCTTCCTGGCGCCGATCGAGGCAGCCGCATGAGGGCCGCGATCTCGCTACGGCACACCGACGCCGTGCTCATGCGCGAGGTCCAGGCCGGCGAGCGGCGAGCTCTAACGGAGCTGTACGACCGCTTCGCGCGGCGCGCCTTTCGCACCGCGCTTTCCGTCTGCCATGACAGCGACTGCGCCCAGGAGGCGGTGCAGGATGCGTTCGTCTCGATGTGGGCCTCGCGCGCGACCTACCAGCCGGCGCGCGGCTCGGTCGCAGGATGGGCGATGACGATCGTCCGTCACCGCGCGATCTACCTCGCGCGCCGGCGCTCGCTGGCCGCGGGACGCGAGGAGGGGCCGGCACGACTCGAGTGCCAGCCCGCGCGCGACGACGTGCCCGCCGACTTCGCCGCGAAGGCGGAGCGAGAGCAGCTGCGTCAGCTGCTCTCGCGGCTGCCGCCGGCACAGCGCGAGGTGATCGAGCTCGGCTTCTTCGACGGCCTCACCCACGAACAGATCGCACGCCGGCTGGCGCTCCCGCCGGGCACCGTCAAGGGGCGGATGCGCCTCGGCCTGACGAAGCTCCGTGGCGAGCTCGATCCCTGACGCTCGGCTTCGCGCGCTGCTAGCCCTCGCCGGCGGCGGCCAGCCGCTCGCGCCACTGCTCGGTGCTCCACTGTGCCGGCTGGGTCTCCTCGAGAAACCGTTCGAGCACGGCGACGAAGCGGGCGGGCGCCTCGAGCTGCGGCATGTGCCCGGCCTCGTCGAAGATCTCCAGGCGACTGCCGGGGATCGCCTGGTGGGCGGCTTCGCCGTGCTTGACGGGGATCATCCGGTCCGTTCGTCCCCAGACGATCAGGACGGGCACCCCTTCGGCGAGATACAGGCGATCGCCGGCATGGACGCGCTGACCCTCGGTGCCGACGACGGCGCGCAGGGTGGCCAGGAACGCGGCGCGACGGTCACGGTCGGCGAGCGACGCGTATCCGCGCGCGACCTCCGCGAGGTCGGCGTTCGGCTTGAACCCGATGGCGGCGAGCCCGCGCGCGAGCGCCGATCCGACGACGCGCCCAGGCCCTGCGGTCGCGGCGATGAACACGTCCGCGCCGGGGAGCGCGGCGGCGCGCAGGATCGGGCTGACCTCCGGACCGAGACCGCCGCTGCAGACCAGCACCAGCCGCTCGGTGGCCTCGGGGAACTGATAGGCGAACTGCATCGCGATGCCGCCGCCCAGCGAGTGTCCCACGAGCGTCGCGCGATCGTGGCCCAGCGAGATCAGCAGGTCGCGCAGACCCGCGGCGAGCGCCCCGAGCGAGTAGTCGCCGCCGCCCGGCGCCGAGCTGCCGTGCCCGGGCAGGTCGGGGGCGATGACCGTGTGGCGGCGGGCGAGCGGCTCGATCACCTCGCGCCAGTTCTCGCAGGTGCCGGCCATGCCGTGAATCAGCAGCAGGACAGGGCCGCTGCCCGCCTGGAAATAGGTCATGGGACGTCCGTGCAGCACCACCGTCCTGGGCACGATCGCATCCACCCGTGCATCGTCGCAGCTCCGGGTGGCGCTTGTTTACGTAGTTATCCCGCGCCAGGACGGCGGCTTTCCTCGGCTGGCGCGCGCGGCGCGTGGACGTAGCCTCCCAGGCATGTACGGATTGCGGAGTCCCAGGCGTGTCGTCATATGTGGCGGGGGCGTTGCGGCGGTGGAGACGCTGCTGGCGCTGCGCGCGCTGCTGGAGGTGGGCGCGGAGCTGCACGTGGTCGCGCCGAATCGCAACTTCGTCTACCAGCCGCTGGCGGTGGCGGCGCCGTTCGACCTCGCCGAGACGCATCTGCTGGAGCTGGCCGAGATCGCCCGCGAGCACGAAGCGACGCTGCACGAGGACTCGCTGGAGGGCGTCGACACCACTGCTCGCCAGATCCAGCTGGCGATCGGCGGCGAGCTCGCATATGACGCCCTGATGGTCGCGGTCGGCGCTCGTCGACGCGACTGGCTGGAGGGAGCGCTGCACTTCGGCGGGGCGGCCGACGTGGCGGCGTTCCGCGGCCTGCTCGAGCGCCTCGTCTCGGGCGCCGATCAACGACTGGCGTTCGTCGGCCCCGCTGGGGTCAGCTGGACGCTGCCGCTGTACGAGCTGGCGCTGTTGACCGCCTCGCACCTGGCCGACCTCGGCGTGGTCGGCGCGGAGCTGACGGTGGCGACGCCCGAGGCGGACCCGCTGGCGGCATTCGGGCCGGCGGCCGGCCGCATGCTGCGCGACCTGCTGGCGGACCGCGGGATCGCGCTGCGCACGGGCGCCCGCGCGCAGCGGATCGAGCACGGCAGGCTGTGCTTCGACACGGACGCCATGATCGAGGTCGATCGCGTGCTCGCGCTCGCCGAGCTCGAAGGCCCGGCGTTGCCGGGGCTTCCGTGCGACGCGTCCGGCTTCATCCCCGTCGATGCGCACAGCCGCGTGACGGGCCTTGGAGACGTCTACGCGGCCGGCGACGGCACGACGTACCCGATCAAGCAGGGCGGGATCGCCGCCCAGCAGGCGGATGCGGCGGCCGAAGCGATCGCGGCACAGCTCGGCGACGCGATCGTCCCGTCCCCGGCGGTGCACACGCTCCGCGGGATGTTGCTCACGGGGATCGCCCCGGCGTACCTGCGCGCGCAGCCGGCGGGCGCCGCGGGCGCCTCCTTCGAGGTGGCCGTCAACCCGCTGTGGTGGCCGCCCGGCAAGGTCGCCGGGCGCTACCTGGCTCCCTACCTGGCCGGCCACAACCCGCTCACGCGCAACGAGACGCTCGCCGACCTGCCGCCCTCGAGCCACGATCCGGCGAAGGTCCGGGGGCTGCACGACGAGGCGCGCGAGCTGGCGTTGACGTTCGCCGACCGCGACGGCGCCGACGGCCACTTCCACTCGGCGTTGGAGTGGCTGGAGGTGATCGAGCGGCTCGACGGCGTGCTGCCGCCGGGATACCTCGAGAAGCGGGCGGAGTGGCAGCTGGGCGCGGCCCGCGAGTAATCTTCGCGTGCGTGTGTCGCCTGTTCGGCATGAGCGCTGGCAGCGAGCCCGCGCGAGCCACGTTCTGGCTGCTGGAGGCCCCCGACAGCCTGTCGACGCAGAGCCACCGCGAGCCGGACGGCACCGGGCTGGGCTGGTTCGACGACAGGGGAGCGCCGCACGTCAGCAAGCAGGCGCTCGCCGCCTACGGCGACAGGCGCTTCGCGTGCGAGGCGCGCGAGGTCTCCTCGACGACGTTCATCGCGCACGTGCGCTTCGCCTCGACCGGCGCGCTCGAGCTGCGCAACACGCACCCGTTCGAGCAGCACGGGCGGCTGTTCGCGCACAACGGCGTGGTCGAGGACCTGCCGGTGCTCGACGCGCACCTCGGCGACGACGTGCGGCTGGTCAAAGGCGACACGGACTCCGAGCGCCTGTTCGCGCTGATCACACGCGAGATCGCCGCCCGCGGCGGGGACGTGGCCGCCGGCATCGAGGCGGCCTGCGCCTGGGTCGCGGCGCAGCTGCCGCTGTACGCGATCAACTTCGTGCTGGCGGGTCCAGACGGGCTGTGGGCCCTGCGCTACCCGGAGACGCACCCGCTGTACCTGCTGGAGCGGGCGCCCGGCGAGCCGCTCACGCACGCGAGCGGCCTCGGCACGCGCGTCCACGCCGAGGAGGGGGTGGAGCGTCCGCTGGTGGTGCTCGCGAGCGAGCGCATGGACGCGGCCCCCGGCTGGCGGATGCTTCCGCAGGGGGAGCTGCTGCACATCTCCGACACGCTGGAGGTGAGCAAGCGGCGGATCCTCGACGGCCCGCCCGCGCGACTGCTGACGCTCGCGCAGCTCAGCCCGACGGCGCAGGCGTCGCAGACGCACGCCCCGCCGCCTGTCATATCGTGACTACCCCGAATGGCGTAGGCTCAAACCATGCATGCCCCTAGCCCCGACATGGGATGGGAGCGCCTCTTCTGGCTGGTCTTCCGTCGCTCGTCGAACGGGATCCTGCTGGTGGACGACGAGCGGCGGATCGTCGAGGTGAACGAGCCGGCGCTGCGGCTGGTGGGCCGCACCCGCGAGGAGCTGATCGGGACGTCGATCGTCGAGGTGATCGACCCGTCCGAGCGCGCGGAGTCGGCGCGCCAGTGGCAGGCGTTCCTGCGCTCCGGCGAATACCGGGGCGCGCGCGACGTGCTCCGCGCGGACGGCTCGACGGTGGCGATCGAGTTCGCCGCGCGCCTTGCGGACGTCGACGGGCGGCGGCTCGCGATCTACGTGCTGATGGCGACCGACGGCTCCTGGCCATCCCCGGCCGCGTCGCGGTCCCTGGCGAGCGCGCTGACGCCCCGCGAGCGCGAGGTGGTGACGCTGATCGCGATGGGACGCGAGACCGGCCAGATCGCGCAGGAGCTGCACGTCTCGCCGGAGACGGTGCGCACGCACGTGCGCAATGCGATGGCCAAGCTCGGAGCCCACACCCGCGCGCAGCTGGTGGCGATCGCGCTCTGCAACGACGGCATGATCCATCTACCCCATGTGGGGGAGGACGCGGCGGCGGAATAACACGTGTGGGGGATGCTGGTCGCGGCTGCCGGCGCCGAAGAATAGGCATGCCCTTTGCGCTCCCAGTCGGCCGCCTGAGTCGTGCGCGGCAGCGGCTGCGCGACGAGCACAACCTGCTGGACGTGCTGCTCGACAGCGTCGAGGTGGCAGTGGTGGCGTGCGCCGTCGACGGGCGCCTGACGCACGTCAACCGCCGCACGCGCGAGCTGCTGGGCGGAGAGTGCGCGGCGGGGATGGATGTGGCGACGTGGATCGGCAAGCTCGCGCCGCGCACGCCGTCGGGGCTGGCGCTGCCGCTCGAAGACCTGCCGCTGATGCGCGCGCTGGAGGGCGAAGCGGTGCGCGGCGTCGACATGATTCTCCGCAGCGCCGTCGGCGACCTGCTGCTGAGCACGAGCGCGAACCCGGTCAACGACGAGCGCGGCAGGCGCCGGGGGGCGGTGGCGGTGTTCGAGGACGTGACCGAGCAGCGGGCGGCCGAGGTGCAGATACGCACGGAGCTGCGCCACATGGGCGTGGCGCTCGAAGTCGAGGAGGCGATCGACGCCGATCGCCTGCTGCTGCACTCCCAGCCGATCGTCGCGATCGCCTCGGGGGAGAGGGTCCTGGAGGAGCTGCTCGTGCGGATGCGGTCGCTCGACGGGACGCTCGCCGGCCCGGCGGGCTTCCTCGCGGCGGCCGAGCGCCACAGCACGATCACGGCGCTCGACCGCTGGGTGTTCGAGCAGGCGGTCGTGATCGCGGCGCGGGGGCGCTCGGTGACGGTGAACGTGTCCGCGCGCACGGTCGGCACGTTGTCGTTCCTGGAGGTGGTCGAGGAGACGCTCACGTGCGAGGGCCTGGAGCCGTCGTTGATCACGTTCGAGCTGACCGAGACGGCGGTCGTCTCGGACATCGTGCAGGCGACGCGCTTCGCGGAGCGGCTGGAGGCGATCGGCTGCCACTTCGCGCTGGACGACTTCGGCACGGGCTACGCGGCGCTGACGTACCTCAAGCATCTGCCGATCCGCTACCTGAAGATCGACATGGACTTCGTCCGCGACCTGGTCGAGAACCCGCGCTCGCGCGCGGTCGTGTCGGGCATCGTCGCGCTGGCGGCGGGCTTCGGCCAGAGCACGATCGCCGAGGGCGTGGAGGATGCGGCGACGCTGCGACTGCTGGGCGAGCTCGGCGTCGACCTCGCCCAGGGCTACCACCTCGGCCGCCCGGGGCCGATCGCTGCGATCGCGGACGCCGCGTCCGCGCGAGCGTCCGCGCTCGGCCTCGTCGTGCCGGGCCCGCCTACGCTCCCCTGACGCGCTCGCCCTTGCGGTCGAACAGCGGCTCGCGTGTGACGAGGCCGGGGACCCAGCGGCCGAAGATGTCGATCTCGACGGCGGTGTCGAGCGGCACGTCGGCGGGCAGGTAGGCGTAGGCGATCGAGCGCTCGACGGTGTAGCCGTAGCCGCCGCTTGTCACGCGCCCGACGATCTCGCCGTCGACGCGCACGGGCTCGTTGCCGAGCGCGACCGAGCGCGGGTCCTCGAGCACGACGCAGCGCAGGCGCTTCTCCGGCGCGACGGGCTCCCCGTCGGAGCCGGCGCCCACCCCGAGCGCGGCGGCGCCGATGAAGCCGCCGTCCTTGCGCACGCAGAAGCCGAGGCCGGCCTCGTAGGGCGTCTCGTCGGGGGTGATGTCGGCGGCCCACACGCGGTAGCCCTTCTCCAGGCGCAGCGAGTCGATCGCGCGGTAGCCGCCGGCGAGGAGCCCGTGCTCCTGCCCGGCCTGCCACAGCGTGCGCCACAGCCCGGCGCCGTACTCGGTGGGGCAGTACAGCTCCCAGCCGAGCTCGCCGACGAAGGTGACGCGCAGCGCGCGCACGGGCACGTCGCCGACGGCCAGGTCGCGCATGTGCATGTAGGGGAAGTCGAGCGGATCGTCGGTGAGCGGCGCGAGGATGTCGCGCGCGCGCGGCCCCCACAGCGCGAAGCAGGCCCAGCGCGCGGTCGCGTCGACGCAGCGCACGCTGCCGTCGTGCGGCGCGTGGCGGCGAATCCAGCTGAGGTCGTGGTTGCCGAAGGCGGTGCCGGTGACGATCGAGAACAGCTCCTCCTCGACGCGCGTGACGGTGAAGTCGCACTCGATGCCGCCGCGGCGGTTGAGCATCTGCGTGTAGGTGATCGCGCCGACCTCGCGCGCGACGTGGTTGTCGCACAGCCCCTCGAGGAAGGCGGCGGCGCCGGGTCCGGCGATCTCGAGCTTGGCGAACGAGGACTCGTCGAACAGCCCGGCGCGCTCGCGCGTGGCGCGGTGCTCGGCGCCGATGGCGGGCGACCAGTGCATCCCGGCCCAGCCGCGCGGGCGCAGCGACTCGTCGCCGTCGGAGGCGTTGGACTCGTACCAGTTGACGCGCTCCCAGCCGGACTTCTCGCCGAAGTAGGCGCGGTGCTCGGCGTGCCACGGGTAGGCGCTGGATGTCCGCAGCGGCCGCCCCGCGAGGCGCTCGTGGCCGGGGTAGCGGATGTCGTAGTAGGTCTCGTAGACCTCCTTGGTGCGCTTGAGCGTGTAGCTGGGGGAGATAAATGGGGACCCCACCCCCCCGAAGCGGCGGATGTCCATCTCCCAGACGTCGATGGACGGCTCGCCGGCGAGGATCCACTCGGCCATGACCTTGCCGATGCCGCCGGCGCCGGCGAGGCCGTGCGCGCAGAAGCCGGCGGCGACGTAGAAGCCGCGCACGTCGCTCTCGCCGAGGCAGAACTCGTTGTCGGGCGTGAACGCCTCGGGGCCGTTGATCAGCTTGGTGACGGTGATGTCGTCCATGACGGGCACGCGCTTGCGCGAGTTGACGGCGATCTCCTCGAAGCGCGGCCAGTCCTCTTCGAGCAGGCGGCCGTTGAAGTCGGGCGGGATCGCATCGACGAGGTGCTCGTCGAGCGCCCACGGCGCGGAGTGGCGCTCGTAGCCGCCCATGATCAGCCCGCCGCCCTCCTCGCGGAAGTAGATCAGCAGGTCGGGGTCGCGCAGCGTCGGCAGGTGGACTCGATCCGCGCCGGCCGCGACCTCGCGGAACGGCTGGGTGACGAGGTACTCGTGGGCGAAGGGCACGATCGGCACGCGCACGCCGGCGAGGCGCCCGAGCTCGGCGGCGAACATGCCGCCGGCGTTGACGACGACCTCGGCCTCGATCGGGCCCCACTCGGTCTGCACGCCGCGGACGCGCGGGTAGCCGGGGACGCTGTCGTCGACGTCGATGCCGGTGACGCGCGTGTGCGTGAAGATGCGGCAGCCGCCCGCGCGCGCGCCGTCGGCGAGCGCGGTGGTGAGCAGCGAGGGGTCGAGGTAGCCGTCGCTGGGCAGGTAGGAGGCGCAGCGCACGCCGTCGGTGCTCATCAGCGGAAACAGCTCGCGGGCCTGCTCGGCGGAGATGAGCTCGAGCGGCAGCCCGAAGGTCTTGGCCCAGGCGACCTGGCGCAGGACCTCCTGCTCGCGCTCGGGCGTGCACGCGAGGCGGATGCCGCCGCACTGCACCCAGCCGCAGTCGAGCGTGCGGTAGAGCTCGACGGAGTCCATCATCATGCGCGTCAGCGAGACGCTCGAGCGGAGTTGGCCGACGAGCCCGGCGGAGTGGAACGTGGAGCCGCTGGTGAGCTCGTTGCGGTCGAGCAGCACGACGTCGCGCTCGCCGAGCTTGGCGAGGTGGTGGGCGATGGAGGCGCCGCCGACGCCACCGCCGACGATGACCACGCGCGCGCGGTCGGGCAGCTCACGCGGTCTGGCCACGATGCTCCTCCCATGCGCCGGCGGCGGCAGCGGCGAGCCATTCGCCCAGCTGCGGCTGCTCGACGGCCTCGCGCAGGCGCTCGAAGTGCGTGCGCGCGTAGCGGTCGAAGTCGAAGTCCAGCTCGGAGACCTCCGCCTGCACGACGCCCCACGCGCCCTCGCGCGCGTCGGAGAGGATGCGCATGAGCGCGAGCGTCGCGCGGTGCGCGTCGGAGGGTGGCGCACCCTGGTAGGCGCTCAGCAGGCGCTCGTCGGCGGCCTCGTCGAAGTCGTTGTTGACGGACAGGTTGCCGAGGTCGAAGCAGGGGTGGCCCATGCCGGCGTACTCCCAGTCGACGATCAGCAGCCGGTCACCGTCACGAGCGCGGATGATGTTGCTGGCGAGCAGGTCGTTGTGGCAGGGGCGCGCGCGCCACGGCGCGAGCGCGGCGGCGATGCGCGCGGCGACGGCGGCGGCCTCCCCGTAGGCGTCGGGCAGGCGCACGCCGCGCGCGTGGACCTGCGCGGCGTACTCGTCGAGCAGGTCGGGGACCCAGAAGCGCGTGGGCAGGACGGCGGGCGAGTCGTGGAAGCTGCGCAGCGCCCGCGCGAGCTCGCCCGCGCGCGCGGCGATCTCGCGCGCGTCGACGGGATCGCTGGGGACGAAGCGCGTGACCAGGCAGTCCTCGTGCGCGGCGAGCAGCGCGGGCGCGATCGCCAGCCCGGCGGCGGTCTCGCTTGCCAGCCGCTCGGCTTCGCGGTCGATGCCGAGCGCGTCGGTGTCCTTGCCGTGCACGCGCACGACGCACTCCTCGCCCCCGAGCGTGACGCGGAAGTTATGGTTGGTGATGCCGCCGGAGAGCGGCGCGGGCTCGCCCGCGACCGGGCCGAGCGAGGGCTCCAGGCGCTGCAGGATCTCCTCCAGCCTGCTCACGCTTGCAACGTACCGTTGCGCCATAAGGCATGCAACCTATACCTTCAACATCATGAGCATCGGCGACGCGACGGACGGGCGTCAATTCAACGGCCGCTCGGCGGCGGAGCTGATCGCGGCAGCCGACCTGGATGGCGCGCGCCGGGCGATCGTGGGCGCGGCGGTGCGAACGCCGACGATCGCGTGCGCGGATCTGGCGCGGGCGGCGGACACGGCGGTGGCGCTGAAGGCGGAGTGTCTGCAGGGGACGGGGTCGTTCAAGCTGCGCGGCGCGCTGAGCAAGGTGGCGGCGCTGGGCAAGCACGCGTCGGCGGGGCTGGTGACGGCGAGCGCGGGCAACCACGCGCGCGCGGTCGCGCAGGCGGCGCGCCTGCGGGGCGTGGGCTGCGAGGTGTTCATGCCGCGCGACGCGGCGGTGTCGAAGGTGGCGGCGGTGGAGCGACTGGGTGCGAATGTCGAGTTGGATGGCGCGTCGGTGGACGAGGCGCTCGGTCTGGCTCGCGAGCGCGCTGAGCGCACGGGCGCGGCACTGGTGCACCCGTTCGACGACCTGGACGTGATCGCGGGCCAGGGCACGCTGGCGCTGGAGCTGCTGGAGGACGTGCCGGATCTGGCGCGCGTGGTCGTGCCGGTGGGCGGCGGCGGCTTGGCGAGCGGGATCGGGATCGCGCTGCGGCGCGCTGGCGCGGACGTGGAGCTGGTGGGCGTGCAGGCGCGCGCGTGCGCGCCGTATGTCGCGGCGCTGAAGGGCGAGGGTGCGTCAGACGGCGCCGATGTCGCGGCGGGCGCGACGATCGCGGACGGCATCGCGATCAAGCGACCGGGCGCGCTGACGCTGCCGCTGCTGCGCGAGCTGCTGGACGGCATCGAGACGGTGAGCGAGGAGGAGATCGCGGAGGCGATGGTGTTCATGGCCGAACACGCGAAGCTGGTCGCGGAGGGCGCGGGCGCGGTGGCGGTGGCGGCCCTGCGCAGCGGGCGCCTGCGCCCGGTGTCGGGCACGACGGTGGCGATCGTGTCGGGCGGCAACGTCGACAGCGGCCTGCTGGCGGCCCTGCTGCTGCGCCACGAAACGGCGGAGGGCCGTCGCGTGCGCCTGTTCACGCGTGTGCCGGACCGCCCGGGCGGCCTGGCGGAGCTGCTGGAGCTGGTGGCGCGCGCCCGCGCGAACCTGGTGACGGTCGAGCACGTGCGCGAAGCGGTGCCGCTGCACGTGCGCGAGACGGGCATCGAGCTGACGCTCGAGACGCGCGGCCCGGGTCACACGGAGGAGGTCCTGGCGGCGCTGGCGGCGGCGGGGTATGAGGTGAGCGCGGAGTAGGGCGCGCGCTGCGTGATAGAAGTCGTGCCATGAGAGCGGAGGTTCCGGTCCTGCGGCGTCCGGAGGACCTCACGAGCGCGTGGCTGGCCGAGGCCCTGGGCACGGGCGCGATCGCCGACTTCGCGGTCGAGCCGATCGGCACCGGCCAGATGAGCGAGAGCCGTCGGGTGCGAATCGAGTACGCCCCGGGTCCTGACGCTGGGCCGGCGGCCGTGGTGCTGAAGACCGCCTCGGCCGATGAGAAAAGCCGCTCGACGGGCGTCGGGCTGGGTGTCTATGAGCGCGAGGTCCGCTTCTACAGCGAGCTCGCGCCGCGCATCGGCGGGCCCCTCCCGCAGTGCCACACGGCGGTCATCGACTCGGAGGGATGGTTCACGCTGCTGCTGGAGGACGTCGCGCCGGCGGTCCAGGGCGACCAGATCGCCGGCTGCACGCTCGAGCAGGCGCGCTTGGCGATCCACGAGCTGGCGAAGCTGCACGCGCCGGTGTTCGGCGACCCGCAGCTCGGCGCGACCCCGTGGCTAAACCAGGAGATGGTGCTTGGCCAGGCGCTGATGACGCAGCTGCTGCCCAGCTTCATCGAGCGCTACGGCGATCGGGTCGCGCCCGAGCACCAGGAGGTGTGCCGGCGCTTCATCGCGAGCCTCGACGGCTGGGTGGCCGACCGCCGGCCGCCGCTCGGCCTGGTGCACGGCGACTACCGCCTCGACAATGTGCTCTTCGGCGCCGACGACGCGCCCAGGCGCTTCGCCGTCGTGGACTGGCAGACCGTCGGCTGGGGCCCGGTGATGACGGACCTCTCGTACTTCCTCGGCGGCTCGCTCGCGGTCGAGGATCGACGCGCCCACGAGCGAGCGCTGGTGCGCGAGTACTACGACGCGCTGCACGCGCACGGGGTCCGCGGCTTCGATTGGGATCGCTGCTGGGAGGGGTACCGGCGCCAGAGCTTCCTGGGGATACTGATGACCGTCGGCCCCGCCGTGCTCGTCGAGCGCACGGACCGCGGCGACGAGATGTTCCTGGTGAGCCTGTCGCGCTATGCCCAGCAGATACTCGACCTCGACGCGCTGGAGCTGCTCCCCGAGCCGGGTGCGGGTCGCCCGCCGGCCCTGCGTCCGGAGCCCGGCGACGAGGGACGGCATGTGCCGGGACCGGAGCAGCTGTGGAACGAGAGCTGGTACTTCGACGCCGTCTCCGAGGACGGCCGCACCGGCGTGTACACGCGCCTCGGCCTCTACCCGAACCTCGGCGTGTCGTGGCTGACCGCGTTCGTCGTCGGCCCGGACCGCGCGACTGTCGCGGTCGTCGAGTTCGCGGCGCCGCTGCCCGGCGGCGACGAGCTGACGGTGGACATGGAGGGCCTGCACGCCGAGCACGTCTGCACCTCGCCGCTCGAGCGCTTCCGCGTGTGCCTGGACGCGGCCGGCGAGGCGCACGGCGACTCCGCGGCGCTGCTTCGCGAGGAAGCAGGCGATCCGGTGCCCGTCGCGTTCGACCTCGTGTGGGAGACGCTGGGCGAGCCGTACGCCTACCGCGTCGCCACCCGCTATGAGATTCCCTGCCGAGTGAGCGGCACGGTGCGCGTCGGAGACGAGACGATCGAGCTGCGCGGCGTCGGCCAGCGCGACCACTCGTGGGGCACGCGCGACTGGTGGTCGGCCGAGTGGATGTGGTCGGCGGGGCACCTCGACGACGGCACGCGCTTTCACGGCGTCGAGTTCCGCCTGCCCGGCGCTCCGGCGCTCGGCGTCGGCTACGTGCAGCCTCCGGACGGCGGGCTCGTCGAGCTCGACCGCGTCACCGCCTCGGAGGAGGTCGGCGCGGACGGGCTCATCACGACGGCTGAGATCGCCTACGGCGAGCTGACGCTGCAGGTCCAGCCGCTCGCCTTCGGCCCGCTCAGGCTCGAGGCCCTGGACGGGCGCGTCTCCGAGTTCCCCCGCGCGATGTGCCGCGTGCTCGCCGAGGACGGACGCAAGGGAGTGGCCTGGGTCGAGTGGAACCGCAACGCGTCCGTGTCCTGACGCCCAGAGGCGCGTCTCACAGCCCCGCGCCGGCCTGCACGAACGCGCGCCAGCGCTGGCGCTGCGCCAGCCGCTCGGCTGCGCCCAGAACCGGCTCGATGGCGCGTCCCGGCGGAAGTCTCTGCGCCGCGTCCTCCACGCTGGCGAACACGCCCGCGCCGACGCCCGCGAGCATCGTCGCGCCGAGCACGGTCGTGTCGGCGCGCCCGACCGTCAAGGGCAGGCCGAGCGCATCGGCCTGGATCCGCAGCAGCGTGTCGTTGTTGGTCAGGCCGCCGTCCACCCGCAGGATCTCGACGGGCGCGCTCTGCGCCATCGCCTCGACGATGTCCGCGACGCGCCAGGCGATCGCCTCGAGCGCCGCGCGCCCGACGTGCGCAGGGCCGACACCAGGGTGCAGCCCGGCGATCATCCCGTGGGCCTCAGAACGCCACCACGGCGCTCCCAGGCCCGCGAGCGCCGGCAGCACGAGCACGCCGGCACTGCCAGGGACGCTCGCCGCGGCGGCTGCAAGCGCGGGCGCGTCGGGCGCCAAGCCGAGACCCTCGGCGAGCCAGTCGAGCAGCGAGCCGGCGGCGAACACGCCGCCGTCCAGCGCGTAGGAGACCTCGCCCAGGCGTGCATCGCTGCTCGCGCCCGTTCCGGCCTCCCCGGCGATGTCCGCCCAGCCGCCCGTGCCTGGGGCGGCCCAGGCGACGGTCGGCAGCAAGCCCTCGGCGCGTATCAGCCCGTCCGTCCGCCCGAGCACGAACACGCCGGTCCCGTACGTCGCCTTGAACTCCCCTGGGCGCACGGCGCCCGAGCCGGCGAGCGCGGCCTGCTGGTCGATGAGCTGGGCGGCGAGCGGCAGCGCCACAGGCCAACGCTCGTGATGCAGCTCGCCGAGCGCTCCGAACGTCGGGCCGAGCGTTGGCAGCCACTCGCGCCGCACCCCGAACGCCGCCAGCAGCTCCTCATCCCAGTCGCGCCCGCCGGCGGCGAGAAGCTGCGTACGCGAGGCGGTCGAGAGGTCCGTGGCGAAGCGCCCGCCCAGGCGCTCGACGAGGAACGCGTCGACTGTCCCCAGTCGCAGCGTGCCCGCGTCCCGCGCGACCTGCACGGCGTCGTCGTTGGCGAGCAGCCACGCGAGCTTGCCTGCGGAGAAGTACGGGTCGAGCGGCAGACCGGAACGCTCGACGATGCGGGCACCCGCGCCGCCGCTCTCGAGCTCGGCGAGCAGCGCCTCCTGGCGCTTGTCCTGCCACACCACCACGGGCGTGAGCGCGCGGCCGCTGCCGGCGTCCCACGCGAGCACGGACTCGCCCTGGTGGTCGAGGCCCGCGGCGAGGACCTCGCGCCCATCCGCGTGCTCGAGCACCTCGGCGACCGCGTCGACGACCGCCTGCACGATCAGCTCGGGGTCCTGCTCGACCCAGCCGGGCTGCGGGTGCGTGACGGGCACCGGCCGCCGCGCCTCGGCGACCGCGCGGAGCTCGAGGTCGAACAGCGCGGCCTTGACGGCGGTCGTGCCCCCGTCGATCCCGAGCAGCAGCCCCGAGCTCACGGCGCTACCGGCGGTCCGGCCGACTCGGACGGCACGGCCTCCGCGCGGCTGCCCCGCGCCGCCCGCTCCCACCAGCGGTCGCCGGACGCCGCCGGCGCGGGCGTCGGCAGCGCGCGCACGTCGCCTGGCGAAATGGCGCGGGCCTCGGCGAGCATCGCGACGACGTGCTCGCCGATCCCCAGCGATGCGGACAGCCCGGTGGAGCGGATCGCGGCGACGTGGACGAGCGCGGGCAGCGCTCGCGAGCGCTCGATCACGTAGTTGGCGTCGCGCCCGGCGGTCCGCAGGCCGGCGTAGGAGCCGATCGGCTCGAGACCCTCCAGCACGGGGTACATGCGCCGCGCCTTCGCGAGGATCAGCTCGGCGGCGTCCGCCTCGACCGAGCGGTCGCGCTTGTCCTCGCGCTCGCGCGCGGTCGGCCCGGCGATCACCGCGCGGCGATCGAGCGTGGGGAACACGAGCACGCCCTTGCCGAGCGCCGACGGCACCGGCAGCAGGATCTGCTCCAGAGGTGGGTCCTGCGGCGCGGCGAACACGAGGAACTCCCCCTTGCGGGGATACACGTCCGGCAGCTCGTCGCCGGCGCCGCGCGCGAGCTCGTCCGCGTACAGCCCGGCGCAGTTGACCGCGGCGCGCACCTGCAGCTGCTCTCCGGTGTCGAGCGTCACGACGAGGCCGCCGCCCGCCGCCGCCGCGAGGCCGCTGACGTGGGCGCCGAGGACGATCGTGGCGCCGCCCGCCTGTGCGGCGCCGGCGAGCGCGTGGACGTACGCGACAGGATCGCTGACGGTCTCGCCGGGAACGGTCAGCGAGCCATCCTCGTCGAGACGGACCGCCGCGCCGTTATCGCTGGCGTTCGCCGCCAGCCGCGCGACCGCGGCGCGCTCCTCCTCGCCGCTGGGCGCCAGCCGCGCGCCGCAGCGCCACACGGTCACGCCCAGCTCGTCCAGCAGCTCCGAGCGCAGCGCGGCGGAGCGCAGGATCAGCCGCGTCTCGAGCTCCCCTGGGGTGGAGTCGAAGCCGGTGTGCAGGATGCCGGAGTTGGAGCCGCTGGCGCCGAGCGCCAGGCCGAGCTCGGCCTCGAGCAGCACGGCCTCCACCCCGCGCCGCGCGAGCGCGTGCGCGACGGCACAGCCGACGACGCCTCCCCCGATGACAGCGACGTGTGTGTCGGTGTCGAGCATGAGCGCCAGGCACTCTACGGCCTGGCCAGAAGCGGCTGCGCAGCAGCGATGGAGAATACGTTTGCGCGTAGAGTCCCGAGCACATGGCGCGCTATGAGCTCAGCGGCAAGGTCGCCCTGGTCACGGGCGGCGCCCGCGGGATCGGCTTCGCAACGGCGCGGGCGCTGATCGCGCGGGGCGCGTCCGTGGCGATCGTCGACCAGAGCGCTGAGGCGGTGAGCGCAGCCGCCGCGCAGCTGCACGACTCGCGGGCCCTCGGCCTCGCCGGCGATGTGACGGACCGCGGCGCGATGCAGCGCGCGGTCGCCGCGGCGGTCGAGCGCTTCGGCGGGCTCGACGTGGTCGTCGCCAACGCCGGCATCGCCGCGCGCGTCGCGACCTTCCGGGCTTACGCCACGGAGACGTTCGAGCGCGTGCTCGACGTCAACCTGATGGGCGTCTACCGGACGGTCGACGCGGCGCTGCCGGAGATCGTCCGCCGCCAGGGACACGTGGTCGTCATCTCCTCGATCTACGCGTTCATGAACGGCATCGGCGAGGTTCCGTACGCGATGAGCAAGGCCGCCGTCGAGCAGTTCGGCCGCGCGCTGCGCGTGGAGCTGGTGCAGCACGGCGCCAGCGCGAGCGTCGCGTACTTCGGCTTCATCGACACGGAGATGGTCCACCAGGGCCTCGACCGCGACCCGTTGGTCAAGGACATGATGACCTCGCTGCCCAAGCCACTGCACAAGCGGTTGCCGCCGAGCGCGGCCGGCGAGGCGATCGTGCGCGGGATCGAGCGCCGCCAGGCGCGCATCGTCCAGCCGCGCCGCTGGATCGCGATGTCGCTGCTGCGCGGCATCCTCGGCCCGCTCAGCGACGCGCAGCTCGAGCGCGACGAGCAGGTGCAGGCGCATCTGCGCCGGCTGGATGCGCGCGCCGGCGAGGACCAGCCGACCAGCGCCTGATCGCGGCGCGCCGCCTCGAACGTCAGCTGGCGGGTGAGCCGACGGGGCGCCTGTAGGCGCGGGGCCCGAGCAGGCCCTCGATCTCGCCCGGCGCGCCGGGATGGCCGAGCAGGAAGCCCTGGGCCATCTCGCACCCCATCTCTTCGAGCATCGTGCGCTGCTCGAGCGCCTCGATGCCCTCGGCGACGACGCTCAGCGACAGCGACTGGCCCACGCCGAGAATCGCGGCAAGCAGCTCGCGGCTGCGACCCCCGTCGTTCAACGCGGCGACGAAGCTCCTGTCGATCTTGAGGACGTCGACGGGCATCCGCTGCAGGTGCGAGAGCGAGGCATAGCCCGTGCCGAAATCGTCGATCGCGACGCGCACTCCGAGCGCCTTGACTTCTTCCAGGCGCTCGCACGCCGCGGGGACGTCGCGCACGAGCGTCGTCTCGGTGATCTCGAGTGTCAGCGACGACGGCTCGATCCCGGAGCTCTGCAGCGCCCGCTGGACGTCCTCGGCGAATTCGCTGCGGCTGAGCTGATAGGCGGACACGTTCACGGAGATGCCGAGCTCGAGGCCCTCCGCGCGCCAGGCCGACGCCTGGCGGCAGGCCTCCTCCAGCACCCAGCGGCCGATCGGGACGATCAGCCTGCTCTCCTCGGCCAGCGGGATGAAGCTCGCCGGAGGCACGATGCCTCGCTGCGGGTGGCGCCAGCGCACGAGCGCCTCGACGCCGACGACCCGCTGGCTCGCCAGATCGAAGATCGGCTGGTAGAGCAGGAACAGCTGATTCGCGTCGACGGCGGCGCTCAGATCGGCTTCGAGGTCCAGGCGACCTTCCGTGTCCCCGTACAGGCCCGCGTCGTAGAGCGCGTAGCGGTCCTTGCCGGCGGCCTTGGCCGCGTACAGGGCCAGATCGGCGTCGCGCAGCATCTCGTCCGGTGTGGCGTAGTGGCCGATCGCGACGCCGATGCTGGCGGTGATCGAGAACGACTTGCCGGCGTCGCCGAGCTCGACGGGCTCGCGCAGCGCCTCGGTCAGGCGGTCGGCGAGAACGTCGGGCGTCGCCTCGTCGGGCGTCGTCTCGACCAGCACGACGAACTCGTCGCCGCCGAGCCGACCGACGGTGTCCTGCTCGCGCACCGCGCCCTGCAGCCGCTCGCCGGTGATCCGCAGGAGCCTGTCGCCGGCGGCGTGGCCGAGGTTGTCGTTGACGTGCTTGAAGCCGTCGATGTCGATGTACAGCGCGCCCGCCACCGCGCCCGGCTGGCGCGCGGTGCGCGCGAGCAGCTGCTCGGCGCGGTCGAGCACGAGCGCGCGGTTGGGCAGCCCGGTGAGCGGGTCGTGGAGCGCCAGGTGCGAGAGCTCGCGGGTCTTCTCGCGCACGAGCGACAGCGCGCGCGTGCGCCCGGTGGCGAGCACCAGCACGAGCAGCCCCAGCATCCCGCTCAACAGCAGCCCCCCGATCAGCAGCGTGACGGCGTCGCGATTGCCGAACACGCCGCTGGTCACCCCGGCTCCGAAGGTCTGCACGGTCCACCCTTCGCCGGCATTGCCAAGGCCGGCGTCGCGTCCGACGCGGATGGCGATCTTCGTGCTCTGCGCGCCGGCGGGGATGTTCCCGCGGGAGAACGCGACGTGCGAGAAGCGCGAGTCGTAGCGGAACACGACGGCGACGTTCGGGTGTCCCTCCAGCGCCTGCTCGAGCACGACGCCCGGCTCGAGCAGCTCTCCCAGCCAGCCGACGAACGCGCGCCGGCGGGCTTCGGCGGTGGACGGCGTGACCCCGCCCTGGTAGACGGGCGTCTCGATTCCCAGCGCGGTCCCGCTGCGACCGGCGACCGGGGCGTAGCTTGCCTGGCCGGTTTCGCGCGCGCCGACCAGCGTGGGGGCGATCGCGCAGTAGTCGAGTCCCGCGGGCAGGTAGCTCGCGGCGCTGCGAGTCATCCCGGCCACGGCGAGGCAGTAGTAGGGCCGCTGGCCCGCCGGCACGATTTCCAGCGGGCCGGTCTGACCGGCCGATCTCGGGCCCAGCGGGCGCATGGGATCGGCGGCGAGCCGCGTCTCGAACGCACGCAGCTGTGTCGCCGGCACCAGCTTCACGAGGCCGACGTTCTGCAGCTCGGGATAGCGGCGCATCGCGTGCACCGCTTCGGCCCACATGTCGAACTCGGCGGCGGAGGCGCGGGGGTTGCCTGTGACAAAGGCGCTCGCGGAGACGATCAGGTCTTCCTCGTGCTGGATCGCGAGCGTGAGCGTCGAGGCGATCTCCGCCGAGGCCAGGTGAAACGCGAGCCGCGCCTTGTCGGCGTCGGAGTGGGCCATCGCGCGCGCGCCGAGCACGGACGCGAGCATCCCCCCGATCACAAGCGGCACGGTGGCGGCCGCCCTGAAGCTCCGACGTCCCCCCGCGAGCGCCTTCACGCGCCCCCGCACGCCCACGAGCCGGCTGGCTGGCGACGCGCGTGCGAAGCTCGGATCGGGTGCTGGCAATGGGTCGGGGGTTGAGTTTACGGTCACGCGATGTCTGTATCGGCAGTTGTCGGCGAGGGCATGCACGATCGCGCCCTGGGCGAGGGATCGGGCGCGGGCTGCTGCTGCTGTCGAACTGGATCGTCGCCTGGACGGATGGCGGGGCCGGTGAGCGTCGCCGGGCGGCGGCTTGCAACGGCGCGTGCTTGCGGCCCTCGGAACGGCTGTCCAGCGGGCTAAGGGAACCGGTGCTCCGTGCCGATGAGGGCCTCGTGACCATCTTTGCGCGCTTGCTCTCTTCGCTGGTCCCGCCGCGCGAGGCGTTCGGCTGGCGGGCAACCCTCACGGCGGCGCTCGCGGTGAGCGTGTCTGCTGTGCTGCTGCTCGCAGCAGCGCCGGCGGGGGCCGTCGTGACCGTGGTGGAAGGCAGCAAGGTTGGTCTCCAGCCGCGTGATGTGGGGTCGGTGCACGACGGTGCGGTGGCCGGGGAATTCCGCAACCCGAGCGGCGCACCGGTGCTGCCCGCCAATGACACCTACGCGATCTACTGGGATCCGACGAACGGCTACCACGGGAACTGGCAGAAGAGCGTCAACGTGTTCCTGCAGGGACTGGGTGCCGGCAGCGGGTCGCTCGACAGCGTGTTCGCGGTGGATTCGCAGTACACCGATCTGGCCAACCAGCACGCCGACTACCAGTCGAGCTTTCACGGCGCCTACACCGACGCGAATCACTATCCGACGAGCGGCAACTGCACCGATCCCAGGCCTCTGCACAAAGGTCTCGCGATCACCTGCGTGACGGGCAAGCAGGTGCAGGAACAGCTGGAAACCTTCATCGCGCAGCACCATCTGCCCAAGGGCATGGAAACGATCTACTACATGCTCACCCCGCCGGGTGTAACGGTTTGCCTCGAAGCGGATCACTGCTCGGACTTCCCCGGGACGCTCGCGGAAATCGAAGAAGACGAAGCGGAAGGTCTTGAACCTGCCGCGTACAAAATCTACAAGAACAGCTTCTGCAGCTACCACTCCGACATCAACCCTGACAACGCCGCCGACGGCGACGCGAGCACGATCCTGTACGCGGTGGTCCCCTGGATCGCCGGCGGCGAGGGCGACTTTCACCTTGCGGCGGAAGACCAAACCGGCGGCTACGACTGTCAGGACGGGGGTTTCTTCCTCAATCCCAAAACCTCCACGGAGGAAAAGGAGCATCCGTCGATCGATCCCAAGGAAGAAGCTGAAAAACGGCTGGCCGCCGAAAAGAAAGAAAATGAAGAACTGACGGCGTACGAAGAACAGTATGAAAAAGGGCTGATCACCAAAACGGAACTGGAAGAAAAGCGGACCGCCCTCAAAGTGCGGCGAGCACACCGCGAAGCGGAAGAAGCCGTAGAACGCGAAAAAAGGGAAAAGTCCGAAGGCCCCCATCAGCAAGAGCCCAACCAGGACGGGCGCGGCGAAGACGGCTCCTATGACGCCGGCCTGTCAGACCTGATCGTCAGCCAGATCGGCGTCGAGCAGCAGAACATCGTCACCGACCCGCTGCTGAACGGCTGGCAGGACACCGCGGGCAACGAGTCCACCGATGAGTGCCGCAACTTCTTCGCTCCGACCCTCGGCGGCTCCCTGAATGCTTTGGAATTCACCGACGCCGGCACGCTCTTCAACCAGTCGTTCGGCGGCGTGAGCTCTTATATCAACGATGCGTTCGATCTCGCGGCCTACAAGCTCGACTATCCCGGTGTGCCCTGCATTGGGGGCGTCAACCTCGGCCCGGAGTTCACCGCTCCGAACCCGGTGAGGGCGGGCGAAATCGTCGGCTTCGACGGAATGGAGTCGGACATCACGCTCGACGGCGGTGTCAGGTTCTCCGCGAGCGGCAAAGAAGAACTCACATACCCCACCTTCACGTGGAACTTCGGCGACGGCTCGCCCGAGGTGTCCGGTTACGCGCCCGGCGCGCCGTCGGTCAACTCGCCCGAAGCCTCACCGTGCGAAGCCCCGTGGCTGGCCCCGTGTGCGGCGAGCACGTTCCACGCCTACCAGTACGGCGGCACCTACGAGGTGACGCTCACCGTCACGGACGTCGGCGGCAACACGGCCAGTATCACCCAGCCGGTCACCGTCGATGGCCCGTCCCCGTCCACGGCGGGCGCTGGCGCAGGCGGTGGCGGCTCGACCCCCGGCGCGGGCGCCGCCGCCGGCCACGGCGTCATCCCCACGCCGATCGCGGATGCGGCGATCGTCCGCCAGAGCCTGCGAAACGCGCTGCGCAAAGGCTTGGCCGTCAGCTACTCGGTCAACGAGCAGGTCGCGGGTCATTTCGAGCTGCTGCTCAGCCGCGCGGTCGCCCACAAGCTGGGGATCGGCGGCGCGCCGGCCACGGACCTGCCGGCGGGCTCGCCTGCCGAGATCGTCGTCGGCAAAGAGATCCTGGTCACGACCAAGGGAGGCCGCAGCGCGGTGCACATCCAGTTCACCAAGAGCGCGGCCGCGCGCCTGGCGCACGTGCACAAGGTCTCGCTGATGCTGCGCTTGATCGTGCGCAACGCCGCGACGAGCAGCCCGGCGACGACGACGGTCGTCACCACCGCGACGCTCACCGCCTGACGGGCGCGTTCGCGCACAGAGTCGCGCCGCCGCGCCCGGTTCGCCCGACGCGCACAGCCGCCGTCAGCCGCGGCCTTCAGTCGGAGGAGGAGTCCTTGTTGCGCTTCGAGCGCGACTTGTCGCGGAAGACGAAGAACCACAGGGCGAACAGGCCGACGTAGCCGACGGCGATCGACACGATCGAGAGCACGCCGAGGCCGAGGTTGTTGGATGTTTCGGCTTCCCCGCCAAGGGCGATCGGCAGCGACAGCACGAGGCTGGCCGCGTGCGCGAGCGCGACTGCCATCGCTACAGCCCCGGCCAGTGGCGCACGACGTAGCCTTCGTTGTCGGTCGGCTCAACCTGCCAGCGCGACGCGTACACGCCGCTGCGCCCGGCGGTGTCGTAGAGGATGCCGTCGACGTACATGTACGTATGGCCGGCGTTCGCGTACACGGTGATGTACCTGCCGGGCCCGGGCGCGCCCCAGCTCTCCAGCTGACCGGAGGTCTCCGGTGAGCTGAGCAGCCCGCCGGCGGCGAGCGCGTAGCTGACCGACCCGGAGCAGTCGTACGCGTTGTCCACGAACGACGCGTGCCCGCCGCCGTACACGTAGGGGAAGTCGGCGATCTCGTTGGCGCCGGCGATCACCTTCTGCACGACTTCGGGGACGTCGGTGGGGATCGGGATCGTGCCGTTGCCGCCGATCGACTCGCCGCCGGGGACGGGCGTCAGTCGCAGGTGCTGGGCCTGTTTGGCGCTCTGTTCGACGGCCTGCATCTGCTTGAGCTCGCTGCGGATTTCGGCGTTGGAGGGCGCGCCGGCGGCGACGATCGCTTCGCCGGCCTTGGTGGGCGTGGCGGCGCTGACGTGCTTTACGGAGGCGGGGGCGGGGTAGCTGTCGCCTTCGAGCGGGTCGGCGACCTCCTTGGCGACCCCGGAGGTCGTGGCGGTGGCCGAGCTGGTCGGCGGGTCGCTCGCCGCGGTGCCGGGCGGGTCTGACCTGACGCCGGGCGGATCCGAGCCGGCGGCGGTCGTGGACGTCGTGGCGCCGGTTCCGATCGTCGCTTCGCCGCACGCGGCGAGCGCACAGGCGGCCAGCAGGCATGCGATCGCGGCGATTGCCTTCCGCGTGAAGGTCATGCACCAAGGCTAGCGATACCGTCCGCCGTGAAGGGTCGCTAACCTGAGGCGATGCGCGAGGAAGCCTCGGCCGTGGATATCCGGCCGCATGTCCGCCTGCTCCACGGGATGCGCCGGCCGGCCAACTGGCTGCAGCTGGTCCGCTTCGGCCTCGTCGGCGGTGTCGGCTTCGTCGTCAACGTGGCGGTGTACGCGCTGTTCGTGCATTCGGCCGGGCTCGACTACCGCGCGGCGTCGGTGGTCGCGTGGCTGGTGGCGGTGATGAACAACTTCGTGCTCAACCGCCGCTGGACGTTCGATGCGCGCGAGGGCAGGGCGCGCTTCCAGGCGATGCGCTTCCTCGTCGTCAGCCTCGTGGCGGAGGCCTTCAGCCTGCTGCTGCTGACGCTGTTCGTGCAGGGCGCCGGCTTCGCGAAGATTCCCGCCCAGGCGCTCGCGGTGGGCGCGTCGATGCCGCTCAACTTCCTCGGAAACAAGCTGTGGAGCTTCCGCTGAGACGCTCTGGCGCACGGCCCCGTTGAGCCCCTGCGCCGCGCCGCGAGCCGCTGGTCGGGGCCCCAGTCGGTACCTATACTCTGATTCCCCCCCTCTCGGAGGACCCCTGTGCAGGAGATGGTGATCTACGGCGTCAGCTTCGACATGGTTGGCAAGCAGCCGATCGTGCTCCTGAAGACGGTCGACGGCAACAAGTTCCTGCCGATCTGGATCGGGCACCCCGAGGCCGCGTCGATCCTGATGAAGCTCCAGGGCGCCGGCACGCCCCGGCCGATGACCCACGACCTGCTGTGCGACATCCTGGGCGAGCTAGACGTCAAGTGCACGCAGGTGTCGGTGACGGAGCTGCGCGAGAACACGTTCTTCGCGTCGATCACGCTCAGCGTCAACGGCCGGGAGCTCGAGATCGACTCGCGACCGAGCGACGCGATCGCGCTGGCGGTGCGCTCCGGCGCCCCGATCTACGCCGCCGAGGAGGTCATCTCGGAGTCGGCGATCGAGTTCGAGCACGACGTCGAGGAGTCCGAGGACGTCGTCGAAAAGTTCAAGGAGTTCCTCGATCAGGTCAGTCCCGAGGACTTCGCCGCAGGCGACTCCTAGTTTTTGTGGGAGACGCGTTCGCGCGCGCTCCGTACACACCTGTAGGCGCCGGTCACCACAGCAGGCGACTCCTGGGGGCGCGATGCTGCGTCCTCGGTCGCTCGCGTGCCCAGCACGCCACGCTCCCTGCGTCCTTGCCTCGCTTGCCCACGAGCGCCTGTCCTTACCTCGTCCAGGCGCTCGCAAGGATCCGCTCGACGAGCTCCTCGAAGCCGATGCCGGCGGCGTCGGCGGCCTGGGGCAGCAGGCTGGTCTCGGTCATGCCGGGGACGACGTTCGTCTCCAGCACCCACAGCTCGCCGCTGCCCTGCTCGAGCATCAGGTCGACGCGGGCGACGCCGTGGCAGCCGAGCAGCTCGTGCACGTCAAGCGCGAGCTCCTGCGCGCGGGCGGTGGTCTCGGGCGGGAGCTCGGCGGGGCAGACGAACGTGGTCATGCCGATCTCGTAGCGCGACTCGTAGTCGTAGAAGCCCTCCTCGCGCGGCACCGCCTCGACGACGGGCAGCGCCGCGGCGCGCTCGCCCGCGGCGGGCGCGTCGAGCACGGACACGGCGAGGTCGCGGCCGCCGACGTAGCGCTCGAGCACGATCGTGCTGTCGTAGGAGAACGCGCCGACCATCGCGCCGGGGAGCTCCTCGCTGCTGCGCGCGAACTTGACCCCCAGCGCGGAGCCGCCCCTGGCGGGCTTGACGACGAGCGGGAAGCCGAGGTCCGCTTCGATGGGCGCGAGCGCGGCGGCGGCGCCCAGCTCCTTGATCGAGGCCTCGCGCAGCGCGTGAAATCCGGGCGTGGGGATGCCGGCCTCGCGCATCAGGTACTTGGCGAGCAGCTTGTCGGTGCAGCGCATGCACGCGGCCGGCCCGGAGCCCGTGTACGGCAGCCCGATCGCCTCCAGCAGCCCCTGCACTGTCCCGTCCTCGCCCTCGCGCCCGTGCATGGCGATGAACGCCGCGTCGGGGCTGGCCTCGAGCAGCTCCGGCACGAGCCGCTCGCCGGCGTCGAGCGCGATCACCTCGTGACCGAGCCGCTGCAGCCCTTCCTGCACCTGCGCGCCGGAGCGCAGCGACACCGCGCGCTCGAGCGAGCGCCCGCCCTTCAGGACGGCGACCCTCCTGCCCGCCGTCATCGATCCCGGCGCCGGCGCGCCGAGGGCGCCTCGTCGCGGCGCACCCTAAAGGGCACCCCCCGTAGCGGGGGGCAGGCAGGCGGCAGGGCGACGACGTCCGCCAGGTGGGCGCTGCCGTCGGCGGCGCTCGGCTGCTGCTCTGCCGGAGCGCCGCCTTCGCTGCCGCCGGTCTCCGCATGGTCCTGCCCGGGGGTGGGTCCGCCGGCGCCGGTTAGCGATCCCAGCAGGCCGAGCTGCTCGCGCATCGCCCTGCCGATCCGGCGGATTCCCTCGCGTATCTCCGCCTCCGGCACGCCCGCGAAGTTCAGGCGCATCGAGGAGGCGCCGCTGCGCCCGTCGACGTACGCGGCGCGGCCGGGGACGAACGCCACGCCCTCGTTCTTGCGCGCGAGCGCCAGCAGGTCGGTGGTGTCGATGCGCGGGTCGAGCGTCGCCCAGATGAACAGCCCGCCCTGCGGATGCGTCCAGCTGGCGTGCTCGCCGAAGTGCTCGGCGAGCGCCTCGAACATCACGTCGCGGCGCTCGCGATACAGGTCCCTCAGACGCTGCACGTAGTCGATCCAGCCGGCGCCCCCGTGCGCGTCGCGCTCGCTGAAGTACGCGGCGACGAACATCTGCGTGACCGGCGAGGAGCACAGGTCGGCGCCCTGTTTGCCGAGGTTCAGCTTCTCCAGCACCGGCCGCGGCGCGACGGCCCAGCCCAGGCGCAGGCCGGGCGAGAGGATCTTCGAGAACGTGCCCAGGTAGATCACCAGATCGGAGGAGCCGCCGCGGCCGGCGGCCTCCGCGTCGAGCGAGTACAGCGTCGGCAGCGCCTCGCCGTCGTAGCGCAGCAGGCCGTAGGGGTTGTCCTCGAGCACCAGCAGCTCGCGCTCGCGCGCGACCTCCACCAGCCGCCGGCGGCGCGCGAGCGACATCGTCACCCCGCCGGGGTTCTGGAAGTTGGGGATCGTGTAGATGAACTTCGGCCGGCGGCCCTGCTCGTGCAGGCGGTCGAGCGTGCTCTCCAGCGCGTCGATCGGCATGCCGTCGCCGTCGATCTCGATCTGCTCGACGTCCGCCTGGTAGGCGCTGAACGTCGGCACCGCCCCCGGGTAGGTGGGCGCCTCGGCGACGATCACGTCGCCCGGGTCGATCAGCGTCTTGCACACCAGGTCGATCACCTGCTGGCCGCCGGTCGTGACGATCACCTCGGAGGGGTCCACGAGCGTGCCCTCCTGGGCCATCACTTCGACGATGCAGTCGACGGTCGCGGCCATCCCCTCGGTCGGTCCGTACTGCAGCGCGCGCGCCGTCGACTCGGCGGCCACCTGCGCCATCAGCTTCGCGTACAGCTCCGGCGCGAACGTGCTCGTGTCGGGCAGCCCGCCGGCGAGCGAGATCACGTCCGGGCGCTCGGTCAGCGCCATCATCTCGCGCATCGCCGAGCTCTTCATGCCGCGCGTGCGCGCCGCGAACAGCGCCTCGTAGCGCGCCAGCTCGTGTGCAGCCGGCCGGGTCCGTCGTCTATCGTCCATTCCCGCCTGCCTGCCCCCCGCCATGGGGGGTGCCCGTTAGGGTACGCATCCTCGCACGGTAGCGCACCGCTAAGGGCACTCTGCATGAACGGCATCTTCTTCTACATAGGCCTCGGCGCCGGCCTGGCGGCCGCCTGCGGACTGCGTCCGTTCCTGCCCGTGCTCCTGGCCGGCGCGCTCGCGTCCTCGCATGTGCTCGGCGTCAGCTTCGCGCACGCCCCCTTCCGCTTCCTGCAGTCGGGCTGGTGGCTGCTCGCCGCTACGGTCGCGCTGGTGCTCGCGTACGTCCTGCAGATCGTGCTCAGGCTCGCGCCGATCGTCGACCCGGGCGATCGCAAGCGTCGCAACGACCCGCTGGCGGCAGCGCTCACCGGCCTGGGTCTCGGCGCGGGCGCGGTCCTGTTCGCCGGCACGCTCGCCGCACACGGCGACTCGCCGTGGCCGGGGCTGATCGGCGGCATCGCCGTCGCGGGGCTCGCGCAGCGCGCTTCCTGGCCGGTGATCGTCCGCGCCCGCGCGCGCCTCAGCGACCGCTCCGCGCGCGAGGCGCTGACCGTCTACCTGGACGCCGCCGCGCTGCTGGCCGCGGCGCTCGTCGCGCTGCTGCACCCGCTCGGCTACGTCCTGCTCGCGCTGCTCGCGTGGTTCGGCTGGCGGGGGCGCGCCCGCGGCGATGAAAAGTACGCGGGGCTGCGCATCCTGCGCCGCTGACACGGCGGATCGTGAGCCCCTCCCCGCCCAAGCTGGTGCTGTGCGTGATCGACGCGATGGCGCCGGCGATGCTCGAGCGCGCGATCGCGGCCGGCGCCGCGCCGGTGCTCGAGCGCCTGGTCGGCGGCGGGCGCTATGTGTCCGACTGCGTCGCCGCGTTCCCGTCGGTCACGCCCGTGTGCGCCGCGTCGATCGTCACCGGAACCAGCCAGGACGAGCATGAGATTCCGGGCATGAACTGGTTTCACCGCGAGGAGCACCGCTACGTCGAGTACGGCTCGAGCTTCCGCGCCGCCCAGCGCTTCGGCATCGCGCGCCAGCTCACGGACACCGTCTACAACATGAACCGCGCCCACCTCTCCCAGCGGACGCCGACGGTGTTCGAGACGCTCGACGACGCCGACGTGCGCACCGCCGGCACCACCTACCTGATGTACCGCGGGCGCCACCTCCACGAGCCCCAGCGCGACACCGCCCTCACGCGCGTCGCCTCCGCGCTCATGCGCCACCCGGTGATGGGCCCGCGCGAGCTGTTCTACGCGGACATCTTCGCCTCCCAGCGCACCGGCTGCCGCTCGGGCCTCGGCATGCCGGGCATGCGCGACCGCCACTCCGGCTGCGTCTCCGCGTACATGGTCGAGCACGACCTGTTCGACTTCCTGCTGCTGTCGCTGCCCGACAACGACTGGTACTCGCACAAGCGCGGCCCGGAGGCGCAGGCGCACTCGATCGGGCAGGCCGACCTGCAGCTCGCACGTGTGATGAACGCCGCGGGCGGGGTCGAGGAGTTCCTGGCCGAGCATGCGGTGATCGCGATGGCCGACCACTCGCAGGCGCCCGTCACCGCCACGATCGCGCTCCAGGACGAGCTCGCCGAGCTGGGGGTCCTCGGACCTGTCCGTTCTTCGGAGGGCGCGTCCGACGCCGAGCCGCGGATCGCCGTGTGCCCGTCCCAGCGCGCCGCGATGGTGTACGCGCTGCACGAGTCCGAGCGCGACGCGATGCGCGCGTCGGTCGTGACCCGCGCGCTCGCCATCGACGGCGTCGACCTGGTGCTGTGGCTCGAGCGCGACGCCCACGACGCGCCGCGCGAGGGCGTCATCGCCAGTCCCCGCCACGGCGAGCTGCGCTTCGCCCCGGATGGCCCTGTCATAGACCCCCGCGGCCTGTCGTGGAGCGTAGAGGGGGCGCTCGCGGCGATCGACGGCAGGATCGAGGACGGGCGTCTGCTCAGCCCCGCCTACCCGGACGCGCTCGCCCGCGCATGGACGGCGCTCACGTGCCGGACCTCAGGCGAGGTGCTGCTGTCGGCCGCTCCCGGCTTCGAGTTCGTCGACTGGGGCCGCCAGGCGCACGTCGGCGGCGGCAGCCACGGCTCGCTGCACGCCTCCGACTCGCTCGGCGCGCTCGTCCTGCACGGGGTCGCGCTGCCCGAGCCGCAGCCGGCCCAGTGGGCGATCCGCGACGTCGCGCCGCTCGTGTTGCGCCACTTCGGGCTCGATCCGTCGCGCTGACGTCGTTACGCTCGCGCGATGCGATCACTCGCGATAGCGGCGCTCGCGCTGCTCGCCTCGCTCGTCCTCCAGGCTCCTTCGGCAACGGCCGCGGCGAGAGCGCACACGGCGAGCGCGAGCACCGGGCGCGCCCGCGCGGTGAGCACGCACGCGTCGAGCACCACGTCCTCGACGAGCTCGGAAACGCCGATCCCGGTGGCGGTGTCGAACGTGCCCCCGGCCGCGCACCTGCTCTCCTCGGAAAGGGTCCTGGCGATCGCCAGCCGCCTGCCCGAGATGCGCGCGCTGCGCAGCGAATATCGCGGCTCCTTCGGCGACGTGTACCTCAAAGGGGCGGCGCAGTGGCAGGTCAGCTACTTCACGCGCGGCGGCAAGAAGGAGATCGGCCTGGTGATCATCAACGACCTCTCCGGGCGGGTGGTCGAACAGTGGACGGGCTTCCAGGTCGCGTGGTCGATGGCGCGCGGCTATCCCGGCGCGTTCGGCAGGCACGTCAACGCGCTGTACATCTGGCTGCCGCTGTGCGTGCTGTTCATGCTGCCGTTCTTCGACTTCCGCCGTCCGTTCTCGCTGCTGCACCTGGACCTGCTCGCGCTGCTGTCCTTCTCGGTGTCGCTCGCGTTCTTCAACCACGCGCACATCTACGCGTCGGTGCCGCTCGCCTATCCGCCGCTGCTGTACCTGCTCGCGCGCATGCTCGCGCTGCTGCGCCGCTCCCGCGCCGGCCGCCGGCCGCCGCCGCCGCTGCGCCTGCTCGTGCCCACCCCGTGGCTCGCGCTCGGCGTGATCTTCCTGCTCGGCTTTCGCATCGGCCTGAACGTGACCGACTCGAACGTCATCGACGTCGGCTACGCGGGCGTGATCGGCGCGAGCAAGATCGCCCGCGACGAACCGCTGTACGGCAGGTGGCCGTCGACCAACGAACACGGCGACACGTACGGCCCCGTCAACTACGAGGCGTACGTGCCCTTTCAGCAGGTCTTCGGCTGGAGCGGCAAGTGGGACGACCTGCCGGCCGCGCACGCGGCGGCGATCTTCTTCGACCTGCTCGCGACGGCGCTGCTGTTCCTGCTCGGGCGGCGCATGCGCGGGCCGACGCTCGGGGTCGCCCTCGCCTACGCGTGGGTCGCCTACCCGTTCACGCTGTACGCGCTGGAGAGCAACTCCAACGACAGCCTCGTCGGCGCGCTCGTGCTCGCGGCCGTGCTCGCAGCCAGCTATCGCTCGCGCCTGGCCACCGCCGGCCGCGGCGTGCTCGCCGCGCTCGCCGGCCTGACCAAGTTCGCGCCGCTGGCGCTCGCGCCGCTGCTCGCCACGCACGGCCTGGCAGGGCTCTCGATCGCACGCCGCGTGCGCGCGCTGGCGCTGTACGCGCTCGCGTTTGCCGGCACCGTCGCGCTCGTGTCCATCCCCGCGCTCAGCCACGACTCGCTGCACACGATCTACGAGCGCACGTTCGTCTACCAGTCCAACCGCGGCTCGCCGTTCTCCGTGTGGGGGCTGTACGGCCTGCAGGGCGTGGAGACCTTCGTCGAGATCGCCGCCGTCGCGCTCGCCGCCATGCTCGCGATCCTCCCGCGCCGCCCCGACGTCGTCGGCCTGGCGGCGGCGTGCGCCGCGGTGATCATCGCCGAGCAGCTCGGCATCGAACACTGGTTCTACCTGTACATCCCCTGGTTCTTCGGGCTGGTGATCGTCGCCCTGTTCGGGGCGCTCAGCGATCCGTCGAGCCGGCCGGCGGCCGCGGCATCAGCACCTGCTCGATCGAGTCGGCCCGCAGCGGCGCTGAGCAGCTGATCAGCACGCCCATCAGCCACGGGTCCTCCTCGGAGGTCTCGAAGCGGATCGGCATCATCGTCAGCAGCGACTCGATCGCCTGCTCGCGCTTGACCCCGATCACGCCGCCGCGCGGCCCCGTCATGCCGACGTCTGTGATGTACGCGGTCCCGCCCGGCAGCACGCGCGCGTCGGCGGTCGGCACGTGCGTGTGCGTGCCCACCACCGCCGTCACGCGCCCGTCGAGGTGCCAGCCCATCGCCACCTTTTCGGAGGTCGCCTCCGCGTGCATGTCGACGAGGATGTGCTCGACGTCGCCCAGATCCCCCAGCGCGACCTCGATCTCCGTGAACGCCGAGCGCCCGGCCCTCAGGTAGAGGTTGCCGCTGAGGTTCACCACGCCCAGGCGCACGCCGTCGTGCTCGACCACGCACACGCCCCGCCCAGGCTGGCTGCGCAGGAAGTTGGCGGGGCGCACGATCGGCTTGCCGCTCGCCAGGTACGGGTAGATCTCACGCCGGTGGTAGGTGTGGTTGCCGAGCGTGATCGCGTCGACGCCGGCGGCGAACATCTCCTCGGCGATCTTCGGCGTGATTCCCAGGCCGCCGGCCGCGTTCTCGCCGTTGACGACGACGAACGTCGGCGCGTGCAGCTCGCGCAGGACGGGCAGGCAGTCGAGCAGCGTGTGCCGCCCGATCCCGCCGACGACGTCGCCGACGAACAGGATGCGCGCGGCGCCCGCGCCCTGGGCGGCCGCCTGCGGCTCAGCCATACTCTGGCGATGGTGGGAGGTAGGTGAGAGAGGTCTCCGAGCAGGTTCCCCGCGTGGTCGTCCCGCGCTGGGTCCAGCTGGTGCTGCTGCCGCTGACGGTGCTCGCGCTGTGGGCGCTCGCGAAAGCCGCGGGGAAAGTGCTGGTGATCTTCATCGTTGCCGGCCTCATAGCGCTGATCCTCAACCCGGCCGTCTCCCTCCTGCACCGCTCGCGCCTTCCCCGCGGGCTTGCGGTGCTCGCCGTCTACGTCGGATTCTTCCTGACGCTCGCCGGTATCGGCTTCCTGCTGGCTAACCCTATCTCCGATCAGGTGCGCACGTTCGCCGACAACCTCCCGAACCTCGTCAAGGAAGCCAACAGGACGATCGAAAGCATCCAGCGCTATTTCAACCACCATGGCGTCCATGTCGAACTCGTCAAACAGGGCAAGACCGCGCTGCAGAGCATCGAGGGCAAAGTCGCCAAGAGCGCCGACAAACTGGCGTCGTTCGGGGGCGCGCTCGCCAGCGAAGTCGCCAGCGCGATCTTCGATCTCGTGCTCGTGTTCGTGCTGTCCGTCTACCTGCTGCTCTACGGCAATCAGATCGGAGCGCTCGTGCGGCGGGTCATGCCCGACGGCGACGGCACCAAGGCGGACGACTACCCGTACCTGGTTCAGCGCGCCGTCTCCCGCTACATCGGCGGTCAGCTGCTGTTCAGCGCGATCATGGGCACCTCCACCGGCGTCGCGCTGTACGTGTTCGGCGTCATCGGCGTGTTCCCCGACGGGCGCACCTATGCGGTCGCCTTCGCCGTGTTCTACGGCGTGATGGAGCTCGTGCCGTACGTCGGCCCGATCCTCGGCGCGATACCGCCGGTCGCCGTGGCGCTGTTCACCAAGCCGATCACCGCGCTGTGGGTGGCGCTGCTGTTCGTCGGCCTGCAGCAGCTGGAGGGGCACGTCGTCGCGCCGCAGGTCTTCGGGCACACGCTGCGCATCAACCCGCTGCTGGTGATCTTCGCGCTGCTGCTCGGGCTGCAGGTCTACGGGGTCCTCGGCGCGCTGATCGCGCTGCCGACCCTCGCGGTCCTGCGCGAGACCGCCGTCTACCTGAGCCGGCACCTGACGTTCGAATCCTGGGATCGGCCCAACAGCGGACTGCTGTGAGCGCCGTTCTGCGCGTCAGCGCGCTCGGCAAGCGCTACGGCGAGCTGGACGCCCTGCGGGACGTCAGCTTCCACGCCGACGCGGGCGAGCTGATCGCCGTCGTCGGCCCCAACGGCGCCGGCAAGACGACGCTGCTGTCGATCATCGTCGGCATCCAGGCGCCGAGCGCCGGCACCGTCGATCGCGTCACCGGCGAGAGCTCCACGGCGGGTGGGCGGGGGGCCGTTTCGCGGGTGGGCTGGGTGCCTCAAGCCCCGGCGCTCTACTCGAAGCTGTCGGTTGCCGAGAACCTCGAGCTGTTCGCCCGCCTGGAGGGCGTCGCGGATCCGCGCGCGGCGGTCGCGCGGATGCTCGAGCAGACGGGCCTTGCCCTGCGCGCGAACGAGCCCGTCGGGCGGCTGTCCGGCGGCAACCGCCAGCGCGTGAACGTCGCCCTCGGGCTGATCGGCGACCCGCCGGTGCTTGCGCTCGACGAGCCGTCGGCGTCGCTCGACCCCGGCCAGCGCGAGCGGCTGTGGGAGTTCGTGGGCACGCGGGTCGCCGCCGGCACGACCGTCGTGTTCTCCACCCACAACGTCAGCGAGGCCCAGCGCTACGCCGACCGCGTGCTCGTGCTGGCCGAAGGGCGGCTGCTGTTCGACGGCGCTCCGCAGGCGCTGCTCGAGCAGGGCGGCGAGCCGGCCGGCGGCGACCTCGAGCGGGCGCTCGTGCTGTTCCTGCGCGCACGCGCGCCCGCGGCCTCCGGAGCACACCCGCACCCGGAGGACATGCCGTGAGGTGGCTGCTGCGCAAGGACCTGCTGATCCTCGGGCGTTCGCGGCTGCTGCTCGCGCTGCTGATCGTCTACCCCGTCGCGATCGCGCTGCTGATCGGCCTGGCGATCTCGCGCAGCCCGTCGCGACCGCGCGTGGCGATCGTCGATGAGACACCGCCCGGGGAAACCGTCAAGGTGGGCAACCAGCGCGTGCTCGTCAGCGAGTACGCGCGCCAGCTGTTCGACAAGGTCCAGGCCGTCGACGTCCCCACGCGCGCGCAGGCGGTGGCGAAGGTCGACTCGGGCGAAGTGCTCGCCGCCGTCGTGATCCCGCCGGACATCGCCGCGCGCGTCGCCTCCGACACCGAGGCGGCCCAGCTGGAAGTCCTGTACAACGGCAACGCGCTCGAGCAGTCGCTCGTGCAGTCGACGCTCAACTCCGCGCTCGCACAGGCCAACCTCGGCTTCTCCGCGCAGATCCAGCAGGCCGCCGGCAGCGTCATCGGCTCGCTGCTCAGCGGCGGCAACCTCGGCAGCATCGGCGCGCCCGAAAATTTGATCGGGCTGACCCAGATACCGCCGACGCTCGGCGCCGTGATCGCGCGCCAGCCGCCGGGGCACGACCGCACGCAGCTCGAACGGATCGACGCGTTCGCCGGCTTCGCCGCGCAGAACCTGGCGCTCGCGCGACGCGTGCTGTCGATCATCGGCCAGCCGATCCGCGTCAACAGCGTGCTGCTGCACGGCCGGCGCACGCCGCTGAACACGTTCGCCGTGGTCGTCGCCGTGAGCCTCTCGCTGATGCTCGTGTGCGTGCTGCTGGCAGCCGGCGGCGTCGCGCTCGAGCGCGAAGAGCACGCCCTCTCCCGCCTCCTGCGCGGCCTCGTCACGCGCGAGACGCTGCTCGTCGAGAAGACGCTGCTCGCCGCCGGCTGCGCGTTCGTGATCGCGTTCGCGATGCTCGCCGGGATCAGCGCGTTCGTCGCGCTCGACTGGAGTCGCGTGGGCCTGTGGCTGGCGGCGCTCGCCTTCGGCGCGATCGCGTTCGGCGCGCTCGGCGTGGCGATCGGCGCGCTCGCGCGCGAGGTGCGCGCCGCCTCGCTGCTCGCCTTCCTGCTGTCGCTGCCGCTCGCGTTCCTCGCGCTCGTGCCCGGAGGATCGGTGTCCGGGGGCTTCTACGACGCGATCGCCGCGATCTCGTTCGCGTTCCCCTTCAAGGCCGCGCTGCAGGCGCTCGACGCGGCCGTCAACGGCGCCTCGCCCGCGATCGGCCTCTCGCTCGTGCACCTCGCCGTGCTCAGCGCCGTGTTCGGAGCGCTCGCGCGCGTCGGCTTGAGATCGGTCGAGTAGGGCAACTGCGAACGCCGCCCGAGCGCCGGTAGGCGCTCCCATAAATAGCTTCCTGCGGGGTATCCTCGAAGACCATGGCCTTTCCCCAGACGCGCATGCGCAGGCTGCGCGCGACCGCCGGCCTGCGCGGGCTCGTGCGCGAGACCGACGTCCGCGCCGGCCAGCTCGTGCTGCCGCTGTTCGTCACCGAGGCCGGCGCCTCTGATGGGAGCCCACCCGGGCGGGCGGGACGTCAACCGATCGCCACGATGCCCGGCGTCGATCGCCTGTCGCTGTCGGCGCTCGTCGCCGAGGCGCTGGAGGCGGCCGCGCTCGGGATCCCCGCGGTGATGCTGTTCGGCCTGCCCGCCGAGAAGGACGAGCACGGCTCCGGCGCGTGGGAGGAGGAGGGCGTCGTGCAGCTGGCCACGCGCGCGATCAAGCAGGCGCTGCCGGAGCTGCTCGTGGTCACCGACGTGTGCCTGTGCGAGTACACCTCCCACGGCCACTGCGGCGTCCTGCGCGATGACGGCACCGTCGACAACGACGCCTCGCTCGAGCTGCTCGCCCAGACCGCAGTCAGCCACGCGCGCGCCGGCGCCGACATCGTCGCGCCGTCGGACATGATGGACGGGCGCGTCGGCGCGATCAGGGCCGAGCTCGACGGCGAGGGCTTCGCCGAAACGCCGATCCTCGCCTACTCCGCCAAGTTCGCCTCCGCCTTCTACGGGCCGTTCCGCGAGGCCGCCGACTCCGCCCCCGCGTTCGGCGACCGCCGCGGCTACCAGATGGATCCCGCCAACGGACGCGAGGCCGTGCGCGAGGCGCTGCTCGACGTCCAGGAGGGCGCCGACATGGTCATGGTCAAGCCCGCGCTCGCCTACGGCGACCTGATCAGGGCGGTCAAGCGCGCGACACGCCTGCCCGTCGCGGCGTACAACGTCAGCGGCGAGTATGCGATGGTCAAGGCCGCCGCAGCCGCCGGATACCTCGACGAGCGCGCCGCCGTGCTCGAGATCCTCACATCCCTGCGCCGCGCCGGCGCCGACACGATCATCACCTACCACGCAAAGGACGCCGCACGATGGCTGGCAGAGCAGACATGAGCACCGAGCCCGACGCGCCCGTCGCATCGCCGCTCGCCGCCGTCGCGGATCCGGACAGCCCGACCACCGCGCCGCCGAAGATCCGCAGCCGCAAGGACGGCGCCGCGATCGCGCTCGACGACGTCGATCGCAAGCTGCTGAACCTGATGCAGGGCAGCTTCCCGATCGCGCCGCGCCCATACCAGCGCGTGGCCGAGCTCGGCGAGGTCTCCGAGCAGGAGGTCATGCAGCGCGTCCAGCGCCTGCTCGACAAGCGGATCATCCGCCAGGTAACGCCGATCTTCGACACGCGCGCGCTCGGCTACTCCTCGATGCTCGTCGCCGCCAAGGTCGATCCCGAGCACCCGCATCGCGCCGCGCAGGTCATCAACCAGCACCCCGGCGTCTCGCACAACTACCTGCGCAACCACGAGTTCAACCTGTGGTTCACGATCGCCACCGAGCCCGACTCCAAGCTCGGCCTCGAGGGCACGCTCGAGGTGCTCGCGCAGGAGGCCGGCGCCGAGTCCGTGCGCCAGCTGCCCACGCTGCGGCTGTTCAAGATCCGCATGGACCTGGAGATGCAGGGCGACACCGACGCGCTCTCCAGCGCCGCCGAGGTCAAGGAGCCGATCGAGCTCGAGCCCCAGCCCTACGACGAGCTCGACATCGCCGTCATCCGCGCGCTGCAGGGCGACATGGCCGTCGTCGAGGAGCCCTACGCGCCCGCCGCGGCCGAGCTCGGCATGACCCAGGAGCGCCTGCTCGACCACCTCGCCGGCATGCAGGAGCGCGGCCTGCTGCGCCGTGTCGCCGCCATCCTCTACCACCGCCGCGCCGGCTTCTCCGCCAACGGCATGGGCGTCTGGAAGGTGCCCGACGAGCAGATCTTCGACATCGGCTGCCGCATGGCCGCCGTCCGCGGCGTCTCCCACTGCTATCAGCGCCCCACCTACGAGGACTGGCCGTACTCCGTCTTCACCATGGCCCACGGCCGCTCCAAGGAGGAGTGCGACGCGGTCCTCGACTCGATCGCCGAGCGCACCGGCATCGCCGAGCGCGCGACGCTCTACTCCTCCACCGAGTTCAAGAAGATCCGGCTGCTGTACTTCACCGAGGACTTCAAGGACTGGGAGCGCACGCGCGCTTGACGGCGTCGCTCACCGACACCCGTTCCGCGGAGCTGTACAGACGCGCCCTCGAGCTGATCCCCGGCGGGGTCAACTCGCCCGTGCGCGCGATGCGCGCGATCGGACGCGATCCGCTGTTCATCGCGCGCGGCGAGGGCGCCGAGCTGATCGACGTCGACGGCAACCGCTTCGTCGACTACGTCTGCTCGTGGGGCCCGCTGATCCACGGGCACGCCCACCCGCACGTGCTCGCGGCGATCGCCGACGCGGCCGCGCGCGGCACCAGCTTCGGCGCGCCGACCCCCGGCGAGGTCGAGCTCGCCGGCGAGGTCACGCGCCGGATGGAGGGCGTGGAGATGCTGCGCACGACCTCCTCCGGGACCGAGGCGGCGATGACCGCCGTTCGCCTCGCGCGCGCCGCCACCGGCCGCGAGCCGATCCTCAAGTTCGCCGGCGCCTACCACGGGCACTCCGACGGGCTGCTCGCGGCCGCCGGCTCGGGCCTCGCCACGCAGGGGCTGCCCTCGAGCCCCGGCGTGCCGGCGAGCGCCGCCGCCGGCACGATCGTCGTGCCGTGGAACGACCCCGATGCGCTCGTCGTCGCCACCGAGCGCCACGAGCTCGCGGCCATCATCGCCGAGCCGCTGCCCGCGAACATGGGGCTCGTGCCGGCGGCCGAGAGCTTTCTGGCGCTGCTGCGCGAGCGCGCCGACGCCACCGGCGCGCTGCTCGTGCTCGACGAGGTCATCAGCGGCTTCCGCGTCGCCCGCGGCGGCGCGCAGGAGCTGCTCGGCGTGAGCGGCGACCTGGTGATCCTCGGCAAGGTCATCGGCGGCGGACTGCCGGCCGCGGCCGTGGGCGGCCGCGCGGATCTGATGCGAATGCTCGCCCCCAGCGGCGAGGTCTACCAGGCGGGGACGCTGTCCGGCAACCCGCTGGCGGTGGCCGCCGGCCTGGCGACGCTCGAGCTGCTGGACGAGCCCGCATACCTGCGTCTCGCCGCGATCACCGAGCGTCTCGCCGACGGCCTGCGCGAGGCCGCCGGGGGGGCGGGCTCCTATCCCGTGCAGATCGTCAGCATGCCCGGGTTGATGACCGTCTTCTTCAGCTCGCAGCCCGTGTCCTCGTTCGCCGACGCGCAGGCGTGCGACCTCGACGCGCACGCCGCATGGTGCCGCGAGCTGCTCGCGCGCGGCGTCTACCCCCCGCCGTCGCAGTTCGAGGCGTGGTTCCCGTCGCTTGCGCACACCGCCGAGCAGCTCGAGCGCACCGTCGAGGCCGCCGCCGCGGCCTTCGCGTGCCTGCCCGGGCCGGCGGCGAACGGATGAGCTCCGTGCGCGAGCCCGCCGGCGAGGACGCGCTCGCGCGCCTGCGCGCGCTGCTGCGCGACGAAGGCGGGCTGATCGCGACGCTCGTCGAGCCCGATCCGACGCCCGCCGCGACGGATGCGCCCGACGCGCGCAACGGGCACGGCCCCAGGCTCGGCGCGATCGCCGCAAACGGGCCGCGCGCCGCCGGCCGGCGCGAGGAGTACGAGCTGCTGGTGGAGGCGATCTACGAGGGCTACCTGCTGCACTACGGCGCGCCCCGCGTGGTGCGCATGCCGGAGGCCGACCTGAAGCTGCTTGCGGGCGATCGCCTGTACGCGATCGGGCTCGCGCGGCTGGTCGAGCTGGGCGACACGCTCGCCGTCGCCGAGCTCGCCGACACGATCACCCTCAGCGCGCTCGCGCAGGGCGCCGGCAAGGGCAAGCTCGCCGACGCCGTGTGGGCGGCCGGCGCGCGCGCCGTCGGGTACGGCTCGAGCGTTGCCCACGACCGCGCCAAGGACCTCGTGCTGGCCGGGGCCCCCAACGCGATCGAGGCGATGCGCACAAGCGCGCTGGGGGGGGCCGCGCCGCGCTGAATCGCGCCTCGGTATTCTTAGCGCCCGGTGCCAGACAAGCGCGACAAGCACAAGTCCAAGTACACGCTCGACCGGGGAATGCCCGGCGCGTTCGAGGGCGAGACGATCACGCGACGCCGGTTCATGACCGGCACCGCGCACGGCGCCGGAGCGGTGGCCGCGGCCTCGTTCGCGCTGCCCGCGCTCGGCTTCGCGTTCGGCCCGATCTTCAAAAGCACGCCGCACCGCTGGGAAGTCGTGGGCAACGTCGACCTGTTCCCCGACAACAACTACATCCCGGTCGTGCTCACGGTCACGCCGAACATCGGCGAGGCGGGCAAGACGACCGTGTACGTGCGCAAGTTCAACCCCGAAATCGACACCGACCCCTACGACCAGGGCACGCCCTACATCGCGATCTCCAGCCGCTGCGCGCACGTCGGCTGCCCCGTGCGCTGGGTGGACGCCTCCGAGCGCTTCATCTGCCCCTGCCACGGCGGCGTCTACGACCTGCTCGGCAGGCGCGTCGGCGGCCCCCCGGTCCGTCCGCTCGACCGCTTCTACACGCGCGTGAACGGCGAAAACGTCGAAGTCGGCCCGCGCTTCAGCGTCAACAGCCAGCTGCGCCGCTTCTCCCCGCGCGACCCCGGCGAGCCGCTGGACGGGATCGGCCAGTACCTGTACCCGTCGCGTCCCGGCGCCCAGAAACTCTAGTCCCCAGCCGCTTCCCCACCCACCGTGCCCAAGCTCCCCGCCCCCCCGCTCCCCGCTCCCCTGAGGACGCCGCCGCCGCGCCCCGGCCAGGGCAACGGCAAGAGCGGCCCCGTCGAGGACGCCAAGCAGGCCGGGATCACGGTCGTCGACTGGGTCGACGAGCGCACCTCGCTCAGCGGCGCCGCGCGCTGGATGATGTTCCGCAAGGTGCCCAAGGGCACCAACTGGTTCTACACGCTCGGCTCCGCGACGATGTTCGCGTTCCTCAGCCAGGCCGTTACCGGCGTCTTCCTGGCGATGTACTACCGGCCCGACCCGGCAGGCGGCGCCTACGAATCGATCCGCTACGTCACCAACGACGTGTTCCTCGGCCAGTTCGTCCGCGGCATGCACAAGTGGGGCTCGAGCGTGATGGTCGTGCTCGTCTTCCTGCACATGGGGCGCACGTTCTTCTTCGGAGCGTACAAGTACCCGCGCGAGCTCAACTGGGTGATCGGCGTGGTGCTGCTGATCCTGACGATGGTGATGTCCTTCACCGGCTACCTGCTGCCGTTCGACCAGCGCGCCTACTGGGCGACGATCGTCGGCGTCAACATCAACGGCACCGGCCCGCTGGTCGGCCCGTACCTGAGCGACTTCCTGCGCGGCGGCTCGGAATTCGGCGCCACCACGCTGTCGCGCTTCTACGCCATCCACATGCTGCTCGTGCCCGGCCTGATCGCGGCGCTGCTGGGCGCCCACCTGTACCTGGTCGCCAAGCTCGGCACGACCGCGCCGCCCTGGCGGAAGGCCGAGAAACGCAAAGAGCTGCGCGAGACCGAGGTGTAGGGGGTGAATCAGCGCGAGAAGGAGGAGTACCTCCGCGAGTACGCGATCCTGAAGTCCCAGGGCAAACCGTTCTTCCCGTACGCGGTGGCCAAGGACTCGATCATGGCCTGCATCGTGATGGCGGTCATCATCGCGATGTCGCTGGTGCTCGGGGCGGAGCTCGGCTCCAAGGCCAACCCGACGACGACCACGTACGTGCCGCGCCCGGAGTGGTACTTCTTCTTCCTGTTCGAGCTCCTGCGCATCATCAGGACGCCGAGCCTCGTGCCGCTCGCCACGATCGGCGTGCCCACGATCTGCATGATCCTGCTGTTCCTGCTGCCGTTCTACGACCGCGGCCCCGAGCGGCGCCCCGAGCGGCGCCCGATCGCGACGATCACCGGCGTGTTCGTGATCTGCGCGATGGCCTACCTGACGTACTCGGGCGCCAACGTCGGCTCGCCGACGGCGATCGAAATGGCGACGCCCACAGCCGTCAAGCAGGCCGGCGGGGCCGTGCTCGCCGGCTACGAAGAAGGCAGGAAGGTGGTCGCCCAGTCGGGCTGCCTGGCGTGCCACAAACTCGGCGACAACGGCAACTCGGGGCCCGGACCCGAACTGACCCAGATCGCTTCGCGCATCCCCCGCCAGGCGATCGCGCGGACGCTCGTGAACCCGACCGCGCCGATGCCCTCGTTCAAGAACCTGCCGGCGAAGAAGTTCGAAGCGATCGTCAACTTCCTCTCGCAGCTCAAGTAGCCGCGTCCGTGCCCGCTCGTCCCCGAGACGGCGCACCGTGTGACGGCCCGCCCGCCCCAGCCGGCGGGTCTGCCCGCGGGAGCGCGGGCAGGCTGGAGGCGGCGGAGGTGCGCGCGATGTTCGACCGCATCGCCGGCGTGTACGACCCGCTCAACACCGCGATGACAGCCGGCCTGCATCATCGCTGGCGCGAGCGCGCCGCCGATCTGGCGCACGTCGGTCCGGGCAGCCGCGTGCTGGACGTCGCCACCGGCACCGGCGATCTCGCGATCGAGCTCGCGCGCCGCGTCTCGCCCGGTGGCGAGGTCGTCGGCAGCGACTTCGCCGAGGGCATGCTCGACCGCGCCCGCCGCAAGGCCGCCGCGACGGGCGGCGCCGACGTGCGCCCGCGCTTCGAATGGGCCGATGCGATGGAGCTGCCCTACCCGGACGACTCGTTCGACGCGGCGACCGTCGGCTTCGGTGCGCGCAACTTCGACGACCTCGGCCGCGGCCTCGCGGAGATGGTCCGCGTGGTCCGCCCCGGAGGGCAGGTGGTCGTGCTCGAGATCACCACGCCCACGCGTGCGCCGCTGTCGCTGTTCTACCGGCTGTGGTTCGACCGGATCGTCCCCGCGATCGGGCGGCTGGCCGAGGCGCTGGCACCCAGCGCGCGCAGGCGCGCAGGCGCTGGAAGCGGCACGATCGCCCAGGCCTACAGCTACCTGCCGAGCTCGGTCAAGCGCTTCCCCGGCCCTGCGGCGCTGGCCGCCGAGCTGGAGCGCGCGGGCCTGTCGCAGATCAGATACGTGCTCACCGCGGGTGGCATTGTGGCCATTCACGCGGGCACCGTGCCCGGCGAACCGCCATCATGAGCGCAGTGCGCAGCACGGCGGCCAGCGTTCCGGTTGAGGAGGTGGACGGACTCGACGCGATCATGCGCCGCGGCGGCAACGGCCTGCGCAGGCGCATGGAGCGCACCGAGCGCCACCTCGAGCGGGTTACCGCGCACGCCGGCACCCCGCTCGCGCTGCACGCCAACGCCACCGTCGTCGCCGGCGGCAAGCGGCTGCGTCCGCTGCTGGTGTTGCTCGCCGCCGAGTCCGCGGGAGGGGTGGGCGGGCAATCGAACAACGCCGACGGCGAGGAGCGCCTGGTGCGCGCGGCCGTCGCGGTCGAGCTCGTGCACTCGGCGACGCTCGTTCACGACGACGTGATCGACGGCGCGCTGCTGCGCCGCGGTCACCCCACCGTCGCGGCGGTCGCCGGGCGCCAGATGGCGGTGGCCACCGGCGACCTCCTGTTCTCGCGGGGGTTCGCGGAGCTCGCGCGCAACGACGACGTCGCGCAGCTGCGCGCGCTCTCCGACGCCAGCTCGGCGCTCGCCGAAGGCGAGCTGCTGCAGCGCGAGGACGCGTACGCCTCGCACGTGCCCGTCGAGCGCTATCTCAGGCGCTGCGAGCTGAAGACCGCCGCCCTGTTCGAGGCGGCCTGCCGGCTCGGCGCGCTGACGGCGGCGCAGGGCTCGGGCGCGCTCGCCGACGCGCTCGGCGCGTTCGCGCGGCGCATCGGGCTGGCCTTTCAGATGCTCGACGACGTGCTGGACGTGTCCGGGCCGGTGGAGCGGACGGGCAAGTCGCGCGGCACCGATCTGCTCGACGGCACGGTCACGCTCCCGTTCATCCTCGCGCGCGAGCGCGATCCGCATCTCGCCGAGTTCGACCTCGCCTCGCTACGCGGGGTCGGTGGGACTGAGAAGACCGAGGCGCTGTGCGAGCGCATCGCCGCGACCGGGGCGCTGGACGAGGCTCGCGAGCGAGCGCTGGCGGTCGTCGCCGAGGCCAAGGCGGCGCTCCCGGCGATCCTGCCGGACGGGCGCTCGGCGCTGCTGGGCCTGGTAGCCGACGCCGTCGTCGAGCGCTACCGCTAGTTCCGGGTTCAGAAGTCGCTGGGCAGGATCAGGTCTGCCTCTAGTGCGCGCGCGAAGAACTCGATTTCCTCGGACATGTTCGCGTGCGTCATCCGCCGCAGGTCGCCCAGCAGCGCGCTCGACCCGCGGTCGAGCTCGTCGTCGAGGCGTTCGACGGCCGTCTGGTCGAACACGCCTTCGCGCCTGGACTCGCACTCCGGACAGCGCAGCACGATGCGCCAGTGGCGCGGGCCCTCCTCCGACCAGTCGAGCGGGAAGACCAGCTCGCCGGCGCAGTGGAAGCAGATATGCAGTTGAGCGGGGGCGCAGGCGCCGTCGGCGGCCTGGCCCGGCGCGCCGAAGACGGCGCCCGTCGGCTGGCCGACCTGCTGCTGCGGACGCTGCTCGATGTCGGGGTTCTTCTCGGATTCCATGAGGCTCTGGGTCTCCATCGACGCGTAGGGCTGCAGCCTTTAGTCGCGCGGGCCGATCCCGGCGCGGTGGTAGGTTCATAAGGCCCATGGCCACCGCGATCCGCACCATCGGTCACGAGGATCGGCTCAGCCTCGTCGACCACCTCGAAGAGCTGCGCACCCGCCTGATCGTCAGCGTCGCGGTGCTGACCGTCGCGTTCGGCATCTGCCTGTGGCAGAACCACGCGCTGCTGCGGGTGATCAACAAACCGCTGCAGGCGGAGACCTCCAAACAGGTCGCCAAGGGCCAGGGCACGGTCGGCCAGGCGGTCCTCGCCCAGCGGGGGCTGCTCAACCTCGCCGCCAGCACGCAGACGGCGCTCGGCGTGCTCGTAAAGCCCGGCAGCGGCATCTCCGCCGGCGCTCGCGCCCAGCTCGCGCCGCTGATCAAGCAGCTCAAGGCGGACGTCGCCAAGATCCCGCGCGCCGCGGTGGGAGACAACCCGGCGACGCTCGGCATCGGCGAACCGTTCACGACGACGATCACCGTGACGCTGTACTTCGCCCTGATCGTCTCGCTGCCGGTGATCCTGTTCGAGCTGTACGGCTTCATCCTGCCGGCGCTCGAACCGCACGAGCGACGCATCGCGATGCCGCTGCTGATCGCCGTCCCGTTCCTGTTCGCCGCCGGCGTCGCGTTCGGGTACTTCGTCGTGCTCCCCGCCGCGATCCACTTCTTCGTCAACTTCAACGCCAGCGAGTTCAACACGCTCGTCCAAGCGAACCCGTACTACAGCTTCGCCGCCACCATCCTGCTGGCGATGGGGCTCGTCTTCCAGGTGCCGGTCGCGATCATCGGCGCCACGCGCCTGGGGGTCGTGACGCCGAGGCAGCTGCGCAAGGGTCGCCGCTACGCCGTCGTCGCGTGCGCGGCGGTCGCCGCGTTCCTTCCCGGCGACGTGATCACGCTCGTGCTGGAGACCGTACCGCTGTACCTGCTCTACGAGGTCAGTATCCTGATAGCTGCGCTTGTCGGGCGGGCGGAGCGAGCCCAGCCCGCGGAGGGAGGCGCGACCACTGCAGGCGTCGGGCATCCCCCGGGGGATCGGACGTCACCACCACCGGAGGATTCAGCTGAGCCGACCGTGCAGGACCTGATAGACCACACCGACCCAAGACTTTCCGACTGATGCTGTTCGACCTGAGAGGCCGCGGGCGCCGCCGCACGGTGCGCGTCATCTACACCGGCCTTGCGCTGCTGATGGGCGTCGGCCTGGTCGGCTTCGGCATCGGCGGCGGCTTTGGCGGCGGCGGGCTGTTCACGTCGCTCAAAAACGGCGAAGGCGCGAGCAGCGCGAGCTTCTCCGCCCAGATCAAGAAGTACGAAAAGCTCACCCGGGAGCAGCCGACGAGCCTCAGCGCGTGGGAAAACCTGACGAAGAACCTGCTGCACGAAGCCGGCGGCGAACAGTACGTGACCTCCGCCGGGGTCATGACCAGCAAAGGCAAGGAAATCTTCAACCGGGCGGCGCAGGCATGGACCAGCTACAGCAACCTGAACCCGCCGAAGCCCAACCTCGAACTGTCCAAGCAGATGGCGCGCATCTACGGCGAATACCTCAACCAGCCGTCACAGGCCGTGCAGGCTCTGCAGACGGTCGTCGCCGCCGAACCCACGAGCGCGGCCTGGTACTCGCAGCTGGCCATCTACGCGTACAGGGCGAACAACACGCGTGTCGGCGACCTTGCCTCGCAGAAGGCGGTCAGCCTCTCGCCCGCATCGGAACGCACCCGCGTCAAGAACGCGCTCGCCGAAGCGAAGACCAACCCCTCCGGCGAAAAGGCCTACACGATCACCACCAACGGCAAGACGTACGTCGGCAAACTGAACTCCAAAGGCGAAATCAAAGCGGTTCAGCAGGTCACGACGCCGAAGTCGACGACGAAATCGTCGACCACGTCGACCGGGACGACCTCGACCGGGACGACGTCGACCACCAAGAAAAAGTAGCCCGGCGGCGCCCCAGGCCGCGCCGGCCGCGCGATCGTCGCAGGCGCAGGCGCGATCCGTGCCCGAGGGTGCTGGCGCCGGCCCCGCTTGGATAGAATCAGCCCGAGCCGGCTCAGCCCGCCGGCGCCCTCACGGGCCGTTAGCTCAACCGGCAGAGCAGGGGCCTCTTAAGCCCAAGGTTGCAGGTTCGATTCCTGCACGGCCCATTTTTTCTGGATCAGCCGCGTGACGGCGGCGACTGGTTCCCAGACGACGCGGCTCCGCTAGCGCTGGCCGGCGTGGGGGAAGGCGGCGGTGCGGGAACGAACCCGATAAAGGCCACGGTTGCAGCCGGCGGCTGCCCGGTCATCTTGATCTCGGACTCGCGCAGCTCACGTTCGCTTATCTGCCTGTTACTGGGCACTTGTTACGGCTCCTTGCTCGGATACCCATTCTACCGTCTCGATCTCGCTCCCGGCGACGAATGCGCCGAGTCCATAGGCCGTCGGGTAGTACCTACCGTCGTCTCCTTCGCGCCATACCTGCTCGAGGAATACGTCGCGCGGCTGGGGTGATGCGGCGACCCGTGAGCGGTTGGCGACGGTGCCGATGATCTCTCGCCCGCCCTTGGTGGTGATCCGCGTAAAGACATACGGTTGGGTGCGACGGATCTGTTTCCAGGTCCGGTCCCATGTCGTCGGGCCCTCGTGCAGCAGGCGTGTCGAGAGCGACATGAGCAGCCAGCGCTGTAGCCGTTTCGACGGCTCCTCTTTGGGGTCTTGGTCGCCTGGCGCTTCGGGAAGCTTCTCGCGTGCTTTCCATACTCGGCTGGCGGCGCCGTCGACGATTTGCGCGAGCAGAAATGCGGCCAGCGGCGGGATCAGCAGAAGTCCGAGAAGAAGACGGTAGGTCTTGGCCTCGTGGCTCGTGAGTGCCGTTCCCGCCTGGGCGTCTTCGTAGAGCCCGCGACCACCGAGCTTCCATGCGATCACGGCAATGAACACACTGACAGTGATCACGCGCGCGGTCGTGACGAGCCCCTCGGGGTGCTCGGGCACCGCGCGCCCGGCGCGATAGCCGCTCATCGCGAGGAACCCGGGCACGATGACCGCTAGGAAGACGAGGATCGCTTGGGCTGTGTCCGGCATGCTGGGGCACGGTAGCGGCGGGTTGGGACGTCACGGGCAGATCGGCGACGTCGGCTGGGTGGTCGCCTCGCTCCGTCGTTCATGACCGCGAGACGCCGTAGAGCGGCCCCGTGAATAAAGATCACAAATCCAGTTGAAAATATCGAGAATATGTCCTACGGTGCGGTGCGAGGCCTGAGAACCCCACTGTTCTCCGGCCCTCAAATACCAAGCCAAACCCGAGCAAAGGAAGACAACGATGCTTCAACTGATCTCATCGAGCGCACCCCGCAGCGGGTTGCAACGGCGACTGCAGCTGCTCATCGGCGCTGTGTCGGTCGTCGTCGGAGCGGCCGTGATCGCTCTGACAGCCGCCAGCTCCGCGCTGGCGGCCGCGCCCACGTCCCCGCCGCCGGTCACGATCCTCACGTCCTCGCCGTTCGTCGCACAGGGCGGCGACTTCTTCATCTCGCCGTTCGGCGACAGCAGCACCTACGCCAACGGCCCGGAGATCGTCGACGCCCAGGGCAACGTCGTGTGGTTCAAGGCCGTCCCCGCGGGCGAGGAGGCGAGCGACTTCCGCGTCCAGACCTACAATGGGCAGCCGGTGCTGACGTGGTGGCAGGGAACGGGGCTCGGCGGCCTCTCCAATGGCACCGACTACATCTACAACGACCACTTCCAGCAGGTCGCGGCGGTCAACGCCGGAAACGGGCTCAGCGCGGATGGGCACGAGTTCCTGATCACGCCGTGGAACACCGCGCTGATCCTCTCCTACACCACCGCCACAGCAAACCTGACGTCGATCGGCGGCCCCGCCGACCAGACGGTGATCAACGGCGTCGTGCAGGAGATCGACATCGCCACCGGCAAGGTCCTGTTCCAGTGGAACAGCGAGGACCACGTCCCGTTCAGCCAGAGCGAGCAGCCGCTGCCCGCCTCGGCGAGCACGCCGTGGGACTGGTTCCACATCAACGCCGTGACGCTCGACACCGACGGCAACCTCCTGATCGACGCACGCGACACGTGGACGACGTACAAGGTCAACCGCTTCAACGGCAGCATCATCTGGCAGCTCGGCGGCAAGGACTCGAGCTTCGCGCTGCAGGCCGCTCCCGGCCAGGTCCTCGACAGCGCGGGCGAGATCTTCGCCTGGCAGCACGACCCGCAGGCGCTGGGCAACGGCGTGTACACGTTCTTCGACAACGACTCCGCCGGCACGCCGCTGCTCCCGTACAGCCGCGCGGTCACGGTCAGGCTGAACCCGTGGGACCACGTCGCCACGCTGCTGGCCTCCGACAACCAGCCCGAGGGCCTGTCGGCGCCGTCGCAGGGCAACGCGCAGACGACGCGCGAGGGCAACCGCGTCGTCGGCTGGGGCGCGCTGCCGTACTTCTCCGAGTTCAGCCCGTCGGGCAGGCTGATCTTCAACGCGCAGTTCCCGGCCGGGGTCAACAGCTACCGCGCCTACCAGTTCCCGTGGCCTTCCTACCACGGGTACGGCGGGTACTTCGGCCTGTAGGACGGTCGACAGGGCCTGACGCAACCCATGCGACGCGGTCCGGAGGTGCGCCTTGGCGCACCATCCGGCCGTGTCGCGTCGGGCCCGCCCCGCGATTGTCGTGGGCGAAGCCGCGGTGTGCGTGTACCGTTGAGAGGTGTCTCAGCGCTCACGCATCGTCATGTTCGGGCTCGCCGGCGTGCTGGTGATCGCCGGTGGCGCGTGCGCCGCGCTCGTGGGCGGGATCACCGGCGAAATCCTGACGATCGTCCTCATCTCCGCCGGGCTCGTCGGCGGCCTGCTGCTGGTGTTCCTCGACATCGGCCTCGGCGAAGAACACGACCTCGCGCGCGAGGACGCGCAGCGGCGCAAGCGCGAGCTCAGGGCGCTGGATCTCAGGGGCCGTCAGCGGCTGCCGCGACGTCCGCGGCGCCCCAGCTGAGCTCAGGCATCTGAGCTCAGGCGTCCGGCCGCAGGCCGTTGGCGCCGATGATCGTCGCGCGGCCGGCGTCCGTCCATACGGTCTGCTCGCGACCCGGTCCCACCCCGATCAGCGCGACGGGCGCGCCGGTGTGCTCGGCGATGAACTCGAGGTACTCGCGCGCCCCGTCGGGCAGGTCCGACAGCGTGCGGCACTCGCCCAGGTCCTCCTTCCAGCCGCGCAGCTCGGTCAGCTGCGCGGTGGTGTGGTGCAGCACCGTCTGGTGATACGGGAAGTCCTCGAACTCGGCGCCTTCGGCGCCGCGGTAGCTCGTGCACACCTGGATGCGGTCGAGACCCGACAGGACGTCGAGCTTCGTGACCACCAGCGCGGTCAGCGTGTTCAGGCGCGCGGCGTAGCGCAGCGCGACGAGATCCAGCCAGCCGGTGCGCCGCGGACGCCCGGTCGTCGTGCCGAACTCCCCGCCGCGCTGGCGGATCGTCTCGCCCATCTCTTCGTGCAGCTCGCTCGGGAACGGGCCGGCGCCCACGCGGGTGGTGTACGCCTTGGAGATGCCCCAGATCTCGTCGATCGCCTTCGGGCCGATGCCGCTGCCGACGCACGCGGCCCCCGACAGCGGGTTGGAGGAGGTGACGAACGGATACGTGCCGTGGTCGATGTCCAGCATCGCCCCCTGCGCGCCCTCGAGGATCACCGTCTGGCCGTCGTCGAGCATCTCCCACATCAGCTTCGAGGTGTCCGCGATGTGCTGCTCCAAGCGGTGGCCGTAGGTCAGGTATTCCTCGGTCATCGCGTGCAGATCCAGCGTCGGATCCTTCTCGAACGGGCGCAGCGACAGGCGCTTGGGCTCCATCGCGGCGACGATCTTCTTCTTCAGGATCTTCTCGTCGAGCAGGTCCTGGACGCGGATGCCCAGGCGCGCGGCCTTGTCCGCGTAGCACGGGCCGATGCCCCTGCGCGTGGTGCCGATCTGCAGGCTGCCGAGCTTGGCCTCGCCGGCGGAGTCCAGCAGCAGGTGGTAGGGCATGATCAGGTGTGCGTTGGCGGAGATGCGCAGGCCGCTGACGTCGACGCGGCGCGCGCGCAGCGCGTCGAGCTCGTCGATCAGCACCTTCGGGTCGATCACGACGCCGTTGCCGATCACGCAGCGCTTGCCCGGGTACAGGATGCCCGACGGGATCAGGTGAAGCTTCCACTCCTGATCTCCCCGGACGATCGTGTGCCCGGCGTTGTTGCCGCCCTGGAAGCGCACGACCGCGTCGCCGTGCTCGGCGAGCAGGTCGGTGATCTTGCCCTTGCCCTCGTCGCCCCACTGGGCGCCGACTATCACTATGCCTGGCATGAGCAGAGGAGTTTAGGGCGCGCTGCAGCTCGCCTCAGCCGGCGGGCCGGACGATCTCGGCGTGCTCGGCCCGAAACTCCTGGCGCTTGTCATCGCCCCACAGCGGGATCGGGTTGCCGCAGATCTCCACCAGGCGGGAGACCGTGCGCGATCCGAGCCGATCGGAGAGCTCGTCTGGCATCAGGTTGGTCGTCGCCACGATCGCCCGCTGCGCCTCATAGCGGGAGTTGACGATCGAGTACAGCTGCTCCAGGACCCAGTCGGTGCTGTTCTCCGCGCCGAGGTCGTCGATGTGCAGCAGGTCCACCGCGCTCAGCCTGTCGAGCAGGTCGAGTATCCCTCCGTCGGACTGCATCGACTCGCGCAGCAGGTTGAGCAGGCGCGGGAGCGAGTAGATGGCGACCGAGCGTCCCGCGTCCAGCGCCGCTTTGGACACGAGCATCGCCAGCGTCGTCTTGCCGGTGCCGACGTTGCCCTGGATCCACAGTCCCTTCCCAGAGTCGAGCTGCTCGCCGATCGCGCGCACGTAGCGGCGGATCAGCTGAATTTGATCGGGGGCGCTCCTGGCGATGTCGCTGACGGGCGGTCGATCGAACGAGACGCCTCTGTAGAGCCTCGGGATCCGCCCCTCCAGGCGGGCGGTCCGCGCCGCGGCGATGCGCGCCGCGCGGCACTCGCAGTCGCTGGCGGTGTTCGTCGCCTCGTCCACGACGAAGCCGCTGCCGTCGCACACGCCCAGGGGGCATCCGCCCCCGCCGGCGCCCGTGCGTCGCGCCACGAGCTCCAGCGGCTCGGGGGATCCGGGCGGTTCGCCGCCGAACAGCTCATCGCTCATTGCTGGTAGCGCTCCCCGGCGTAGTTCATGAACTTCGGGTACTCCTTCTGGAAGGTCAGCGTGACTTTTCCGACCGCGCCGTTGCGATGCTTGGCGATGATCAGGTCGGCCTCGCCGGGGCGCTCGGACTCCTCGTTGTAGTACTCGTCGCGGTAGATGAACATCACCAGGTCGGAGTCCTGCTCGAGGTTGCCGCTCTCGCGCAGGTCCGACAGCTGCGGCTTCTTGTCGGGGCGCGTCTCCACCGCGCGGCTGAGCTGCGACAGCGCGATCACCGGCACGCCGAGCTCGCGCGCGAGGATCTTCAGGCCGCGGCTGAGCTCGCCCACGGCGGTCACGCGGCTGTCGTAGCGGCTGTCGGTGCGCATCAGCTGCAGGTAGTCGATGATGATCAGCCCCAGGCCGTTCTCGCACTGGCTGTGCAGGCGTCGGGCCTTCGCGCGGATCTCCAGCATGCCCACGTCGCTGGAGTCGTCCACCCACAGCGGCGCCGCCGCCAGGCGCTGGCTGGCGGCGAGGATCTTCGGCCAGCGCTGCTCGGAGACGCGCCCCTTGCGCAGCTCCTCGCCCTTGATGCGCGCCTGCGAGGCGACGAACCGCTGCGCGAGCTCCGCCTCGGCCATCTCCAGCGAGAACAGCGCCACCGGCTTCTTGTGCTCCACCGAGGCGTTCTCGGCGATGTTGCACACCAGCGCGCTCTTGCCCATCGCCGGGCGTGCGGCGATGATGATCAGGTTCCCCGGCTGGAAGCCGCCGGTGATCTCATCCAGGTCCTTGAAGCCCGACGGGGTGCCCGTCAGCGACGTGCCCTCCAGCGACAGCCGGTGCATCTTGTCGAGCTCCTCGTGCAGCACTTCCTCGATCGCGCGGAAGTCCTGCTGGCGGTCGTCGCGGGCGACCTCCAGCATCGCCTTCTCCGCCTGCTCGACCAGCTCGCGCGGCGGCGCCTCGTGGCCGAGCACGCTCTCCTGGATCTCATACGTGCTCTTCAGCAGGCGCCGCAGCAGGGCGTTCTCGCGCACGATCTGCGCGTAGCGGCGGGCGTGGCCCGCGGCGGGCACCACCCCCGTGAGCTCGTCCACCGTCGCCGCGCCGCCGACCTGCTCGAGCTTGCCCATCTGGCGCAGGCGGTCGGTGACCGTCAGCACGTCGACCGGCTCGCTGTCGTTGTACAGCGCCAGCATCGCCTCGTAGATCGTGCCGTGGCGCTCGCGATAGAAGTCTTCCGCGCGCAGCCCCTCTTCGATCACCAGCGCGTACAGCGAGCGGTCCGACAGCAGGATCGCGCCCAGCACCGACTGCTCGGCGTCGAGGTTGTGCGGCGGCGTGATCACGCCCGCGGGCGGCTGCGAGTTGCCGTTGGCTGTCGAAACGGCGCTCATCTAGAAGCGCGAGTCTAGGCGCGGCGCGGGCGCGTCCCGGCGGCCGTTCCCGCAAATGCGGCCTGAAAAAGATGCGATGCTGCCCACGAACACATGTTCGCACCAAGCCAAGACGGAGCCACCACGCACGGTCGCAGTTCTCGGCAAAGCGGAGCAAGTGAGTCGACTCGGCTCCCCGCCGCGTAAGCGGCCGGAGACGATCGACTTACTTGCGAAGCGCTATTTCTTCGCCACGACCATCGTCTTGATCGTGGCGGTCACACCCTCGACCACCTCGACCACGACCATGTACGTGCCGACGTTCTTGATCGGCTCGGGCATGTGCACGTTGCGTTTGTCGATCCGCAGCCCGCGCGCTTCGCGGATCGCGCTGGCGATGTCCTGCGCGGTCACCGACCCGAACAGCCGCCCGTCCGCTCCCGCCTGCTGCGGGATCGTGAGGACCGTCCGGTTGAGCAGGTTGACGTTCTCCTGCGCCCGCTCGACCGCCTCGCGCGCGGCCCGCTCGACCGCCGCCTGGCGCTGGCGGACCGTTTCGATCGCGCCCTTCGTCGCCGGCTGGGCGAGCTTGCGCGGGATCAGGTAGTTGCGCAGGTAGCCCTTGGAGACCTCGACGACGTTGCCCTGCTCGCCGAGCGTGTCCACGTCCTTGAGGAGTATCGCCTCGGGCATCTCAGACGCTCAGCGTTCGCGGTCTCGGTCGCCGCGTTCGCGCCGACCGCCGGGGGCGTCGTCGCGACCGCCCTCGTTCACGTACGGCAGCAGCGCCAGCTCGCGGGCGCGCTTGACCGCGCGGGCGATCTGCACCTGGTGGCGCCGGCAGGAGCCGGTAATCCGCCGCGAGCGGATCTTGCCCTTCTCGGAGATGAACTTTCGCAGCGACGCGACGTCCTTGTAGTCGACCTGCTCGACCTTGTCGCGGCAGTGCTGGCACGGCTTGCGCCGCCCGCTGCCCGGTCCGCCCTTCTTGTCGCGCCGGCGCACCGGCTTGCCGCGACCGCGTGCTTTGGCCATCAGCGTGCTCCGCCGCGGCTGCGGTCATGATCGGGCGTGATTACGCTGGAAAACACTGGTACCTCGCTGTGATGGCTAGAACGGAATGTCGTCGTCGCCGGCGGCGCCGGCGACCGGTGCGGGCTGGAAATCCCCTTCGTCGACCGGGATGTCGCTGCCCTTGGAGGCTCCGTTGCCGCCGAACCCGCCTCCACCGGAGGCGTCGTCGCGCGAGCCCAGGAACTGCACCGAGTCGGCAATGATATCGATTGCCTGGCGTTTCGTCCCGTCCTGGGCCTCCCACTCGCGCCACTCGAGGCGTCCGTCGATCGCGACCGGGCGTCCCTTGGACAGGAAACGCGCCGCGTTCTCGCCCTGCGCGCCCCACACGGTGATGTTGAAGTAGTTGGGCTTGTCCTCCCATTCGCCGGTGCTCCCGTTCTTGCGGCGCGTGTTGCACGCGACGCGCAGGCTGCACACCGAGTTGCCGCTCGGCAACGAGCGCAGCTCCGGGTCGGCGGTCAGGTTTCCGGTCAGCACGACCCGGTTGATGTTGGTGGCGGCCACGGCTGCTCTTCCTTTCAGCTTGTCTCTCGTCCGCTCTGCGGAGGAGTGGTAGGTCTTCAGTGCTCGATCGTCGAGTCTAGAGCGGCCTGCGGGCGCGACTCTGGCGCGAAGGCCGTCCGATGTCGCTTATTGCGGAGAACCAGAAGATCGTTTGGCCCGCGGCGAGGTGTGGAACACCTCGTCCCAGTAGGGCGCGCTGATCCCGAAGCCGCGGGTGTCGTCCTGGAAGTGGTGGCGCATGTGGCGCTCGCGCAGCATCCTGCCCAGCCGCCCGCGGGGCCGGAAGTGGTGCAGGTAGTAGTGCATCATGTCGTAGACCAGGTAGCCGGTGAAGAAGCCGGCGCCGATCGCCGGCGCGTAGCGCGAGCCGAAGATCAGGTACAGCACGCCGAACACGGCGGCCGCCAGGGGCACGCTCACGGCCGGTGGCATCACCAGGCGCAGGGGGTCGTTCGGATGGTCGTGGTGCACGCCGTGGATGATCCAGTGCATGCGCGCCCCCAGCCCGTCGTCCGGTTCGAAGTGGAAGACGAGTCGATGCAGCCAGTACTCGAACAGGGTCCACAGCGCGTAGCCCCCGACCGCGAGCCCCACCACCGCCGGCACGCTCGAGCCCGACAGGCCCCACGCGGCCATCGCGGCGATCGCCGGGAGGAAGATGATCACCGGAACCGCCGGGTGCACGCGGGAAAGGGCATCCAGCACGCGCGAGTCGAACATCGGCGGCGAGGCGCGCAGCACATCGGTCCTGCTGGCGTTTCTGTCGGTCATGTCCTCGGCTTCGGCCCAGCCCATGGGCCGATGTTATTACGCTCGCGTCCGCGGCGTAAGGGCTGACTTTCTACGTACCTGAGCGCCGGGGCCTACGCGGGCTCGGCGGCGACGAGATCGACCTCGACCTCGCCAGCGGGCTGCGCCTCGGCGGGCGTCTCGGCCTCGACGCGCCGCGCGGGCGCCGAGGAGGAGCGCATGTCCGGCGCGTCGGGGACGCCCGGGCGCAGCTTGATCAGTCGGAAGCGCATCACCCCGTCGGTGATCTGCAATGTGCGGTCGAGCTCGTCGAGCAGCGCGACCGTGCCCACGTGGAACTGCAGCAGGTGGTACTCGGCGCTCGCCTTTTTCTCGATCGGGTACGCCAGCGGGCGCTCGCCCCACTCGTCGTGGCGCAGCAGCTCGCCCTGCGCCTCGATCGCCGCGCGCGTGTCCGCGACGATCTTCGCGCGCGTGCTCTCCTCCGCCTGCGGGTCGAGCAGCAGCACGAGGTCGTATGTCGGTGCGGGCAGGGTCATGCGGCCCACAGAGTAGCGAAGTCCCGCCTGCCCTACCGCGAGGCGCCCTTGGCGCGGATGTCCGCGAGCTGCTCGTCGATCCAGTCGCCGGGGTCGCGCGAGGTGACGATCTGTACGAGGCCCTCCGCTCGCGCGCGGCGCTCGCGCGGGTCCATGGTCAGGGCGGCGTAGATCGAGTTGGCGAGCTCCTGGATGTCGAACGGGTTGACCGACAGCGCGTACTCGCCGAGCTCCTCGTGGGCGCCGGTGTTCTCCGAGAGGATCGACACGCCCTCGCGCTCGTTGACGATCGGTCCCTCCTTGGCCACGAGGTTCATGCCGTCGAACATCGCGTTGACGAGCAGCACGTCGTAGTGCTTGTAGGCGGCCATCGCCTCCTCGAGGTCGTCGCGCAGCTTGAGCTGGATCGGCATCCAGTCGGGGGTCCCGTGCCGGTGGTTGACGACCGCCACCAGAGCCTCGATCCGCTCGAGGTACTCCGCGTACTGCGGCACGTCGGTCCGCGACGGCATCAGCTGCGCCATGAACGTGACCCGCTCGGTGAACTCGGGGTGCTCCTCCAGGAACAGGTCGAACGCGGAGAAGCCGCGCAGCACGTTCTTGCTCAGATCGGCCCGATCCACTCTCAAGATCAGGAAGTCCCGGCGGCGGCGCAGCAGCTCCTCCTCGAACTCGCGCACGCGCACGCTCTGCGCGATCTGGCGCGTCGCCTGATGGTCGATCGGCAGCGGATACGCGCGCACCCACACCTCCCGGTCCCCTACCAGCACGACCCCGCGCCCGAAGTCGACCTCGAGGTCCATCAGATCGCGGCAGCACTGCAGGAAGTTGTGCCTGTAGGAGCGCGTGTGGAAGCCGATGATGTCGTTCGCCAGGAGGCCCGAGTAGATCTCCTCGCGGATGCGCGTCGGCAGCACCCGCCACGCGTCCGGCTGCGTCCACGGAATGTGGATGAAGTGGTGCAGGAACACGTCCGGACGGGCCCGGCGCACGAGGTCGGGGAGCGTGTACAGGTGGTAGTCGTGGACCATCACCACCGGCTCAGAGGCACCCTCCAGCTGCTCGACGACCGCCCGCGCGAGATCCTCGTTGACGACGTTGTAGCCGAACTCGAACGCCTCGATCTCCTCGCGGCGGATGTCCGGCGCGTTCGACAGGTCCCACAGGTAGTGCTGGATGAACCACAGCATCGGGTTCGCGAACACGTTGTAGAAGCGGTCGTACGCGTCGGCGTCGCTGACGACCAGGCGCACCTGGTACTCGCCGCCAGCGGGAGAGCGCACCGGGAAGGCGCGCCCGTCGTGCTCGCGCGAGACCGCGACGTCGTACTCGCTCATCGCCGAGGCGATCCAGATCGCTTCGCGGTGCGAGGCCAGGCCCGTCAACGCCGTCACCAGCCCGCCCGAGCCGCGTTGGACCTCGCCGTGCGCGTGGAACGTGACCGGCCCGCGGTTGCTCACCAGCACCAGCGGAACGCGCTGTGCCGGCTCGCCGGTCATGCCACTCGCAGCTCGTTGAAGATCTTCAGATAGTCGCGCAGGTAGCGCGGCGTGAGGAAGTGCTGGCGCACGTGCTCCTTGCCGCGCCTGCCCAGCGTGCGGCCGAGCTCGGGGTCGCGCAGGAACTCGATCGTGCGCTGGGCGCATTCGTCGACGCTGGAGACCAGGTAGCCGGTGACGCCGTCCTCGATCTGCAGGGGGATGCCGCCGACGTTGCCGCCGACGAACGGGCGCGCCTTCCAGATCGCCTCGGAGACGGTCAGCCCGAAGCCCTCGCGTGTGGACTTCTGGATCAGCACGTCGGCGTGCGACTGGAACGCGTTGACCTCGATCGCGCCGACGTTGTTGAAGTTGTTGAGGATGTGAATGTCGGTGTCGCCGTCCGCGTGGGCGATCGTCGAGTTGAAGAAGTCCCACCCCTCGGGGTCGTCGCTGGCCATCGACCCCACCAGCGCGAGCTGTACGTCGGGCATCGTCTCCTTGACCTGGCGGTAGGCGTCGATCACCCCCAGCGGGTCCTTCCATGGGTCAAAGCGCGAGACCTGGCAGATCAGCGGCCGGTCGACATCGATTCCGAACTGCCCGCACACGAACGCGCCGTCCTCGGGCGAGAGCGCCATGTTCTTCGGCGTCAGCGGGTCGATCGCCGGCGGTACCACGTTGACTTTGCCCTGCATGCCCGCGGGCACGTAGTCGCGCATGTGGAACAGCGACTGGGGGTAGTGCTCGAGGTAGGGGAGCAGTTGCGCGATCGTGTCCGCGTTGGGCGTCGACAGGTCGATGTGGCAGCGCCACACCCAGCCCCTGGCCTTCTCCGGCACCAGCTGGCACAGCGCCGCCGGCTGCGGGTCGTGGACGAGGCACACGTCCCAGCCGTCGCTGAGCTCGCGCGCGTTGATCTCGTTGTACTTGCGCCACGTCGCCCACTGCTCCTCGTCGAGATCCTGCGGGGCGCCCTGAAGTGCGTTGTGCATCAGCTTGGTCGCGTTGAAGAACTCTTCGCGGCCGTAGATCACGTGCCACTCGCAGTCCAGGCCGACGTCGCGCATCAGCGGCACGAGCGTGTACAGGATCTCCGAGACGCCTCCCCCGAACGCCGTCGCCGAGATGTGCACCACCCGCTGGCCCTGCAGCGGCTCGGCGAGCTCGCGGATTTCGGCGATCAGCTCGCGCCCGCAGATGTGCGTGTAGTCGGCAAGCGTCTTGTTTGCGACGGCAACGGGCTGCAGCACGCGCCGGCACGATACCTAACCGGACGCGTGGACCCGGGATCCAAAGCCGGTGCGAGCGGGCTCGACGGGTGCAAGCGCGCCCGCGAAGCCGACCCGCGGACTATGGTCTAGGGGCATGCTCAACGGGCGCCTGTACCGCGTGGCATTCGTGCCTTTCCTGCTCGCGCTCGCGATCGCCTCGTTCTCGCTGGGCTCCCGCCCGCAGCCGTACACGTCGACGCTCGCGCCGGACGCGTTCGAAGGCGCCCCCGCGTTCGCCGAGCTCCAGCGCCTGGCCCGGGACTTCCCGCGGCGCCGTCCCGGCAGCCCCGGCGACGAAGCGCTCGCGCGCTACGTGGCGCAGAAGCTCGAAGGGCTCGGCGGCGCGGCCGGCGGCGGCTTCTCCGTGCACACGTATCGCTTCTCCGCCCAGACGATCGACGGCGAACGCACGCTCAGCACGGTCGTCGCACAGCGCCCCGGCTCGACCAGCGCCGCGCCGATCCTGATCCTCGCGCATCGCGATGCCGCCGCCGGCGGGTCCGCGGCGGAACTGTCCGCGACCGCCGCGCTGCTGGAGCTCGCACGCGTGTTCGCCGCGCGCGAGACCAAGCGCACGATCGTGCTCGCGTCGACCAGCGGCGGCAGCGGCGGCGACGAAGGCGTCAGGCAGCTGCTGGCACAGCTGCCGGCGATCGGCGGTACCGCCGCGCCCGGTGGCGGCGGCGGCCCGTTCGACGCGGCGATCGTCCTCGGCGATCTCGCCGGCGCCAAGGAGCGTCCGCCGTTCGTGGTGCCGTTCTCCGACGGTCTCGGCTCCGCGCCGCTGGAGCTGCAGCGCACGGTCGACAAGGCGATCACCACCCAGGCGGGCATCGACCCGGGCGCGCCGAGCACGCTGGGGCAGCTGGCGCACCTGGCGTTTCCGATGACCGTCGGCGAAGAGGGCGTGCTCAACGCCGCCGGCGTCCCCGCCGTGCTCGTGCAGGTCTCCGGAGAGCGCGGTCCGTCGCCGGCGGACGCGGTCGGCCCGGAACGCCTGGAAGGCCTCGGCCGCGCGGTGCTGAGCGCCGTCGACGCGCTCGACACCGCGCCGGACGTGCCGCAGGCGATGCAGACGAGCGTGCTGCTGGCGCACAAGACGCTGCCCGCGTGGGCGCTGCGGCTGCTCGTGCTGACGCTGCTGCTGCCTCCCTTCGTGGCGGCCCTGGACGGGCTCGCGCGCGCGCGCCGCCGGCGCCTGCCCGTCGGGCGCTGGGCGCTGTGGACGCTCAGCTGCGCGCTGCCGTTCTTCATCTGCGCCGTGTTCGCGTACGTGCTCGGCTGGCTCGGAGTGCTCGGCGCCGCACCCGCGGCGCCCGTGCTGCCGGGCGCGCTGCCGTTCGACGAGCGCGCCGCCACCGCCGTCGTTGCCGTTGCGCTGACGTTCGCCCTGGCGTGGCTGCTGTGGGGCGTGCTCGTCCGGCGCCTGCGCTGGAGCGTGCGCCCCGACCCCGATGTCGCCGGCCTGTCGATGCTTCTCGTCCTGCTCCCCGTCGGCGTGATCGCGTGGCTCGGCAACCCGTTCACGGCGCTGCTCGTGCTGCCGGCGGCGCACCTCTGGCTCTTGTTCGCCGTGCCCGAGCGCCTCGCGCTCGGCCCCGCCGCCGGCCGCCTGGTCTCGCTGGTGCTGGTCGCGCTCGGCCTGCTGCCGCTGGCGCTGCTGATCGTCTTCTACGCCCACCAGCTCGGGCTCGGCGTGGGCGACGTGGCGTGGACGGGCGTGCTGCTGCTCGCGGCCGGCCCCGTCGGCTTCTTCGGCGCGGTCCTGTGGAGCCTTGCGTTCGGGTGTGCCGCAGCCGCCGCGATGCTCGCCTTCTGGCCGGCCGCGCCACCCCCGGAGATGCGCGCGGGCGGGCGCACGGAGGTCACGATCCGCGGGCCGCTGTCCTACGCCGGTCCCGGATCGCTTGGTGGTACGGAGTCCGCTCTGCGACGATAACGGGCAGTGTCCGAGCCGCTCACCTCCACGGCGCACGGCGCCGAGGTCGTTTCCGCGCACGATCGTCGCTCGCCGGTGGCGCGCTCGCTGCGCGCGCTCGCCGTCCTGATGATCGCGGCCGGCGCCCTGGCGCTGCTGGATGGGCTGGTCACGCTCGTCTGGCAGGAGCCGATCACGGCGCTGGTCGCGCTGATCAGGCAGGACCACCTGAACGGCGACCTGCGCCAGGTGGAACGCGCGGCGCCGACGCCGGTCGAGCAGCGCGCGCTGGCGAGCCTCACGGACGAGCGCGCGCGCATCGCGTACCTCGCCGGCGAGGAGGAACGCCACAGCGCCGGCGGTGCGCCCGTCGGTCGCATCTGGATCCCGCGCGTCGACGCCAACTACGTGGTCGTCAAGGGCACCGACACCGAAGACCTGAAGAGCGGCCCGGGCATCTACTCGGAAACGCGCTTCCCGGGCATCCCCGGCACGACCGCCATCGCCGGGCACCGCACGACCTGGCTGGCGCCGTTTCGCGAAATCAACCTCCTGAAACCGGGCAACCACATCATGCTGTACATGCCCTACGCGCACTTCACCTACACGGTCACCGGCCAGCGGGTCGTCTCCCCCAACGACGTCGGCGCCGCCGTCTCGGAAGTCGGCTACGCCCGCCTCGTGCTGTCGGCATGCACGCCCGTGTTCACCGCCGAAAAACGCCTGCTCGTGTACGCGCGGCTGACCCGCACCGTGCCGGTCGGCGCGGCGCGGCTGCTCCCCGGCGGGGCGATCCCGCAGCCGATCGAAGCGCAGCCGCACCCGACACCTGCGGCGCAGGCCCTACCAGCGATGCTCGTATCCCTCGATCCGAACAGCGTCTCCCCGCTCGTCTGAGAAGCTCGCGCCGGGCTCCCCCGCGTGCACCTCGCCGATCCAGCTGACCCGCGCCGCGCCGAGCTCGCCCACCGCCGCCTCCACGCGCTGGCGGTCCTCCGCGGCGGCGCAGAAGCACAGCTCGTAGTCTTCGCCGCCGGCGGCCGCCAGGCGCCACGGCGCCACGCCCACCTCCGCCGCGACCTCCGCCACGCCCTCGTGCAGCGGCAGCGCGGAGAGCGCGACGTCCAGCCGCACGCCGCTGGCGCGAGCGATGTGCACAGCATCGGTGGCGACGCCGTCGGACAGGTCGATCATCGCGTGGACCCCCGCGCGCGCCAGCGCGCGGCCCTCGGCCAGTCGCGGCACGGGGGCACGGGCGCGTGCAAGCGCAGCCATGGCTGCGGGCGTGCGCGCGGCGCTCCCTTCCATCACCGCGAGCGCGGCGCCGGCGGCGCCCAGGCCGCCGGTCACTCCGACGAGGTCGCCCGCACGCGCGCCGTCGCGGCCGACCAGCTGCTCGGCGCTGTCGGCCCAGCCGACGGCGGTCACCGACACCGTGAGGGCCGGCGCGCGCACGACGTCGCCGCCGGCGATCGCCGTGCCCGTCTGCGCCGCCAGCGCATGCGCGGCGCGCATCAGCTCCAGCGCGCGCTGCTCGCCGAAGTCCGCCGGCAGCCCCAGCACGAGGTACGCCTCACCGGGGTCGGCCCCCATCGCCGCCAGGTCCGACAGCGCGCCCGCGAGCGCGCGGTGGCCGATCTCCGCCGGCGTCGCCCAGCCGTCCCGCAGGCGGAAGTGCACGCCCTCGACCACCGCGTCGACCGACGTCACGCATATCGCCCGCGCGCGCACGACCGCCGCGTCGTCGCCGGCGCCACGCACGACTCTGCTCGCCGCCGGCGACCCCGCCAGCTCGGCTTCGATGGATTCGATCAGGGAGCGCTCGGCGATGCCCGTGCCCGCGGGGTTCAGCGGTGCCGGTAGACGATCCGCGCGCGGTCGAGGTCATAGGGCGAGAGCTCGCAGCGAACGCGGTCGCCCGGGAGGATGCGAATCCGAAAGCGCCGCATCTTGCCCGCGACGTGCCCCAGGACGACGTGGTCGTTGTCCAGCTTCACGCGGAACATCGCGTTCGGCAGGGCCTCGATCACCTCGCCCTCGAATTCGACCTTGTCCTCCTTCGCCACAACACACCCCATCTGGCCGTCCGCGCCCCGCGAGGACGGCCGTTCGTTCTTGGTATCGGGACTCAAACTACCAGCGCACGGGCCGCGAAGCGGCTTCGGTGGGACGCGGGCGGCGCTTTAGCCGGGGGCCGCTCCGCCGGTCTGCTTGTCCACGGGTTCTTCCGCGGTGTGCTGCGCCGGCGGCACGCTCGGTTCTTTCGCGGGGGGAGCCGGCGTGTTCGTTTCGCTCGGGCCGGTCTGGTGGCTCGCGCCCGGTTCGCTTGCGGCGGCCGGGTGGTGGGGCGTTCTCTTCGTGGCGGCGTGTTCGGGCGAATGCGCGGCTTCCTGAGCGGCGAGCGCGAGGCCCGTGCTCGCGAAATGGCCGTAGAACGGCTCGTAGGAGATCGCTTCTTTGGACGGCGGGAATTCGACGCACGGCTTGCCTTCCGTGACGGCCGCCATGTACGCGTGCCAGATTTCCGCCGGCAGGTAGCCGCCCTGTTGGGGCTCGCCGTGGACGTCGGTCATCGACACGCGCCTGTTCGGATAGCCCATCCACACGACCGTCGAGTAGTCCGGCGTGTAGCCGTCGAGCCACGCGTCGACGAGTTCGCTGGTGGTGCCCGTCTTGGCGGCCGTCGGGCAGTCGATCGCCGAGCGCGTCGCGGTGCCGCTCTCGACGTTTTCGTGGAGGATGCTCGTCTCCACGGATGTGACTGCTTCGCTGAGCACTTTCACGCGCTGGGGCCTGCCCCAGTTTTCGTCGACGTAGCCATCCGGGAAGACGACCCTGGTGATCGCGATCGGGGTGTTGCGATAGCCGCCGTCGGCGAGCGTCGCGTACACGTCGGCCATTTCCAGCGGCGTGACCCCGAGGGTGAGCCCGCCGAGCGCTTCCGCCGGGTAGCTTGAGAGATGCGTTTTGACACCCATCTCATACGCGGTGTGCGTGACCGTTTCCTCGCCGAGGTCGGCGGCGAGCTGCGCGTAGACGGTGTTGTCGGAGGCGAGCGTCGCCTGCACGAGGTTGATCGACTTGTCCAGCGAGGTGCCCTCGAACGTCTCCACTTTGTAATTCGGTTCCGCCGCCAGCCAGCCCGGTTCCAGCGTGTGCGAGAGGTAGTAGGTGCTGTACGGGTCGATGCCGCGCGTGAGCGCGTCGGCGAGGTCGATCGCCTTGAACGTCGAGCCCGGCTGGCGATGGCCGTCGGCGGCGAGGTTGTACTGGGACTGCTCGTAGCTCTCGGACTCGGCCATCGCCTCGATGTCGCCGTTGTGCGGGTTCAGCGTGACGATCGCCGAGGCGGGGTCGCCGGGCTCGTCGAGCACTTCGGCGATCGCTTTGCGCGCGAGGCGCTGCATGTTGAGGTTGAGCGTCGTGTACACCTTCAGCCCGCCCTGTTCGACGGTCTTGGCGCCGTAGCGTTCGATCAGCTGCTGGCGGACGTATTCGAAGAAGAACTGTTCTATGCGTTCGGAGTAGTAGTGGCCGCGGTGAGTCTCCAGCGGCTCGCGCTCTGTCTTCTTGGCGAGCGCCTCGCTGATGTAGTGCAGCTCCGCCATCTTCGCGAGCACCTCGTTGCGCCTCTCCCGGGCGGCGGCGGGATACAGCAGCGGGTTGTACTGCGACGGCGCCTGCGGCAGGCCGGCGAGCAGCGCCGACTGCTCGAGGTCCAGCTGCGACACGGGCTTGTCGAAGAACGTCCGCGCCGCGGCCTGCACGCCGACCGCCGTCTGCCCGCCGATCGTGCCGTACGGGATGTCGTTGAGATAGCTGTTCAGGATCGAGCGCTTGCTGTGGTGTTCGTTGTATTCGATCGCGAGCTTCGCCTCGGCGATCTTCTGCTTGAGCGTGTGCTCGTCGCCGCCGAGGTAGAGGTTGCGCACGAGCTGCATCGTGATCGTGGAGGCTCCCTGCAGCGCCTGGCCGTGGACGAGGTCCTTGACGGCGGCGCGGAAGATGCCGGTCAGGTCGATGCCGTCGTCTTTGTAGAAGCGCTGGTCCTCGATCGCGACCGTCGCGTTCTTGAGATCCGCCGGGATTTCGCTCCAGCCGACGGGTGTGCGCAGTTCGTCGGACTGGATCGCTCCGAGGCGCGCGCCGTCGGCGGCGTACACCTCCGAGGTGCCGCCGCCGATGCGCGCGTGACGCGAGGCCAGACCGCTGGTGTCGTGGGCGACATTCAGGACGTAGCCGACCGCCGCGATCACGCCGACGACGAGCGACGCGGCGACGACGACGGCCGCGACGAGGAGGACCCGCGTGCCCCCGCGGCGGTTGTGGCGGCGTTTGCGTGTTTGCACGGACATCTCGAGGATTCGAGGTTACCGTGCGCGGTGTGGTTTCCTGCCGCTTGCGATCGCGGCGATCTCCAGATGGTGGAATCAACTATCTACGCTCGATGCCCAAGCTATGAACTCCGACACCGCCGAGCTCGCCATTGTGGACGATGGGAGCGAACTGGTCGCGCCGCTCGAACAGGCGGGGCTCGGCCGGCTGACGGCTGGCGGGGCGAGCGTCGGCCGCTCGCACGCCCCGGCGCCGGCGTGGCTTGCGCGTCTGCGCGCGGACCCGGCGCGGATGCTCGCCGTGCGCGAGAGCTGGCGGGCGCTGTGGAGCTCGCGCCTGCTCGTGTGGACCGCCGGCGTGGGCACCGTACTTGCGTTCGGCTTCGGGCCCACGCGCAAAGCCTTCGACCCGCCCGGCGTGACCCGCGGCTTCGGCTGGCTCGGCAACCTGCTGGCGGCTCCGGCGGCGCGCTGGGACGCGGCGTGGTACCTGGTGATCGCTCGCTACGGCTACCGCCCGGACCTCGGCGCGTGGACGTCCTCGCGCACGGCCTTCTTCCCGTTGTATCCGCTCGGCCTGCGCGCGATCGCGTGGTTCGGCGCGCCGCCGGTGCTTGCCGGCGTGCTGCTGTCGGTGGCGGCGCTCGCGCTCGCGCTCTACGGCATCCACCGCCTGACGACGCTCGAGCTGGCGCGCACCGCACGCTCCGCGATGGCCGGCGATCGCGTTGCCGACGCGGCGCGTTTGGCGGTGCTGCTCACGGCGTTCGCGCCGATGGCGTTCTTCTTCTCGGCCGTGTACTCGGAGTCGCTGTACCTGGCTCTGTCGGTGGGGCTCTTCTGGAGCGCGCGCCACGGGCGCTGGATGTGGGTCGGCGTGCTCGGTGGGCTTGCCGGCGCCACGCGCAGCACCGGCCTCGTGCTGATCCTGCCGGCGCTTGCGATCTACCTGTACGGGCCGCGCGAGGACCGGCCGCCTGACCGCGGCGCGGATGGCACGCCCGCCTGGCGCTCGCGCCTGCGGGTGCCGGTCGCGGCGATCCCACGCTACCGGCCGCGGCGCGATGCGCTGTGGCTGGGCCTGCTGCCGGCGGGCGTGATCCTGTACGGGGCCTACCTGGCGCTCGCGGGCGGCAGCGCGCTGGCGCCGCTGCACTCGCAGGAAGTGTGGAGCAGGCACTTCGCGGGGCCGTACGTGGGCGCGTGGGACGGCTTGAAGGCGGCTTTCGAGGGCGCCCGCCAGCTGCTCTCCTTCCAGCGCCGGCACGTGTACTTCCCGACCGGCGCGGACAGCCCGTTCGTGGGCGCCGGGCACAACCTGATGCTGTTCGCGTTCCTGGCGGCGGCGGTGCCGGCGGTCGTGGGCGTCGTGCGCAGGCTGCCGCTCGCCTACGGCCTGTACGTGATCGCGGCGCTCGCGCTGCCGCTCTCCGACCCGGTCAGCTCGCAGCCGCTGATGTCGCTGCCGCGCTTCCTGCTCGTGCTGTTCCCGCTCGGCATCTGGCTCGCGGCGTGGCTGGCCGAGCGCCCGCGCCTGCAGCGCCCGGTGCTGGCGGCGTCGGGCCTGCTGATGGCGTTCTTCCTCGCCCAGTTCGCCACCTGGCACTGGGTCGCCTAGACGATGGAGGACGCCACCGCGATGGAGGGCGACAGATCCCGCTCGCCGACGATGGGCTGGCGGCCGTGGGCGGGTCCGGCTGCGCTGCTTGGCGGGCTCGTGCTCGCCGCGGTGGGCGGGCTGGTGGTCGATCTCCCGGCCATCGCGCTGGGCGTGAAGATCACGAGCTCGCACACGCCCCCGGGGATCTCGATCGCCGACACGGTCGTCCAGGACATCGGCTTCGTGCTGGCAGCGGTGTTCTTCGCGCAGCTCGGTGGGCGCGCGGTGAGCGCGTGGCAGTTCGGCCTGCGTCCCCCGGGCGCCGGCTGGCGCTCGGCAAGCGGATTCGTGCTGCTGCTGCTGGTCGCCTTCATCGCCCTCAGCGCGGCATGGTCGACGGCGGTCCATCCGAGCGAAGAGAAGCTGCTGGAACAGCTCGGCTCCAACGAAGGCACGGCGCTGCTGGTGCTGAGCGCTGGCCTGACGTGCGTGGTGGCGCCGATCTGCGAGGAGTTCCTGTTTCGCGGCTTCATGTTCACGGCGCTGCGCAACTGGCGCGGCACGCTGCCGGCCGCGGTGATCACGGGGCTGGTGTTCGGCGGCGTGCACTTCGGCTCGGCGCCCGTGCTCGATCTCGTCCCGCTGGCGGCGCTCGGCTTCGGGCTGTGCCTGCTGTATCGCTACACCGGCTCGCTGTACCCGTGCATCGCCGCGCACTCGCTGAACAACTCGCTGGCGTTCTCGAGCCTGGAGAACTGGGGCTGGCAGGCGCCGGTCCTGATCGTCAGCGCGCTCGCCGCGATCGCCCTGCTCATGCTCGCGTTCAAGCGCGTCGGCCTGATCGCGCCGGAGCCCGGCCTCGCCCGCCCGGGCGCATAGGATTTTGCGGATGCGACGTCCTCGCGCCTGGAACGTCGGTCGTGTCCGTGGGCTGGCGGCGCTCTGCGCGGCGCTCCTCGCGATCGCCGCCGCGCCCGGCGCGGCCGCGGCTGAAACAGTCGCCGCACCGTCCACGTCCACGTCGACTGCGCCCGCCGCCCCGGCTGCGCCCGCTTCGACCCCGGTCGTCGGAGCGCTCGCGCTCGCGCTGGAGAAGGTCGGCGGCAACCCGACGTTCGCGCTGGTCGGACGGAGGATCGTCGTGCGCGGGACGATCACGCCGTACGTCGCCGGACAGACGGTGGCGGTCAGCTTCTACCTCGACGGCCGCAGGGTCGCGCTGGACGCCGCGAGCGTGCTCCCCGCGGCGCACGGCAGGGGTCAGTTCCGCGTCGACTTCTCCAGCCGCTACGCGGGGCTCCTGCAGGTGCGCGCGGCGCACGCCGCGACGGCCCAGCAGGACGCCTTCGACGCAAGCGCGCCGAGCGTCCACGTCGTCCACCCGGACCTCGGCCTGGGCGCGCGTGGCCAGTCGGTGCGCCTGCTGCAGTCTGAGCTGGGCGCGCTGCACTACGCGGTGCCGCTGACGGGCGTGTTCGACGAAGGCACCGGGCAGGCGCTGATCGCCTACCGCAAGATGACCGGCCTGGAACGCACCCCGTATGCGGGCAGGCAGGTGTTCGACCTGCTCGCGCGCCGGGCGGGCAGCTTCCACGTGCGCTACCCCCGCGACGGCCGCCACGTCGAGGCCAACCTGACCAAGCAGGTGCTGGCGGAGATCGAACCGGGCGGGCGCGTGCGCAGGATCTACACGGTGAGCTCGGGCAAGCCCTCGACGCCGACGGTGATCGGGCGCTTCCAGGTCTACCTGAAGACCCCCGGGGAAAACAGCGAGGGCATGGTCGACTCCAACTACTTCATCCGCGGCTACGCCATCCACGGCTACGCGGAAGTCCCCACGTACGCCGCCAGCCACGGCTGCCTGCGGGTGCCGATCCCCGACGCGCCGGCGATCTACGCGTGGGTGCAGAACGGCACGCCGGTGGACGTGTACAACGAAGACGGCGGCGGCAGCGCGCGCGTGCGCGCCAACGCGGGACCGTAGCCGGGAGGGGGGCTACACCCTGACGCGCAGCACCCGCGCGAGGTAGCCGAAGCCGAAGCCGTAGACGGCGAGCGCGAGAAGCAGCTTGACGCCGCGGACGACCCATTCGCTGCTCGATCCGGAGACCACGCCGGCGAACGGCGAGGTGAGTTCTTCGGAGGCTTCGTCGATCGTCCTGTGGATCGTGCCCTCGCCGGCGGTCGAGCGAGCTTTGCTCGGGGCGGCGGAGAGGCTGCCGCTGACGATCTCCTGCGTCTGGTGCGCCGAGGCGCTCTTGGACTGGTTGACGACGAAGATCGCGAACGACGCGATCACGATCATGCAGATCACCAGTGACGCAAGGCGTAGCAATCGCACGATAGGAGAGATCACATCAGTAGATTAGGCGCCGCGGTGGACGTCGCGGACGAACATACGAGCGAGCTGGCGCAGGCGCGCGCACGCCTGGTGGCGGAGCTGCGCGAGCACGCGCTGGTGCTCGGCGAGGTGACGCTGACGAGCGGCGCCGTCGCCCAGTACTACGTCGACGCCAAGCGCGCGATCCTGCGTCCGCCGGGGTTCGCGGCGCTCGCCACGCTGCTCGCCGCGCAGGTGGCCGAGTGGGGCGGCACCGCGGTGGGAGGCATGACGATGGGCGCCGACCCGCTCGCCTGCGCGGCGCTCGCCGGCGGGGCTCAGGCGAAGGCGTTCTTCGTTCGCAAGGACGCCAAGACACACGGCTTGCAGCGGCGCATCGAGGGCCCGCCGCTGGAGCCGAGCGATCGCTGCGTGGTCGTCGAGGACGTCGTCACGACCGGCGGCTCGACGCTCGCCGCGATCGCCGCGCTGCAGGAGGCCGGGCAGGAGATCTGCGGCGTGGTCAGCGTGCTCGACCGCCTCGCGGGCGGCGGTGCGGCGGTCGAGCGCGCCGCCGGCGCGCCGTATCGCGCGCTCACCACGATCGACGACATCTACCCTGAGCGGCCGGATCGGCAGGGCGGGTGACAGGCGTGCCGGAGCGCCCGAGCGCCGACGCATGCCGTTGCGCCGGGTGCCCGCCGCGCACGCGGTAGAAGCGTCGGTAGCCTTCTCGCGTAGCCATCGCCAGCGCGGTGGCCGGCGCCCTCGTAGTCCAATGGATAAGACGACCGCCTCCTAAGCGGTAAATCCAGGTTCGACTCCTGGCGGGGGCACTTATAGAAACGCCCTGCTATAGGGCGGGTTTGAGAAGTGGCCGCCCACTCGCCGCAAGTTCGCCTAGGGTGGCTGAGCCTCGCTGCTGCCCATTGCTGCCCATTCAAGGGCGCGGGCTACGGCTGCGGCGCGCTCGACGGCCCCGCGCTCTCATTGAGGTGTCCTGTGCGCCAAACGTGGCGGCAGTCCTCGCAGGTGGCCTCAACGTGCTCGCCTTCGGGCCGGACCGGGAGGGTGCTAGGCATAGCGACGATTTCCGCCCACGCAGCCGTCCCACGACGGGCACCAGCAGTTCATCCATCCGCCCCCGCCGTAGAGGTCTGGATCGCCAGTGTCGCCGATAGATCAGGCGCTCGCGGCGAGTGTCTTCGCTGTGATGACGCGCTCGCGTCCGTCTGCGGAGACGAGGACGACGGCGTAGCCCTCATCGAACGCGCGGGTGATCTCGTGGCCGGCGTGGGGCGACTCGGCGTCGATGAACGCGGCGTGTTCGGGGTAGGGCGAGTTGCCCTCGATCGCCAGGTCAATCGCGCGATCCATGGCCTTCGCTGTAGACGACTCGGAGGGATTCACGTTGTGCGCCATGCGGCGATCATCTCCTTGTAGTCAGCGCGAACCGTGGCGATCGCGGCTCGCATCCCTTCCCCAAGGGTACCGGCATGGAAGGCTGTCGCGGGTGCCTTCTCGCCGCGCCGGTTGTGCCGGTGCATGTCGTTGACGCCGTGTGCGCCGTCGTAGACGCGCACCGTCGCCTCGGCACCCTCGTCATCGACCGTGAGGATCACCGCGTAGTCCACGATCGTGCGGCGGTCGGTCGCGAACTCCACGACGATGCGCGCACCGATCTCGTAGTCGAGCACGTCGCGGTAGCGCTGGGTCATGCGCACGAGCCTGCCAGCGAGCCCGGACGCAACAATCGTTTGGGCAGCAGCCCCGCCCTGCTGCCCAAACCCCGCCAAATCGGGCCTAATCCGGCCCCATCCACCTCCCCCGCAAAGCCCGAATCGTCAGTATCCGCCTATAGATTTGGCCTTTTCGGTTGCTGCGCAGACCGTCCTCCTAAGCGGTAAATCCAGGTTCGACTCCTGGCGGGGGCACTTTACTGATAGCCCTGTGTTCGAGCCGTGTTTGCAACTGGCCGTCGATGGCGCCGCACTCTGTAAAGGTTCCGCTTTTGGGCTCCAGTGCCCAATCGTGCCCAATCAACGGCGTCGCGGCCCGCGCCTACGCTGCTAGTTTCCTCGAAGCACGACACAGAGGTGCATCCGATCACTTGACCGTTGGGGCAGGCTTCTGGCTATCCGCCATTGGTTGCCAGTCGGGCGAACGCCAGGAGTAATCTCCGCGTCAGCATGTGGCGACCGAAAACCTGAGCCGAGGTCGAAGCGCTCAAGGGCCAGGCCGAAGAGACCTCGCAGCTGGACTTTAAGCGGGACGTCACGAGGAACCCTGAGACCGCAAAGGACATCGCCGCGATGACGGTCGATGGCGGCGTTCTTGTGTACGGCGTAGCCGAGGACGAGGCATCGCGAGTGGCTTCCGAGATCACCCCTGTGCCGTTCGCCGGTCTTGAGGAGAAGCTACGCCAGGTCTCGGGCTCCTTGACCGCGCCGACGCCGGATTTCGACGTAGAACTCATCCCGAGCCCAGAGGACGAAAGCCTGGGGGTTGCGGTCGTGGTTGTTAGAGCGTCCCCGATGGCGCCGCACCAAGTCGGAGGGCGCTATCCGTGCCGCCGAGGCACGACAACTGATTCGCTGAGCGAGGCAGAGGTGCAGCGACTGTATCGCCAGCGGCAGATCCTCTCAGGTCCCGCCCCGGCCGTCGAGGATCTTCTCAGCGAGTTTCGGCAGGCACCGGGTACGCCGCTCCCGGTCGATGGCGTTGAAGTTGGCGCGGTCTCTCTCGTGCTGCGGCCCGCTAGCTCCGAGGTCACGCATCCGGCTGGCGCGTGGCAGGAGGGCTACCTGAGTGCCGCGGTGGCGGCGGCCGCCAGACGCCAAGCAACGCGTCTCGCAAACGCCTCTCTCGTGCGGACCTGGAGTGCCCTCGCCAAGTGGGAGCCACTTGAAGCCGACGGGTGGTTCGCGAATGCGCGGCTAGATGGTCCACTTCGCGGTGTTCAGGAACGGCACCTGTCGGCGACCCTGACCTACCCAGCGCGCCTGTCGTTCTTGGCCCAGTATCCGCTGACCGTTGCAGCCGGAGGAGGGAGGGCTCCCTTCAAGACCGCCAGGGAGACTGACGTGGCATACGAGTTGGTCTCGATGCTTGCCGTGGCTGGTGAGTACTTCAGCGAAGTAGACGGCGGAGGCCACCTCCTAGCGGCGATCAGGCTTTCGGGGTTCGGGGGTGCTGAGTCTGAAGTGGGCAGAGACAGCGGATGGGTTGACGCGTTGCCAGGGGCACCGGCCGGTATCGATGCAGACGCTCGCACGGACGCTGTCGATCTGAGGGACGAACCTGAGCAGCTCGCACGGCGCCTAGTTGAAAGGTGGTTGCCGCCGTTCTATCGGGACGCCCTGAGCGACCCGGCGAGAGATCTGTTTCAGCTCGTCGTTCCTGACTGATATCGGAGGGTTGCTCGATGTCGGCCAGTGCAGTCGATCGTTAGCCGCTTTCAACGAACCGACGAAGACGGCGGGGTTACTGACCGTTGATCTCGTCAAGCTGCGCATACAGCAGCTCGCGGTCGATAGGCATCAGGACATCAGCCTCCGCGAAGGGGGCGCCAACTCCTCCCTGAGGATGCCTAATCGGCGTCGCCGACGAGCGTTCGCAGGCTCCCTCCACACGAGGTCTCGGCGCACACCGTGGCGGAAGACCCCAGGGCAAAGCCTGGATCGGTGTGCCCGAGTTGGTCCATGACACTGCCAGGATCGACTCCCATGGCTACGAGAATCGAAGCAGAGGTATGCCTGCAAATCACCGTGGCTCGTCTTGCGCCGGGTAAGGCGGATCAACGATGTCAACGACGTGCTCAGGCTTAAACCGAATCAGGTCCCCTGAGTAGAGTCTTGGGATACCAGCAGGGTGATTGAAGAGGGTCCCAACCAGACGTCCACGCCGAACGGCGACGACATCGACCCACATACGCTCGCACCAGCCATCCCGCAACTCGAACAGCAGCCTAACTCTGTCCCCGGGCCGTATGGCGTCCTTTTCCTCGTCGCTCGGAATCCAAAAAGAGTCGGGAAACTCCTGGTGGCGCTTGACACCCGAGTCGAGATGCCAGCGTTCGATGATCCGACCAGTCGCGGCCCAAACTACGCGCTCCCACGCGCCCTCGAACAGCGCAACCTCAAGTTGCTCCAACACCCAAAAGGGTCGTTCTATACGCGGCACTGCGTGAAGCTCGGCTAGCAGCTCTGCCCTCCGTGGATCGTCACGAGGAAACGCTAGAACGATGATCCGAAGCAGTGCGCCGGGAGCAAATCCAAACACGAGCAGTGCGATAAGAAAAGTGGGCCATGAGACGATGGCGTTCAGCATCTAGGCGAACTCTCCAGCCAGGACATCGAAGCGCTTTTCAGCACGGATCTCGCCTAGCAGCGCGCCCATCTCTCGCTTGCCGGCGTCGGTCAGTTCGTAGTAGCGCCTCGGGGGTCGGCGGCGCGTCGGTGCCTCAAGTGACTCCCATCCATCGCTAAGCCAACCCTCGTTGAGCATTCGATGAAGGATCGGATACAGCACGCCAGACCGGAGGCCCGACCGCTTGGAGAGGTCATAACCCCAGTAGCGGCCTTCCGGCTGCTCCATGAGCGCCACGGCCACTTGGATCGTTGAGCGAGTTCGCCTCATGTGCCTAAGTCTACATAGGTAGAGGACGAGCACGGTTCCTCACAGGTTCTCTTCCGCACTGCTCGACTCGGGTCCAGTCCGAGCGTGATGGGCGACGGTCGGCGACGACCGGCGCAGGAACAAACCCCTGCGCTGCGCACTTCTTGTGCACCCAAACGCCGACATCCCTGGTAGTAGCCTCTCTGGCGTGGGCACGATTCAAGAACTTGCGGCCGATCTTGCGGTCGAGGAGCGCACGTTGCGCCGCGCCGCGTCTCAGGGTGCTTTCCGTACCAGCCGAAGTGGATCGCGCCGCCTCCAGTTGGCACCCGGCGAGCCCGAGTACCTCCGTGCACATTGGCTGCTTCTGTCTGGGCTTCGTGGGGCGCTGCGTACAGATCATGGCGTTCGGCTGGCAGTGCTCTACGGCTCGTTGGCGAGAGGCGATGAGGACGAGGGCTCGGATCTCGACCTGTTGGTCGCCCTCGCCGACGATCACGTCTCGGTGGGGTTCGAGCTGGCCGCTCGCCTGCAAGGCGTGAGCGGTCGCCGCATCGACATTGCCCATTTGGTACGCGTAGAGGCCCAGGCGCCGCTTCTGCTGGACCGCGTGCTCGATGAGGGGCGTGTCGTGATTGACCGTGACGGACAGTGGGACGAGCTATGCAGGCGACGCCCCGCGATCCGTGCCCGTGCCTGCCGCGCCCACCGTCGCCAGATGGCCGGTGCAGCCCACGCGATCAAGGAGCTGACTGCGTGAGCGAGCCCCAGCCCGCGAAGATCAGCCGCAATGCTCTTGCGGCAGAGCAGGCGCGACTCGCTCGCTTCTTTCAGACCATCAACAAGCACCGCAAGGCACTCGACCTGGCAATCGAGGAGAACTTCGGCTGTACGCTCGACCCAGCCGAATGGAGGGTCGCGTTCGAGTCTGTCGAGCCGCGCGACGCCAACCGCACGATGGTCGTCACCGGCGATCACTCTGCTACGCGAGGCGCTCCCCGGGTTGATCGAGGGTGCCCGTGTCTGGCTGGGTCGCCACGGCGTCGAGCTTGGGTGAGGATTCGTTTGGGCACCGACCCCGTTCTAGTGCCCAAACCCCATCAAATCGCCGTCAATCCCGTCACATCGAGCGTGGCATCAGGAACCAAAAATCCGTTGCTACGCCTGCGATTCTGGCCATTTTTGGCCGCTCATGCTCCCGCCTTCTAAGCGGTAAATCCAGGTTCGACTCCTGGCGGGGGCATGGGGGGAGAGCCTGCTACAAGCCCCCACTCGAGGGGCTGACATTCGGATCAGCGCGCTCGGGCCAGATAGCTGTGCCCGGCTGTGACGATCACGCGGCGATGCTTTACGAAGTCGGTCACGGCGACCTCGTCGGTGAACACCCGGATCAGCGTCGCGCCGCAGAGATCCTCGGTGAGCCAGCGGGTGCCGAGCACCGCGCCGGAGGCATAGTGGCCCTGCGTGGAGAAGCTCCCGTGACCGTTGGCCCACAGTTTTCGCACGACATGCTTCTTGGCTGTGCTGGTCTCGGCGCGCCGCAGATGTCCAGGCGTGACCTTGCAGACGCTTTCGTTGCCACCCTCCAGCGTCGCGACCACCCGGCCGCTGCGGCTCTGGGTGAGCAGGAACTCCCCCAGGTAGAACGCCATCGTCTGGGTGCCACCGGCAGCGTCCGCCGTCGTGACCGACACGGTCCCATTCGTCGCGTCCACGACGGTGCCGAAGGGAACCTGGGTAAGCCCCGTCAGGTCGACGAATTGATGCGAGCGGGGCAGGCGCAGGCGCACCTGCCCCGAGACGGGATCCAGGTTTCCTCGCACCGCGAGCACCGGCGCCGGCGGAGCCGAGGCCCGTTCGGCGAGCAGGCCGCCTTTGCCGGTGATCGTCACGGCGGTCCCGCCGCTGTTCGGCCCTTCCGAGGGTTCGACGGTTTGCACGGTGGGCGACGCAGGCGTCCACAGCGCCCACGCCGAACCGGGCCGCGCGCTCAGGTAGGGGGCGCCGATCAGCGCGGTAAGACCGTCGGCGGAGAGGGACACGCTCATGCCGAAGCGGCTCGCTCCGGACAGTTCCGGGGCCGCGATCTTCGCCTGCTGCGACCACGTCGAGTCGGCGCGAGTGAGCGTCCAGGCCGCCCCGGCGCGATCGTTGTCCGCCGGACCCCCGACCAGGGCGCTGTTGCCGCTCTCCGACAGCGCGACGCTCTGGCCGAAGTGGGCTGCTCCGGGCTCCCCTGACGCGGTCAGCTTGGGCCCTTGCTGGATCCATGTCGCGCCTGATCTGACCAGCGCCCACGCGGCGCCCGCTCCTTCCGAGTCGCCGTCGGCGCCGACCAGCGCCGTGCTGCCGTCGAACGAGAGGGCGAGGCCTGACCCGAAGTGGGCGCCCGCCGTCGCTTCGCTGCCATCCGTCAGCGCTTCGCCCTGCTGCTGCCAGTCGCTGCCTTCGCGCGCGAACGCCCACACGGCCCCGCTGCCCGATTTGAAGCCGGGAGCGCCGATGAACGCGACGCTGCCGTCACCGGACAGCGCGACGGTGCTCCCGAAGGTGGTGACGTGGGCCTTGTCGGGAGGCGAGATGGTCGCCCCTTCCTGGGTCCAGCCGGAGCCCGAACGGTGAAGGACGGTGGCGGTCGCGCTGCCGGGCGCGCCGATCAGGGCGGTCTGGCCGTCGGCCGAGATCGCAACGCTGCGACCAAAGCGCGCCTCGCCCAGCGACGATTCGTCCGTGAGCTTGGGGCCGAGCTGGCTCCATGTCGTGCCGGTGCGGACGAACGCCCGCACGGCGCCCTTGAGGTCTTCCTCACGCGGCGAACCGACGATCGCCGTGTTGCCGTCCGCGGAGATCGCCACGCTGGCTCCCAGCCGGCATTCTTCGCCTTCGGTGCACGGGACGGCGGCTTCTTCGCCGCCTTCGGCGGGAGCCAGTTCCGCCTGTTCCTGCCAGCCGGAAGGAGTGAGCGCGAAGACGCGCGCCGAGCCGGCGCCGCCTCCTTCGCGGGGGGCCCCGACGATGGCGGTCCGGCCGTCGGCGGACACGGCGACGCTCTCGCCAAACAGGCCCACGCTGCCGGGCAGCTGCGACGCTTCCTCGAACGGCGCGAATCCTTCGACACTCGGAAGGCCGGCGAGCGTCGACCGTATTGTGGTGCGCAGGGAGAGGTCTCCGACGCCGCCCACTGCGGAACCGCTCTGAGGCGCCCCCTGTGAGGCGGCCGTGATCCAGCCGGTCGCCGCGAGCGCGATCAGGGCCGCCCCCGCGGCCGGCATCGTCCGCAGCCGGCGGAGCGAACTGGCATTTGGCCGAAACGGCCTCACGCTGTACAGCGATCCGTCGCGCGCATCGTTGGCCCCCAAGCCGTCTCCGGTCTGCCCCCGCCGCGCCTACGCGCCCGGGCGGGCGGGGCGAGGTCCATCTCGAGGCGAGACGCTATCCGCGCGGCCGCGCAAAGTCAATTCCGCCGCGGCTTCTGGGTCGCGGGGATTCGACTAGCATCCGCCGACCATCCTGCGGTCGCCCGGATGGGGGGTCCGATGCGAAGGCTGAGCAGACAACGACGCAGGACAGCGGCGCTGCTCGCCGTGGGTGTGATCGCCGGCGCGACCGGAGTGCTCGCGTACGCGACTCATCTTCTGCGCCACACCGAACAGCAGTCGATCGACGCGCGCTTCTCCGTGCGCGGCAGCCGCCCGGCGCCTGCGGACCTGCTGCTGGTGCAGATCGACAACAAGACGCTCCAGACGCTCAGGAATCGGCGCATGGCCTCGGAGTTCCCGTTCCCGCGCCGCTATGACGCGCAGGTGATCGACCGTCTGCGCCAGGCGGGCGCCAAGGTGATCGCGCTCGACATCGAATTCAGCCATGAAACAGACACGGCCGACGATGACGCGCTCATAGAATCCATCGGCCGAGCCCGCGGCAAAGTCGTGCTCGCGACGACCGAAGTGGGGCCGCGGGGCCAGAACCCGGTGCTTGGTGGCGAAGGGTTGCCCGAACGGCTCAGTGCCAGGGTTGGGGAGGCGCTCCTCCTACTCGACTCCGATGGCGTAGCGCGCCGCCTCGCCTACTCCTTCAGCGGGCTGCACAGCTTCGCGGTCGCAACTGCCGAAGCCGCGACCGGCCACAGGGTGAGCGTGTCCTCCTTCGAAAGCGGCGGCGCGCTGCCCATTGACTTCGCCGGACCGCCGGGAACGATCCGCTCGGTGTCCTACTCGGACGTTCTGCTCGGGCGGGTGCCGCCGGCTCTCGTGCGCGGCAAGATCGTCATCGTCGGCGCCTCGGCCCCTGTCCTGCAGGACTACCACGCCACGGCGACGACCGGCTCGGCAGTCATGTCCGGGCCGGAGATCCAGGCGAACGAGACCGAGACGATCCTGCAGGGCGGCCCGTTGCGCGATGCGCCCACGGCGGTCGACATCCTGCTGATCCTGTTGCTTGCCCTCGGAGCGCCGCTCAGCGCGCTGCAGGTGCGGACGGTGCGCTCGCTGATCGGCGTGGTGGCGCTCGCGGCGCTCTTCCTCCTCGCCGTCCAGGTTGCCTTCCAGGCCGGCCTGATCGTCTCGCTCGTCTACCCGATGCTCGCCCTAGCTGTGGGGACGCTCGGCTCGCTGATGGTCCTCTACCTGTTCGAGACGATCGAGCGCGAACGTGTTCGCTCGGTGTTCTCCCGCTTCGTCCCCGCCGAGGTCGTCGACCAGGTCCTGGCGCGCGCCGACGAGAACCTCCGGCTGGCCGGCGAAGAACGCGATGCCACCGTCATGTTCTGTGACCTGCGCGGCTTCACGTCCTTCTCGGAGGCCCAGCCCGCGGCGCGTGTGATCGAAGTCGTCAACTGCTACCTCAACGAGATGACCGAGGCGATCCTGGATGCCGGCGGCACGCTGGTGGCGTATATGGGCGATGGGATCATGGCCGTGTTCGGTGCGCCGCTCGAGCAGGACGACCACGCCGACCGGGCACTGCGGGCGGCTCGCGAGATGGTCGGGCCTCGGCTGGCGCGGTTCAACGCGTGGCTGGGCGAGCAGGGTTTCGAGCGCCGCTTCGAAATGGGCATCGGACTGAACAGTGGACCGGTGATGTCGGGCAACGTCGGGTCCGAGCAGCGCGTGGAGTACACGGCGCTCGGCAACACCACCAACACAGCCGCGCGACTCGAGGCCCTGACCAAGGACAGCAGCGTGATGCTCTTCATCGCCGAAAGCGCGCGCGAGCGCCTGCGCCGCCCGCCGACCGACCTCGAGCTCGTCGGCGATCTCGAGGTGCGTGGTCGCAGCCAGCCATTGACCGTCTGGACTCTGGCGGAGGCAGGGAGCGTCGAGAAGAAGTCAGGGAGCGAGTTCCAGCCCGTGGCCTGAGCGGCCCGGTCGCTCAGCGTCCTCAGTTCGGCGGGCCGCCGGCACGGGCATCGCGTTCGAGCCTCTCCCGGGCCGCCTGTTCCATCCGTTCGCCGACCTGCGGAACGCGATCGTGCATCGTGCGAGCGAAGCGGGCGGTGAACAGCAGCCCGCGCAGCGGGGTGAGCGCTATCACGCTGGCCGTGCGCGGCGAGCCGTCGGCGAGCACCGCCATCTCGCCGAAGAAGTCGCCAGGCTGCATGACGTTGATGCGCTCGCCGTGCTGGCAGACCTCGGCCGAGCCCTCCTCGATCATCATCATCTCGAAGCCCTGGCTGCCCTCAGCCATCAACACCTCGCCGGGTTCGGCGACGATCTCGTCGAGCAGCCGCCCGAGCATGCTGAGCTGTCCTGGGGAGAGGCCTTCGAAAAGCGGTATCAACCCCAGCCTGCGGGCCCCATCGGTCCCGACGCTACGTCGCTGCACGTGGGTTCTCCTCTTGCGCCACGGTGGCAAACTAGCATCGCATGCGCAGCGCCGCCATGACGCCCAGCTCGCGCGCAGAGCTGCTTCTCTGGGGCGCCCGTCCCCCATCTCTGACATTTAGTCTCGCGGCCCGCCTCACATCTCCCGCGCCACGGCCTCCGCAAGCACCCCCGCCGTAACCTCCTCGCCCCGCGCGTCGTCGTACCGCAGCTTGATCGTCACCGCCGCGAGCACCATTAGACCGCCCACGATCGTCGCGACGGTGGGCTTTTCGGAGGTGCCGAGCCAGCCCCACGCGGCGCCGAGCACGGACTCGAGCAGGAGGATCAGGCCCATCGACGCCGCGGGGATCAGCCGCGCGCCCATCGTGAAGAACACGAGGCCGAAGCCCTGCTGGCCGAGGCCGAGCAGCGCGAGCCAGCCGATGTCGCCGCTGTGGAGCTGGCCCGCGTGGATGAACGGCAGCCCGAACACGACCAGCATCACCTGCGCGAGCGCCGTGGCCGGGGTCATCGACACGGCCCTCTGCCGCCGCGCGACGACGATCACGATCGCGAACGCGAGCGGCGAGATGAACGCCATCAGATCCCCGAGCGCGTTGCCTCCGCTGGGCACGCCGACCATCACGCCGATGCCGAGGACCGCCAGGATCATCGCTCCCCACGTGCGCGCCGAGAGCGGCTCGTGCAGGGTCCAGAACGCGAACAGCCCCGCGAGGATCGGCGTGATCGCCTGGATCACGAGCACGTGGGCGATGCTCGTGTGGTTCAACGCGACGATGAAGCTCGCCGACGCGACCGCGATGCCGGCCGCCACCGCCACGCCCGCGGGGTTGGCGACCGACCTGAACGCCGCGCGCAGGCCGACCTCTCTCCCCACCGCCAGGAACGCGACGACCCCCACGAACGCGAACGCGGCGCGCCCGACGATCTGGTCGGCGGCGCCGGCGGAGACCTGACGCTGCAGGATCCCGCCGGTCGACCACGCCAGCGCCGCGCCCAGCGCGTACGCCTGGCCGCGGCGATGACCCGCCGACGCGGGCACCGCTGTGTTCGTGGCCGTCACGGCGTTCAAGTTATCGCCGGGCCGCTCCCGTCCTCGCGAGCTTTCCACGCCTCTCGCATCGATCGCCCGCAACGATCGTCCAGCGCCGCGCGAAAAGCGCCGCGCGCAGGCTTGACCTGTGCATACTCTGCGGTTGCCGAGATGCACGAGAACGGCCGTGCCAGGGGCCCCTACCGGAACCCGAAGGAGGCTTGGAGATGTCAACCGTGCCCACGTACCTCGCGCCGCAGACGCACACGCGACGCTGGAGCTCGAGCGAGCGGACGGGGGTGTCGTGGCGCGCGCTGGGGACCGCTGCGGTGCTGTCATCGCTGCTCGCGATCGCGCTCGTGCAGATCCTCCCCGGCGGGCATCGCTCGCCGGCGCCCGCCACCGCAGCCGCGCGCCCCGCCGGCTTCTCCCACGAGGGGCTGCTCAGCCTGCCGCTGCCCGCCCGGGGACCCGTCTCGGCGACGCTCGGCGCTTACGCCCCGGTCTACCGCGCGAGCGCCGTCAGCGGCGGGTTCGCCGCGATGAACCCCGCGCAGCGCCTCAGCGCGCGCTTCGACCGCAACGGGATCTCGCTCAACTCGGGATCCACGCGCGTGGCGTTCAGCCTGCAGGCCGTCGGCTACGGCAGCAGGCTGCGTGCGACAGGCGCCGTGGCACCGGCCGCGAAGGCCAACCGCGTGCTCTACGCCCACGGCGGCCTCAGCGAGTGGTATGTCAACGGGCCGCTCGGCGTCGAGCAGGGCTTCACCGTCGAGCATGCGCCCTCCGGCCTGGCGACGGGACCGCTGACGCTCGCGATGACGCTGGCCGGCAACGCGCACGCGTCGCTCGCCTCCGGCGGGCAGAGCGTCGCACTCAGCCACACCGGCGGACCGGAGCTGCGCTACAGCGGCCTCAGCGCCGCCGACGCGAGCGGACGCCCGCTGCACGCCTGGCTGGAACTGCAAGGCGCGCGGCTGCTGCTGCGCGTCGACGCCCGCGGCGCGCGCTACCCGCTGCGGATCGACCCGTTCATCCACCAGGGTGAAAAGCTGAACGGCAGCGGCCTCAGCGGGCCATACGGCTACATCGGCCAGAGCGTCGCGCTGTCGGCGAACGGCGACACCGCGCTCGTCGGCGCCTCCGCCGACGGCAGCTACACCGAATACCACGGAGCGGCGTTCGTGTTCACGCGCTCGGGCTCGACGTGGACGCAGCAGGGCCCGAAGCTGACCGGCGGCGGCGAGGTCGGCAGCGCCTGGTTCGGCGAAAGCGTGGCGCTGTCGGCTGACGGCAACACGGCGCTGATCGGCGGCCCCACCGACAACGGCCAGGTCGGCGCGGCGTGGGTGTTCACGCGGACGGGCTCCACATGGACGCAGCAGGGCGAAAAGCTCACCGCCGTCGGCGAGCAGGGCGAAGCGTTCTTCGGCAAGAACGTCGCGCTGTCGGGCGACGGCAACACGGCGCTCATCGGCGGCTACAACGACAACGAACACCGGGGCGCGGCGTGGGTGTTCACGCGCACGGGCTCGACGTGGGCGCAGCAGGGCGAAAAGCTCACCGGCAGCGGCAACCTCGGCTTCTTCGGCTGGGGCGTCGCGCTGTCCGGCGACGGCGACACGGCGCTGATCGGCGAATGGGGCATCGGCGGCGGCATCGGCGCCGCGTGGGTGTTCACGCGCTCGGGCTCGACGTGGACCAAGCAGGGCGGCGAATTGAACGGCGGCGAAGGCAGCGGCTACAGCTGGTTCGGCTACAGCGTCGCGCTGTCGAACAACGGCGACACGGCGCTGGTCGGCGCACCGCACGCGGACGGATACGCGGGCGCGGGCTACGTGTTCACGCGCTCGGGCGCGACGTGGACGCAGCAGGGCCAGCCGCTTGCCGGCGGCGGCGAGGTCGGCGAAGGCGAACTCGGCTACAGCGCCGCGCTGTCCTCCGACGGCGACACCGCGCTGCTCGGCGGTCGCGTCGACAACGACTTCCACGGCGCCGCGTGGGCATTCCAGCGCTCCGGCTCGACGTGGGCGCAGGAAGGCGAAAAGCTGACGGGCAGCGAAGAAACCGCCAACCGCGAAGAGTTCGGCTGGAGCGTCGCGCTGTCGGGTGACGGCAACACCGCGCTCGTCGGCTCGCCCTGCGACAAAGCCTGCGTCGGATCCGCGTCGGCGTTCGTCAACACCACGCCGCCGCCCAGCGCGCCGGAATTCGGCAGGTGCGTGAAGGTCGCCAAGGGCACGGGCAGATACACGAGCGCCAGCTGCACGAGCTCGGGCAAGAGCGACAGCTACGAATGGTCGCGGGGTGTCGTCAAGGCCGGGTTCACGACGAAGCTCGCCTCCGGCTCGGCGACGCTCCAGACCGTCAAAGGCTCGAAGCTGACGTGCGCGGGCGAGACCAGCGGCGGCAGCTATACCAGCGACAAGACCGTGGGCGGCGTGGTCCTGCGGCTCACCGGCTGCGCGCTCGCCGGCCAGCAGTGCGCGAGCGCCGGCGCGGGCGCCGGCGAAATCGTCTCGAGCTCGCTCGAAGGCGCGCTCGGCGTGGAAGAGCTCGGCGCGAGCGAAAGCAAGAACAAGCTCGGCCTCGACCTGTCCCCCGTCGGCGGAGGCGGATCGGTCATGGAATTCAGCTGCGGTCCCACATCCGTGACGGTGCGCGGGTCGGTGATCGTGCCCGTGAGGTCGAACAAGATGGCGCTGTCCTCGAAGCTCGAGTTCAAGGCGTCGAAGGGCAGGCAGAAGCCGGAAAGCTTCGTCGGAGAACCCGACGACGTGCTCGAAGCGTCGTTCGCGGGCGCGCCCTTCGAAGCGGTCGGCTTGACGCTCGCGAGCACCCAGATGAGCGAAGAAGACGTGGAGGTGAACTCCACCGTCTAGCGCCGAGCGGAGGCCGGGCTCAGGCGCGCGGCCCCTCGCCGCCACCGGCGGCGTCGTTGCCGCTCGCCCGCCACGCCCACAGCAGGCCCCGGTGGGGGAAGTTCTCGGACTCCTCCATGCGGTCGTACCCAGCCTCGCTCAGCAGCCGCATCGCGGTCGCGCGCGCGTCGGGCTCCGGGCAGCCGCTCGCGTGCCACTCCAGCACGATCGCGTCCGCGTCCAGCTCGCGCATGCGCGGGTCGGTCAGGATCGACCACTCCCCTCCCTCGATGTCCATCTTCATCAGGTTCGCGTGGACGTCCTGCTCGAACAGGTCGACCGTCGGCACCATGATCGTCTCGCCGTCCTCGATCCGCGCGGAGTCTGGCGTCTTCGACGATGGATCGGCCACGGCGGCCAGCTGCGACTCCGCGAACAGGCCGGCGAGGAACGGCAGCTCGCCCACCTCGTTGGCCACCGCCACGTTCGCCACCGACCAGCGATCGCCGAGCTCGTTGACGGCGATCACGCGTTCGAGCATCGGCAGGTTCGTCGGGTCCGGCTCGAAGCTCCTGACGGTCGCACGCGGCCAGCGGCCGAGCACGTACACGCCAAACAGCCCGATGTTGCCGCCGAGGTCGACTATCGACGGCGAGCCCTCGGCGTCGAGGGCGGCGGCAATCGCCGCGGGCGGCTCGTAGCTGTTCGGGCCGTATCCGGTGCCGAAGATCTCTTTGAAGATGTCGACGTCGCGGGTCCGATGGCGCAGGTAGATCCGCAGCCCCGAGTCGCGCAGTCGATAACCGGCGGTGCGCGGCGGGCCGAGCTGCAGCGCGGTGAAGCGCAGCGACTCGCGCACCGCTCGCGCCGCTCGCGCGTTGCGAATCAGATACTGCGCGCGCCGAGACCCGACGACCCTGCGCAGCCCAGGCATCCTGTCTCTCAGTCGCGGCTGGCCGATGCGCGGGAATGCTACTCATCGCACCAGCGCCGACCGGTCGAGTAGCCTTGCCGGATCAGGCGTTCGCCGCTTCGCCGCACGGGGGCGACGGGCGTTCTACCTAATTCAAGGGGGACCAATGATCGGAAGGCGATCCTCGCTGCTCGCCATCGCGCTGCTCTCCGGAGCGCTGTTCGCCGGGTGCGGGAGCAGCTCCAGCTCGAGCAGCTCGAGCACGTCGACACCGGCTGCGACCACGGCTGCAACAGCGGCGTCCACGGCGAGCACGCAGGCGAGCACCGGCGCGGCGTCCACCCCCAGCACCACTCCGAGCGCCGCCGGCGTGGCGGAGTACGTGGCGATCTGCAAGGAGATCGTCCAGCGCGAGCCGACGCTCGCGGCGGCCGTCAAGAGCAAGGTCGAAGGGATCTGCGCGAAAGCCGCCAGCGGCGATGAGGCCGGGGCGCGAGCGGCCGCCAAAGAAGTGTGCGTTGAAGTGATCAACGCCTCGCCGATCCCGACTGCGGCCAAGGAAAAGGCGCTCGCGGAGTGCAAAGCGACGTAGCGCGGCGAACGACCTGACGCGATCGCGCGGGCGCGCCGCGCCCGCGGGGCTGCGGCTCAGCTTGCCGCGGCCCCCGCGTCGTCGCCCTCCTCCTCGTCCTCGCCCGCGTAGAGCGACTCGCGGGCGAGCTCGCGCAGCTTGCCGTCGAACAGCTTGATCTCGAGCAGATCCTGGCGATAGTCGTCGGGGGCGATCAGCGTGAAGCGCTCCTCGATCAGCGGGCACTGGTCGACCGCCAGATCGGCCAGCTCGGCGGTGACGATCCGCCCGCCGGAGATCAGCGGCCGACCCCACACGAGCGTCATCGCCGCCACCGCTCCCGCCTCGCCGCGCCAGGCGCCGATGATCTCGTCGCACAGGTCGAGCTTCCAGTCGGGGTTGCGCTCGGCGGTCTCGTCGGTGAAGTCGACGTGCGCGGTGAAGTCGCTCGGCTCGCCGTCGTCGATTCCCGGCAGGAAGCGCACGTAGCCGAACAGCTCGTATCCGGTCGAGGTGAGCGTCGTCGCGGGTACGTACGTGTGCCCGTGCCACGTGCGGTCAGGGTACCACGCGATCGCGCCGGGCTCGCCCAGGTCCTCTGGCTCGGCGTCGAGCTCGAGCGCCGCGCCGAGCAGCTCCTGGCGCAGGCGCTCCTCCCAGCGGCCGTACGGGAGGTCCTCCTGCGGAGGCTCGGCCGCGAAGCGTGGTACGAAGCGTTCCTCGGGGGGCATGGCCGGCCAGCCTACGCGTCGCGCAGCACGGCCGCGGCGTGCTCGGGCGCGACGATGTTCAGGTTGACGTCGGTCGACAGCTCGAGGCCCGCCAGGTGCGTGAGGCGGGGAACCACGTCGATCCGCCAGCAGAAGTCCTCGGCGCCGCGCGGGGCGGTGCGCACCCACAGGTTCAGCGGCGGGCTCGAGCCGAGGTGGCGCGCGAGCCGGCACAGGCCGTCGTGCAGCAGCGCCGCGCCGGTCGGCCCGTCGTCCTCGAAACGCGCGCGCGGCCTGCGCGGCGCGAGCATCAGCTGGAACGGCAGGCGCGAGGCGTACGGCGCCATCAGCACCGCCTCATCGTCGATCGTGACGATCCGCTCGCGCAGGCGGACCTCCTCGGCGACGAGATCGCCGAGCAGGCTCTGGCCCATCGTGCGCGTCGTGTAGGCGCTCGCCCGCTCGCGCTCGCGCGCGATCGCCGCGGGCACGAAGTCGAGCGCGTACAGCTGCGCGTGGGTGTGCGGCAGCGACGCGCCGGCCTCGCGCCGCTCGTTGACGATCAGCTGCAGGCACGCGCTGCCGGCGTGGGCGCGCATGCGCTGGCGCCACGTCTCGACCGCGGTGACGACCTGCTCGAGCGGCAGCTGCGCCAGCGACAGCACCGGCTGGGGCCCGTTGACGATCACCTCGTGCGCGCCGCTCGCGGGCAGCGAGGCGAACAGCTCGGGCGCTCCGCGCACCTCCGCCGCGCGCTCCCGCGCGGCGGGCTCCTCAGCAGGGGTCAGCGCCGGGTACAGGTTGGGGACGACCCGCACCGTCCAGCCGGGCGAGTCGGCGGGGCCGCCGCCGGGGCGCACGGCGTAGAGCTCCGGCGGCGTGCGGTCCTCGTGGCCGTCCGCGAACGGGTCCTGCTCGGGGTCGATCGGCGCGGGCGGCTCGCACCGCGGCTCGCCCCCGGGGCGCCGCGAGCGCTCGCCGGCGATGATCGTCCTGTGCCCGCTCAGCGGGTCGATCCGCAGCTCCCGCAAGGTCAAGCGTCCAGCGCGTAGCGCCTGACGTCCTGTTCGAGCTTGGCCACGCTCGGGTAGGGACCTTGGCGGATGAATTTGCTGCCGCGGCGGTCGATGAAGACGGTCACCGGCGTAAATGTCGAGTCGGTGATCGCCAATCCGATCTGCCCGCTCTGGTCGTAGAAGCTCGGGTAGCTGACGGGGAACGAGCGCAGGAACGCGCGCGCGTCGGCGCGGCTGTAGTCGCTGGAGTCGATGCCGATGAACGCCACTTCGCGCCCGCGCGAGACAGAGACGCGCTGGAAGACGCCGAACTCGGCGCGGCAGGGTTCGCACCACGACGCCCACTTGTTGATGACCACGGGCGTGCCGCGCAGCGCCGCCAGGCGTGCGCGCAGCGCGGGCAGCCCGCCGGAGAGGATCTCGCTGGCCTGCGCGTGCAGCGCCGCGAGCGCAGGCGGCGAGCCGGATAGGCGCGCGCGCATCTGCGCGAGCGTGAGCGTCGACGGCGCCGTGGGCGGCGAGGAGGAGTCGCCGAGCTGGAGCAGGCCGACGACGAGCAGCACGAGGACGGCCGCCGCGGCGAGGGCGATCGTCAGGCGCTTGGGCGTCATCGCCGTAAGGGTGCCAGATCGCGCCAACTTCAATCGCGCCTCCGCGTGCTATATCCTGGAGGTACGTCAGAGCCGGGTCGCTTAGGATATCCGGCGACGGGCGCCGTGGGGCGCCTCTCTTTCGGGCCGCATCGAAGCGCAGCTTCGACAGTGGCTCTGTCTCGAAGTCCACAGCCTCAATGGCCGAGTCCACCTCAGTGGCCCTCGCGGCCGCGACCATTCCGAGTTCCGCCGACATTGCGCGTGCGGAGAAGTTCGTGCGCGAGCGCTTCCTGCACGAGGGCGAGGATCCCGCGGTGGCGCTCGCACCGGGAACGCCGCGCCGGCGGGCGCTCGACCAGGCGCTGGCCGAGCTGCAGGAGGACCCGAAGGCGAAGAATCCCTCGACTGCGTGGCGCCGCGAGTTCTCGCTGCTCCTGGGCCTGGAGCGGCTGCTCTCCGATGAGGAGCCCAAGCTCGTGGACGGCACCGTGCTCTCCGCCCATCAGGTGGACGCGCTGTCGGGAACGCTCACGGCGCTGCTCGCGGAGGCGCAGCAGCGCAGCGCTCCCAGTGGCAACGGCCGTGGCGCCGCATCGCCCGAGCTGCTCGCCTCGGCCGACATCCTCGGACCGGACGACGTCGAGCCCGCCAACGGCGACGAGGACGCGCGCGCCGCCGTCGCCGAGCGCGATCGCGATGCGGCCGACGAGGATGAGGACGAAGACGAGGAGGAGGACGAGGAGGACGAGGAGGACGAGGACGACGACCTCGGCCCGGTGCAGCGCGCGGCGCCCGACGAGGACGAGGAGGAGGACGAAGACGAGGATGAGGACCTGGAGGAGGAGGCGGAGGCCGAGGAGGAAGAAGAGGCCGAGGAGGAGCTCCAGGGCGAGTCCGACGAGGAGCCGCGCGACTGGGTCGACGAGGAGGACGAGGAGGAGTCGCTCGCCGAGCAGCCGGAGGACCCCAACGCGGCCAAGCGCTTCTGGTTCGAGCACGCGACCGGCGCCGGCAAGACTGTCGCGGCGCTCGGCTTCGTGGAGGCCTCGCACACCGGCGGCGTGCTGATCCTCACCCACCGGCGCAACCTCGTCGACCAGTTCCTCGGCGAGCTGCGCGACCGCGGCTACTCCAAGCGCATCAGCCGCCCGCTGCTCAAGGGCGAGGACTCGGTCAAGGGCCCGGTGACGGTCGAGACCTACCAGTGGTTCGTGCGCAACGCGGGCAAGATCTCGAGCGCGTACACGATCGTCATCTGCGACGAGGCGCACACCGCGCTGGGCGAGAAGACGAGCGCGGCGATCCGCGAGTGGACGGGGCCGATCTTCATCGGCATGACCGCCACGGGCGCGCTGATCGCACGCCACGTCACCGATCTGTTCCCCACGCAGACCTCGCGCTTCGACCTGGCGCAGGCGGCGCGGCGCGGCGTGATCGCGCCGCTGCGCTGCGTGCGCATCTCGCCGGGCGTCGGCGTGCGCACGATCGCCAAGGTGCCACTGCGCCGCGGCGAGGTGGACACCGAGTTCGACCAGGACGAGCTGGCGAAACTGCTCGACCAGCAGCCGTTCAACCTGGCCGTCGCGAACCTCTACAAGACGCGCTTCAACGGCGTGCCCGGCGTGGTGTACGCGGCGGGCGTGCGCCACGCGTACAACCTCGCGGAAGCGTTCCGCGCCGAGGGCATCAAGGCGCAGGCGGTCTCCGGCGAGACGCCCAAGCGCGAGCTGGTCGACATCCTCGCGCGCTACGAGCGCGGCGACATCGACGTGCTGATCAACGCGCAGCTGCTGGCGGAGGGCTGGAACAGCCCGCGCGCGACCGTCTGCGTGCACCTCGCGCCGACGGCCTCCAAGCGCATCTACCAGCAGCGCGTCGGGCGCGTGACGCGCCGCCATCCCGGCAAGGAGGCGGGGCTGGTCGTCGACTTCGTCCACCCGGCGACCAAGCACGACGACCCGGTCGTGACGCTGCACTCGCTGCTGGATCGCGACGTCTACCGCGGCGGCGCGATCGTCGTCGGCCCCGTGCGGCGCGGACGCGGGCGGCGGATGCGCGTCGAGCGGCGCGTGCTGCCGGTGTGCGCGGAGGAGGAGCGGCGCTTCCAGGTGTTCGAGCGCGAGCTGTGGCGGATCGCCGTCGAGCACCTCGACTACGGCGAGCAGCACCTGTGGGCGGCGCTGGCGGGCGCGCGCGTGGCGCCCAACGGCTGGCGCCGGGCGCGGGCGATGCTGCACTTCGACCGCACGGGCGAGCTCAAGAGCCGCTTCCTGATCACGGCGGTCAAGCGCAACAAGAGCCCGCAGCTGCGCCTGCGGGCGCTGACGGACATCGCCGCGCTGCGCGACCCGGACGCGTTCGACGAGGCGATCGACATCATCGGCGGCTGGCCGCGCGAAGAGCGCAAGGAGGCGACCAAGATCATGCTGCGCGCGCTCGTCGAGCGGCGCATCGGCCGGCGCGACCAGGCCAACGCGTGGATCTGGCGCCTGGCGGAGTACACGCGCGACGTGCACGAGGAGTACGCGGTGCAGCGCTGGCCGGAGACCAAGCGGCTGCTCGGCCTGCTCGTCAACTCGGCCGGCGGCGCGCACGCGCGCAACGCCCGCCGTCTGATCCACGCGGCGCGCAAGCAGGACCGCCGCCTGGCCGCGGCGCTGCTCGCGGCCGCGCTCGCGCACACCCCGGAGGCCGAGGAGGCGCTGCGCGGCGCGCGCACGCGCATGGCGCGCAAGCCGCCGGCGCTCGCGCGCGAGCTCCTGCGGAACTTCCCCAAACGCCGCGCCCGCAACACCAGGCGCAGGCGCAAAGGCGCCAAAGGCGCCAACAACGGCGCCGCTCCCGACGGGCAGCTGACGGCGGCGAAGGTCGGTCGCGAGCAGGACGCGGCGCCGGTGCAGGCGGCCGCGGATGCGGAACTGCGCCGCGACGTGCGCGACGCGCTCGACCAGCACCCGGCTTAACGCCGTCAGCCGATCTGCTGCAGGTGGACCTCGCCGGCGCCGAGCGCCGTGTGCCCGCCGTCCGCCAGCGCTACGACCAGCCGCCCGTTGCCGTCGATGCCCTCCGCGCGGCCGTGGCCCTGCGCCCAAGCGACCTCGCGTCCGCGCAGCGCGTCGCGCTCGCGCCAGGCCTGGAGCGTCGCCTCTGCGGGCTCGGCCAGGCGCCGCTCGAGCGCGTCGAGCAGCCGCGCGAGCATCGGCTCGACGTCGGCGGGCTCGAGCCCCAGCGTCGCCGCCGGCAGGCCGCTGCCCGGTCGCGCGACGCCCGCGGCGCCAGCCTCGCCCGCGGCGCCGGCCTCGCCTGCGGCGTCAGCGTCGCGCGGGCGCAGCTCGGCGGGCAGCTGCTCGAGGCGCACCGCGACGTTCAGCCCGATCCCGAGCACCGCCCAGCCCTCCTGCGGGCGGCCCTCGACGAGGATGCCGGCGAGCTT
>Ga0181521_10000096_pt1 | contig 99748 bp, 80 predicted proteins | sample PEATcosm2014_Bin_32_FD_119764 | JGI IMG/M metagenome (GOLD analysis project Ga0181521, IMG submission 119764) | Peatland microbial communities from MTU Mesocosm Facility, Houghton, MI, USA - PEATcosm2014_Bin02_60_metaG | ecosystem: Environmental > Terrestrial > Soil > Wetlands > Peat | place... | reverse complement strand
GCCCGCTCCGAAACCGGGGCGCCAATTCGGCGCCAATCCGGAGTTGGCAGGCGAAAGCGCCTGCCCCACCTTGCTCGGGCGCCCAGACGAATACTGGCTGTTCTGCATGACGCACTACACTAGGTGTTCGGAATCTTTTTCAGCGCGGCCTGGATTTTCGTGGCCAGCGCCGTGGTTTCCTTGGTCTCGGGAATCGAGTGCAGCGCGGCCAGGGCTTGCTCCCACATCACCTTGGAATGCTGCGGCTCGTCCAGCTTGTTGGCGGCGAAGATGTCGGACACCTCGAAGAGCATCTTGACGGCGGCGTAGACAAAAGTGGCGCGCGGCGTGGTGACCTCGCCCGCTTTGAACTTCTCGAGCACTTGCGCCGAATCGCCCTCCGTGCCATTGGCCCGGCACATGGCGCGGATGACGCCGAGCTCGACCATGGCCGTTTCGAGCGACTCTGCCTCGGCGTCCTGCATCAGGATGCCGCCGTACGCTTTTCGCAGCGCAAGCGGTTGAATGGCCGAGCCGGGCGGCAGGTCGAAGGCAAGCTGCACGTCGGCCGATGGGTCCCGGTCGACGAACGCGTGCACCGCCTGGGTGAAATCCATCGCGACGTGACCCGCCATCGAACGCAGGTCGATCATCTGCTTGTGAAACACCAGCGTATTGTCGCGGTTGATCCGTGCGCCGGATTCGTAGCCGTCAGCCAATTCGGAATAACCCCTGGCTATGCCGCCGGCCAGCACAATCTGCCAGATCCGCGCCCTGGGGGAGAATTCGTTGTCGCTTTGCTGCAATTCGGAAAGTCTGTCGTTGGCCTTCAGGAGGTCGCCGTTGCGATAGGCCTGTCTGGCGGCATTCCACAAGAAGGCCGGCGACCCTGCCTCGGGAGTTGTAGGCCCGCTGGAACAGGCGGTCAGAAAAACGGCCACCCCAACCGCCAATAGAAGTGCCTGCAATCTCATTCGGTCTCCACGGCAGAACCGGATCTTGAATGCGGGTGAACTCGTGACGCTGCGCGGCATCTGCCAGGCGCCGCGCCCCGAATGGAGCGCTACACTCCCGGCTGCCGGTTTTCAGCCAGGCCCGTCGGGGCCCGGAATTGGGCCCGCCCTCCATCCTTAACTCCCGGCAAAGTCGATTTCAAGACCCGATAGGGTTGGATAGTATTGTACTAGGCGTACCAGATGAAAGCCTGGCGTTGCGGCCTCGAGGGACCGCAGTCAACCAAGGGTCGCGGTTGACCCAATTTCCGCAGCGCCGCAGAATTGGAACTGTATGAGGAAGTTGTTGGTCACCCTGCTGCTGATTCTCGGGTCGAGCCCGGCGATACGCGCCGGCGTGGACGGTCAGTGGGAAGTATCCGTTCCCGGAAGCGCCACCGGCCTTCTTCTGGAGTTCAAGAGCGACGGAAATCGCGTTACAGGATCGCTGTCGGGACCGAACGGGAAATTGGAAATCGTCAACGGGTCGATTGCGGCGGATACCATTTCGTTCGAAACCGTGCTGCAGTTGGAAGGCCGGACGATCACCGTTTCGTACACGGGGCGGATCAGTGGCGATGCCATCGAACTAACCGCCCACTCGACGGAATTCGGCGCCGAGCAGCCGTTAACGGCGAAGCGGCGCGACCCCAACGCTCCACCACCGGATTGGTTTTCCGAGAACCCGGCGCCGGATGAGGTGCTGGCCTGGCTGAAAGCCAACGCCATTAGACTGGCATCGGTGCAACCCGGTTCCTCGTTCGCCGATATGGCGCCGCTGCTGGCTCGGCTGAAGGACGCCCGCGTGGTCGCCATGGGCGAGGCAACCCACGGGACGCGGGAGTTTCAACAGTTCAAGCATCGAATGCTCGAATTCCTGGTGGAGAACCTCGGCTTCACCGTCTTCGGCATCGAAGCCAACTGGCCCGAATCGCTGAGCGTGAACGAATACGTGCTCGGTGGAAAAAGCGATCCGGTGGACGGGCTGGGCTTTCGCGTGTGGCAGACCGAAGAAGTTCTCGAAATGGTTCGATGGATGCGGCAGTATAATCAGGACCCGGCCCACGCCCGCAAGCTGAAGTTCTACGGCTTCGACATGCAAACGCCGGGGTTGGCCGAATCGAACGTTCTCGAATACCTGCGGCGCGTCGATCCGGAATACCGCGAAACGGCCGCGCAGACGTTTGCGGTCCTGGGCAGTTGGGGGGAGAACCAGGTTTATGAAAATGCCTCGGCGGAAGTGAAGCGCCGCACCGCCGCGAGTCCGGCCGCCATGCTGGGCCGCTTCGACGAGCGAAAGCGGGAGTACATCCGGCGATCGAGCCAGGACGAATTCGCCATGGCGCGGCAGAACATGGCGATCGTGAAACAGGCCGAAGTCAAGATCGGCAACCAGAACGAGCTTGGCCGCGCCTCCCGCGATCGAGCCATGGCGGAGAACGTGAAGTGGATTCTGGACCAGGAACCGCCTGGAACCAAGATGATGCTGTGGGCGCATAACGGCCACGTGGCGGCAGAGGGCGAGACTCACCCGCCGATGGGCGCGCACCTGCGCGAGATCTTCGGCGAGCGCGCGGTGCTGTGCGGATTCGTCTTTGAGGAAGGCGGCTTCCGGGCCGTTGATATGGCTACCAATGCGACCACGAATTTCAGCGTCGGTCCGGCGCCGCGGGGCAGCCTGGATGCGACGTTGGCGGCCACCGGCCTGCCGCTGTTCGCGGTTGATCTGCGGCACTTGCCCGAAGGCAAAGTGGCTGCGTGGTTCGACGCTCCACACCGGTCGCGGCAAATCGGGGCGGGCTATTCCGCTCAGACTCCCGGCGTCTGGTTACACCAGGTGCGCGCCGCGCGAGCGTTCGACCTGCTGATCTTTGTCGGAAAAACCACCCCGAGCAGGCCGCTCTGAAGACGATTCGCCGGGCGTGCGGGTTAGGTTGACTCCTGCTTGACCTGCGGGCGTATCGATCCGGGCCGGCGTGGAACCTATTGCCGTCGCGATCGGCGACCAGGTGGCGCCTCGGCCGCGGCAACCAGGGGTGTAACGAGCCTTTCGTACAGCCCGAAGAGGTGTTCCGCCCGGTCACGGTCGCCGGTAAACGCGGCTGGCCGGTATAGCTTGTCCACTGCTGCATCAAGCGCTCGATGTGCCTTCCGCAATTGGGCGGGCATCACATCGGTATCGTAAAGATCGGCAAGGGTGGAGTTGGGGAAGCGAGCGCGAGCTTCGAGCACGGATTGCGCACGGATGCGAATTCGTGCCCGCTGCTGGTCAGAGGCTTCTGGCCAAGGGAAGGTGTTGTATACGATGCCGACGGAATAGCGGTAATCGCTCTTGAGGCGGCCACCAATTTGGCGAAGCCACGCCATATGCATGGCTGAGGTGAGAATGCCGAAGTGCCAGAGATCGGCATCGAGAAGGACGCGCACGAGGCTGCTCGGAATCGTCGGAGGCGAAAGCCAAGCGATAGGCACATAGTCACGTCTCTCAGAACTTGACTCCGGTATTACAAGGAAAGGGCGCCGGGGAATCACGGTCACGTGAAACTTGGTTGGGGTATTTGCTAATTCCTGAGTCGGAGCACTTTTGCTTTGGAGTCTGAACCGTCTGACCGCCGCGATACGTTCCATTACGGCGGGCATCGCGCGAAGCTCTCCTGGTGAGACACCATCCACTGCGAGAATCCAGCGGTCCAACCCATTGATGAATTCCTTGGAACCGACGAAGGGACGCATGTATTTCCTGGCGTGCGGCTCTCGCGCAAGAAATGCGCCCTTATCTTCGGCATCAAAGATATAGTTTCCGTCGTCAATCGGTTTGGACCCGATCACAAGCTGGGGAACGTCAGACAGTGGGCGGTTAGTCTCTTCAACGACGAGATGCCGGTTCACGACGGTACCGGCATCGAAAAGATAAGGCGTCAGAGCTGCGTGGCGGCTCTCCGTGGGATCACTCTTGATGTCACTGTAGCTGAAGAGGCGTTTCTCCGGCGGTTCCTGGTCTCTCCTGGTGAGACCGACAATTACCACGTGGACGTGCGCCATTCCGCGTGCATCGCTGCCCCACGCGAACGTGCGATGGGCGAAGCTGATTTCAAGCCCATAGCGGTCGAAAAGGAGCGGCCACAGTTGAGCCACCTGCTCGCCCTGAGTGATTGAATTCGTGGCGACGAATCCCACCCGTGCCCGCGATTGCCGCATATAGGCGCCCGCCTTGATGAACCATGCGGTGACGTAATCCAGCGTCCCGCCACTCCCGCCGAGTTTGGCTATCCGGCGCACCTGGTCTCGCTGCTTGTCACTCTGGTACTTCGCGCCTCCGAACGGCGGATTGCCAAGGACGTAGGAGCAATCCGCTGGGGCTATCAAATCCGACCAGTCGATTTCGAGCGCGTCGGCCTGCCGTATGTGGGGTGATTTCTTAAGGGGGATGCGGACGTAGCTTTCGCCGAACTCCAGCGAAAGCTTGTTATTCATGATGTGGTCCATCATCCACAATGCGACTTCGGCAATGCGCGCGGGGAACTCTCCCAGCTCGATCCCGTAGAACTGGTCCACGTCAATCTGGCACATGTGGGACACGTCCAGCGCCAACTGACCATCCTTGCGGAGCGCCTTGAGTATATCGATTTCTAGAAGCCGTAGTTCGCGGTAAGAGATGATCAGAAAGTTGCCGCATCCACACGCTGGGTCGAGGAACCGCAGGGTGGAAAGCCTGTCGTGAAGGGCTTCGAGCGCCTTGCGGCGTCCGCTGTCGCGCCGTTCGGCGAGACGCTTGAAATCGGCGCGCAAGTCATCGAGGAAAAGAGGCTCTATGACCTTAAGGATGTTCCTCTCAGTCGTGTAGTGCGCCCCCTGAGCCCGGCGTTCCACCCGGTCCATGACGGATTGGAATAACGATCCGAAGATCGCGGGTGAGATCGCGTCCCAACTGAAGTCGAGGGCATCCATGAGGACCGAGCGCATCGCGGCGTTGAAGGATGGGAATGGCAGCCGTTCCCGAAACAATTCGCCATCGACGTAAGGGAACTGCGCCAGATCGTCATCAAGGCTTTGCTGCCGCTGCCTGATCGGCGTGTTCAGCACCTCAAACAGTTGACTGAGCCACAAGCCGGTGTCGCTCCCATCCGGGTTCGTCCGCTGGGTGATTAGGGTCGAAAAGATGTCCCTCGGTTCGAAAATACCGGTATCGTCCGCGAACAGGCAGAATACGAGGCGAACCAGGAACCGTTCCAGATTGTGCCCTTCGTAGCCCGAGTCCTTGAGAGCATCGTGAAGCTTGCCCATCATTTCGGACGCTTCAATGTTGACCGGGTCCTGATCCCGGAACGCCCGCTTCTGAACGCCAAGGATGAAGGCGAAATCCTCTACGTGTTCCGGCAACTGGTGAAGCAGGAACCGGACTGCGGTATTCTCATCGAGGTCGTAAAGCTCAAGTGTCTGAAAATCGCTTACCAGCAGGTACCGCGGGAGCTCGTTCTCTTTCAGACCGGGAAAGTAATTGAGGGCCTGTTCCTTCGCGCGGGTCAGGTCCCGGCCAGCGCTTTTCTGTTCGACCAGAAGCACGCCTTTCCAGAACAAGTCGATAAAACCACGCTCGCTCCCCAGTCGCTTGACCGGCTCTTCGAAGCTCGCGACGCGTCGCCGCGTGACGCCGAAGATCTCAAAGAACTCGTTGTAGAAGGTCTGGCTTTCGCCCCGATCGTAGTGCGCCTGCCTCCATTCGTCGGCGAAATGGGCAGCGCGAGCCCTGATCTCATTCCAGCTAAGACGCATACGATGGTCGCAGAAAGTCCTACTGTAGCGGATCGCGTAGCGCCGTGCATCCAGTGACGGCCGACGGGGGCCCCGCGGGCGTATAGCCGCACGGGTCCGGTGGCATGCCATGGGCGTGAGTGCCTAAGTCGGCGGCGGCGCGCCTGCATCGAGCGGTGGTGGTGATGGATTTCGCCCTGCCGGGCATGAAATGAACGGCGAGCCTGCCACACTCAGCTCTTGTCCGGTGGCCCGCTCGCTCACTGCAGCTTGGCGTATTCGGCTTTGGCTTGCTGGAGGATCGGGATGTCGGAATCGGCGTCTTTCCAGAGGGCGAGAAAATCCTGGTAGGCGGTCTTTGCCTTGACGTTATCTCCTGCCAAAACGAACGCTCGACCCAGTTGCAAGCGCGCCAGTGCGCCGATTGGGTCGGCGCCCACGATTCCGCGGTGATCGATAATCTTCCGGAATTCCCCAGCGGCCTCGACGCCTGGGCGCCCAGCCAGATAAGCCTCGCCGCGCACGTAGACCGGATAGAGACTCCCAAAAAAGGCAAAGAGGCTGAATGGCGGTGGGGCCAGCTCATTGGGAACGGCGAGTTGCAGCAAATCGATGGCCTCGGCAGCTTTGCCAGACTCGACTGCGAAAAGCGCGCGCAGTGTGGGCAAGTAATTGAACTGGACTGCCGAATCCTCCGGGAAGCGCCTTGCGAGATCGTTCGCGAGCGTTTGAGACCTGGCCAAATCGCCCGCAAGCGCCAGGGCGAAGCCAGCGGCATATTCCACATCCCGGCCCTTTGAAAGCTCGAGGGCCGCCATCGCGCGCCGCCTTGCCTCGGGTGCATTCGCGAAGAAGGCTTCCCACACTGCCGGTGCCGCTTCAAAGGTAGCCGCCCTTTCCCGCTGCCCTGCTTGCAACGCCAAATCCACCGCGCGGCGTGACATCCCCCTGGCCAGTTGTAGCTGTCCGGAACGAGCCAGGACGAGAGCCTCTAAGTGGGACATCAGGTCTTCCGCTCCACGCTTGCCTTTTGCCAGCGCCGCTTCCCGAGCCATTCCCGCCACGTCGCCGTTTAAGAAGGAGATGGAGTATCGCAGGAACAAAAGATCCAGTTTGCGCTCGGCGGCTTGTTGCATGGCATTCTCGGCCTCCCCCTGGCGGTCGAGGTAAAAATAGCTGTATGCCAGAGTGCCATAGGCGGGTGTGAGGTCCGGATCGAGCCTGATCGCTGTCTTGGCCTCTTCGATCGACTTTTCAAACTTGCCGGAGCTTTGGCAAATGACCCCCGACAAGACTCCGTGCGGTGTCGCCTCACGAGGATAAGTCTGTGCCCACAACTCGCAGGACTGTTGCGCCTTTTCGAGGTTACCCGTTACCTGACGATGGTAGTTAGCCGCGATAAAGAACCTCTCGGCGTCACTGGCGCGATCCCGCAACCGATAGGCCTTGCTCGTGCTCTCCGCGGCCAGAACAGACTCTCCGGTGTTGCTGTACTGGAGCCCCAGGCGCGCATATGCCATGGCGAATTTGGGGTCGATTTCGACCGCGCGCTTGAAAAAGGGCACCGCGGCAACATTACCAGTAGTGCGGGCGACCTTCATCCCTGTGCTATACGCTTCCAAAGCTTCGAGTGACGGCGTAGTAGCCTCGGGGAGCGGAGTCGAGTGCTTTTCAACCATGGCGAGCGATTCGCCGACGCGTGACCTGAATCTGCTGGCAATTTGACTCAATACGTTCAGCACGTCCTCTTTTCTGTTCGCTTGCGCCTGCTCTTCATCGAGAACCTCTCCGCTGCGGCAGTTCTTAGCGCGTAATCCCAATACGTACTTGCTTCCGAGTTTGTCAATCCGTCCGTCCAACACTGCGGCGCTTGCCGATCGCTCGCAGATCTGCCGAGCGAGATCCGAAGTCAGCCGCGCATCCGGCGGCTGAGCCATGAGAGCCAGGGTTTCTTGAATACGCTGCTCGGAGACGAGGCTCAGGAAAGGCGACTGTTCCAGTTCAACCGCCAACCCTTGGCGAAGCGTCCCGTCAAACACAGGGTCGCCGGTGGTGTTCACGAAATCGGCGAGGACCAGCATGTCCCTATCCGTGAGCTTCGGCGCGCGGTGAAGATAGAAGTAGCCTCCCGCCGCGAGCGCCAGCGCAGCTACGGTGGCGCCAATCGTTTTCCACCGACCTGCGCGGCCGGCTGTCGCGCTGGGCTCCGCACCGGTGGTCCCCCGGCCCGAAATCGTGTCCCGCTTCAGCCGTTCCAGATCGGCGCGAATCTCCGACGCGTGTTGGTAGCGCAGGTCGCGATCCTTCTCGAGGCACTTGTCGATGATGCGCTCCATTTCCGCGGGCAGTTCCGGATTCCGGCGCGTGGGCGGCGCGGGAGTCCGGTTGAGAATGAAATCGAAAACGAGTCCCACGCTTTGCCCCTCGAACGGCAGCGCGCCGGTAGCCATTTCATAGAGCACCACTCCGAACGAGAAAAGGTCCGTGCGGCCGTCCAACTGTTCGCCGCGGATCTGCTCCGGCGACATGTGCGACACTGTTCCCAGCACGTTCCCAATAGCCGTCAGTTGATCTGCGATGGTAACTGTCGGGTTGCCCGTTTTACCGGCGCCTGAGCGATGCTCGACGGCGGACCCGATTTTCGCCAACCCAAAGTCTAGAATTTTCGAGTGACCGCGGCTGGTGACGAAAATGTTTGCCGGTTTCAGGTCGCGATGAACGATTCCCACCGAGTGGGCCGCATCCAATGCATCGGCGGTTTCGGTTCCGACGTTGAGCAGGATTTCCATTTCCAATGGACGCCCCTCATGTTGGGGAGCGGAGATGCGGTGCTTCAGGGTAGTTCCGTCCAGGAACTCCATCACGATGAAGGATCGGCCGTCCTGCTCGCCGATGTCATAAATCGTGCAGATGTTCGGGTGATTCAAGGCGGAAGCGGCCCGCGCCTCGCGCCCGAAACGATGCAAGGCATCCGGGTCGCGGGCAAGTTCGTCCGACAAGAATTTGAGAGCGACAAAGCGCTTGAGCCGAGGGTCCTCGGCCTTGTAGACCACACCCATCCCGCCGCCGCCCAGCTTTCCGACGATGCGGTAATGGGAGACGATCGCGCCGATCGGCAAATCGCCGCTTGCCCGCCCGTCTTCGCTCTGCTGGCGGCCAAGGGCCCGCGCGGCCTCTTCGATAGCAGGGCTCTCTAGGAAGCTTCCCGCCTGCTGCTGTGACGTCAGCAACGAGCGGACCTCGCGCTCCAGCGCTACATCGCCCGCGCACGCTCGCTGCAGAAACGCATCGCGCTCTTCGGCCGGACGCTCCAGCACTAACTGCAGCAGGCTATCGACCTGTTTCCATCGATCGGAATCCATCGCATGTAGGCTTCATTAACCAAAGCCGTCGTCTGCAGACTGTGGCCGGGGCGCTCGCGTTTCCTACAGCGGCGCGCCAGGCGGTGGAACTCGTCCAAAACGACGGGGGTCAGCTTCTCGATCGCGCCCTGGTCCCCGTCGCTCCACGAGCGGAGCAGCTTGCTTATGTCACCCACAGCTGCCTCATTGGGTTGTGTCCCCCTCAGTATCGCAGAATTATATCGCAACCCAATCCGTTCGCATTCCTGGCTGGTCAACCGCGTGATAGGCTCCTCGGCAAGCCGTTCGGTTGCGGTGTGGGACAGACGCTTTCGTCTGTCGACCGACGGTCCGCGCCGACTGGGTTTCTGAGGCAGGGTGGCATCCGGCTGCGATTTGCAAATCGGGTGGCGGGCTGCCCACCCGCCGCCGCATGCCATCCTGCCCAACATCATCTTATTGCTGCACGGTGATGGCTAAGCCGGCTTGCGTTTCGTAAATCGGACCGAAGCCGTTGGACGTCGCCGCCACGACAAGCGCGTCGCCATTCGGCAAACCCGGCGGCACGGTGACATTCAACTGGTCCAAGCCGTTGCTGACGACGCCGGCGTAGGTGACCACCGCCGGCTGGCCTCCAACCGTGACGGTGACGTTATTGGCCAACGGCGCCGGTGCGGCGAGGATCTGGCCGGACGAACTAAAGGGGCTCATGGGACCGAAACCGGTGCCATACAGCTCGATGGTCTCGCCGGGTTGCGCGGGGGTGAAGTTCCCACCGAGCGCGGCCGGTCCGATGGGAACGCCGTTCGCATGTTCCGCGGCCACGTACTTGGTACCGAAGAGGAAGAACGCCGGTGTCGCGCCGCTCGCATTCGCCGCGAAGACGTTGCTGGTTCCTTGCGGATTCGTAACTTGCACCTCCACCGGGCCGGCAGTGAGACCGTCCGGAGCGAGCGCGTTAATTTGAGTGGGGCTGATGTAGTACGGGTATGCCGCGACGCCGTTCATGGTCACTGAGACACCGTCGAGCTGAGTCGGCAGGCTGTCGCCCGCAAAATCGGAAGTGTTCCAGAGACGGGTGATCGAGGACAGGTTTCCGCCCTCGACGGTGATCCAGCTCCCGGCCGAAATAGGCGCCGCGAAGCTGGCGCCGTTGACTACCGCGGTGATGGCCGGTTGCCCGTTGCTATTGGTCAGCGGAGTCAGCAGGAACCACTCTGTCGTCTGACTGGATAGCGTCAGCCCGAGCAGAATCTGGCTGCTTCCCTCCACGAAGCTCACGGTGGCGACCGTCGCTCCGACAGGCAGATTCGGTATGAGCGTGTTATCCACCCGGTACATCACGCCGGCATGGTAGTAGAAGAAGCCGTCCGGCGGCAAGAAAAAGCTGGCGGGGTATTCGTTTTGATAACTGCCGAGGACGTCGCCGGCGTCATTGATCCAATTCCCCACGCCCGAAAAGTTCGCGCCGGGGATTTGGATCTGCTGCATGCTCTTGCCGGAGTAGATGAAGGCCCCGGAAACCGCATCCGTCCCGCCGGTCGGGACCGGATACTGAGCCGCGGTATTGGCAGTGCCGGTAATCTGGCCGCTTGCGTTGATGCCATAGGCGACGCCGCCCACAAAAGGGCCGGTCCCGCCTAAGTCGCCCAGGTCCTGGATGGTGCCATCCGGGTTGAAAACGGCCGGATCCGCCTGGAGGGCCGAGCCGAAAGTGGCGAGACCCACGGCCACTCCATTGTTATTCAAACCGTATACGACACTATTCGAGGTTCCGGCGGAAGTCAGCATCCGGTACTGTCCTCCCGAGTAGATCCAGGCTCCGCTTTGGAGTCCTCCGCTGAGGCCGAGCACCAGCAGATCGCCCAGCACGGCACCGCTATCGTTGATGGCGGCTGCCCATCCCGTGTTCGAGTTGGCCGCGGACCCCGGTCCCGCGGGCAGGAGGGGAGTGAAGGCGCCATCCAGGTTGACGAAAGGGTAATACGGGAAGCCGGTCTCGGATGTCGGCCCCTGGAGGACGCCGACGAACTGCCCGCTCTTGTTGGCTGCGTACACATAGCAGGAGTAGCCCGGGGTAGAGAATACGGTCCATTGTCCGTTCTTATATAGGTCGCACTGAGCTATGCCAGTCGACGGATCGATGGTTTCGCCCAGCATCTGTCCATTGGCTCCCACCCAGATAATGGGGTCATTCGGATGCAGCGTACTCGGAAGCTGCGTCAGCATAAAGATTGGTTGGCCGATAGCAGTCCCGGCGATTGCCAGGCCTAAGATCAGCAGTCGTATGGCGTTCGTTCCGACAGTCATAATGATCACCTCATAATTAACGGTTAAACGGCGTCTGTCTCTAAAAGCCCAGGCGCAGGGACAGTTGCAAAGATCGTGGCCCACCCATCTGAAATGCGGGAGATTGCCCGCTGGTCGGGCTGCCGCTTCCCATCATCAGGTTCAGCGAAGAGCCCGATTGGCCGAACATGGGGTTACTCAGGTCCGGCATCGGGTCCGCGAACTGGGGATGGTTGAATACGTTGTAAGCCTCCGCACGAATCGAGAGACGCAGCTTTTCGTACAAGGCGAAGGAGCGGCCGGCCGAGCAGTCGGCCTGCCACATGCCGAATCCGCGTACCGCGTCCCTGCCGAGACTGCCGGGAACGGCGGAAGCCGGTGCGAATGCCGCCGGATTCAATTGCCGGCCGCCGGCAGCATCCGCATTGGGGATCCACACGGGAAGGCCCGGCACCAGATTCGGCCGCAGGTTGGCGATGGCAAAGCCATCGAGAGATTCCGAGGCAAGAACGTCCACGGGGAAAGCCGTCCGCGTGTAGAAGAATGTGCCGAGATTCCAACCCTTCAACAGTCCTCGGAATGGCCTCAGGGCGGGAGTGGCGTACGAGAGTGCCGCCGTCAGCGTCTGGCGCGCGTCGAAACTGGAATCGCCCCGGTCGTTCTGTGCGCTTACACCCGGTGCGATCAGGAAGAGCGAAGAGTCCGACGATCCCGTATCGATGGCGCGCGACCAGGAGTACGCGACCTGCCCCTGAAGTCCTCCGGCGAGTGGGCGCCGGTACACGGTATTCAGGCCATGATAAACGGCCATCCCGTGGCTGGTGGCGAACAACAATTGCGCGAGTTGGGGAAGAGCGGGGGAGGGATTGAGCGCGGTTTCTATCCGCAGCAGGTTGGCGGAGGACATCCCGGAATAGGAAACCTGGAGGATGCCGTGACGCGGCAACTCGCGCTCCAAGGAAGCCGACCAGCGGTTGGCCACCGGCAGCCGCAGGTCCGCAGAGAAACCGTAGCCCAGCGAAACGGAGTCCATCGGGGAAAAGTAGGCCGAGGTGGATTCTACCGTTCGTAAGGCGGAGTCGGGCAGCGGGTTTAATAAAGTCGCGGCAATCTGAGATCCGTTGTCGTGGATCTCGCTCCAGGAGGCCCGGAACACCGTATCGCCAGCCAGGCCGGGACGCCACGCGAGCGAGACACTCGGGTCCGGCGCTAAGGAGCCACGCCAAAGCGGCGCCCCGGCGGCGAGCGGACCGACCTGCATCGACGAGCCCGTTTCGCCGACTGAATAAAGGTACGATGCAGCGGGAATCGGCGGCGTGTCCACCCAGTTGGCGCGGATTCCCAACACAACGGTCAGCCGCGCAGAGACGTTCCACGTATCGCGCAGGAAGCCCGACGCCTGGTTGAGGCGGAGCGTATCCAGGGGCACTTCGGACTGGGTTACCCAAACCGGCGCCGCCGCCCCGTATGTGGGGCCGTTGTATGTGCTGAACGCGATGGTATAGCCCGCCACCGGTCCGTTCCGTAGCGGGTCCAACTGCTGGTAGTCCGCTCCCGCCTGTAGTTGGTGACGCCCGAGCCGCAGCGCGGCGGTGTGCGAGATCTCAATCGAGTCCTGGCGATTGCTGCCGCTCTGGCCGAGGGAGATGGAACCGGCGCCGCCGACGCTGAGGCTGAGGAAATCCGCCGCCATGCTGGGGAACGCCGAGTAGAAGTCGGCGGTCTCGGGGTTGGTGAGCAGCTTGGTTTCCGCCTCGGCACGGCTGAAACCGATGCGCGAATAGTGTGTCCACCGCGAACCTTCGTGAGTCACGCCGACAGCTGCTACGGTGTTGCGGTACTGGGAAAGATTCACCTGGTCGTACCCCAGCTCGTTCCATGAGGGTGTGACGGCGGCGCGCAGGAAGGCCCAGGTCCGTGCCTGCAGGCGGTGATCGAGCCGAACGGAGCCTGCGCCGAGGCCCCCTGGATAGGACTTGCTGCCTCGCAATTCGGCGATTCCGAAGTCCAGCGTCGGGCCATTAGGCAAGGGAAACTGATCCAGAAAGGGCTGTAGGGGGGCCGGAGCCAGCAGTCGCTCTATCGTCGATGGAACCGTGGTAATCCAGGAGTAGTCCTGCCGAAGGTGCAGAATCTCAGCGGCGGCGAAGAAGAAGGTCCGACCACGCACCAGAGGGCCACCGGCGGAAGCGCCGGCGTCAGTGAGGAGGTTGCCGCCGCCGCCCAGGCCGTTGCGGTCTGCAAACCAGTCGCTGGCGGCGAACGTGTCCGGCCGCAAAATGCCAAATGCCGAACCATGGAATTGATTGGTTCCCGATTTGGTGCGGACCATAATGACGGCGCCGGCCGCCTGGCTTGTCCCCGCGCCGAGACCTCGGGGATCGATGGTGACTTCTTCGATGGCGTCGAGGACGGCAAGGTCATGGGTGGTTCCCAGCGCGGACATGGCGGGCAGCGAGGCCAGGGGCAGGAAACTCGGCCATCCGCCGCCGGCGACCGTATTGTTTGCGCTCAGTCCGTCCACCAGGTAGTTGTTCGAGTCGGGTCGCGCACCCAGGCTGGATGCTTGGCCGGGTTCGCCGCCGTTGGCGGGAGTGAAGAGCAGGCCCGGCGCTTCGCGTAGAAGCCCCGTGACGGTGCGGTCGCTGTCCGGCAGTCCCTCGAAATCATCCGGTCTAATGACGATTTCCCCGCCGGAGCCGGTCTGGGCCGGCGGCGTCACCGAATCCGAGACCGTGATGGTCTCGAAAACGGAATCCGGATGTAATTCGAAGTCGACCTTCCGTGTGGCGCCGGCAGCCACCCCGACGCTCAGGCGAGACACCGTGCGAAACCCCACCCGGCGGACGACGATGTTATAGTGGCCGGCGGGCACGGTGAGGTGGAATTCTCCGTTGCCATGGGCCGCGGCGACAAACTGAAAGCCGGTCTCTTCCTGAATCGCGGAGATAAGCGCAGCAGGGACCACTGCCTGCGATCCGTCGCGCACGGTGCCCTCCAGGCGGCCCAGTTCCGCGGCCGCGAGCCACGGCAACCAGGCACAGCCGAGAATCGCGGCTAGAACGATTCTCAACGCTGCACCTCCTGCGAATACTGGTGCGCCAGAAACCGCAGGCGCGCGAGTTCCTCGCCCAGTTGCTGCCAGGCGGAGGACCCTTCGCCGGCCTTTTCGGCGTAGAGGCTGGCGACCGTCCGATTCACCGCGACTGCCGATTCCAGCAGCGCTTTGGGAACCGAGCCACCATCGGGAACCCCAGACACCGATAATCGCAGAGGCCGGCTTTGCGCCAGCACTCGGGCCAGCGTGCCGATGTCGCCTTCCAACGCGCGCGCGTGGCGCACTCGCATCTCACGCAGATCTTTTCGCGATGACGGACTCAACTCGGCTTCCGTCTCCGGAGGGAAGCGCTCCGCGAGCTGGCTCAACAAATGCGCTCGCGACGCGATCGAATTGCTCGCATCGATAGCCGGGTCCGCGCCAGCCAGAGACGCCGGAGACTCCTCCTGCCGTTCCGCTGCCTCCGGGGACCGCACGGTAACGCGCTCGACGCCCTGCAGACTGGCCCGGAGCTGGCTCTCGCGCAGTTCTCCCAACCGGTAGGGAGTTACCACAATTCGGCCATCCGGTTCCACATCGACGTCAATCGGCTCTCCCGCTCCAGAGCCCAGGCGGTCGATCGCCAGGCGGGTCATGAGCTCTCGTTCGGCGACGCTCCGTTCCACGGTGGATTCGGGCTGCGTCACAACCGAGTCGCCCGGCGCCGACGCAGCCGGCCCCAATTCCGCGGGCGCATCCGGGGCGGCGACGATCTCGACCCAGTCTTGCGGCGAGAAGACAAATCGTGCGTTTACCGGTGACAGATTCGTTGCATCCAGGGTGAGCGAGGCTTCCGCGATGCCCCCCTCGTCGCCGGTCGTGCGGATAGTCGACTGCCCGTGGTCCTCAGATACCTCTACGGTATGGTGCCTGATTTTCGCTCGCCAGTTTGCGTACGCACCGGCGCTGAGAGGGTCGCTCCAGTCATAGTGCGCCGCGGCAAACCGCACTCGGATCGCGTCCATTTCCTGGATTTGCGGCGTTGTGCCGGACAAGACCGCCGGCCGAAGAAAGGTAGACCTGGGAGTCCGCACCGTCAACCGCGAATTCGGCGATCGGCGTGGGCTGGCGCTTCTGGCCTTCAGCAGCAGCGTTTCGGCGCGCAACTCCGAACTGCTTTGCGGCCAGAAGAGGATCGCGCCCACCAGAATTGCCGCGGCCAGAGCGCCTATCCAGGAAGGGCGCAGTATGCCGCGTTTCCTGCCGGGCAAAGGCACCGTCCGCCGCGCTCGCTCAGCCTTCTGCATTGCCGCTACGATGTCTCCCCAGGCCTGCGGCGGTTTCGGAAGCTGGGGCGCGACCAGCTCGCGACAACGTTGATAACGTGCGAATGCCGGCTCAATCAGGCCCACACGCTGTTCGCAGATCCGGCAGGAATCCAGATGCGCGAGAAGATGCTCGACCTCGGCTGCGGGCAATTGCTCCTCGAAGAGGGCCGACAGCAGTTCTTCCGTTGGGTGTTCTATTTCCGGCATTCGTTCCACCTCTTCATTTGCTTGATCCCACGCCGCAGGAATTCTCCGACGGTCGACGTTCGCACCTGCAACACTTCCGCGATCTGCCAGTACTGCAAACCCTGCGCGCGGAGCTCCAGGCAGGCTCGCTGCTGCGGCGAGAGGTTTTCGATCGCGTCTTGGAATCCTTCGAGCCATTCCTTTTCGATCAACTCCTGCTCCGGATTTTTGGCGAAACTGGCTATCGTGTTGGCAATGGCCGCCGAGTACTGCGACTCCCTGCCGTTCCGGTCCAAACTATCGATGCCGGCATTGCGCGCCACACGGTAGACCCAGGCTTTGGCATCTTCGATGGCAGCCCCGTCCCGTAGGGCGACGTACAACCGGAGGAAAGCGTCCTGCGTTACCTCCTGGGCCCTCCCCGCGTCCAATCCGAGAGCCAGAAGGTAACGGAATACGCCGTCAAGTGCGGCCGAATAGAGTGCAGCAACCCGCTGCTGCACGGGCGCCGTTTGCGACAAATCGTCGCTCACCGGCGGCACCATGGTTCCGGCTGGCGGTTTCCGATCTCCATGTCAGCCATAAAGACGGTTTGAGGCGTGGCGGTGACTACACGCGGAGCGAGAATTTTCGAGAAGGGTTGGGCGGCGTGAGGGCCGCCGTGTCGATATCCCGACACCCTCGCGGTGCTAGCTATAGCTAGCGGCGGTCCCGATGGACGCGCATGGGATCGCGGCCGTCGGTGGTGTCCAGGTCGATGGTGCGGACGGCGTCCCGTGCCGCTGACGGTAATCCACATGCTGCCGCGCAAGGGCGCTATTCCCACGTTGAGACGTTCACCTTCATGACGATTATGACGCCGTTGGGGACCTAAAGGCCCTCGCCCGGTGTGGAAAGGAGATGATCGGTGTGAATGCATTAACCGAAGCCGAAACGCGGAATGTGCTTTCGATCATCCGCGCTGCATTTGGAAAGCCGGACAGCATCCCGCAGGCGGCGAAGGCCCCGTCCAAGGCGCTACTTTTGCTGCGACATCTGACGGATTTGACAGCCGAGGAAAGCCAGCAACAGCAGATCGCCGAGACCATGGCGTGGGTTCAGGTCCAGTAGGCATCATTACTGCGTTCCCCAGCGGGCAATGGTATTAAAATAAGTGCCTGGGTTGCCATGGTTCACAGCCTTGCCCAATGTTGAAGGGCAGCCATAAAGACAGATCAGCTTTCTTTTGCGCGTCGCTGGTAGCGGCAGCGCTGGCGGGCGTACTAGGCGGCGCAAATGCGCCGTTTGCCTGGAAGAATGTCAACATCCAGGGAATGGGGTACGTCACAGGGTTGGTGATTCATCCGCAAGCCCCGCACGATATCTACATCCGCACGGACGTCGGCGGCGCCTACCGGTTCGACCGCGGCGGACAGCGGTGGCTGCCTCTCGCCGACCGCGCCGGTATGGGCGGAGCCGGTTTCGAGGCCATCGGTGTGGATCCCACCGACGCGAACACGGTATACGGTTCCGCCGGTGCCGCCTCCGGGCCGAACACCTACGCGGAGGTCTTCGTGTCCCATTCGCGCGGCGCGTACTGGGTTCCGACGGGCCTCGCCTCAGCGCAGCTCTACATCGGCGCCAACGACGCCTATCGCGGCACCACGGGCGAGAGAATCGCCGTCGATCCAAACATGCCGCAGCGCATCTTTCTCGGCACGCGGCAGAACGGGCTCTGGGTCAAGGACGGAGCGCAGGCCTGGCAAATGATTCCGGCCATACCCCTCAGCCCGCCAGACGGCGCCCAAGTCTCCGTGGGCGTGACCTTCATCGTGTGCGATGCGCAGGCGCAACGCATCTACGCAGGCGTGTGGGGCCATGGCGTGTGGATGAGCGCGGACGATGGCAACACCTGGACGAATATTGGCAGCCAGCCGAATCTCGCGCGCGCGGCGATCTCGAGCGACAGCACGCTCGTGGTGACGCTCGGCGGGGACGAGGGAGCGGTTACCGGCGGTGTGCAGCGTTATCAGGCGGGAGCGTGGCAGGATATCACTCCGTTCGCGCGGAGCGATGGGTATTCGGGCGTGACATTCTCGCCCGCGAATCCGCGCGAGTTGGTGGTCTGCGCCAACCACAACCAAACCATCTACCGTTCGACCGATCGGGGCGCCACCTGGACCCTGCTCGCCATCGGCGGAGCGGCTAACCAGCCGTCCTACTACCGGGCGTATTCCACCGGCGTCAATACCGCCAAATCGGCGAGCTGGGGCAATGGCACGGTGACCATCGATCCGGTGCAGCCGACGCGCCTCCTCCAGACCAACGGCTACGGAGTGATCGGGACCGAAGACTACACCGCGGCAGAGACGTCCTGGAGTTGGTGGATGAACAACCTCGAGGAATTGTGCGTCCAAAGCGTGAAGGTACCGCCGCTCGTTACGCTGCCCGGATCGAGTGAGCCCGGCGCCGCGCTGATCAGCGTTTCGATGGACATGGTTGGTTTCCGCCACGCGAGCCGCGACGCCGTGCCCTCGGCTACCATCGCGCAGTTCGACTGGGTGGCGCAGGGCAATTCGATCGCCTACAGCGCGCAACATCCGGAGTACGTTGCGTTCGTCGGATGGGATGAAACGAATGCCGCCGTGGCCGAGACCGGGTTCAGCTCCGACAATGGGCAAACGTGGCGACCGTTCGGCAGCACATCGCCGGGCGTGGCCGGCAATATCGCGATGTCGTCCACTGACCCGAACAACCTCGTGTGGGTATCGGCGAATGCGGCGCCGGTCTACTCGACCGACGGCGGGCAGTCATGGAAGGTGTGCCAGTCGCTGCCGCCTTCCTGGCAGGTGAGTAATGTGTGGTGGGCTCCGCAGATTGTGGCCGCCGATGCCGTACAGGGCGGCACCTTCTATTACTACGAGCAAGGCAACGTGTATTCGAGCAACGACGGCGGAGCAACGTGGACGCTGCGCTCCACCATCCCAGGCGTCCAGTACACCATCCAGGTCACGCTGGCGCCGAATCCCGCGAAAGCCGGCGATCTCTGGATCGCCCACAAGCACAACAGCAACCAGCCATCGCCATTTCCCCTGAATCATTCGACCGACTTCGGGAAGACGTTCACTCCGGTGCCCGGTGTGGCGGCCTGCAACTTCATCGCGTTCGGAAAAGGAAACTCGGCGGACGCACCGTTCCTTTATATCCACGGGCAGCCCACGGGCTTCACGGACGAAGCGATTTACAAATCCGAAGACATGGGAGCGACGTGGACCCAGATCGGCGACCCTGCGCAGCAGGCCTTCGGGTCGATCACGGCGCTGGAGGGCGACATGCGGACGCAGGATCTCGTATACGTCGGCACGGGCGGCCGCGGGATCTTGTACGGGTACGGTCCGGGCGCCGGGTTCTCCGCCCCCTCGTTGGACGCCGCAGACGTGACGAATAGCGCGGGCTATCAGGCGGGGATGGTGGCGCCGGGCGAGATCCTGACCTTTTGGGGCGGCGGCATCGGGCCGGCGAGCATCGCCACCGCGCAACTCGATGAGGCCGGCTTCATCGGCACCGCGATTGGCGGAACGCAGGTCTTCTTCGACGGCTTCCCCGCGCCCATGATCTACGCCTCGAGCGGGCAGACCAGCGCCATCGCCCCTTACGGACTGGCGGGACTGACGACTACCACCATGCAGGTCGCCCTGGATGGCGCGCTCTCGTCTCCCGTGGCGCTGCCCGTGGTCTCGGCGGTGCCGGCGATCTTCACGATCGACTCGTCGGGCCAGGGCCAGGCGGTTGCGGTGAACTTTGCCGACGGGCAGTTGAATTCGGCGGCGAACCCGGTGAATAGGGGTGACTACATCACCTTTTATGTGACCGGTGACGGTCCGACGAACCCCGCGGGTCTCGATGGATGGCCGGTGAGCGGCGCGCCTCCACGCACCGCACAGCCGTACGGCGGCACAGTCGGCGGAGTGCCGGCGACCGTAACTTACGCGGGCAGCGCGCCCGGCTTCGTGATGGGCCTCGCGCAGTTCAACCTCCAGATACCCGCCGGCGCTCCGCTCGGGCCATCGGTGCCATTGGTCGTTACAGTGGGTGGGGTACAGGCGCCTGCGGGTGTGACGATTGCCGTGCGGTAATCCGTGTGAGCGGCACCGAAATCGCCCGCGGGCTCTTGCGCGACGCATCTAAAAGAAGGCTCCACGCCAGTTGGCGGGCGACCGCTCATCACAATTCGCTTCTGCCCGACATCTTCCTGCTCGAATCGGAGGGCAACTATACCCGCCTGCATTTCGGCAGCGAGCGTTATCGCGAGGGTCAAAAGACGGCGACCGGGTGTATACTAAACACGACCTGGGAGTCCAAAATGGAAATCCCGGCGGCATGAGGTGTCCGATGCGAAAGCTTTACACAATCTGTTTGACGTTCGCACTGCTCTGTACTGTCGCGTATGCAGCCAAAAAGTACCCAATGACTGCAGCGTCCATCGTTCCCGGTGCTCGGGCCGCGGTTGCGATCAGCAAGGACAAGAACGGCAACACGAGACTGAAGATGACAGTTCAGCATCTCGCCAATCTTGAGAACCTGACGCCACGCGCAGCCGCGTATGTTGTTTGGTTGCGGGAGCGGAGCGGAAACGCCGAGAATCAGGGCCAACTGAAAGTAGACAAGAACCTGAAGGCGACCTTCTTAACCGTCACTCCGTTGAAGAGTTTCGATGTGTTTGTTACCGCCGAGCAGGATCTTCGAGCCAAAGATCCAAGCGGGCCGGAAGTCCTGAAGGCGACTATTCAACCGTAAGAGATGCAGCCAATGAGGCGCGAGCCGCCGGCGGCTTTTTACTGGGATTCCAACTGGGCCAGCGGATTGTCGAAGTCGAAACCGAACAATCGCGGATTCTCTCCGATCACGGCCGCCGACACGATATAGAAGACGTAGTCGTGGGTCTCCTGCGGTATCTTGTCTCCGTAGGTCGAAAGCAGCCGCCAGAAATTGCGATCCCGCGGGTTCGCGGGTAGCTTGCGGACCAGCGGGAGCACGTAATCCTCGCCCCAGTTGTAGCAAGCCATCACCAGCAGCCCCGAGGCCTGCGCGTCGCTGCCATACAGGTCTCTCATGTATCGCACGGCCGCTTTCGTCTCGCGGTCCCAATGGTGGCGGTCGTCGCCCGGATCGGGCCGCCTGAGGTCGGCCAGGGGTCCGATCTTGAGGTTATAGCGGACCGCTGTTTCGGGAATGAACTGCCACATTCCTTTGGCGATCCCCTTGCGCGTCATGGGGCCGCTGATGTAGGGGTCGAAATCGCTCTCCTGAAGCGCCAGATAGACGAACTGGGGCGGCAGTCCCGCCGCGAGCAGCTCCCCGGCGATCGGCGCGATATAGTTGTTATCCCTGGCGGCCCGCAGATCTTTCGCCAGACGTCCCGACTGCTTCCATTTTTCGATGTACTTCTCCACCTCCGCGACGAAGTCTTTGGGCATGTCCAGCTCACATTCGCCGAAGATGCGGGTGACCCGCAACAACAGCCGTTCCTCGGGAGTCATCTTGCGCTCGTAGATATGCAGGCTGGTGAGGAACTGGTCGTAGCTCTTCTCCATCTCTTTGCGACGATCCTGATATTTCCGAATCTCGTCGATTCCCTGTTGGCTGTTGGAATCGGTCACGAGCTGCCGGACATTGGCGATGTCGAGGTCGAGCGACTTCATGGCGTAGAACAGGCTCTCCGCCATCTCTTTCCGCTTGCTCGCCTGCTGGTGCAGATAGAACGAGTAGGCACCGATGCAGACGAGCAATAACGCCAGCGCCCCGATGATCCAACCGTATTTCCGCTTCTGCTTCTTCTGGACGTGAGTGAACGCACGGCGGACGAGCATCGTGTGCTGCCCCGCCGGCTTGTCGTCCGAGCCGGCGCCGAAGTAGTGATCGATATAGCTCGCCAGCGCATCCGCCGCAGGTGCTACTGCCGGGGCGGCGGCCGCCGGAGGCGGAGGTGGCGCCGGAGGCGGAGGTGGGGGCGGTGGAGGCGGCACCACCGTCATCGACACGATCGGTCCGGCGATCCCCAGCCGGAAGGTCGCGGAGTAACCGACCAGCACCATCTGCGTGCGCCGGCCGTCGACGAACAGACCGTTGCCGCTATTGAGGTCGCGCACGCACCACTGCCCGTTCTCGAACACGACCTCCGCGTGGTTGCGGCTGACGTACTCGTTCTTGACCGGGAGACCGCAGTCGTCGGTGCGGCCGATACGAAATGGCTGGCTGAAGGCGTAGCTCTGCACATCGCCGGGTGTAGCTTCGACAGAGACGCGAAGCAAGGGCGGAGATGCGGAAGTCTGTGGTTGGTTCCAGCCAGTCATCGATTCGACACCGGTTCTTCCATCATAAAGCGGATCAAAAACAACTGGAGTACAACCAACCGCCGGATTCAGCCTCGGCGGTACAATCGATACCGTATCGAAGCATGCGACACACGTGCTGGCTTGTGATCGTGCTGGCCGGAGCCGGCGGCGCGCAATGGCGGCATTTTGGCGAGGGGCGGCCAGCCGTGGCGCCATCCTCCTTGGCGCGCGGCATGCTCGCCGCCCACAACGCTGTGCGAGCGCGGGTGGGAATCGCTCCTCTGGCGTGGTCCGACCGGTTGGCCGCCCGTTCGCAAGACTGGGCCGACGTTCTCTTGGCGCGCAGGCAATTCACGCACCGCCCGAACTCGACCTATGGCGAGAACCTGTTCGAGATCTCGGGCGCGACCGCATCGGCCGCGCAGGTGGTCAACGCGTGGGCCGCGGAATCCCGGGACTACGACTACAGCTCGAACAGATGCCGCAGCGTTTGCGGGCACTACACGCAAATCGTCTGGGGCGCCACCAAAGAAGTGGGATGCGCAGTGGCGCAAGGCAGAGGACGCGAGGTTTGGGTTTGCGACTACGCTCCGCCAGGCAACTGGGTCGGCCGGCGGCCCTATTAAGGGGCCCGGATTTCCCACCGCGCGTCACAACGCCTGGTCGGTGAGATAGAATCGTATGCTATGGCGCCAGGCATGAACCGCCAGGGTGGCCAACCCGGAATGCAATTCGATCCGGCGGTCATTTCACGGCGGTGCTATGCCCCATACGATCTTGTCCGTCGACGATGACGTTGCGCTTCGCGGCGCTCGCGACGAAGTCCTCCGTGAGGCGGGATTCGAAGTCATCGAAGCCGTCACCGGGACCGATGCGCTGCAACTGGCGGCGGAAAGACAGCCCGCGCTGGTCGTTCTTGCCATTGCGTTATCCGGAATGGATGGCTTTGCGGTTGCGAGACGGCTGAAGTCCGATCCGCGGACTGCATCCATTCCGCTGCTGCACATCTCGAGCCGGAGCGAACGCGGCGACTACCCGGAATCATTGAAAAGCGGGGTGGAAGCGTACTGGCAGTTGCCGGTTGAGCCGGCGGCGCTGATCGCCACGGTCACCGCGTTAATCCAGGCGAATTCCGACGGGAGCGAGCGCAAGCGGGCCGAGGCGGTGTTGCGAGAGCGGGAGGAAAAGCTTCGACTGACGTTGGATGCTGCGGGAATAGGCACCTTCGAGTACTACCTGGCGACAGGCGAGTGTTTCTGGGACCGGGAAGCCAAAGCCGTATGGGGGCTGCCGCCCGATGCGGAGATCGCGTATCCGCAGTTGATCGAGCGGATCCATCCCGAAGACCGAACGCGGATTCGCGAGAGCCTGGAAAAAGGCGCCAGGACCGAATCGCAAGAGTTGTCCGCAGCCGAATACCGCGTCATCTGGCCGGACGGCGAGGTTCACTGGATCCTGGGCGCGAGCCGCACCTTCTTTGAAGGTGAGGCTGAACAGCGGCATGCCACCCGAATGATCGGCTTTCACCGGGACGTCACCGAAAGCAAGCGGGCCGAGGCGGCGCTGCGGGCGAGCGAGGGGCGGCTACGGCTGTTCGTCGAGCACGCGCCGGCGGCCATTGCGATGTTGGACCGGCAAATGCGATATGTGGCGGTCAGCCGGAGATGGATGGTTGACTACGCCCTCGGCGAGCAGGAACCCATCGGGCGCAGTCACTACGACGTGTTCCCGGAAATATCGGAGCGTTGGAAGGAGATCCACCGCCGCTGCCTGGCCGGCGCAGTGGAAAAATGCGAGGAAGATCCGTTCCCTCGTGCCAACGGGGACTTGGACTGGATTCGCTGGGAAATCCATCCCTGGCGCGACGGGAACGGCGAAATCGGGGGAATCATCATCTTCAGCGAGCAGATCACTGCACGCAAACGCGCCGAAGAGGCTCTGCGGGCCAGCGAGCAGCGGTATCGGACGCTGTTTGAGACCATGGCCGAGGGCTTCGCGCTGTGCGAGATTATCTGCGATGCAGCGGGAAAGCCACGCGACTACCGTCATCTGGCGCTCAACCCCGCATTCGAGCGTCACACCGGCCTGCAGGCGGCGGATGTCCTCGGGCCGACCCTGCTGGAGTTGTTCCCCGATGCCGAGCCCGTGTGGATCGAGCGCTATGGCAAGGTGGCGCTCACGGGAGAACCGGCGCGGTTCGAAGCGTATTTCGGTCCCCAGGAACGGTGGTACCAGGTGGGCGCCTTCCAGACCGAACCCGGCCGATTCGGCGTGGTATTCACCGACATCACCGAGCGCAAGCTGACGGAGGAGGCGCTACGGGAAAGCGAAGCCGTCCTGCGCACGTTCTTCGACAGCCCCGGGATGATGCGGGGAATCGAGGAACTGATCGATGGCCGCATCGTTCACGTTTCCTGCAATCAGGCTGCGGCGGAGAGGTTAGGAGTAGACCGGGAATCGATCGCCGGCAAATCCGTCACCGAGGCCGGCACCCCGGAAGAGGCCGTGCCAGTGTGGGCCGGTCTTTTCGAAGAGAGCCGGCGCACCGGCAAGCCCGTCTCGAGGGAGTACGCGCGCCGGTTCGCGGACGGCGAGGAACGGTGGATGCTGGTGACGGCCAGCTACCTGGGGACCGGGCGTTCCGGGTTCCCTCGATTCGGTTACACGTGCCTGGATCTCACCGATCGCAAGCGGGCCGAAGAAGCGCTGCGCGAGAGCGAGCAGCGATTCCGCGCGCTGGTGATGGCCAGTTCGGATGTGGTGTATCGTATGAGTCCGGATTGGAGCGAGATGCGTCACCTGAGTGGCCGGGATTTTATCGCCGACACGGAAAAGCCAAGCCGCACCTGGCTGCAACAATACATTCACCCGGACGATCAGTCGCGCGTGATGGCGGCCATCGGCGAAGCCATCCGGGCCAAGAAAACCTTCGAACTGGAACATCGCGTCCTGCGCGTGGACGGCACGCTCGGTTGGACGTTCTCGCGCGCGGTCCCGCTGCGGGATGCGAACGGCGAAATCGTCGAATGGCTCGGCGCCGCGACCGATATCACCGAGCGCAAGCATGCCGAGGAGCGCCTGCGGGAAGCCCAAAAGCTGGAGAGCCTGGGACTGCTGGCGGGCGGCGTGGCCCACGACTTCAACAACCTGCTGGTTGGCGTGATCGGCAACGCCAGCCTGGCCCAGGAGATGCTCTCGCCCGATCACCCCGCCATCGAACTGCTGGACGGAGTCATCAAGACCGGCCAGCAAGCCGCTCACCTGACCAGGCAGATGCTGGCTTACGCGGGCAAGGGCAAGTTTGTGGTGGAGGCGTTGAATCTCTCGGCCCTGATCCCCGAAATGGCCGCGCTCGTCCGCACATCGATTTCCAAAAAGATCGCGCTGGATCTCGATCTGGAGCAGGGTCTGCCGACGATCCAAGCCGATCGCGGTCAGATACAGCAGGTGTTCATGAACCTGGTGCTCAATGCGGCGGATGCGATTGGCAGCGAGGAAGGGCTGATCACAGTCAAGACCGGCGTCCAGGACGTGAACGAACGGTATTTGCAACTCCACCCGGAGGCGGCGACGCTGTCGCCGGGAAAGCACGTTCGGCTCGAAGTGCGCGATACCGGGTGTGGCATGGACGATGCCACCAGGGCCAGGATCTTCGACCCCTTCTTCTCTACCAAGTTCACGGGGCGCGGGCTCGGGCTCGCGGCGGTCGCCGGCATTCTGCGCGGCCACAAAGGCGCGATCATGGTCAGCAGCGCGCCGGGCAGAGGCAGTCGCTTCACGGTGCTGTTTGCCGCGGCGGAGAGTCCGGCCGGCGAACGGCCGGTGGCGGCCCGCGACGCGGTGCGCCAAGGCGCCGGGGTGGTGCTCGTGGTGGATGATGAAAAACTGGTACGCGAGATGGTGAGAACTGCCCTCCAGCGCTACGGGTACACAGTTCTGCTGGCGGAGAGCGGATTGGCTGCCATCGACCTGCTCAAGAGACATCCCGGCGAAATCGGGCTCATAATGCTGGATTTGAGCATGCCCGGCATGAGCGGTGAGGAGGCGCTTCCCGCACTCCGGAGGATCCGCCCCGAGGTGAAGGTCCTGGTATCGAGCGGCTACAGCGAGTCCGAGACCATGACGCTGTTCGAAGGCCAGCCGGTTTCAGGCTTCATCCAGAAACCGTACACGGGGGCGGGCCTGGCGGAAAAGGTGAAAGCCTGCCTCGGCTAACTCGCGCGTACCTTCCCAGGAACCGGCCCAGATCGGAATAAGTCTGCCTGAGCAGCCAGATCATTCCGTGTGGAATGTTAGCACGAGGGGGCGGCAACACTCCGGTACCCCCTAGGCGCCAACCCAAGACGTTCCAAAACCCAATATGCGGTATGCACATGCGCGACCCAATGATCGGCTCATCTCACTTTCCAGCGTTGTATCCCCGCTGAGTAACTCGGCTGCATGGTCACTTCCACGCGGAGAGCGGTTGTCGTGACTTGTTGAAACGCGACTTTGTTGTAGCGGTCTTTCTCGGTCGCATACTGGCCGGTGACTTCCACCGACCTCCAGGCGGTGCCGTCGCGATAGAGGATGCGCCACGAGGCGGGGACACGGACGGCGCCGTGACCGGTGTCATCGAACCAATAGAGAGCGGCCTCGGAGACCGTGACCGGTTTGGCAAACGCGTACTCGATCCAACCGGTGCGCGCGGCGAGATCCTCGGTCCACCAATCGAAGTGGAGAGCGGGGTCGGCGGATGAGGATGGGTCATCGTCGGCTTTAACGGGGTTCGGGTTGTTGGCGCCGCTGGCGGTGAGCGTGGCGTTGGTGGTGACGCTGGGCGGCGGAGCGGGGCGCGCGGTGGATTCGGAATTGGGAATCCACACCATCATCTGGCCGGGGCCGCGATTGGCCCAGGCGTAGTAGGGGATGAAAGTGACTTCCTCGGGCGTGCGGATGAGATTGCCGTTCTCATCGCGGGAGAGCGCCACGGCGCGAGTTTGCACCACCTCGACGCCCTTGAGCAGAGCGGGGCGGAACTCGGCGCGCAGCGGCGCTTGATCGGGCAGCACGAGGTTGCGCACGCGGCCGCCGGGGTTGTCGGCCCATTCGGCGGCGAAGACGATGGGGCCGCGCTGGAGGGCTACGCGGCCGCGGTCGGCGGCGACCTGGCTGTTGGCCACCACGCGGCGCACGGGCATCGGCAGGTTCAGCTCGATGGTATCGCCGGCGGCCCAGGTGCGAGTGATTGCTACATAGCCTTTATCGAAGTGGATGGGGACGGCGGCGCCATTCACTTTGAGCGTGGGCTGTTCGGCTACGGGAGCGGCGAAGCGGTAGAGGTCGCTCGGAATGGGTTCGCCGCGCGCCCAACCGGGGATGCGGACGCGGATGGTAATGGGTGCGGCCTGGTCCGGCGCGACGGAAATCTTCACGGCGCCGTCCCACGGGTAGCGCGTCTGCTGCGTCACGCGCACGGTCCGGCCGTTATCCATCTTGATGCGGGCGGTGCTGGCCGCAAACAGGTTCACCCAGAGCGTGTCGCCGCGCTGGGCGTAGACGTAGCCGGGCACGGAAGCCATGAAGCGGGTGATGTTGCCGGGACAGCAGGGGCAGCCGAACCAGGGGCTGCGCTGGTCCTTCGCGGCCAAGCCGGTGGCCTCCAGCGGATTCTCATAGAAGAAGGTGACGCCATCCAGCGCGACGCCGGAAATCAAGCCGTTATAAAGTGTCCGCTCCATCACGTCGATATACTTGGCATCGGCGTGCAGCAAGAAGAGGCGGTGATTCCAGAAATCGTTGCCGACGGCGGCGCAGGTTTCGTTATAAGCGGTGAGATTCGGCAGCTCATAATCCTCGCCGAAGGATTCGCCCTAGGCGCGCGCGCCGACGCCGCCGGTGACGTGCAGTTTTCGGTCGGCGACGTCATCCCAGATGCGGTCGAGCGCGGTCGAGTAGGCGCTGTCGCCGGTGAGCGCGGCCACGTCCGCCATACCGGAGTACATGTACATGGCGCGTACGGCATGGCCGCCGGCGGGGGCGTCGGTCTGGTCGACGACGCGCTTGTTGGCTTCGACGTAGGCGTTGCCGGCGCCCTTCTCGGCGCTTTGCGGCCCGCGTGAATCGAGCATGAATTTGGCGAGATCGAGATAGCGCCGGTCGCCGGTGATGCGGCACAGTTTGACGAGTCCCATCTCGACCACCTGGTGGCCGGGCCAGATTTCGCGTTTGCCGGGGCCGAAGGTTTGGACGAGCATGTTGGCGCTGGGCAGGGCGACCTCGACCAGGGCGCGGTTGCCGGTGGCCTGGTAGTAGGCCACGGCGGCTTCGTAGAGATGGCCGAGATCGTAGAGTTCGTGGCTGCCGACGCCCTCGAAGATCCAGCGCTCGGTGCCCGACCACGGATGCGGGTGCAGCGGATCGATGGTGCGCGCGGTGTAGAGGTAGCCGTCGGGTTCCTGGGCGGCGGCGATTTTTTGGATGAGATCGTCGCAGTAGGCTTCGAGCTTCGGATCGGGATGAACGCTGAGCGTGTAGGCGGCGCCTTCGATCACTTTGTAGACGTCGGAATCGTCGAATGGATAACGCGGATAGTGGTGGTTCTCGAACGGCTCGTGGCGCAGCGACTGCGCGGCGCGGACGAAGTTGCCGACGGTGCCGGTTTCCTCTTCCTTCCGGAACGCATGCGGGATGGTGATGGTGCGGTTGATTTCGATGCGCGGCGCCCAGAAGGTGTCGTTCAGGTGAACGTCGGTGAAGGGCACTGGCTTGACGGGATAATCCCGCTGCTGGGCGGAGGCGGGGATGAGCGATGCCAGAAGGTAGGCAAACACGGCGAAGCGTTTCATTGAGTCAAACTCGGCGTCATGGGAGTGCGTTCCCGACGGAGCGCGAACAAATGCGCCCGCAAGCGGGCGTTGGCAGGCTGAAGCCCGCCCCACCAATGTTATAGCACCGGGCCGGTGGGAGAAGATGAGCCGGCCTGGTTACTCGGCGTTCAGGAAAAGGATGACGGCGGCGCCGCGGATCACCAGGTTGGCCGGGGCTTGCTTGGCGTCGTCGCCTTTGCGCGCTTCGACGCGGCCGTAGATGACGGCCCAGCGGTCATAGCCGGGTGTGCCGAAGCGAAACTTGGCGAGCGCGGTGCGGCGCGTGATCGCGCTGAGCTTCAGGTGGATTACCGCGGCGTCGAACTCGAAGCGCTCGGGCGGCCGGGGACCGTCTTTTTCGTCCTCGATGATCCAGAGCTGCGGCGGATCTGCGGCGCCGGGGTCGCAGACTTGCTCGCTCACCCAGCGGCCGGTGGGCCGGAAGCTGTAGCGCCCGACGACGGCGGCGTTCTTGCTATCCCAGGACGCCAGATCGCGCAACACCTCGCAAACCCCGACCGGCACCAGTGGGGGATCGGCGGCGCGTGCGAGGCCGCCGGCGGCCAGAAGGCACGCCACGGCGCGGACTAGAATTCCCACCCAGCTCGAAACCTGAAGCACTGTCTGAACTAAGCATAAACGTTTCAGAAGGGCCCGGGGTTACATTAGGTGCGCGGCGTGGCCCTTCGCAGTTCGGACGTGCGACAAGCGGCTTTCGGATAGGTTCCAAAATCTTTTCGAGCGCCGTGATGGTAACCCTCAGCCGGGCGGGCGCATCTGTAATCAACGAAGAGAGAGACGATATGAACCTGTCCAGGCGGAGTCTGCTTTCCGCTTTCACGCTGCTCCCGGCTGCGCACTGGCTACGCGGGCAGCAGCAGCCCCCAGCCCAGGGCGCAACGCCAACTGCTGCGGCGCCCAGCCAGCCGCCGCCCCCCTCGGCCCCGAGCGCAGCGCCTGCCGCGCCCAGCCAGCCGCCAGCGAAGTACTCGGCGGAAGTGAAAGTGGTGAACATTTTCGCCACGGTGCGCGACAAGAAGGGGCAAATCGTCAAAGATTTGGACAAAGAAGATTTCGTGCTGGACGAAGAGGGACACGCGCAAGTGATTCGCTACTTCGCGCGGGACACCGACCTGCCGCTGACGCTTGGGCTGCTGGTGGATACCAGCGGCAGCCAGCGCACCGTGCTGAACGATGAACGCGACGCCAGCCGGCGCTTTTTCGACCAGGTGCTGCGCGAGGACCGCGACCTGGCCTTCTTGATTCATTTCGACAAAGAAGTGGAACTGCTGGAGGACCTGACGCCCTCGCGGGCGAAGCTGGAAAAAGCGCTGGACGAATTGCAGGTGACGGAACCGCAATTGCAGCGGCAGCGCGGCGGTGGATATCCGCCCGACGATAGCGGCGGTTCCGGAGGCGCCCGGCGCGGAGGCACGCATCTGTATGACGCAGTGAAGCTGGCGGCCGACGAATTGATGATCAAGCAGAAGGGCCGCAAGGCGATGGTGCTGCTGACCGATGGAGTGGATCGGGGCAGCAGGTATACGCTGTTCGAGGCGGTTTCCAGCGCGCAGAGAGCCGATACGCTGGTGTACTCGATTCTGTTTTCCGGTTCCAACCCCTACACCAACAATGGCTACGGCCCCGGCATGGGACGGCGCCGCGGAGGGATGGGCTATCCGGGCGGTGGCGGAGGCTATCCCGGTGGCGGGGGCGGCTATCCCGGCGGCGGTGGAGGCTACCCCAATGGCGGGGATCGCGGGGAAGGCAAGAAGGTGTTGGAGCAGATGGCACGCGAGACCGGCGGCAGGTTTATCGAGGTGTCGCACCACCTGCCGATCGACAAAGTATTCGCCGAGATCGAGGAAGAGCTTCGCAGCCAGTACAGCATTGGCTACACCTCCGACCAGACCGGCGAAACCGCGGCTTACCGGCATATTCATCTGACCGTGAAGAAGAAGGACTTGGTGGTGCAAGCCAGGGAAGGCTATTACGTGTCCTGAGCGGACGGCGCCGGATCCGAGGAGCACGCTACGGTCGTTGTCGAGCTGGCAGATTGCTTTCGATTGCGATCCGGAGCATCTTGATAGCCTCTGCAGATGTCAGACGCAGGAGCGACCGCCAGATCGCTTTGCGGATGAAGCATGACTTCGAGTGTCAGCGAACGCTGCTGGAAACGCGAGTCGACCAACTCCCGAGAATTCTCTCGTGCGATCATTACATGGTCATCGAGTGGCCCGTCTGACGAAAGACAGCGCGCACAGTGGGTTGTTCGCAAGGGACCGGCGGCAAAGACCGCCGGCGTTACAAGGAAACGCAGGGCCGTGGCCGTAGTCGGCGGCTCATCGAGCCGGGCGTCCACCAGCCCTGCTGAAGTTTCCGCTGTCTTCCGGAAAACACCAGGAGGGAAGCCAAACCAAAGCCGAGCGAGATGAATGCAGCCGGTTCCGGGACACCTGGGGTATCGCTGCCTAGGGTGATGTCGTCGAAGGCGACTTGGCCCTCCGCTCCGCTGAAGTCCACCGACTCTGCCGTGCCTACGAAAGTGACTCCCAAGGCGAAGAATGGACAGAACGTGTCGTCGGCATTTGAGCAAGCTGGGTTCGAGCCCTGCTCGCTGGGCGTGATCGGCAGTGGAACTGTCGCCAGAAGCGTTCCAGTAGCGTTGAGTCCGCTCCAGATATAGATCGTCTCTGAATTGAAAACCTCCGAATAGTAGAAGGAAAAGCCAGTGGTGAAACCTGCCGGGACATTCATCGTCGCAGTGTCGCCGGTCAAGAAGGTAAAGGCCGTGTCTCCAACAGGGGTCCCGGCGAATTGTCCGGTCCCGCCGTTGTTAATGCTGATATAAGCCGTTCCGTTGGAGGTGAAGGTAATCCCATCGCCGGGTCCGGGTCCGCTGCCTTTCGAGCCGTAGCCACCGTTGTAATAATCAAGAACCGCCTCATCATCCTGGAGGCCATCGAAACTCAGTACGATGACATCAGCGCTCGCGGTGGCCGCGAGCAGGGTGCCGAGAGCCGCTAGTTGAAATATTCTACACATGCGCCAAAACACCGTGGGCTATCACCACTAACAATAGCGGATCGACTTGATTATATACCATGATTCTCGTTTACCTTTCAAACTTGTTTTAGTGAGTCAAAAAGCAATTAGAGCACTCATGACGCCACTTACTAATATCCGTAAGTCGCTGATTTTGCGCTTGGTCGGTTGGGAAATCGGGCAGTTTCGGGCGCCGGAATGCCGCTTTTTGGTAACTTGCCAGGCACCCGCCGAGGCCCGGGAATGTGCGATCACGTACCTTTCTTGCTGTTGTGATTCCGTCGGGAGCCACCAGCGTGTTCTAATCCAGGACGCGTTCTCGAAAGGTGAGCTATGTGTGTTCTTGCCTGACGAAGCCCGCGTCACGGCTCCGAAAACGACATGCCGGCGAAACTCACCACACTCGCTTCGTCGATGTTCCACTGTTCATAGCTGAGCAGTTCGCCGCGCGCCCGGGGAGCGGCTTTGAGGAAGGTATAGAAGGGCGACGACCCGCACCACTTCAGATCGTCGTGGTTTTCCCGCACCAGATCCCAGAAGCCGTCCGCGTCGCCCGAGTTGATGCGGGCGATGCGCTCGCGGTCGCGCGCCTCCACTTCGTTCATCACGCCCTGGCTGGCGCGGGCTTTGAACGGGTCCTGGTAGCGCGTGCCCATGTGCGCCATGTCCACTCCCAAGATCCAGAAAAGGCGGTTGCCTTCGCGCTCGCGCAGTTCCGCCAGCGCGTCGATAAACCGGTGCACGCCTTCGTCATCTTCCGGCTTGCGGCCTTCGATCAGGCTTTTGGCGAACGCTCCGCAAAGAATCGGCAGAATGCGCGCCTGGGGCCCGAAGGCGTGTTGCAGGAAGATCAGCTCCAGCTCCACGGTGTGCTCGAAGGAGTGGCAGAAATCTTCCATTTCAATGGCGCCGGGAGCGCGCGCCGCGAGCCAGTCCACCAGCCGGACATCGGTTGGCGACTCTCCCAGCGGGGTGAGGAAGTTCTTGCGGGTCAGGCCGAACTTTCCCGGACGGCCGTAGTGCGAGGTTGCCAGGATCACGAAGGTCCGGTCGCAATCCTCCGGCCGCAACATCCGGTAAGCGGCGCGATACGATTGCACGCCGCCTTGCGGGCTGGCGTGCGGCGCCGCGATCGCCATCAACCGGCCGGCTGGCGGGGCGGGCGCGTCGCCAATCATATAGCGCGCCAAGGTCCGGCTGAGGGCTTCGGCGCCGGCCGGGTAAGCGCCGCCGGCGTGGGCCGGTTGGCGCACCGGCTCGGCGGCGAATTGGCGCCGGCGCTCCCGCTCCATGCGGGCGAAATTCTCGTCTTCCAGGAAACCGGCGCCGCTCAGCGTCTCGACCAGGTTGCTGGCGATTTCGCCCACCTCGAGATCGCCGATCAGCCGCACCAGCACGGCTCGCAGATCGAGATCCGTATTCTCGCCGTCGAAGCATTCGAGCGATTCCACCAGCAGCGGGGGAACGATCAGCACCGCTTCGGAGAAGTGGTGTCCATCGCGGATCAGCAGCCCGGGGTGCTCGGCGGCCGGCGATGGCATGAAGTCGAGATCGAACCGTAATCGTGGCAGAGGCTGGGACAAGTGCCCATGGTATCGCAGGCCGGCGCCACGCTGCCTGAGCAGACTATTGTGCAGCATTCTCCTCGAGCGCAAAACGCCTCTTCGATTTGGTGCACGCCCCAATGGATAACGAAGACGCTGAGTCCAGTACAATGGTAACGATGGCGCTGGACAACAATACGGATCGGACGCTTAAGGACGTGTTCGACCGATACTCGTCCGGCGAGAATTACGACTTCTCGAAAACGGTGGTTCCTCTGCGGTTAGCCAGGTTCGGGGAGGAGAAACTGATCTCACGCTCGCAGGCCAAGAGGGCACTCGCGAGGGTTGAGCGGTTCAAAGCCGTCGTTTTCGACTTGGCGGGTATCGAGATGATTGGGCAGGCTTTCGCGGACGAGATTTTCAGGGTTTGGGCCAAAGGGCACGAGGACGTTGAGTGCGTGGTGATCGATGCGAGCCCGGCCGTGCGGAAGATGATCTCTGCCGTTGGCCCAGCAACGAACGTGAACTACTGACCTCCGCCAGTCCCCCCGCCCCCAACCTGGGTGAATTTCAGCATATAGAAACCTGATAATATGTTGATATTCTGTACAGCCTATTGATATTTCTCGTTCTTGCCTCCCTGGCAATCTGATTGCAGAATCAACAGGTTTCAGTCGATTTCGTGCCTGGCTTGCGTGATTTGGCGCAGGACCGGGCCTAAGGAAAGGACGGCAACATTTGCCAGTCGCTGCCGGAGTTCAAAAAGAGTACTTGCGCGCCCTGCCGGGCGACGATGTCCGGCAGATCCTGTGGCGCTTCGCGGATCGCTACGATTTGCAGATGCTGGTGCAGTCCACCCGGGCGGTAGCCCGCGGCCCGGTGGCCCGGCTGGTAGCGGCGGGCGGGCGCAACACGCACGAGTGGACTGCGGACAAGGCGGAACTGTGGAAAGCGTTCGACGAGTCCGGCATCACTGGCGCGGGGCTGGACCCGGAGCACGGCGGCTTCATTGCAGGCCCGAAGAACCTGGCGTTGGCGCTGACGGCGTTCGAACTGGCGTGGGTGGATGCGGGCGCGGCCACCGGCAGCCTGGCGGGATTCCTGGCGCTTTCGCCCATCCATGAGCGCGGCACCGCCGAGCAGCGCGACTACTATATGAGCCGGTGCGCTCCGGCGCAGCCCGGCGAGGACCGCAAGCCCTGGCGCGGCGCCTTCTGCCTGACCGAACCCATCCCTTACGTGGGCGTCGAGACCGGCATTCTGGGCGGCAAAGTCAAGATTGCGGACTGGAAGCCGGGCGAAGAGCCGATGCTGCAGGTGGACAAGCGCGGCCGTTTCATCACCAACATGGGCTTCGCCAACTTCGTGACGGCGGCGGTGGATTCCGACGATCCGCGCATCAAGGGTAGCTGCATGGTGATCCTCGAAGAAAACGACCCGGGGCTGTTCGACCGCGGCACGCCGACGCGCAAACTGGTGCACCAGCTCTCTTCCACCTGCGACCCGATCTTCAGCATGACGGTGCCGGCCAGCCGGATCGTGGGCGGGTATATGGTGAAGGATGGCGTGATCGTCCCGCGCTACAGCCACGGCGAAGTCATCGAAGCGGTTTTCCGCCGGACGCGCGTCACGGTGGCCATTATGACGTCGGCCAAGCTGCTCTCGGCGGTGGAGCCGGTGATCCGCTACCACCGCAACCGGTTCCGCGGCGGCTCGATCGCCACGCCCGGATCGCCGCGCTATGAGCTCGGTCTGCAATTGAAAGAAGATGCCGTGCATCGGCTGGTGGAAGTGTGGGCCACCGGCGAAGCCAGCGCCGCGCTGGGGTTCGAAGCGGCGCGGGTGTTCGATTACCTCGATCCGCTGGAACAGCGCCGCGCCGAGGCACTGGAGCAGCGCGGCTTGACCGGCAGCGCCGCGCTGAAGAGCCGGCGGCAGATCTCGAAGGACGCCATCGAATTTCTGGCCGGCAAGCGCCCCGAACTGGCCGGCGATGTGGTCACCGAGTACGCCGTGCTCGATAGCGTCGCCAACGTGTTGTGCCCAGCCTGCAAGCTTTGGAACACCGGCCACGGAGCGCAGATGATGCGCGAAGCGGTGAGCCTGATGGGCGGTTACGGCATCACCGAAGATTGCCCCGGGTTCCTGGGGCACAAGTGGATGGATGCGCAGCTCGAAGCCACTTATGAGGGGCCGGAGGCGGTGCAGCGCCGCCAACTCAGCGTGACCATGGCCGACGAGCTGTTCCTGACGCAATTCCGCGAATGGATCCGCGAGATGCGGGTGATCGCCAACGACCGGCCCGGCACCGGCGCCTGCGCGCTGGCCACCGCCATGCAGATGTGGCTGTGGACGCTCGGCCACCTGCGGCGAGTGGGCGACGCGGATGGCGAGAAGCTGTACCAGGGCGCGCGCCAGGGCGTGACGTTTCCGCTGGCCGATGCGCTGTGCTGGCTGCTGGCGTCGCGCTTCCAGATCCTGGACTTGATCGAGCTCGAAAAGAAGGGGCCGGAGAATCCCACGCTGGCCGAAGGTCTGCCCGGCTTGACGGCCTTCCTCACCGACCTGTGCCACGTGCAGGCGGCGCGCGCCGCCGGCGAAGTGGGCCGCATCTGCGCCGAGCTGGTACATGGGTACAACCGCCATCCCGCCTGGGACACCGAGGGCTGCGCCTCCTGTTACCAGGCCGACGACCTGGAGGCGATGGAAAGCCTGATCCCGGGCATTGCGTCGCTGGCCCGCGGCTACACCGATGTGATCGAGATCGGCGGGGCTCATGAGACCAAGGCCGGCCCGTGCGTGCGGTTCGATGGGCTCGACCAGTTCTCCCGCCTGCGGGTGCGCATGGATGGCTGCCTCACGGGCTCGCAGCTTGCCAAGGATCGCGCCGCCGAAGCGCTTACCAAGGTGATGATTCCGGAAGCCCTGGACTACCCCGCATGAGCGAAGCGGCCATCGAACGGCTGAGCATGGAGACCGACATCGTCTGCGCCGGATTCGGCCCGGCGACGGCCGGTTTCCTCGCCACCCTCTCGCAACACATGCTGAACCCGGATGGCACGCCCGCCATCGAGAGCCCATCCGCGCCCGGCATGCCGCTGCAAGTGGTGTGCTACGAGCGCGCCGACGGCGTCGGCTTCACGGTTTCCGGCGTGGTGACGCGGGCCCGCGGCATCCGCACCTCTTTGCCGGATGCGAAGCTCGCCGAAATCCCGATGGCAACTCCGGTGACAGCGGAGAAAGTGGTTTACCTGCTCGACCCGGTGGGCGCCAGCCGCCGCTCGGCCGCCATGCGGACGGCCGACGGGCTGTTCCGCTCGGTGCGCCTGGATCGCGAGCACGCCGTCGAGCTGCGCTATACGCCGCCATTCCTCGAAAAGCACGGCGGCTGGGTGTTCTCGCTCGGCCAGTTTCTGCAATATGTCGGCAACGAGTTGATGGCGTCGGGAACGGTGCAGATATGGCCCGGCATGCCGGTGGCGGAGGCGCTGCTCGATGACACGGGCGAGCGGGTGTGCGGCGTGCGCCTGCTCGACCAGGGCGTGGACCGCGAGGGCCGGCCCGATGCCGGCTACATGCCCGGCATGGATATACGCGCCGCGCTCACGGTGGTGGGCGATGGCCCGGTGGGCGCGGTGAGCCGCCAGTTGGATCGACATTTCGGATTGCCCGCCGGACATCATCAGCGCGAATGGGCGCTGGGCATGAAGATGGTGGTGGATCTGCCCGCGGAATCCGAGCTGGCACCGGGCACCGTGATCCACACTTTCGGCTACCCCGAGCCGGAAATCTTCGGCTTCCTCTATGTGCTGCCGGACCACGTGGCCACGGTCGGCATTTTCGTGCCGTCGTGGTTCCACAGCCCCATGCGCACGGTCTACCGTTACCTGCAGCATTACATGCTGCACCCGTATCTGTGGCGGCATTTGAAGGGTGGCCGGCTGCGGAGCTGGGGCGCCAAATCGCTGCAGGAATCGGGCCGGCGCGGCGAGCCGTTTCTGGTGGGCGAAGGCTACGCGCGGATCGGCGAAGGTTCGGGAAGCACCAACGTGCTCACCGGCTCCGGCGTGGATGAGGCCTGGACCACCGGCGCGCAACTGGCCGAAGCGGTGGTGGAATTGCTGAAGAAGAAATTGCCGCTTAACCGCGAGAACCTGGAGCGGACTTACGTGGCGCGGCGGCGGGCGAGCTGGGTGGAAGAGGAAGGGCGTATCGCGGAAAAGGCGCGTGATGGCTTCCACAACGGCGTCATCACCGGCATGGTCGGCATGACGCTGGCGGGGTTCACCCGGGGCAAGGTCACGCTGGACGGCGAGCCGCAGCTTCTGCCCGAGCCGAAGGATTATTACCGGGACAAGATTCCGCCCGAGGAGCTGGAGCGGATCATCGCCGAATGCCGCAACCGGGGCGTTTCCTGTCACGACGCTGTGATGGAACGCTGCGGCTGGCCCGAGATCCGGTGCGACGGCCAGTTGCTGGTGTCTCACCAGGATGCGCTGTTGCTGGGCGGCAAGGTGGCGGCGCCCGGCGGATTCGCCGATCACGTCCATTTCGTCTATCCGGATTTCTGCGCGCGCTGCGCCGCCAAACTGTGCATCGAGATGTGCTCGGGCCAGGCCATCACGCTGGGCGGGGACGGAATGCCGGCGTTCGACCGCGAGAAATGCGTGCATTGCGGCGGCTGCCTGTGGAACTGCGGCACCTCGCTCGAAGACGACCCGCAGCGCGGCAACATCGAATTCCGCGCCGGCGCCGGCGGGTTTCATTCGGCTGAAAACTGACAGGCTCGGACGGGCCAACGATTTGTAGGCAGGTTAGTACCGTCCTGCTACAAGTTTCACGGCCAGCCCTCTCGCCTCCCGGTACAATAGACAAACGGAGAAGAACCTGGACAGCACTGGAGGCTGCGGTTATGTCAACTCAAGATCGATCGCGCAAGGCGCTGTGGCTCGGGCGATTTCTGACTGCTTTCATCGGCATCGCGCTGGGATTCGCCACGCCGGCAGCGCAAGCGTCACTGCTGTTTGTCGCCAATCCCACCACTTCCAGCCTGGAATTCTTCGATGCAAGCACGGGCATCAATGTCGGAGGGGCGATTCTCCCAGGCGACGGCGCATACCCGATCGGCGTGACGCTTGGTCCGGATGGCAATATCTACGTGGCGGACAATGGGATGAGCGCGGTGGACGCGTATAACGGAACCACCGGCGCGTACATCGGCCAGTTCATTCCATCCCAGAATTGCGGCAGCGGCTGCCCGACGAGCGCCCTCAACCAGCCCAGCGGCCTGGTATTCGGGCCGGATGGCAACCTCTACGTGGCCAACTACGGGAATGACGGCAGCGGTTACATCAATGTCTACAATGGGACCAACGGCGCGTTCATGAGCACGTTCGTGGGCACTGCCGCCGGCCTGTCCTACCCGGGTGGTTTGGCATTCGATTCGAATGGCAACCTATACGTAGCCAATACCAATGGAGGCACCATCGAGGAGTTCAACTCCTCGGGCGCCAACATCGGGCCGTTCGTCCCGGCCGGAAATCCTCCGAGCCCGCTGGCTGTCCCGGAGAGCATCGCGTTCGGCCCCGACGGAAACGTCTATGTGGTTGACGAGGGTTCGGGTGGCTATATCGATGTATTCAGTGCGGCGGGCGGATATCTGGGCCAATTCACCGGCAGCTCCAACCCCTTCTTCGACGGACCGGTCGACCTGACATTTGGTCCCGGCGGCCAACTCTATGTGACCTATTCGATGGGAGTGGCGGTTTTTCAGGGCACGTTCAGCGGAGGGGCGGACCCGGAGTCGGCCGATTTGGTTTCCTATCCCGAATTGAACGCCCCGGAATTTCTGGCGTTCGGACCCGCGGCTGAAACGGCCGTTCCGGAGCCGTCAACCCCGGCGCTGCTCGCGCTGGGCCTCCTCGGTCTGGCCGGCGTCCGGCGGCTGCGGCGCGCGCCGGTATCTCCGCAATAGAAACAGACGGACAAGCCCGACTATACTGGAGGTCAGCCTAATGAGCACCTCCCTTCAAATCGTGGTCTGCGGCAGCATTGTCCCCGACCCGTTACAAACCCTCGAGCCGGTAACCAGTCCTGGTGGGCCCGCGCTCAAGAACGAAATGATGTTGCCGGCGGTGCTGGACCCGTGGGCGGCGCACGCGCTGTATGAAGCCGCGCACCTGGCGCTTAAGCAGCCGGGCAGTAAGGTTTGGCTGGTCAGCATGGGCCCCAAGGCCAAGCTGCAACAGGTGATGATGACGGTGGCGCAGAAGGTGCCGTTCGAGCTGGTGGCTCTGGATGGCGCGGCCTCCGGCTTCACCGATTCGTTTGCCACCGCGGCGGCGCTGGCGGGGGCCATCGAAGCTATTCCGGGGCTCGACAAATCGCGCCTGCTGCTGTTCGGCGGCTGGGAATCGGCATCGCGCGGCGCGGGTTCCACCATCCAGATGACGGCGGAGCGGCTCGGCATTACCGAACAGTTTCAGGGCGTGGACCGGATCGCCGTCCGCGAGGATGGCAGCTTCGAGGTGCTGGAGCGGATCGAAGGCGGCCGTCACCAGGTTTCGGTGTGCACGGCGCCGCCCGCGGCGCTGGGCTGGGCCACCGGCTTCCTGCCCGAGCCGCGCAACAATCCGCAGGTCGGCATGGCCAACATGAGGACCGTCATGCCGGCATTGCAGCGCGCCAAGGCGGCCACTGCGGCGGACGCCGGTCTGCGTTTCGCTTCCGTCAGCCTGCCCAGGCAGCAGCGCGAGACGCGCATCGAAAAGAACATGCCGCCGGAAGAAATCGCGCGCGAAATCGTGGCCTGGATCCGGGAGGGATAACATGGAATCGATTTTGCTTTTGGCGCACACCGAAGCCGATGGCACGCTGGCCAAGCCGGCCCTGGAGGCTCTCACGGCCGCACTCGAATTGGGCGGCGAGTTGACCGTGGGACTGGTGGGCGGCGCGGTCGAGGCCGCCGCCAGCCTGGCTGCTGCCGCGGGAGCGCGGCGGATACTGGCGGTCGCCGGCGAGCCGTTCACCCAGCCGCGCTATGCGACCGATGCCGCCGCGGCCGAGGCGCTCGCCCGCGCCGCCGGCTCCGCCATTGTGCTGGCGCCCGCCACCGCACGCTGGGCGCGCGCTCTCCCCGGCGTGGCGTACCGGCTGGGCGGCCGCATCGATACTCACGCCACCGGCCTGGCTGCGCGCGATGGCGCCCCGGCCGTCAACCGCTGGTTCTACCGGCAGCGCATGGAAGCGGTTTTGACGCGCACCGCGCGCCCTTGGATCGTGCTGCTCGATCCCGGCTGCTTCGCGCCCTGGAGCGGGACCGCGGCCGGCTCGGCGCAGGTGGAGTTTATTGCCGTCGAAGCGCCCCAATCGCGCACCACTGTCACCGGCGTGCAAGCGCCCAAGGCAGATGAGCAGACCATCCGTCCCGATGCCAAGCTGCTGTTCGTGGCCGGCGCCGGCTGGACCAAGAAGCAACCCGATGGCGCAGTGCATGTGGAGGAAGCGCAACGGCTCATCCTCGGTGTGTTGCGCGGCGCCCAGGCCTCGCTCGGCGGCAGCAAATCGCTGGTCGATTTGAGCGGCGAAGGCCAGGCCGTGCTGCCCTTTATGACGCATTTGAACCAGGTGGGGCAGACCGGCTCCACGCCGCGCCATCAAAAAGGCCTCTCCACCTGCTGCCACGGCGAAGAACCGCACGTGGTCGGCTGGCGCTTCGTGACCGAACGCCGCGCCGTCAACCTCGATCCCAACTGCGGCTGGAGCCGCGGCAAGGCCGACGTGGTTTACGTAGCCGACGCCTTCGCCGTGGTGTGGGAATTGAACCGGCTGTTGGGATAAGGGCAGTTCGCCTCTGCAATTGGCCTGTGATACTGTTCGGATATGCCAGTGCCACTTAAGCAGGCCGTCGCCAACGCCATCGGATTTGCCACGGAGGCTCTGGATAACCGCGCACAAGGCGTCCAACTGGAGGAAGTCGAGAGCGTGGACACCAACGGTACGGGCGTTTGGCTCATTACGCTGAGCATGACCGACCACCCCCCCTCCAGTGCTACCAGTCCTATGCTGGATGCCTATCTGAACAGGCGCCGCGATTACAAAATCTTCACGGTGCGTAAGGACACCGGCGAAGTGATCGCCATGAAGATCAGGGAATTCGGCGGCGAGTGATGCTGGATGCGAACGGCTTGATAGAGAAACATCGATCCAGAGGGGCCTTGATCGACGCCAACCTCTTAGTCCTGTACCTGGTCGGCAAGACTAACAAGCGCAGGATCCGGGATTTCAAGCCGTGCGATGATTTCGGGACAAAGGATTTCGATCTCCTGGAGGCAGTGGTCGAGCACCTTGGCCAGGTCATCACGACGCCACACGTCTTGACCGAAGTCAGCAATCTGGCGAAACTGCACGGCAAGGAATTGGCCGCGTTCCGCCAGGGCTATAAGGCGCTGGTGGAAGAAATGGACGAGTTCTATGATGAGAGCCGTGCCGTTGTGGCGGATGCGGCCTTTATGCGGCTTGGTCTTACCGACGCCGCGATCGCAATGCTCCAACGTCGCAATCTGCTGGTACTGACCGTCGATCTCGATCTCTGGGATACGCTGCTACGGCGCGGAATGGACGCCGTGAACTTCAATCATGTTCGGCCGCTGGATTGGCACCGGGAGCCCGGACAACGCCTGCGGTGAAGGCCGTAGGCGTCCGTTCCTTCACACCCACAGCTCCAAAATGCAAAGCCGACGTGGTTTACGTAGCCGATGCCTTCGCCGTAGTGCGCGAGTTGAACCGCCTGCTGGGATAGCGGTCGTGGCGCAGGCCGTCCGGCCTGCTGTGTCGAGATTGATTCGTCTCGACATTTCTTGTGCCTGACACCGTTCCCAGGGTTGCACAGTGTTTCTCACCGCGCCACTTGCGGTGCGCGCGATGGCGCTCGTAACAAAGCACCTGCGAAATGGCCTCGCATCTGCACCAGGCAAGCGTGGCAGGTGCATAGTCATGAACGGTTCACCCATGCGTTCCACGTTCTACTCGATACTGCTTCACGCCGCCGCCATCGCGCTGATTCTGTTCTTCACCACGGGCACCAATCCGCCCATCGCCCTGGTGTGCCCGATGCTGCTGGAGGCGCGCGATCTGGTCTTCTTGCCAACCGACTCGGACCACGGCGGAGGCGGCGGCCAGAACCAAACGGCACCGCCCGAACTCGGCCGCTTACCGCGCCCAGCCCCGCGTGTGTTCACCGCGCCGGTGGTCGAAATCCGCAACCTCGATCCGAAGCTGCCGATCGAGCCCACCATCCTGGCGCCCTCCGACACGGTCATGCCAGCGATCAATGTCGAGCAGTGGGGCGACCCGGCCGGCATCCTCGGAACCAGGTCCGGCGGGCCCGGGACGAATGGCGGCATCGGGAACGGCACCGGCGGCGGCGACGGTCCGGGCCATGGGCCTGGCGCCGGCCTGGGGAGGGACGGCGTAGGCGGACCCGACACCGAAGGCGGGCGCGGCGTGTTCACTGCGCCAGTGCTGTTGGTCAAAACCGAGCCGGCGTATTCCGAGGAAGCCCGCAAGGGCAAGGTCCAGGGCACCGTGATCCTGCTCGTCGAAATCGATTCGAGCGGCCGCCCGCGCAACATCCGGGTCCGCCGGCCACTCGGCTTCGGGCTGGAGGAACGCGCCGTCGAAGCGGTTGGCCGCTGGCGTTTCCGCCCCGCCTATCGCAACGGTAAACCGGTCCCGTGCAGCGCCGAGGTGGAAGTGAATTTCAGGCTGCTGTGATCTTCCGCCCCGTTCCGGGGCTCGGAGACGGAGGCGTCCGGTTTCCTCACGGCTTACGCCGTGGGCTATTTTCTGACGTCCTTCGGGCTAAGGGTGCGCGCTTACTTGACGAATACCAGGCACACCGGGTTCGGCTGCTCGACCGGCTTGTGCTTGGTCAGCGTCAGTTCCCCGGTCCGGGGATGGACCTGGAAGACCGCGATAGTGCCCGAATCCTGATTGGAAACCAGCAGGAATTTGCCGTCCGGATCCAGCGTGAAGTGGCGCGGCGTTTTGCCCAGTGTGGGCGTGTGCTCGGGCGCTGCCAGCGTGTCCGGTTCGCTCCCGATATGGAACAGCGCGATGCTGTCGTGCCCGCGGTTGGAAGCGTACACCGCACTGCCCGCCGCGTTGATGGCGATTTCCGCGGCCGTGCTCGCCTGAGTGAAATGGGCGGGCAGCGCGCTCAGGGTCTGGAAATCCTGGAGCGCGCCCCGCGCCGCGTCGTAGCGAAACGCAGTGACGGTGGAGGCCATCTCATTGAGCACGTACACCACCTTCCCGTTGGGATGAAAGACCAGGTGCCGCGGGCCGGACCCTGGCGCCACCACTCCGAATGGCGGGTCGTTTGGCGCGATGGTCCCCTTGGCGGCATCGAAACGGTAGACCAGTATCTGGTCGAGGCCGAGGTCCGTCACCAGCAGGTACCGGTTGTCGGGCGAGAAGACCGCTTCGTGCGCGTGCGGGCCGGCCTGCCGCGCGCGGTTAACGCCGGAGCCGTGGTGTTGGTCGAACGCGGTAGCCTCACCCAGCCTGCCGCCGGCGCCCACCGGCAGCACGGCCACGCTGCCGGTTTCATAATTGGCTACCGCCAGCCAGCGGCCCGTCGAATCGAGCGCCAGATGGCAGGGTCCACCGCCCTTGGAAGAAACCTGGTCGATCAGCGTCAGCCGCGCCGCCGCGCGGTCAATCGAAAAAGCGCTGACCATTCCCTTCCCGCCGACCTCGTTCACCGCGTACAGGAATTGGCCGCTCGCATCCACCGCCAGGAACGAGGGGTTGCCGGTTTCCACCGCCAGCCCAGCCGGCTTCAACTCGCCGGAGGAAGTGTTGAAGCGGTAAGCGTAAATGCCCTTGGCGCCGCCGCCCGCATTCGATCCCGAAAAGGCCAGCAGTTCGGCGCCGTGCGCCGCAGCCGACGCCAGAAGCAGCCAACACAGAATGTTTTTCACAGTGGTATTACAGCACAAGTAATCGCGGCAAGAGCGGGCCTGCCGCTTTAAGACAATTGGGCCCTTGCCAAAGCGCAAGTTCCGGCCTCAAACTGTAGAGGATGCCAGCTAAAGTGCGAAAGGCCGTTTTCCCCGCAGCGGGGCTCGGCACGCGATTCCTTCCGGCTACCAAGGCGCAGCCCAAGGAAATGCTTCCGATCGTCGATAAGCCGATCATCCAGTATGGGGTGGAGGAGGCCATCCAGTCGGGCATTCAGAACATCATCATCGTGACCGGCCGCGGCAAGAGCGCCATCGAAGACCATTTCGATGTCAGCTTCGAGCTGGAGTACCTGCTGGAGAGCCGCAATAAGAAAGAGCTGCTGGCGATTGTGCGCGGCATTTCCGACATGATCAACGTGTCGTACATACGCCAGAAGGAGGCGCTGGGGCTGGGACACGCCGTGCTGCGGGCCCAGGAACTGGTGGGCGAAGAGCCGTTCGCGGTGGTGCTGGCGGACGACCTAATCGATGCCGAAACGCCGTGCCTGCGCCAGTTGCTGGACGTCTACAATTTCTTCAACGCGCCGGTGCTGGCGGTGATGGAAGTGCCGCACGACATGATTTCGGCATACGGCGTGATCGATGCCGAACCGGTCAGCCACAACGGCTCGAGCGACCGCGTATACCGCATCCGCGACCTGGTGGAGAAACCGAAGGCCTCCGACGCACCCTCCAACCTGGCGATCATCGGCCGCTACGTGCTCACGCCGGAGATTTTCGGCTGCGTGCAGGCCATCGACGCCGGCGCCGGAAACGAAATCCAGTTGACCGACGCGCTGCGCCATCTGCTGCGCAGCCGGCCCATCTACGGTTACCGCTTCGAGGGCACTCGCCACGATGCCGGCGACAAGTTGGGATTCCTCAAAGCCACCGTGGAGTATGCTCTCCGCCGGCACGATTTGGGCGAACCGTTTCGCCAGTATCTAAAAAGCCTGAAACTCTAGGGGGGCGGGCGGGTCCGGCCCGGCAGCGGGTCAGTTTCCGAGTGGTGCGTGAACACAGGCGCTATCCGCATTACACGCCGCCGGGGATCAGTAAACACTGCGCGACTAGCGGGACTAGCTTGGACTAGCTTACCGGTCCCGTTTACGTCCTTGTACGCAATCAATGCACACAGGAGTTGACGCCTGTCTTGGGTCGGATGTACTATTTGAATGCGTACACATAGCAAGGAGTCACCGTGATGCCGAGAATAGCGGTTGAAGACAACAGCCGGATGTCCTTGCGGATTCGGGCCGAGGAAAAAGCGCTGCTCCTGCGCGCGGTGGCGTTGAAGCACACAGACCTGACGGATTTTGTGCTTCGCCATGCCTTGCGTGCCGCCAAGGCCGTCATCGAGGAGGCGGATCATGTGCAGCTTTCGGAAAGGGATAGCTTGCGGGTTCTGGATCTGCTGGAGAATCCGCCTGCGCCGAACGCAAAGCTGCGGGCAGCCGCTCGGGCGCTGCGAAAGCGGTCATCGTCGTGACGGGATGGCACGAAGAGCCGATCCACAAGAAACACGACCGGGAATCGTTCGACTGCGGCGAACAGGCGCTGAACCAGTTCTTGCGCTGCTATGCTCGCAAGAGCCACGAGCTGGGTGGCGCGAAAACGTTCCTTGCGATTGCCGATGCGGATAGCAAAACCATTCTCGGCTTCTATAGCCTGAGCCCAGCATCGGTTGACTATGCCCGGACGCCGGAGATCGTGCGGCGCGGGTTGGCACGCCATGATGTGCCGGGCTTCCGCCTGGCGCGCCTGGCTGTGGATCGCAGGGCGCAAGGGCAGGGGCTTGGCGGACAGCTTCTGCTCGCAGCGGGTAGACGCTGCCTGTTGGCCTCGGCGGAGGTTGGCGGCGTGGCGCTGGTCATCGACGCTAAGAATGAAAGGGTGGCGGGATGGTATGCGAGCTATGGCGCCGTGCCGCTGCTGGACGCGCCGTTAACGCTGCTGCTGCCGCTGGCGATGATCGACGCCGCGCTTAAGAAAGCCGGGAGATAGCCGCCGCGGACGTTGAGCCACGATGTCCGCTTTGTATTGACGGTGTACATATACACTGCTATCCTGACGATTGGGGAGCGATCTTCAGTTTGACTGGGACGACGCCAACACCGGCCATCTCCGGCGCCATCGCGTGACCCGGAACGAATTTGAAGAGCTGCTGCGGAATGAGCCGCTGGATCTGGATTATGAGACTGAAACCGGCGAGGAGCGCTACAAATCGCTTGGCGCCACACTCGGCGGCCGGATTCTGGTCGCGATCTGGACAGTTCGGCGCGGGCGCGTCCGGGCAATCACGGCGTACCCGGCGACGATGGGGCTTCGGACGTTGTACTTGCAACAGCAACACAGAGGTGAGCGATGAGTAAGCGGAAAGTTCCGGCGTTTCGTTCCGAAGCCGAGGAGGCGCGTTGGTGGTACGCTCACCGCGAAGAACTTGACCGCGATCTGGAAGATGCCGCGCGGAAAGGTACGCTGAAGACGCTCAGTCCCGCCGACCTCCTGAAGCGGGCGACGGCTTCGCGGGTGATCTCGATACGCCTGCACGAAGCCGACCTGGCCAGGCTGCGCCGGTTGGCAGCCCAAAAGGGGCTGCCGTACCAGACCTACATGAAATCGCTCCTGCACGAAGCGCTCGCCAGAGAGGAAAGACGGCGGGCGGGCTAGCGCGATTTGGCGTGGCGGCAATCCTTGCAAATCGCGTCGCTAGGTGAGGATGGCATCTTCCGGGTCTTCTATTACACGGCGCTTTCTCGGGGCATCCTTGTCTTCCACGCCTTTGTCAAGAAGACCCAGCGGACGCCTCCTCTCGAAATGGAGCTGGCAAGATAACGTTTGAAGGAGCTTCTCGATGCGTAGACTCAAATCGATCGTGGCGACGACACCGGAAAACCTGGCAGCGGCGCTGGGGCTCTCCGCCGCAGCGGCCAAGGAGTGGCAGGTTCAACACGCGCTGCTCAAGCGTCTCAAGGAAATCGTATCCCGCCAGAAGATCACCCACGCGGAGATCGCGAGACGGGCAGGCACTGCGCGTACCAGGGTGACTTCCATTCTGAACGACGATCTCGAACACGTGTCGAGCGATCTTCTGATTCGTATTCTGGCCTCACTTGGCTACCGAGTGAGGGTATCGGTAGTCAGATCCGACACCGCCGCATGAATAGTGGAGATTGTGAGGTCCGCGGAGCAGATGGCGATGCCGCTCGCGCAGGTGGGGCTGCCGGGGATGTTGGCGCTGGTGGCGATGAGCGACTGGCGAGCGGTGGAGACTACCGTTTCCACCGCGACAGGTGAAGGCCGGCGGGCAGTTGGGCGTGGTCCACGTCGAGATCGTCGGCGGCCAGCGGAATCGTCAACGATATCGGATTCGCGGGCGAAGGGGCGTTCTGGCTGATGAAAATCCGGATGCCTTTGGGCGGCGCGCCTTCCACAACCGAGACGGTGCGGGTGGCGTCCGAATAGGAACGCAACCCGGCCGCGGTGTTAGCGTTCGCGGCGGTCAACAGGGCTTCGCGCTTCTTTCCTTCGGCCGACGCGTAGGTTATCACGCCTACCACGTTGGGCTGCTTCAGACGGGCGTCGGCCGCATCGTCCGGTGGCACCTCGAAGCCGATGTACCGCATACTCAGCGTCTCGCGCGAGATCGAGAAGCCGAGCAAGGGGACATAGGTATCGAACAGATGCTGGCCGGTGCCGAGCTGATAGACCGACCACCATTCCACGTCGCCGGTTCCGCGGTCGATCACGAAGAGACCTCCGTCCACGGTTCTGCCGCCCGGGCCGGTGGCCTTGATGGTGTAGATCGGCTTCTGGCTGAGGCTGGCGCCGAGCGGCCAGGCCTCCAGCACGGTGGTCGACCCCCATTCCGGCTCCTCCAGAATCGCCTTGGTGGTGCAGGTCTGGCGCAGCAGCAGGCGCTCCGCCCCGGGCCTGCCGGGAACGTAGGCGGGCGTTATTTCATACGTGACATTAGTGATGTCGACTTCTTCCGTATCGCCGACTTTGGATAGAGAGATAGTGGACGCAGCGCGCGCCTGAAATGGTTGGTGCGCCGGTTGGGCGCCGGCGCACAGCGCGCAGAGAATCGCAGCCGCCACTTTGAAACTCATGCCGATGCTCCTGTCAATTATTAGTCCGGCGCGACGCACCTGCGCCGGTTCGTCTTACTTACTGCAGACACTCCGCAATCGCCTTCTCGTCGACGGCGCCGGGTTTGATTAAGCGCCAGTAGGGTTCGGTGATATCGACGGTGGTGGAGCCCAGGCCGGTGCAGGCGCCGCCATCGAGCACCAGGTCGACCCGGCCATCCATCAGGGCGAAGACATCGATGCCGCTCGAGCAGGTAGGGCTGCCGGAGATGTTGGCGCTGGTGGCGATGAGGGGCTGGCCGGTGATCGCCACAAGCTGGCTGGCTACGGCCGAGCGCGGCTGGCGCAGCGCCAGGCGGCCGGTGTTGCCGGTGACCTTCAACGGCACCCGGGCCGAAGCCGGCACGATGATGGTGAGGGGGCCGGGCCAGAAGCGGCGCGCCAGCAGGAAGAAGCGGCTGCTCAACTCGCTCGCCAACTCTTCGGCCATCAGCGTATCGCGGATCAGGATGGGCAGCGAAAGGTGCGGCTCGCGGCCCTTGGCTTTGAATACCTGGGTGACGGCCTGCAGGTTATACGGGTCGGCCACCAGCGTGTAGAGCGCATCGGTGGGGATGGCCACCACCTGGCCGCGGCGGATTTGGGCGGCGGCGCGCTCCAGCACTTCCGGCTGGGGGGACTCGGGATCGACTTCGATCAGGTCGGTGGCCATGAATTGTCAGCGCGGTCCGATGGCTTCGGCTACGTCGAGCGCCATCTGGTAGCGGCCGAACGGCGCGCTCAATTGCACACCCTGCACCATGGTACGAATGCGCTCGACCATCTGGCGCCCGATGGCCACGCCCTCGGCGCGGGCCTTGTCGGCGTCGTCCACGCGCCGCATACGCTCCATGAATTCCTCCGGGACGGGCACGCGCAGCTCATTCACCATGAACTCGGCGTTGCGGTAACTGGTGAGCGGCCAGACGCCGCAGATCACAGGCAGTTTGGCGTGCTCGATGCGCTTCAGGAAAGCCTCGAGCAGATTCAAGTCGAACACCGGCTGGGTGACCACGTATTCGGCGCCGGCTTCAGTCTTCCAATCGAAGCGGCGGATTTCTTCGTCCAGATTCACGGCGCCCGGATTGGCGCCCACGCCGGTGAGCAGCGCGGTCTGCGAGCCCATCGGGTTGCCGCCGATATCCAGGCCGTGATTCAGATTGCGGACGATGTTGACCAGGCCGATGGCGTCCACGTCGAAAACCGCGGTGGCATCCGGGTACGCGCCCATGCGCGGCGGATCGCCGGTGATGCAGATCAGGTTGCGAATGCCCGCGGTGTGCGCGCCCAGCAATTCGGATTGGATGCTCAGGATGTTGCGGTCGCGGCAACAGAAGTGGAGCACGGCCTCGATGCCGGCGTCCCGCTGGATGAGCTGGCAGGTGACTTGCGCGCTCATCCGCGCGCTGGCGCGCGGTCCATCGGGAACGTTGATGGCGTCGATGCCGGCTGCGGCGCAGCGGCGGGCGCCGTCGATTTCGCGCGAGGCATCCACCCCGCGCGGCGGGAGAATCTCGACGAAGGCGACGAACTCGCGGGCGGCCAGCTTGGCGCCGAGCTTGGATTTCTGCTCGATCGGCACCGGAGCCAGCGCGTGCGACCGCGCTTCGGGCTCACCCACCGTCACCGCCAGCGTCTTCTGCCCCGGCTGCAGGGAGCGGGTTTCCGAGCGGATCAATTTGATGTGATCCGGCGTGGTGCCGCAGCAACCGCCGATGATTTTCACGCCCGCCCACAGCATGCGGCGCGCGTACTGGGCCATGTACTCGGGCGAGCAGAGGTAGATGTTGCGGCCCTCCACGCGCATCGGCAAGCCGGCGTTGGGCATGGCGCTCATCGGCTTGGAACATACGGCCAGCATGCGCTCGAGGGTTTCGAAGGCGGCCTTGGGGCCCACCGAACAATTGAGGCCGATCGCGTCCACCGGCCACGAATCCATCTCGCGGGTGAAGGTCTCCGTATCGGCGCCGCCGGGCAGGTAGCCGAAATCGTCGATAGTGACCTGGGCGATGATCGGAACCGCGTCGCCGATGGAGTCGCGCGCGGCCAGGACCGCTTCGCGCAGCTCATCCAGATTGCCGAAGGTTTCGAAGATCAGCACATCCACGCCGGCTTCGACGAGCGCATCCACCTGCTCGCGGAAGATGGCCCGCGCTTCGGCGAACGAGGTGGGGCCGAGCGGCTCGATGCGCACGCCCAGCGGGCCTACGGCGCCGGCCACGAAGGCCGTGTCGCGCGCCGCTTCGCGCGCCAGCCGCACTCCGGCGCGGTTGATGTCCTTCAACTTTTCGGCCATCCCGAAAGCCGCCAGGCGCACCCGATTGGCACCGAACGTGTTCGTCTCGACGATCTCCGCGCCCGCCTTGATGTAGTCCTGGTGGATGCCGCGCACCAGGTCCGGCGACGAAAGATTCAGCTCGTCGAAAGAGCGGTTGAGGAATACGCCGCGGGCGTACAGCATGGTGCCCATGGCGCCGTCGGCGACCAGCACGCGGCGCGATAATTGTTCGCGAAACTCCTGAGCGCGTGTGCCAGTGGCAGCCATCATGGGGAGACTCGGAGCCGCAAGGGCCGTCGGCGGCTCGAATTGCGGTATTTGTGATTGTAGCGCACTCGGTCAAAATCAAGAAATTCGCGGGCGCGCGCCGGAGCCGCGGCCGAAGGGATCGGTTGCCGAACGGTCCAGCGCCCGCCAACCGATTACTCCACCGAAACTTTGATGGAAATATGCGGGCCGATGGGTCGGACTCGCAATTCGATGGCGCCGGAAGCCGCCTGCCCGCCGGCATGCACCGTGAGCACGGCTTTGCCGCCCGCGGGGATGGCGGCACTGTCCAGTTTGGCTTCCACGCCCGGAGCCTGCTGTGCGATTTCCAGCGTCGCCAACCCGGGGGTGCCGTTGGAAATGACCACCTGATCGCTGGCTCCGGGCTTCAGACTGAGGACGGTCTTGTCCGCTTTGATCAGACTGAAAAACTGGTCGGCAGTGGCGGGAATCGGCGGTGGCCCTGGTGCGCTGCCGGTAGGGGGCGCGGCGGCGGCGCCGGTCCGCGGGGCCACCTTCCCGAACGGCGTCATCAGCAGCGTATCTTTGTCCACGTACCACATCCACTGCCCGTTCTCGATCTTCCAGTTGAAAGGGGTGAGCAGCTTGAAGGCCTTGCCCTGGAATCCAGGAGCGGGCAGATCCAGTTCGCAAATCACCAGCGCCGTGGCTTTGGTGAAATCCCGGTTGTAAGCGATCGATTTAATCTCGTAACTCACATAGCGGGGTTTGCCGGCGTTATAAAAATAATCCTTGGTGTCTTCCGCCACCATCTGTTCGGCTTGGCGGAACTTGCCCTGCTTGTGCAGCTCGCAGAATTCGTTGACGCGCGCGCGCAGCGCCTTGTCGACATCCGGCGGCGGTTCGGGACCTTTCTGGGCGGCGCTTTGCGCCCAGAGCGCGGCGCAGGCAAGAGCGAGGAGAGAGATTCGTGGCATCTTCACCCATTGTAAGACGGGCGTGCCGGCTGGAAGCAACGGCAAGCTAGCTATATAGAGCATGCCCCGCCAATGCCGTGCGTGTCGTGGGCGGGGCGCGCTTAGTTTGCCCGCTCACGCCTTCGGGTACCGGTCGCTGCACGCCTTCGAGCAGAAGTGGACGACTTGGCCATTCACGGTGCGGGACAGGCTGGCCGCGGCCGAGACATAGGTGCCGCAGACGGGATCCTTCTTCAATTCGCCCCCAGCCTGGACCGATGGCATGCTCTGCGGACGGGACGCAGGCGGCGTGCGGTACCGGGAGAGGAAATTGCCGAGCAAAGACCGGATGACGAGGAACAACAGGATGGGGAAAACAAACTCGACGAAAAATGCTCGAATCATGAGATCGGGGCAGAAGCGCGCCGCCTCTGCCCCGGATTGTGCGTGGTGCTACTTCTTTTTCTTTTTGCCGGCGTCCGGATTCTTGTACTGCGTTTCGACGGTGGCGCCAAGCGAGGCCAGCATTGCCTTGGCGTCCTCTGCGTGCGGACCATCCGGAGTCAACTCCAGGTATTTTTGGAAAGCCTCGGCGGTTCCGGGAACGGGGATGGTCTTCCCGTCCTTGTCGAATGTCGCTTTGGCCATCAGCGTCAGGCCATATTGATAGAAGGCCTCGGCATAGGGCGGCGTGATGCCGATCGCCTTCTTGAAGGCTTCGCTGGCCGCATCGTTCTGGTTGGAGTTTACTTCGAGCGCGCCCAGGTTGTAATAATACTGGCCGGCGCCGGCCGGGTTGATGGTGGCGGCTTTCTCAAGCTCGGCCTGCGCTTCGGGGAACTTCTTGCCTCCCGCCAGCGTCAGCGCGTAATTGTTGTGAAGGCCGGCATCGTCGGGGTTGAGAGCGATCGCTTTGACCCAGGTGTCGGCCGCTTTCTGCATGTTGGTATCAAAGTCGGCGCCCGTCTTGGTTTTCGCCAGTGCCTCGTAAGCCTGAGCCAGGCTGGCCCACACGGCGCCCTGCCTGGGGTCGAGGTCCGCCGCCTTGTTGAAGCTCTCGATGGCCGCGTCGTATTGCTTGCTGTCCATGGCCGTCTTGCCCGCGTTGAAAGCTTCGTTGAGCGCGGCGTTCTTCTTAATGTTTTCTTTCTGCTTGGCGTAGTATTCCTCGAGCGCCTTCTTCTGCTCGGGGCTCATGCTGCGCTCCTGGTCCTTGGAAAGGTTGCCACCGTTTTGCGCGGCCTTTTGTATAGCGGCTGCCTGCGCGGCGGCCTGCCTCAGGTCGAAATTCACCATCTTGCTGGCTGTCGGGCTGGTTTTCACGTTGTTCTGATGATCCGCTTCCTTATCGTCGACCAGACAGGTGACGTCGTACGTGCCCATGATCAAGTTGTCGATGAAGTGGCCCTTCTTGTCGGTCTTGACGGTGGCCGGCTTCTTGGTCCTGACATCGGTGCGTGAGATTGAGATCACGGCTCCCTGCAGGGGTTTGCCGTCCAGGCCCGTCACAACTCCTTCGATCGTGGTGATCTGGCCAAACGATGGTAGCGCAATCAGCAGCAGCCCGGATAGGGTCGCAGCCATAGCGGGGATCTTCATGGAACCTCCAACTTGAGAGTTACTAGTATGAAATTCGAGTATACCGCAATTGACCTGTATCACCCTTGCAGCCGTGCGTGCAAGCGCCGGTGGGTCATTCTTCAACCTGCCCGCCCGGACCACCAGGGGGCGCTGGCCGAATGCGGCAGCGTCCTAATCGCCGAACAGATCGATCTGCGCTTCGGGCGCGGCTTTTCCCTTGCGGCGTTTGAGCGGACTGCCCACCACTCCCAGCACCTCCACCGCACGCAACGCCGCGCGCGGCAGAAACACCCGCTGCTGCGCGCTGTAGGGGTGGGGTGGAATCACGCTGAATCCATATGGTTCCACCGGGAGCAGGTTGTTCGGCATGACGCCTTCGATGACTTCCCCATCTTGAAATGTGAATCGCATCCAGAGGCCCTCCATCTTCGGGCGATTGAGGAAAACCGGGCGCTCGGCCTCCGGCGCGGCGTTGAAATCGCGCACAAACGAGACGCTCTTGATCTCGGCATAGGGCACGTGCACGATCTGGCCGTCGGCAGAGAGCAGCTCAACCCCCGTAGGTTGAAGATAAGAAAGGGGATTGACATACCCGGCGAGACTTTCCCGTTGGAATCGCCGGATCACAGCCTTCTTGGTGGTGGAAGTGGCCAAGGGTCGCCCTTTTTTTTCAACTATGTTTCAATCATTTCGGCGCTTATTGTATCATTGGCACGATGGCAGAAGCGCTCGCGGGGGAAGCGGCCGGCCTGAAAGGTCATACACGCGCCTTTCTCAACTATTGCCGCGTGGAAAAAGGCCTGTCGGCCAACTCGATCAGTGCCTATGGCGCAGACCTTGAGCGGTTTATGGTTTCTATCGGCGCCCATGCGGAACTCCCCGGACCAGAATCGCTCCGTCTTTATATTGATAGCTTATATCGGGGTCAGTTGAGCAATCGTTCGGTTGCCAGGCACCTGGCCACGCTGCGCTGTTTTTTTCGGTTTTTGCTCCAGGAGGGCGTCATCGATTGGGATCCGGCCCAGGAGTTGCGTCCTCCAAGGCAATGGCAGACCATCCCTAAGTTCCTTAATCTCGAGGAGATAGAGAAGCTGATCCAGGCCCCCAATACCGCCCGGCCCACCGGTCTGCGCGACCGCGCCATGATTGAGTTGCTTTATGCTTCCGGCCTCAGGGTTTCCGAGTTGTGCCGGGTGGGGGTGGGCGACCTGGACGCCCGCATGGGCTACGTGCGGGTGACCGGCAAAGGCAACAAGCAACGCCTGGTCCCGGTGGGGCGGGAGGCGATTCAGGCCATTGAGCGATACCTGGCGCAGGGCCGCGGAGCCCTGCTGAAAGGCCGCGCCAGCCGCTACCTGTTCGTGACCGCGCGCGGCGGCTGCCTCACCCGGCAGGCATTTTGGAAATTGCTCGCCGGTTATGGACGCAAAGTGCAAATCTTCCGCGGGCTGACGCCCCATGTCCTGCGCCACAGTTTCGCCACCCACCTGCTGGACGGTGGAGCGGATCTGCGCAGCGTGCAGGTCATGTTAGGCCACGCCGATATCTCGACTACTCAGATTTATACTCACGTCATGCGGTCGAGACTGCGGGAAACGGTTCAAAAGCATCATCCCCGCGCCTGAGGATCGTACGGAAATTCGGCCGCGGGCCTTGTTGGTAAGTTCGAGGGCGCACTTCGATGAGCGACTACATCTATATCTTGGAAAGCCACCTCAGCCCGGACCAGAACCAGGTTTTGGGCGAGGTAATGGCCGCCGCGGGACAGGCCAACCTCAACCTGTTTCTTACCGGCGGCGCGATGCGCGACATGCTGGCTGGTTTCCGGATTCGCGATCTCGATTTCGCGGTGGAGGGCGCCGCCCTGAAACTTGCCAAAACGGTGGCCGACCACTCGCGCGCCACCATCGTGTCGGCGGATGAGGACCGCAAGAGCGCGGAACTCAAGTTCCCCACCGGCGCAACCGCCCAAATTGCCATGTCGCGGCAGGAGAAATATCCGCGCGGCGGCGGCAAGCCGCAGATTTCGGCAGCCACCATTCAGGAAGATCTGCGCGGACGCGATTTCACCTGTAACGCGATTGCGCTTTCCCTCAACAAGACCTCGCGCGGGCTGCTGCTGGACCCGCTGAATGGCCTGGCCGACATCGAACGCCACGAGCTGCGCGCCGTCAGCGCTTATGGATTCTACGACGATCCGACGCGCCTGCTGCGGCTGGTGCGATTGGGCGTGCGGCTGGGCTTCGCGACCGAGGAGCGCACCGCCATGCAGGTGGCCAACGCTCGCGAAGCCGCGGTGGAAAAGGCGATTCCGCCGCGCGTGCTGGGAGCCGAATTGAAGCTGATCGGGGTAGAGGATAACGCCGCGGGGATCGTGGAGGCGCTGGCCCAGGCCGGGTTGCTGGCTCTGTTCTCGCCCGCCCTGGCGGAGGGCAACGCGCACCGCACCGGGCTGGCAAAATTCGAGAAGATCGCCCGCATGCTGCCCGACGACGCCCAGGCCCGCACCGCCCGCTTCGGGCCATTCATGTTCGCCCTCACGGATACGCTGAGCCCGCGGGAAAAGCAGGCGCTGGCCAAGTATCTCGAATTCTCCAGAGCGGAAACCAACCAGTGGCTGCAACTGGATGCACGGTCGAAGAAACTCGCCGCCGCGCTGCGTTCGCCGCGCATCCGCAAACCCTCGCAGGTGTATCACCTGGTTTCCACCGCCGCGCCGGACCAGGTGATGTATCTGATGTACGCTTCGCCGCTGAAGCCGGTGCAGGACCGCCTGCGCGCCTATTTCCAGAAGTATCTGCCGGCGGTGGACGAAATCACGCCCGTAGAGTGGGCCACCGTGGAAGCCAAGCCGTCGCGTCAGCAAAAAGCCCGCGAAGAATTCATCGCCAACCGGCTGGACCGCCGTCCGCCGCGCAAGCCGGAGCCCGAGCCGCCACCACCGCCGCCCGCCCCGGAACCGTTCATGGCGCGCCGCACCCGGTGAAAAGCGCCACAACCGGTAGCGCTGGCGGTCTCTTGCCGCCGGTGTTTTCTCTTTGCCTTGATCCCTATGTATTAGTTAGCCAGCCGCCGCCGGCGATCATGCGACACAAGACACCGGCGGGTTGGGGGCGGACGCCCTCGTCCGCGCGCGACCCCCTCCTGGTCGCGCCCTTGCTGAGTATCCTAGCGCGGCTCGGTCGCGCCCGGCGCGCCGCCGACGCGGGAGAGCAGCGGTTGCGCCGACCGTGCGGCATTGGCCAGCGCCAAACGCCGCTCCATCACCGCCCCGGCCGTCCGGAATTCATGCTGCATCATGCGGACAGCCGTGCGCCGGCCATCGGAACGGACAATCTTGCCGTATACCAGCAGTTGCAGTGGGGCTACGTTGTGAAGCATCACGGGCCAAGTGAGGGAAAGCTCCACGTTGAGGCCCGCCGGCAGCGGACGCCCGGCATCGAAGAGGATTCCGCCACTGGACACATCCACCGTCCGGCCCTCGCCGCTTTCCAGCAGCCGGCGGCGCCGAATCAGCTTCCAGCGCACGTCCAGCTCGAGCCCATAGCGCCTGTCCCGGCGCCGGTCTCCGGCGATCGTGTCGAATTCCTGAATGGTCTCGTCCCAATCGTCCGCGGCGTGCATCGTGGCCTATCTTGGTCCCGTCACCATGAAGTAGTCTACATTATGCGGGGACGCGAAGTTGCTCTAAAGTCATGGCAGTACGTACCGGGTAACAGCGGTTCTACAACGTTACCTGTTAACCCTGCCTGCCCAAATGTTAGCTTAAGCCCTGCTATTCTCAAATGAAGTGCAGGAGCAATAAACTGTGATTGGACACCGTTTGACGTTGGCCCTGTTGCTCGCGGCCGCTTTCCTACCCGCGCAAGACCTGAAGGAATTCGAGAAGAAGGTCACGGAATTCACCTTGGCCAATGGTCTACACTTCACCGTGGTGGAGCGGCACGAGGCCCCTGTTGTATCTTTCCACACCTTCGTGAACGCGGGCTCTGCCAACGATCCGGCGGGTGAAACCGGCCTTGCCCACATGTTCGAGCACATGGCATTCAAGGGCACCGAAAGCATCGGCACCAGGAACTGGGCCGCCGAGAAGAAAGCCCTGCAAACTGTGGAAGACATTTACGACCAGATGGAAGCCGAGCGCAACAAAGGGCCCAAGGCCGACCAAAGCAAGGTCGATTACTTGCGGATGCAGATCAAAGAGGCGATCAACGTGGGGCAATCCTACGTGTACTCGAACGAGTACACGCGCATCATCGAGGAAAACGGCGGCGCCGGCCTGAACGCGGACACCTCCTTCGATTACACGGAGTACTTCTACAGCCTGCCTTCCAACCGCATCGAGCTCTGGTTTCTGTTGGAGTCGCAGCGCTTTCTGCACCCGGTGTTCCGCGAGTTTTACCAGGAGCGCGACGTGGTGCAGGAGGAAAACCGCATGCGCAACCAGCCCGGCTCGGCGGGCCAGTTGATGCGGGATTTCGTGGCCACCGCTTTCGCGGCTTTTCCGTATCGCAATCCGCCTGGCGGTTGGCCCAGCGATGTGGATAACCTGCGGCGCGGCATGGCGCAAGCGTTCTTCGACGAATACTACGTGCCCGCCAATATCAATCTGGCTATCGTGGGCGACGTGGACCCGGCCCAGGCCCGGCGCCTGGCGGAGCGCTACTTCGGCCCCATGCCGGCGCGTCCGCTGCCGCCGCTGCTGCACACCGTCGAGCCGCCCCAGGACGGAGAGAAAACGGCCGTCGTGGAATCGCGCAGCCAGCCGCTGTTGGTGGCCGGCTTCAAGCGGCCCGGTCAGGACGACCCGGACGATCCGGTGTACGAGGTGATCGCCCTGATTCTCTCGGGCGGCCGCACCAGCCTGCTCTACAAGGACATGGTGGAGGAGAAAAAGATCGCGATCGAGGCGGAGGCGTCACCGGCCTACCCCTCCTCGCGCTATCCGAACCTGTTCGTCATCTTCGTCGCGCCCGCGGTGAGCCACACGGTGGAAGAAAACCAGAAGGCGCTGGAGGACCTGCTGGCGCGGTTTGTGGCGCAGAAAATCGACGCGGAAACCTTGCAGCGCGTGAAAACCCAGGCCCGCGCGGCGGTGATTCGCCGGCTGGACAGCAACGCCGGCCTGGCGTCCTTGCTGGCGGCGGATTACGGCAGCTACGGAGACTGGCGGAAGCTGTTCACCCAGATCGACGACCTGAACAAGGTGACTGCCGGGGATGTCGAGCGGGTGGCGCGCACTTGCTTCGTCAAGCAAAACCGCACGGTGGCGTTCACGGCGTCGGCGCGCACGCTCAAGCCGGCTCCCGCGGGCGCCGGGGAGAATCGGCCATGACCAGGCTCGCCGTACTGTTGCTGGTGGCCGCCGGTTACGCGGCTGCCCAAGTGCCGCTGCCTCAGCAGCGCGCGGCACCGGCGAAAAAAAGCGCCACTGGGGCGCCATCGCCAAAAGCCGCCGCTGCGCCGCTGCCAGCGTGGAAGGAACTCGTCTACCCGCCGCTCCATGCCGTGGTGGTTCCCAATGTCGAAACCGTCACTCTGCCGGACGGCATGAAGCTCTATCTTCTCGAAGACCACGAGTTGCCCCTGGTCCATGCCGCGGCGCGCATCCGCACCGGCAACCTGTTCGATCCGCCGGAGAAGATCGGCCTGGCCACGCTTACCGGCATGACGCTGCGCACCGGTGGAACCCGCACCAAGACCGGCGAGCAGCTTGATGAGGAACTGGAAAACATCGCCGCCAGCGTGGAAAGCGACATCGACGAATCCCTGGGCTCGGTGAGCTTCTCCTGTCTCAAGGAGAACCTGGACGAAGTCCTGGCCGTTTTTCACGACGTCCTCACCGAGCCGGAATTCCGTCAGGACAAACTCGACCTGGCCAGAACCGGGATGCGAGGCGGCATCGCCCGCCGCAACGACGATCCCCACGGCATCGCCGAGCGCGAGTTCGCCAATATCGTGTACGGCAAGAACACCCCGTATGGCTGGCAGGAAGAATACGACACCATCAACCGCGTCACCCGCACCGACCTGGTCAACTTCTACCGGCGCTATTTCTTCCCCGCCAACACCATGCTGGCGGTCTGGGGCGACTTCAACGCACCCGAGATGAAGGCCCGCCTGGAAAAGTCGTTCGCCGATTGGACCGTGGAACAGCCGCCCGTGCCGGCCTTTCCACCGGTTGCCGCCAAGCCCGCCGCGGGAACCTTCCTGGCCGGCAAATCCGATGTGACGCAAACCTTTTTCTCGATGGGGCAATTGGGCGGCGTGCTCAAGGACAAGGACTACCCCGCTCTGGAAATCATGGCCGACATTCTGGGCGGCGGATTTCAGAGCCGCCTGTTCCGCAGGGTCCGCACCGAGATGGGGAACGCTTACGAGATTGAAGCCGGCTGGGGCGCCAACTACGATCACCCTGGCTTGTTCGTCATCTCGGGCAGCACCAAGTCGGTATCCACCGTGGAAACGCTCCGGGCGATCCTCGAGGAAGTGGAGCGCATCCGCTCGGCCGAAGTGAGCGAAGAGGAGCTCAAGACCGCCAAGGACACCGCGCTCAACAGCCTGGTGTTCGCCTTCGACACCAAAGCCAAGACGTTGGGCCGTATCCTCAACTACGAGTATTTTGGATACCCGCGCGATTTCATCCAGCAATATCAGCGGGCGCTGGAAGCCGTGACCCGCGCCGACGTGCTGCGCACCGCCAAACAGTATCTCGCCCCGGCGGATTTCACCATCGTGGCGGTGGGTAACCCCGAGCAGTTCGGCCAGCCGCTCGCGAAGCTCGGGCGGCCCGTCACCGCCATCGGCCTCACCATTCCCGAGCCCAAGCAGGAAGCCGCGACGTCCGATCCGGCCAGCCTGGCGAAAGGGCTGGAGATTATGACGCGCGTGCAGCGTGCCGTGGGAGGCCTCGCCAAGCTGGCGGCGGTGAAGGATTTTACGGTAAGCCAGGACGACCGGTTCGATCCCAAAGCCGGGCGGCTCGACGGCAGCGAAACCGATCGATGGATCGCCCCCAGCCATTTGCGGCAGGACAGCCAGCAGGCCAGCGGCCCGGTCTATACGTACTGCGATGGCAGGCTCGGCTGGGTGTCCAGCCCGCGGGGCTCCGGGCCGTTGACGGGCGCGATCTTGCAGGAGATGCGCAACGAAGTGTTCCATGTCTATTTCAGCCTGCTCGAAGCCGGCGGCGAGGGGCGCGCCAGCGCGGTGGCGGTGGACGACCGCACGGTCGAGATCTCCGACGGCGATCAAATCGTTCGCCTGGTAATCGATCCGGCCACCGGGCTGCCGCAGCAACTGCTCTACGATTCGCCGCAGCCCAACGGTCCGGCCCAACCGATCGAAGAGGAGTATTCCGATTTTCGCGAGGTGAATGGAATCCAGGTGCCATTTCACGTGACCTATCATCAGGGTGGCAAGTATCTGGCCGAATCCAAGGTCAGCCAGTATCGGATCAACATCGGCCTCCATCTGGAGGATCTGGAGCGGCGCCCATGACCGGCACTAAGTGGCTGTCCTGCCTGCTGGCCTGCACCGCGTTGGCGGGCGGCCTGTGGGCGCAGCAGGAAACGCGCCAGGAACGCGGCAAACGCGTGGTCGACGAAGCTTTGGCCGCGCTCGGCGGCGACGCCTTTCTGCACGTCGCGGACCGCGTGGAAACCGGCCGCGCCTATTCCTTCTATAACGCGCAACTGGCTGGGCTGTCGGTGGCCACCGTCTACACTCGCTACCTGGTTCCGGTGGCGGGCAAGCTGGCCATCCGCGAGCGCGAGAATTTCGGCAGGAAGCAGGACGAAGGCTTTGTGCTGTTCGACGAAAACGGCGGCTGGGAAGTGAACTATCATGGCGCTAAGCCGATTGAGGACCAGCGGTTCAAGAATTACCAGGAGAGCGGCGTGCTGAACATCTTTTATATCCTGCGTCAGCGGCTCTCCGAGCCCGGCTTGTCGTTTTACTCGCAAGGCTCAGACCGTTTCGAGAACCAGCCGGTGGAGATCGTCGATATCACGGACGCCGACGGCCGCACCGTCACCGTCTATTTCAGCCATTCCACCAAGCTCCCGGTGCGGCAGAGTTTCCGGCGCCGCAATCCGACTTATGGCGATTTCGACACCGAGGTGACGGACTTCGCCAAGTACCACCCGACCGGCGGCATTCTGTGGCCCTATGACATCCGCCGCGAGCGCAACGGGGAAAAGATCTTCGAGATGTATGCGGAAACCGTGGAGATCAACCAGAGCCTCGGCGATGAGTTGTTCACCTTGCCGGCCAATGTGAAGATGTTGCCGAAGGATAAATAGTGCGTGCCGGGGAGGTGCAGGCGCCGGGGCGCGTGAACCTGATCGGCGAGCACATCGACTATCACGGCCTGCCGGTGCTGCCGATCGCCATTGATCGCCGGATACGCATCCGCTTCCGCGCGCGCGGCGACCGGCGGATTTGCGCCTCGAGCGCTGCGCCTTTCGGCCGGCGCGAATTTGCCTGGACCGCCGATTTGCAGCCGGTGGCCGCCGGCGATTGGGAGAATTACCTGCGCGCCGCCGCCAGCGCGGTGGCCTCGCGCTGGGGCGTGGGCGAGGGCGTGGACGCCTGGATTGCCTCCGACCTGCCGCCGGCGGCCGGGCTGTCCTCCTCCTCCGCGCTGATTGTGGCGTTCGCGCTATGCCTGCTGGCCGCCAACGGGATCGAAGGCGGGTTCGAAGAGCTGATGGCGATTCTGCCCGAAGGCGAGCACTTCGTCGGCACCCGCGGCGGCGGCATGGATCACGCGGCGGTGCTCGCGTCCCGCGCGGGCTGCGCTTCGCTGATCGAATTCGCGCCGCTCGCCGTACGCCACATCGCGGTGCCGGACGATTGGGCTTTTCTGGTGGCGCACAGCCTCGAGACGGCCGAAAAATCGGGCAGCGCGCGCGCCGCCTATAATGCGCGACGCCAGGCGGGCACGGCCGCGCTCGCCAGGCTGGGCGTGGCCAGCTACCGCGAAGTAAACGCTGCACCACAACGGCATGACGAATTCCTGGCGCGCCTGGCCGGCCCGAACGAGGATGCCGAGCGGGATGCTTTTCTGCACACCACTTCGGAAGCTGCACGGGTGACTGCAGCCGTCGCCGCGCTCGAGGCCGGCGATGCCGCCGCCTTCGGCCGATTGCTCATCGATTCGCAAGGCAGCCTGCGCGACCGCCTGCGCGTCAGTTCGCCGGCGCTCGATCGGCTGGTGGATGCCGCCGTAGCCTGCGGCGCATTGGGCGCGCGGCTCACCGGCGCTGGCTTCGGTGGCGCCATCGTCGCCGTAACCCGCAAGTCCGATTTGCCGGCGCTGCGGCGCGGCCTGATCGCCGGTTACTATGCAGGCCGCCCCGATTTCCGCGAGGCCGATCACTTGATCGACGCCATCCCAGCCGCCGGCGCCGGTTTCGAATGATCGAAGCATGCACCCGCTTGCGAGCGCTGGCAGGCTGAAGCTCCCACCAACGCAAGCGGACGTGGTGGGACAGCCGATCGGTTTGTGTCGTCTGTCTTCCGCCGCCAGCGACAGGCCACAAAAGGCGATGGCCCGTCCTACCGATTACGGCAGACTTTCTACGCGCAGGTCGTGGAACAAAGTGCGGCCCAGACCGTAGTGCGCCATTCCCAGATAGCCCTGTGTGAAGCTCGGATCCTCGATGTCAGTCACCTGCACGCCGTTCAGCAGAATCGTAATCCGATCCAAGATGGATTCCACGGTAATCCGGTTTTTTCCCCCGGCTGCCAGCGCCGGCGCGGTGATGTGCGTCCAGGGAATCAGCGGGACTTCCACATAGCTTGGAAAGAGTTTTTTCACCAGCTTGAATGAGACGTCCTTGGCTTTCTCGGTGCCCGAAAACAGCAACACATAGCAACCGTCGTAGCCGAGACGAAAGACCATCCCCCTGGCCGCCGCGCCGGAGCCTTCCATCGATACCGATGCGCGGAAGTTCCGCCACCACGGTCCATAGGCCGCGAGGATACCCTCGCCTACACCGCCTGCGACTGTCTCTTCGGGAGCGGATAGATCCCCGCCATGGCTACCCATTCTTATCCCCTCGGCGCCCGCGGACTTCGGTACGTGGGTTACTCGTGAGAGTTCATACCCTCCCTGCACGTAACGCGAGCCGGCACGGTTGGGCCAGCCGCTGCGCGGATCGGAAAAATCGTCGTGGTAGAGAAACGTGGGCGGAGTCCGCGTTATATGCGGCTCCCAGGGATAGGGATGCTCCGCGGGCGACACCTCGCACGTGGTTGCCGAAAAGTGAACGAGTTCCTCATTCGTCCCTTCGGAACCGACTGAGTGGCGCGCCGCCACATTGACTCCGCCGCGGTTCACCTTCACCTGAATCCGGCGGAATTTTCGCGGGTCCTGCGGATAGTAAGCGACGGTATATTGCGCTTGTAGGATACCGAGGATATGGCCGATCACCTGTTGCAGATCCCGCTCAGACGCGGGGAAGAACGATTCGGCTCCGGTTTCCCTGGCGATGCGGTCGAAGACTTGGAGCGGGTTGTCGATTTCCCGTCCGCTCACCAGGGTCACGGTCTTGCCACTCTGGCGATAGTAGTCGTATTCCGATTTGTCGAAGAAACCGATCATGAAGATCTGCGGTTTCGACGATTGCGCCAGTTGAATCAATTGCTGCAGTCGCAGGCGGCTATGCTGGTCGGCCCCGTCGGTGATCACCACCACGGCCTGCCTGACGTTGACCGCGGTCCGCAAGTTGCAGAGCCCGGTAGCCAGGGCGTCATAGAGGGCGGTTCCGCCTTCCAGCGACGCGGCGCCGACCGCCGGAGGGCTCACGCGATGGTCCGCGGTTAGCTGCTGAAAAGCGCCCACGCGGTTGGTGAAGGGAGCCAGAAAGACTTCATCCTCCGGCCGATTACCGTGGAGGAGCGGGCTCAGCAGAGTGCGTGCCCCCTCGAGTTTCCTGCTGGATTCCATGCTGCTGCTCGAATCGAGCAGGACCACCAGGCTGATGGGCTGATCTTCCGCACCGAAGAACGAGATTTTCTGCGGGTGGCCGTCCTCCAATATGGTGAAGTCCGCGGCAGAGAGTCCGCGCATGTCGCGACCCTCTTTGTCGGTGACTTGAACGGCAATCGATTGCAGATTGACATCGGCCCTGAAGACGGGTGCCTGCGATTGAGCCGGCGCCAGCCATGCACACACCAGAAAACAGGCCGGGCGGATCGCCGGGAGCACGCGAGACATGTATGAGTCGATCTTAGCACCGGGTTGTCGACGCCAACTCGTGACACTGTCACGTTTCCGAAAGTCCTGCATCCTGGTAAATGAAGGCAATTCTTATGGAAGTGGAAATCCTGCATTTAGGTGGAGTGAAGTTTGAGGCGAGCGCGCGCGGCCACCGCGTGATCTGCGATCAGCCGGCCGGCAACGGCGGTCTCGACAGCGGCATGACGCCGCCGGAGTTTCTATTGGTATCGCTCGGGACCTGCGCGGGATTCTACGCGGCGCAATATCTCAAAACGCGATCTCTGCCCGCCGATGGATTGAGAATCAAGGTCACCGCGGAAAAGGCCACGCAGCCGGCCAGGCTGGGACGGTTCCAGATTGAGGTGACGGCGCCCGACCTGGACCCGCAACACCAGGCGGGAATCCTGCGGGCCGTGAAAGCGTGCCTGATCCACAACACGCTGCTGCATGCGCCGGCCATCGACATCGTCTTGAACGCGCCCATCGCGATGCCCGTCGCCTGATGCGCGGCCCTCAGTTCGAGCCGTCCTGCGCGACACCGTCCATCAACAAGTATTTTGCCGAGCCCCCCGCATCCTTTGGTAAGCATCGAGAAGCTGCTGCCGCGCGTTCGTCTCGAGCGGCTCCGGCAGTTCGCTCGGCCGGTAACGGCGGGAGAGTTCCACGGCTTTGCGAAGACTCTCGGCGAACTCGATGCAAGGCGGACAGCCGGCAAGGTGAGCCTCAATCTCCTGGCAGGCGTCGGGCGGAAGCTCCAGGTTCAGATACTCGGACAGCAGCGAAAAGACTTCCCTGCATTTTTCGGTACGCTCGTGCGGTTCCATAGGGGCCGGGCATGCCCGGCCCGTCCTGCGCGCGGACCGTTGCCTGCGCCAAGTCTCTTCGCTGTTACGAGTCACTGAATGTTCAGGCCGACCACATTGGAGGCCACTCCATCGGCCTCCAGGTACACCCGCACGTCGCCCGCGCCCGCTAGACTCTTGGGGATCGGGACGTTTACCTGATCCAATCCTGCGTAAGCTGCCACCGGTCCAGCGTAAAGAACCGGGACGCTCTCCCCGTCGACGAAACATTGGACGGACGCGGCACCGCGGATTCCCGTGCCATAGAGTTCGATGTACAGCGAGTCAGTTGTCTGGCCAAGGCTGAGTGGAGTCGCGAGACAACTTCTGGCCGCGGAGGGGCTGCAGGTGAACACGGCCGGGCTTTCCGTCTGGTAGGATGCCGTGACCAGAAGAGCATCCGCCGCGGCTACGCCCGCGCCATCCATGTTCATGCTGTATAGTCCCGGCGCGGAAGCCCCAATCGTCATGGAACCGGTGAGCGCCGCGGTCGAACCGTGCAGCACCGTAACCGTAGCCGGCCCCGCCGCAAGGCCAGCCGGAACCAGAATGTTCGCCTGTCCCGAAGAGACCGCGAAGAGCGGCGCAAGCTGGGTGTTGCCCGCGCTGTCCGTGATCTGAACCGAAATTCCTCCGAGGGCCGTGGGAGGCGGCTGTGGCGCGCTGGCCGTCTGCGCGGCCATCCCCGATCCGAACAACGACACGATTTCCTGCGGCGCCACCGGACCAGGAATATAACTGGCGCTGTTGACCGCCGACACCACCGTGGGGGAATTCAGGTCTACCCGCACCACGCTATAAGCGGGCACAGTGACCGGGTTTGCCGAGGTCGCCGTCCGGACCGTCACGGTCGTCTGGTTCGACGCCGTGTTAACCGCGCTCGGATCGGAACCCTCGATGAACTGGATCGGCAGCGTGCCCGAAACCGGCGATCCGTTCACGCGAATTGCCACCTGTTGGGCCGCCGCCCCCTTGTTCGTGATCGCCACGCTCTGCTGGCCGGTTACGCTTGTGTAGGCCTGCGCGTAGAGCGCCGGTATCTGGCCGAGACCCGTGGCGGAAACGGTGGCGCCGCCGGTCAAAGTTGTCGAGTCCGCCTGGGTCGCATTTCGCAGAACGCCATTCAGCACCGCCAGGCCCAAAGGCTGGGCCACCAGATAGTAGCCGAAGTTCAGCGTAAGTGTGTCGATGGTTGTGCCCCGGTCATAAGCATTTTGCACATCGGTGTAATGAGTAGTCACCGCGGAGACGCCCCGCGTGCCGGTGAGCGCATGCATTCCCACATACAGCATGGATGGCACGGCCGACATCCGCATGACATACTCGGCTGCGTAGATGGCGCCATAGAGCGTGCCATCGGTCAGCGAACTGCCCGATCCCAGGCCGTCATTGGAGGGAAGAAACTCGGAGATGAGGAACCTGGTCCCGGGCGGATTCAGCGGCGCGAGATAGCCAGTCACATAGGCCGATGACTTGGACGCAAGCACGGCATTTTCGTCCGCCATCCACTGGCTGAATGCGCCGGTGCTTTGCGGAGGGTAATGATGGTAGGTTACCGCGTCCCAGTATTTGTCCGGGTAGTCCACAATCGACTTGTTCCAGGCTGGATTCGGATTGGTGTCGCCGGCGTCCATAAAAAAGATAGCGACCACGGCGCTGGGGTCCGCCGCTTTGATGGCATCGCGGTACGGCTTCACTTTGGCGACATAGTCGGCGCCCGATTGAAAGAATCCGTTGTACAAGTAAGGCTCGTTGGCCAGCTCCCACACGGCGACAGGGATGTGGTTGGCCCTGGCGAAGGCAGCCATTTGGCCGGCCGATTGGGGCGTGTCCGTGTAAGCGTTGACGCAGACGATTAGTTTAGCGTCCAGAAAGTCCGCCCGGTTCGCCCCGTCGACAAATGAGCCGCCTCCTTTCCCGTTGACCCAGGCGACCGACTCGGTGAGAAGCGTAGCGACATCCGTATCCTGAAACTGCGCCACCCAGGAAGGAACCATCAGGCCGGTTTGCCAGTTGAATGCCTGACTGAAGAGACCGCTCGGGTATCTCACCCAACCGGGCGAAAGCTGGGCTGCCACGTTGTTCAGCCGGTAATCGAAGAACTCGGCCGGAAAAACCACTTCGTCGTTGAAGCCACTGAAATTGGGGTTCAGCGGCGTGGTGTGGGTGGTGTCGATGTCGATGGTGGCGGAGACCTGCGCTAGCGCGCTGAAACCGGCCGCCGCAAGGGCGAGCGGGAGCCAGATACAGACGATCCTCATGGTCTAAAGCTCAAAGAACTCACCTGGAGACTACAACCACACAAACCCCTGGGCTGGCGTGAAGTTGCGCGCCGCCACACGCGGCCGCAGGCATCCGCATTGCGGCGGACGGCACCGGGAGAACCGGTAGGAGATACGCACTCCGCGGCGGCTGGCCGCGCGGCCGGCACGGACTGGAAACCCTCCGCAACCTGCTCGCCGGCGACGCCAGCCCTGCCCTGCGCGTGCGCATCATCGGTGCCATCGCCAGCAGCAATGAACCGGATGCGCTGGGCGTGGTTATCTCGACCGCGCGCAACGGCCGGGATCAGCGGGTTCCAGCGCCGGGCCGTCTCCGCGTTAGGGAATCTGCCGGCCGGCAAAGGCGTTCCGATACTGATCGAAATCGCCCAGACCGCGCTCGATTCCGCGTGATACTATTTGGCAGTGGTACACGAGGAAAATACGATGGTGTCCGGATCACTAGCGCGTCGGATTGGACTGCTTTGTCTGCTCCTGCCGGCGGCGGCCTTCGCCGCGGTCACGCCTTACCCGCCTTACCCAGGCGCAGTGCCGAGCGTGGCTTATAAGGTGTCGGTCGATGGTCAGCCTGTGTTTGTGCATAACTATCTGACTTACGACCAGTTCAACTGGATGGATTATGCCAGTTTCGGCATGACCGAAAAAGTCCACGTCACGGTCACGCTGCTGGTCAGCGAGAGGAAAGTGCTGACCTGCAATATAAGACCGCTGGCTTACGGCATCCAGCCGCGGATCAGCGGTAACACGGTCAGTTTCGACCTTGACCGGCCGCGCTATCTGTTGCTGTTCTTCAACGACGAGCCGGCCTTCTACTCGACCGGATTGATGCTGTTTGCCGAACCGCCCGAAAAGAATCCTACCAAACTCGGCGATCCGAACGTCGTCAACATCCAGGACTACAAGGTTGACAGCACGGGCAAGACTCTCGAAACCGCGACAATCAATCGGGCCATCGCCGAGGTGTCCGCCAGGCCCGGGGGCGGCGTGCTCTTCTTTCCCCCCGGCATTTACCTGACGGGAACGGTGCTGATGAAGAGCAACGTCAAGCTATACGTCGATGCCGGCGCCCTGATCCGGGGGTCCGGTAAGAATGCGGATTACACCTCGGCACCCACGCCACAGGGAGGCAGGCCGGCGCGGGCGCAGTTTGTTTTCGACAATGTCGAGAATGCCGGCCTGGCGGGGCGAGGCACCATCGACATGGATGGCTACCCGGAATTGTGGCATGACTTCCAACCGGACACATCGGACGGAGCCGCTAGAGACGCGGATGGCAAGGTGTTGGATCCGCATGGGACCGGCATCCGGGGCTATGTGGTGAACAACTGCCGCAACATTTCCTTCCAGGATCTGTTACTGCTCCGATGCGCTTATTGGACCGTGTTCGTCATCAATAGCGAGAATTTCTCGACTCGCAATATCAAGATCGTCAACCGCAAGCAGCAGTATCATGACGATGCGTATGACTTCAGCGGCACGAGGCACGTCCTGATCGAAGACGGGTTCGCGATGACCATGGACGATACTTTCGCCCTGTACGGCGGCAGAGACAGCCGGACCGGCGCGGCGAAGAGCATCGAGGATTTTGTGGTCAAGGGTTTTGTGAATTACACCTATACCTCGGCGCTGGCTATCGGTTATGGCTCCGCCCCGTCCGTCAAGCACCTGCGCTTCGAGGACGTGCACTTTGTCACCACGCATAACAAGTTCGCCATCTGGATTCAATTGACGCCTGCATACTTCACGGGGCGGGGGTATTCATCGGGCTCCAGACCCAGCAAAAATGCCAATCTGGACGATTTCCGGTTTGTGAAGTGCACATTCGAGAACGATGGCGGACATGTCTACATAGACGGCGGCGAAAACTCGCTGACTAACTTCGTTTTCGATAACTGCACTTTCCATAAGGCGACAAAGCCCGGCCTGCTGATGGGGCAGCACGTCGGACCGGTCCTATTCAAGAACGTCAGGATCAACGGAGCCGCAATCGGAAATGCCGAACAGTTGAAGCGGGCTGGTTTCGATCTTTCCGTCCCCGTCAAGTTCGAGCCGTGAGGCCAGACTGCTCCGTCTGGAGCACCTGCTTTCTGTGACGACGAGCACTCCTGCGAGTCGGTTACAGTTCAGCGCATCCGGGCGTTAGCGCTTTACGGTTTCCAGTTCCGCGAGCGCCGCGCCGGTTGCTTTCTCGACGTCGGCGTGCAAACTGTTGCCGTGCGCATCCATGGTCACGATGGCCGGAAAGTCCTTGGCCCGAATGTGCCACATGGCCTCGGGGATGCCAAACTCGATCAGGTTCACGCCCAGCACCTCGGGCAGCGCGCGTGCGTAATACTGCGCCGCGCCGCCGATCGCGTTCAAATAGACCGCGCCCGATTCCTTGAGCGCCGCCAGCGTTTTGGGGCCCATGCCGCCCTTGCCGATCACCGCACGCACGCCGTAGCGTTGGATCACGTCGGCCTGGTAAGGTTCCTCGCGAATGCTGGTGGTGGGGCCGGCGGCTTTCACCTTCCAGCGGCCTTCTTCCTGGAGCATCACGGGGCCGCAGTGGTACAGCACCGCGCCGTGCAAATCCACCGGCGGAGGGTTCTTCATGAGGTAGGCGTGCACGTTGTCGCGTCCGGTATACATCTCGCCGCTGATGAGCACCACGTCGCCCACCTTGAGCGCGCGCACCTGCGCTTCGGTGAGCGGTGCGGTGAGAATCACCTCGCGGCCGGTCAGCGGGAAACCTTCGCCGCGCGCCATGCGCGCCACGGGGCTGGCAGGGTCGCGGTACAACCACTCGGTGATGGCGCCGGTCGACGCATCGAGAAGCACGCCCAGGCGGCGGAACGCCCAGCATTCATAGGCCACTGAAACGAAAAAACTAGCCGGCAGACGATTGGCCGCCACGATCTTGCATCCAATCAGAGAAGCTTTGCCGCCGAAGCCCATCGCGCCAACGCCCAGCCGGTTGGCCCGCTCTAGGATTTCCGCTTCCAGCTTGGCCAGCGTGGGGTCGGGGTTCACATCGTCGAGGGTGCGGAAGAGCTGGCCCTTGGCGAGCTCGTAGCCGTGCGCGCGGTCGCTGCCAATGCAGACGCCGAGGGCGCCCGGCGCGCATCCTTGCCCCTGCGCCTGCCACACGGCGTGCAGAATGCACTTGCGCACGCCCTCCAGGTTGCGGTCGGCGCGGCCCAGGTGATCCAGGTCAGCGGGCACCGAATATTGTATGTTCTTGTTTTCGCAGCCGCCACCCTTGAGGATCAGCTTGATTTCGATCTCGTCCTGCTCCCACTGCTCGAAGTGCATGACGGGCGTTTCAGGTCCCAGGTTGTTGCCGCTGTTCTTGCCGGTCATCGAATTCACCGAGTTGGGGCGCAGCTTGCCCAGCCGCGTGGCCTCGGCCACCGCTTCGCGAATCGCTTTCTTGAGAACGATCTGGTTGAAGCCCACCGGCGTGTGCACCAGGAAAGTCGGCATGCCGGTGTCCTGGCAGATGGGGCCGTCGGCGTCGTGGGCCATGTCGATGTTGGTGAGAATGATGCCGAAGGCCTGTGAGGACTGCGTCCCGGGCGTTTCGACGTCCGCGGCGATTCCCATCGCGCTCCGCACGTCGGGCGGCAGGTTGGTAGACGTCTGGACAATTAGTTCCAAAAGACTGTTGGCAAGGAATTCCATAGTGAGAACTCCATTTTAAGCCACGGCGCGTAAGCCGCGCTGGAACAAGTCTGGCCGATGAAGCTACGGCAGAGATCGCGGAGGCCGGGCTTTCGCACGGCAGCGCCGATTGACAATCGGCGCGCAGGTTATCAGCGTTATCAACCTGCCCCACAACTCAGGCCGAGGGCCTGCGCCACAAAGGCCATTTACTGCGCTACGGTTTCGACTGGTTACGGCGCCGGGTGCTTATGTTTGCACTCGGCGTTGGGGCATTGCCAGAAGGTGCCGGCTTTGAGCCATTTTTCGATCATGTACGGGCTGCCGCACTGGCTGCATTTCTCGGGCACCGGCTTGCCCCAGGCGACGAAATTGCACTTGGGCCAGCGGTTGCATCCGTAAAACGTCTTGCCGCGCTTGGAGCGCCGCTCGACGACTTCGCCTTCGTTGCACTCCGGGCATTTCACGCCGATGGTTTTCTGCTTGACGTATTTGCAGGTGGGGTAATTGCTGCACGCGGTGAACTCGCCAAAGCGGCCGGTCTTGAGCACCAGGTGGTTGCCGCACTCCGGGCAGATTTCGTCCAGCTTCTGGTCGGGCTTCTTTTGCTGGCCGCCGATCGGCTTGGTGGTCTTGCAATCCGGGTAACCGGTGCAGGCGTAGAAGGTGCCGAAGCGGCCCTTCTTCAAGACCATGGGCCGGCCGCAATTTTCGCAATACTCTTCGTCGCCCTGCTCGGAAAGATCGGCCTTGTCGACGTCCGGCAGGTCCACCGTCAACTCCCGCGTGTAGGTGCAATCCGGGTAGCCCGTGCAGGCGATGAAGCTGCCGTGCTTGCCCCATTTGATCACCAGCGGTTTGCCGCACTTTTCGCAGATCAAGTCGGTGGGCTTTTCCATCCGCTTGATATTGGTCATGTGCTCTTCGGCGTGCTTCAGGTCCTTGTCGAAGCGCTCATAGAACTCCTGCATGGCGACGCGCCAGTCGATCTTGCCTTCCTCGATCTCGTCGAGTTCCTCTTCCATGCGCGCCGTGTAAGTGACGTCGAAGATGTCGTCGAAGCTTTCGAGCAGCAGGTCGGTCACCACCATGCCGAGCTCGGTGGGAGTGAATCGCCCGCCGTCCTTCTTTACGTACTCGCGCTCCTGAATGGTTGAAATAATGGAAGCATAGGTGGAAGGCCGGCCGACGCCGTCGGATTCCAGGCGCTTCACCAGCGTGGCTTCGTTGTAGCGCGGCGGCGGTTCGGTGAAGTGCTGCTCGGGCCGGATGGCCTTGAAGCGCAGGCGCTCGCCTTCGGCCACCAGCGGCAGGTGACGCTCTTCGTCTTCCTCGTCGAGCTGGTCCTTGCCTTCCTTGTAGACCTTGCGGAAGCCGTCGAACTTCTCCACCGAACCGGTGGCGCGAAAGAGATAGTCGCCGCCATTCTTGCCTTTGGCGTCCACGTCGATGGTGGTCTGGTCGTACAGCGCCGGCATCATCTGGCTGGCCACGAAGCGGTTCCAGATCAGCCGGTACACTTTTCTCTCGTCTTCGTGGAGGTACTTCTCCACCAGTTCCGGCGCGTAAGCCATCGAAGTGGGACGAATCGCTTCGTGAGCGTCCTGGGCGCCCTTCTTGGACTTGTAGAAGTTCGCCGCGTCCGGCAGGTACTCGCGGCCGTAGCGCTCGCCGATGAAGTCGCGCACGTCGCGGACGGCGTCGTCGGAAACGCGCGTGGAATCCGTGCGCATGTAAGTGATCAGGCCGACGGTGTCCTTGCCGACTTCCACGCCCTCGTACAGCCGCTGCGCGAGCATCATGGTGCGCTTCACGCTGAAGCGCAGCTTGCGCGAGGATTCCTGCTGCAGGGTGGAAGTGATGAACGGCGCGACCGGGAAACGCCGCTTCTCGCGGGTGGAAACCGACTGCACCGTGTACGCGGCGCCTTCGAGCACCGCCACCACGTCGCCGGCCGCCTCGGTGGAACCGATCTCGGCGGTCTGGCCGTTGATCCGCGCCAGCCGCGCCGTCAGCGCCGGCGGCTTCTTCGCCGCCAGGTCCGCATCGATGGTCCAATATTCTTTGGCAACGAAGGCGCGGATCTCGCGCTCGCGCTCCACGATCACCCGCAGCGCCACCGTCTGCACGCGGCCGGCGGAGAGACCGCGCCGCACTTTATCCCACAACAGCGGCGAAATCTTGTAGCCCACCAGCCGGTCCAGCACGCGGCGCGCCTGCTGCGCATCCACCAGGTTCACGTCCACCTGGCCCGGCTTTTCGAATGCCTTGGCGACCGCCTTCTTGGTGATCTCGTTGAACATCACGCGGTAGATGCGGGGCCCGTTCTTTTTCTCGGAAAGCTCTTCCTGCAGGTGGAAGCAGATGGCTTCCCCTTCGCGGTCCGGGTCGGCCGCCAGATACACATCCTGGACTTTCCTGGCGGCTTGTTTCAGCTCCGCGACAAGTTTTTTCTTGCCCTCGATGACTTCGTAGCGCGGCTCGAAGCCGTGCTCCACGTCGACCGCCAGATCCCGTTTGGGTAAATCCTTAATATGACCGAGCGAAGCTTTGACGATAAAGTCCTTGCCCAGGTATTTGTTGATGGTCCTCGCTTTGGCGGGCGATTCCACGATTACCAGAGCTCTTGCCATATGTGCCGTTCGTTATTTAAGAAAACAGTCTGCCCCCGCCCGAAAAAATGGATTTGACGGAAACCCAGACTGTGCTACCACACTTTAACAAAGTTCTTGCCGGGAAGTTGCCTGACCAGTCCCATCATCTCCAGTTCGAAGAGGGCTGCCAGGAGTTCTGAGGTCGAAGTATCCTCCACTCTTGCCAGCAGGTCGTCCAGGTGCGTGGCGGCATCTACATGGAGGGCTTCGAGCGTGCGGCGGGCAACCGGTCCCAGGTCGGAACCGGCTTCATTAGTATTAGATGCTTCAGGCTCTGCGGCGGATTCGCCTCCCTCCACCAGAATGCGTTTGCGCCCTCTATCGATCAGATGCCGGCGGGATTCGGCGGGCAGTTGGGAGACCACATCGTTCCAGTCCTGCACCAGGCGCGCGCCCTGTTTGATCAACAGGTTCGGGCACCAGCTCAGCTTCGAAGTGATGTTGCCGGGAACGGCGAAAACCTCGCGGCCTTGATCCATGGCCAGCCGCGCGGTGATGGCCGAGCCGCTATACTGCGCGCCCTCCACCACCAGTACTCCCACGCTGATGCCGCTGATCACGCGATTGCGGATGGGAAAGTTCTGCGGGAACGCGGTAGTGCCCATCGGGAATTCGGAAACGATCAACCCCTTGCCCGCCAGGTCCGCCATCAGCCCGCGATTCTCCGACGGGTACACCACGTCCACGCCGCAGCCGAGCACCGCGATGGTGTCGCCGCCTGCCGACAACGCACCCTTGTGCGCCGCCGTATCGATGCCGCGCGCCGCGCCGCTCGAGATGGCGAGGCCGGCGTGCGCCAGGTCCGAGGAGAGCCGTTCGGCCACCGCGATACCGTACGGCGTCGCACGGCGGGTTCCCACCACGGCCAGCGAAAGCGCGCTCAGCAGCTCCACCCTGCCGCGCGCGAAGAGCACGATGGGTGGATCGAAGATCTCGCGCAGCTTGGGCGGATAGCGCGGATCTCCGATGGTGACCAGCACGGCGCCGGCCGCCACCATCTTCTCCTGTTGCGCCACTCCGTCTTCGAACGTGCATCCGCTCGCGATGGACTGCGCCACCGCGCCGCTCACGCCGGCGGCTTCGAGCTCGGTGCGCGAGGCGCGGAAGATGGCCGCGGGCGCGCGGAACCGGTCGAGCAGCTTGCCGGCGCCTCTGGCGCCCAGCCCGGGAACAAGTTGCAATGCCAGCCAGTAAAGTTCCTCATCGCGACTGAGTACGGGAGGTGACATGGGCGGCCGAGTTTCCGATCACGACGATAACAGCCATGCAGCGAAGTGCGCAAGGGTGCCCGCGTTTCGGGCGTTTCGGGGCCGTTGCCGCAAGACACCGGCGGCAAAGACCGCCGGCGCTGCCGGACCTCTCACGAGAATGCTGAAGCTCCAGGGGGAGGACAGGGTGCATCCCGTTTACACTGGTAGCGAGCGCACCATGAAACAGGAAGCTGCATTTTTCGACGGCAAAGAGCCAGTGCTGATTTATATCGCCAAGCGGCTCCGCGACGCGCTCAAGCTGGAGGCGCTGCTCACCGAAGCCGGCCTGGATTACGGTGTGGAAGCCGACGAGTACCGCGGCGGCATCATCTTCGGCACCACGCGCACCGGCGCGTTCTTCTACGTGCTGCCGGATTCCGCCCCTGCCGCGCTCGAGATCATGCGGCGCAGCGGCTACAAGCCGTACGCCAGCGGGGTGGGCCAGGCGCTTCCGCCTGCCAACCGTCGAGACAGTTAATTAAGGTTGGCAGGCGAAAGCGCCTGGCCCACCCCGCTAATACGCCCATCTCCAGAGGCTGGCGCCAACCGTGTAGCCGGCGCCGACGGCCGCGAATAGGACCAGGTCGCCCTTTTTGAGGCGTCCCTGGCAGATGGCGTCGCGCGTCGCCAGCGGAATGGTGGCGGCGGTGGTGTTGCCGTAACGGTCGATATTGATCGAGACCTTTTCGGGCGCGATGCCGAGGCGCTCTCTGGCGCCGTGTATGATGCGCAGGTTGGCCTGGTGCGGAATCATGGCTCCCACGTCCGCCACGGTGAGCGAGTTGCGCGCCAGAAGGTCGCGGCAGGTTTCGTGCATTTTGCGGACGGCGTATTTGAAGACCTTCTGGCCATCCTGTTTCACGAAGTGCTGGTGCTTGTCGACGGTTTCATGGGACGCCGGCAAGCGGCTGCCTCCGGCGGGCATGATCAACGCATCGCCGCCGGAGCCGTCGATCTCGCCAATGAAATCGATGAAGCCCAGTTGGCCGTCGCCATCCCCGGCCGGTTCGACGAGCACCGCCCCGGCGCCGTCGCCGAACAGGACGCAGGTGGCGCGGTCGGTGTAATCGATGATGCGGCTCATCGTGTCGGCGCCGATTACCAGCACCTTTTTGTAAGTACCCGCCATGACCATGTTAGCGGCCGTGGTGGTGCCATAGACGAAACTCGAGCACGCCGCAATCAGATCGAATCCCCAGGCGCCCTTGGCGCCGAGCGCATTTTGCACCAGGCAGGCAGTGGAGGGAAACATGTGGTCCGGGGTGACCGTGCAGACGATGATGACCTCGACTTCCGATGGATCCATGCCGCGCTGCTCCAGAGCGCAGCGGGCGGCCGCCACCGCCAGATCGGACGTCGCCACGTCCGGATCCGCAATGTGACGCTCGCGGATGCCGACACGCGTCATAATCCACTGGTCGTTGGTGTCGACCATCTTTTCCAAATCCTGATTGGTGAGGACGCGGGGAGGCGTATAGCACCCCAGCGCCGTGATTTTGGCCCTTGGCAATGTTTTTGTCCCTTTAAAGAGTTCAGGGTAACCCAATTCCGGCGCATCGCGCTCAAGCGGGATCGTGCGATACTGCACGCTGGGATAGCTTATCGCGAGGCTCGCGAGGCTTTGGCGCGAGCGGCCCGTTGGCCGGCTGCGGTCAACTCACTGGCGTGCCGTTCGGCCCACCGGCCCAGCCCGAGGATCGGTTCTTCGAGCGACCGGCCGAGCGCCGTGAGCCGGTATTCCACGCGCGGCGGCACCTCGGGATAAACCCTCCGATGGACCACGCCGATTTCCTCGAACCGCTTCAGGGTGAGCGAAAGCTCGCGCTGCGTCACGCGGCCGATGGAGCGCCGCAAAACGGTGAACCGCACCGGCCCGGCAGCGCGGAGCAGGTTATAGAGCACCGGCATGGCCCATTTCGAAGCGATCACGCCGATCAGCCGCGTCATGGGGCAATCGCCCGCGGCGCCGGCCGGCGGCCGTCCTTTGGTTGGCATTGGCATACCAGATATGGTATTCGTTCCTACTTGCAAATCATACCATGGTATGGTAACCATACCAAGAGAGAGGATACATATGGCGCAAGAGAAGTGGAATTTCGATCCCGTGCATTCCGACATCGGGTTTTCCGTGCGGCACCTGATGATCTCCAAGGTCAGGGGCCATTTTCAGAAATGGAGCGGCGCGCTCCTCGTCGATGAGGCGGACCTGGCCAATTCCAAGGTCGAGGCGAGCATCGAAGCCGCCAGTATCGACACCAAGGAGCAGCAGCGCGACGACCACCTGCGCTCGCCCGATTTCTTCGACGCCGCCAACCACCCGGCGCTCACGTTCCAAAGCACGCAGGTGAAAAAGACGAGTGAGGATGAGTACCAGGTGACCGGCAACCTGACGATTCGCGACGTCACCAGGGAGGTCACGCTCGCCGTCGAGTACCTGGGCCGGAGCAAGGACCCGTGGGGCGGCCTGCGGATGGGCTTCTCGGCCAAGGCCTCGATCGACCGCCGCGATTTCGGCCTCACCTTCAACATGCCGCTCGAAGGCGGCGGTGTGGTGGTGGGCGATCGGGTCGAAATCGCGCTCGAGATTGAGGTCGTAAAGGAAGTTGCGGCGGTGCAGGCGGCGTAGCGGCCGCGGCCACCGTCTCGCTCCGGCGATCTCAGCGGCCGTCGGCCAGGCGGTCGGCCAGGATGGCAGGCAGGTCCGCCTCGCGAATGCGCCGCTGTGCGGTTTCGACGTCGTAGGCGACGCGATGGTATTCCACCGTGGCGGCTTCGGAATCGTAGATCAGGTACGCGGCGCGCGGGTCGCGATCGCGCGGCTGGCCCACCGAGCCGGGATTTACCAGGTAGCCGCAGTCTCCGTCGACCTTTATCAGCTCCGGGCAGCTTCCCCGCCAAAAAGGGGCAATCGTTTCCACCCGCCCGTGATTCCAAATGAAGCCGCCCTGCAGATGGGTGTGGCCGAAAAAGGCGAGCCGCGTTTCCATGTACTCGAAGGCCGCCGCGGCCTCTTCGGCGGACATCATGTATTCGTCTTCGTCATAGGGCGCGCCGTGCGCCAGTTGAAAATCCTCCACCAGCAGCGGCCCTCTCGGGAGCCCGGTCACGTAGGCGGCGTTCTCGGGCGTGAGCGCTCTGCCTGTCCACAGCGCGGCGTGGCGCGCCACCGGATTGAACCATCCCAGATCTTCCTCGGCCAGCCAGGCGCGGTCGTGATTGCCGCGAATGACCACCGCGCAGTTGGCGCGCACCCAATCCACGACCGCGTTCGGATCCGCGCCGTAGCCGACCAGGTCGCCGCAGCACAGGGCGCGGTCATAGTGGCCGGCGGTGGCGGCGGCGACCGCCTCGAGGGCCTGCCAGTTGGAATGTAGATCGCTCACAATCAGATAACGCACGTCGGCCCCTGGAGTCAAGCCTTTCTCAATCGCAGCACCGCTATCTCGGGGGGCGCCCCGATGCGGGCCGGCAGCGCGATGGTGCCGATCCCGCGCGTCACCCAGACCGCCGCGCGCGGGCCGCCGTAGAGCCCGTAGACGTAAGGCGTGAAGAAGCGCGCCGCGTTGATCGACTGGTCCAGAATCTCCACCGCGACCTGGCCGCCGTGCGTGTGTCCCGCCATCACCAGATGGTAACCCTGGTGCGCCGCCACTGGAAACACGTCCGGATTGTGCGACAGCAGGACGTTCGCCGCGCCCGGCACGATGAGCCGTTCGGCGCCCTTCAGATAGAGCTTGCGCTCGCCCACCTTCTGATAGTCCACCCCGGCCAGGTTGAGGATCGCGCCGCCAAAGCGCAACTGGCGCGACCGCTGGCGGAGGAACTCGATACCCACTCGACCCGCCGCGGCCGCGGTGTAAGTCTCCCCGCCCACGTACCGCTCGTGGTTGCCCATGCAACCGAACACGCCCGCGTCGGACTTCAGCCGCGCCAGTTGCCGGATGCAGGCGTCCAGCGGATCGCCGCGGGAAGAAATCAGATCGCCGGTAACCACCGCCAGGTGAGGACGCAACTCGCGCGATGCGTCCACCACCCGGGCCAAATCGGTTTCGCTGAGGAACGGGCTCAAATGAATATCGCTCAACTGGAGCACCCGCAGCCCATCCAGGTCGCCGGGAAGAACGGCCAGCGGAACCTCCACCTCGCGCACCCGGAAGTTCAGCCGCTCGATAAACACGCCGTAACCGAGCGCGGCAAAGGGCACCGCCAGCACGGCCGATCCGCCGGCTTGGAGTATCCGCCGCCGCGTGGGGTCCGTGTCCGCGCCAAGCTGGTGGCCGATGCGGCGGAGAACTTCATAAACCGCCAGCGCTCCGGTGGCAGCCATCAGATAGGCCGTCGTCGCACCGCCCAACGGCGCCGCCAGCCAGCCGGGTATTCCGACCTGGGCCGCCCGTTCATAAAAGGTGCAGGAATAGCCGAAGGCAATCAGGCCATCGAGAGCCAACACGGCGGCCCGCAGCCACGCCAGCCGCCGCTGGCCGATCCGGCGACGCGCGGCACGCAGGCACAGCACCGAGATGCGCCACTGGACGCAAGCGAAGATCACGATCAAGCAGTAATCGAACAGCACGTCCGGTTGGCCTCGGGAATCGATGAGATAGGCGGGTATCGAGTGTTTAGCCCGGCAAGGGCTCTTCGGAAGTTGCCCCTTCCCCTGCTTCATTGTACTGAGTGCCAGCGGCGAACACCGAGGCCACCACTGCGACCGCCGCGATGGCCGCCGTCTCGGAGCGCAGCACGCGCGGCCCCAGCGACGCCGGCAACCACCCGGCGCGCGCGGCCGATTGGCGCTCGTCGTCAGTCCAGCCGCCTTCGGGGCCTACCAGCAAACTCACTTCGCCGGCTTCGGGCGCCGCTGCGAGCAGGCGCGCCAGCGGAGGCGCCGCGCCTTCCTCCAGACGGTACCGGGCGTGACCGCCTCCCGACGGGCCGGCCGCCAGACAAGCCTCGAAGTGCGCAGCCGGCAGGATTTCGGGTGCGCGCAAGCGCCGCGACTGCTCGGCGGCTTCGCGCGCAATCCGCACCCAGCGTTCGGCGCGTTTGGCGGAAGCGTGCAGCAGGCCTTTTTCACTGCGGGCGGTTTCCACCGGTTGGATGCGCTCGACGCCCAGCTCGGTGGTTTTTTCGATCATCCATTCCAGGCGGTCGAACTTGATCAGCGCCGCGCAGAGGGTAATGCGAACCGCCAGCCCGGGTGTATCCACGGGCTCGATCACGCGAAATACCACGCGCGGCCCGCGCGCTTCGACGATCTCGGCCAGCCAGGCGGCTCGGCCGTCGGAAATCTCGTACCGCTGGCCCGGCTCGACGCGCAGCACACGCGTCAGGTGGCGGGCGCCGTCGCCGACCATCTCGGCCACGTCCCCGCGGACCGCATCCACGAAAAACCTTCTGCGCGCCAAGCAACCATTGTAGGGCGGGCGTGGCTCAGTTCGAATCTTTCTTGAGATTCAGTTTGGCGTCTATCCGCGCAATCATCTCTCTGACTGATTGCGGGGAAATTGATTCCCTCCACACTTCCCGTTGTTGCCGCTTGGGCATGCTTTTGCTCAGATATGGATACTGATCTTCGAACACCTCGAGCCACGCGGCGACAGCCTCCGGGTGTGCAGGTTGGCGAGCTCGGGACCACAGCTCCACCTCGGTTAGGGTCTGCTGGACTTCATCGGTACCAGCCCTCGAAGGGACGGTGTAGGCTTCTTTTTCGTTGAGCCACAATTCAAGGCCGCTCGGCAGCTTGGCTATCCGAAGCTTATCCATGTCCACAGTCACCGTAGCTGGTTGGCGCGATGAATGATGTCCTCGACAACCTCGGCGCTGCTGTTCGTAGCCATCAACTCTTCCCGGAGCTCGGCTTCTGAAAGCGCGCGCTGGGTTGCAAGAGTGAATCTGCCGTCAGGCAGCTTTGAAATCGTAGTAGGTTCCATGACACAACGCTAGCATGCCTACCCGTCCCAGCAAACCGAAGGATCGCAACCTCGCAACGAACGCCGCCGAGGGGAGCGCCAAGGTGCCACGGGCCGTGATACTGTATCGGCATGCGGAGACTCGCCATTCTCGCCGCCTTGCTTTTGCCCGCCGCTCTGGCAGCCGCGGATTGGGGACCTGTCGAGTTCCTGGTGGGCCGGTGGACCGGCGAAGGCGGCGGCGAGCCGGGCACCGGTTCCGGGGCTTTCACCCTGGCACCCGACCTTCAGGGCAGGATCCTGGTGCGAAAGAACTTCGCCACCTATCCCGCCGCTGCGGGCCGGCCTGCTTTCCGCCACGATGACCTCATGATTGTCTACCGCGACGAACAGTCCGCTCTGCGCGCCATGTACTGGGATAACGAAGGCCACGTGATCGCCTACGCCGTGCAGCCGGCGGCCGAAGGAGGCGCAACCTTTCTCAGCGACGCGCCGCCGACGGCGATGCGCTACCGCCTGACCTACCTGCGGGCGGGCAAGGACAAGATCAAGATCCGATTCGAGATTGCGCCGCCGGGCAAGGATTTCACAACCTACCTGGAAGCGGCAGCCCATCGGGATTAAGCCTCGATGCCGGAACTGCCCGACGTCGAGGTGTACGTCGAAGCGCTGCGCGACCGCGTGGCGGGGCATGCCCTGGAGCGCGTGCTGGTGCGCAACCCGTTCCTGCTACGTTCCACCGCGCCGCCGCTCGAACTGGCCGAAGGCAGGCAAGTGCGCGAGGTGCGGCGCCTCGGCAAGCGCATCGCGATCGGTCTCGAGGGCGAATTGTGGCTGGTGCTGCACCTCATGATTGCCGGCCGTCTGCACTGGCGCAACACCGCGCCCAAAACCATTCCCAGAAACGTGCTGGCGGTGTTTCAGTTTTCGAGCGGCGTTCTCACGTTGACCGAAGCCGGCTCCGAGCGGCGCGCGGCTCTACACGTGGCGGCTGGCGAAGACGGACTCGCCGGCCTCGATGCGGGCGGCATCGATCCGATCGCCGCCGGCGAAACCGCGTTTGCCGCGACCCTGCGGTCGGCCAATCACACGCTCAAGCGCGCGCTCACCGATCCGCATCTGTTCAGTGGCATCGGCAACGCCTATTCGGACGAGATCCTGCACCGCGCGCGGCTCTCGCCGGTGGCGCTGACGCTCAGGCTTACCGATGCCGAGGCGCGGCGCCTTCACCAGGCGATCACCGGCGTTCTTACCGACTGGACCAACCGGCTTCGCGCCGAAGCCGCCGGCGGATTCCCCGAAAAAGTAACCGCCTTTCGCGAAGGCATGGCCGTCCACGGCCGCTATGGCCAGCCCTGCCCCGACTGCGGCGCGAAGATCCGGCGCATTCGCTACCGCGCTAACGAAACCAACTATTGCCCGCAGTGCCAGACCAGTGGCCGTCTGCTGGCCGACCGCGCTCTGTCCCGGCTGCTGCGCGAGGATTGGCCTCGCACAATCGAAGAGTTGGAAGCCCTCAAGCGGCGGTGATGCGGCGTGCCGGCATTCGATTAGCATCAGGTAATACATTTAAAATCATTATGATACATTGGCTACGATGAATCGTATAGTTATTTGCTAATAAAAACTTGACAAGATAGCGCGCATATTTTATTATTGTAACTGGATGAACTTTTAAAACATCCAACACATCAGTTCTATGAAGGAGCTTACCTAACATGTCTCTCACCCACTTCGACCCATTGGCCAATATCCGCCTCTTCGAGGACGCTTTCACGCGCCTGTTCAACGAGCCCCAGACCAACCGGCCCTGGACGCCCGCCGTGGACATCTATGAAACCGAGAACGACCTCGTGGTGAAAGCCGATCTGCCGGATGTCGATCTCAAGGATATCGATGTCCGGGTAGAGAACCAGACGCTCACCATCGCCGGCGAGCGCAAGTTCGAAAAGCAGGACAACGTCGCCGGTTATCACCGCATCGAGCGCAGCTACGGCAACTTCACCCGCAGCTTCGCGGTGCCCAACAGTTTCGACACCGAAAAAATCGCCGCTTCGTTCAAGAACGGCGTACTGAGCGTGTCGCTGCCCAAGAAAGAAGCAGCCAAGCCGCGCCAGATCAAGATCGAAGCTAACGCGTAACAAGCGTGGTACGGGAAGGTGGGGCGGGCTAACGAAAAAAAGAGCCCCGCAAGCGGGCGTTGGCAGGTTAAGACCTGCCCCACCAAAACTGGCAGGCCGAATCCTAGCCTAGCCAAAAAACTGGTACGTTGAGGGCAGGCGGAGGCCGCGTGGCCACCGCCTGCCGTTTTGCATTCAGGGACAGACTTAGGGGACAAATTTTATGTTTCGGTTAGACAAACTGACGCAGAAAGCGCAGGAGGCTTTGCAGCAGTCCCAAGCGCTTGCCGAATCCGGCGATAGCCAGGTGATGTTTCCGCTGCACCTGCTGATTTCGCTCGCCGATGAAAAGGAAGGCATCGTCAAGCCTCTGTTGGAAAAATGCGGCGTGCAGCCGGACGCCATTGTGGCCGAGGCCCGCCGCCTGCTTGGCAATCTGCCCAAGACTTCCGGCGGCCAGCCCGGCATTTACCTTTCGCAGCCGCTCAACCAGGTGCTCGAACGCGCCTTCGACGAAGCCGGCCGTTTCAAGGACGAATTCGTTTCCACCGAGCACTTGCTGCTCTCGCTGGCCGAGCAGCGCAGCGACCCGGCGGGCCAGCTTCTCGACCGCGCCGGCGCCACCCACGACAAACTCCTCCGCGCGCTGGTATCGGTCCGCGGCACGCAGCGCGTCACCGATCAGAATCCCGAAACCAAGTACCAGGCCCTGGAACGGTACGCCCACGATCTCACCGATTCCGCCCGCAAGGGCAAGCTCGACCCGGTGATCGGGCGAGAAGAGGAAATCCGCCGCGTGATGCAGGTGCTGAGCCGCCGCACCAAGAACAACCCGGTGCTGATCGGCGAGCCCGGCGTGGGCAAAACCGCCATCGTGGAAGGCCTGGCGCAGCGCATCGTGCGCGGCGACGTGCCCGACCAGTTGAAGAACAAGCGGCTGGCCGCCATCGACCTGGGTTCCATGATCGCCGGCACCAAGTTCCGCGGCGAATTCGAAGACCGCCTCAAGGCCGTGGTCAAGGAAATCATCGACTCCAACGGCGAGATCGTCTGCTTTATCGACGAGCTGCACACGCTGGTCGGCGCCGGCTCGGCCGAAGGCGCCATCGACGCCGCCAACCTGCTGAAGCCGGCTCTCGCCCGCGGCGAGCTCCGCTGCATCGGCGCCACCACCCTCAACGAATACAAGAAGCACGTCGAAAAAGACGCCGCCCTGGCGCGGCGTTTCCAGACCGTGCTGGTGAGCGAGCCAACCGTGGACGATACGGTCGCCATTGTGCGCGGGCTCAAGGAGAAATTCGAAATCCACCACGGCGTGCGCATCAAGGATTCCGCCATCATCGCGTCCGCCGTGCTTTCGCATCGCTACATCGCCGACCGCTTCCTGCCCGATAAGGCTATCGATCTGATCGATGAAGCCGGCGCAGCGCTGCGCCTCCAGATCGGCTCCATGCCGATTGAAATCGACGATCTGGACCGCCGCACCTCGCACCTGGAAATCGAACGGCAGGCGCTCGGGAAGGAAGATGACCCCGCTTCGCACGACCGCCTGCGGGTGGTGGAAAACGAGCTCGAGCGGCTGCGCGGCGAGGCCGCCGTCCTCAAACAACGCTGGAACCGCGAGAAGTCCGCCATTGACCGCGTGCGCCAGCTCAAGGAAGAGAAAGATTCGCTGCGCCAGCAGGAAGAAAAGGCGTCCACCGCCGGCGATTGGGAGAAGGCCGCCCAATTGCGTTACGGCCGCCTGTCGCAGATCGAAAAGGACATACAGACCGCCGAGCAGGAGCTGGAATCGGTCAAGGAGACCGCGATGCTCAAGGAAGAGATCGGCGAAGACGACATCGCCCGCATCGTGGCCAAGTGGACCGGCATTCCGGTGGCCAAGATGATGGAGGGCGAAGTCGAGAAGCTGGTGCAGATGCCGGAGCGACTCAAGGACCGCGTGGTGGGTCAGGACGAAGCCGTCCGCCTGGTCTCCAACGCCATCCTGCGCAACCGCGCCGGCCTGAGCGATCCCAACCGCCCCATCGGCAGTTTCATTTTCCTGGGACCCACCGGCGTCGGCAAGACTGAGCTGGTGCGCGCGCTCGCCGGCTACCTGTTCGACGACGACAAGGCAATGATTCGCGTCGATATGAGCGAATACCAGGAGCGGCATTCGGTGTCGCGCATGCTCGGTTCGCCGCCCGGATATGTGGGCTACGAAGAAGGCGGCCAGTTGACCGAGCAGGTTCGCCGCCGCCCATATTCGGTGATCCTGTTCGACGAAATCGAAAAGGCGCACACCGACGTCTTCAACACGCTGCTGCAAATCCTCGATGACGGCCGGCTCACCGACGGGCAGGGGCGCACGGTCAGCTTCCGCAACACGGTGATCGTGATGACCTCGAACCTGGGCACCGGCATGGTGGAAAAGAACACGATCGGCTTTTCGGTGCATGCGCGGGACGCCGCCAACGACGACACGCGCAAGCGGCTGCTGGAAGCTCTGAAGCACCAGTTCCGGCCGGAGTTTCTGAATCGGATCGACGATATTATCGTGTTCAACACCTTGAGCCGCGAGCACCTGAGCAAGATCGTGGATATCCAGTTGAGCGCGGTCGCCCGGCTTTTCGAGGCGCGCAAGATGAAGCTCGAAGTTACGCCAGCCGCCAAGGACCGCATCATCGAAGAGGGTTTCGATCCGCAGTTTGGCGCCCGGCCGATGCGCCGCGCCATTCAGCGGCTGATGCAGGACCCGCTGGCGCTCGATCTGCTCAACGGCGCGTATGCGCCCGGCGACACCGTGGTGGCGGACGCCCCGCCCGGCGGGCCGGGCCTGTCCTTCGCCAAATCCGTTCCAGTGGAAGTGCTGGCGGAGGCCCAGCCGTGAGAGCGCCGGGCCGGCAGGCGACAGGAGGTTTTGAGATGACCAACAGCACTAAGACCCTATCACGAAATGCCGAACCCTGGCGACCGACGTGGCGCACGCACTCCTGCGTGCCGTGTCGAGACTCTTCTCGACACGTCTTCGCGTACGGGAAACTAGGCGTCGGCACGAGTGCCGACGCGGCACGCACGAGTGCGTGCGCCACGTCGGAACGCGGATGAACGAAGTCCGAGTCAACCGGAAGGCGGCCGGCCGGGTCGCTTCCGGTCACCCGTGGATCTTCTCGAGTGACATCACCGACCGCGATGGCGCGCAGCCCGGCGAGGCTGTCCGGGTTGCCGATGCGCACGGGCGTACGCTGGGCACGGCCCACTACAGCTCCACTTCGCAGATCGCTTTGCGCATGCTGTCGGCCCAAGCCGAAGAGATTGGCCGCGATTTCTACCTGCGCCGGTTGCAGGCCGCGCAAGCCCATCGCTGCCGCTTGGTTCATTACAGCGACGCCTACCGCGTGGTGCATGGCGAAGCCGATTTGCTGCCCGCACTGGTGGTGGACCGGTACGGCGAATACCTCGTCGTGCAAACGCTCGATCAGGGGATGGATGCGGCCAAGCCGCTGATTGCTTCCTGCCTGGAGGAAATCTTCACGCCGCGGGCAATCGTCGCGCGCAATGACGTGGCGGTGCGCTCCAAGGAAGCGCTGCCGCTCGAAACCGCGGTGCTGGCCGGCACCGTTCCGGAAGCGGTCGCGGCGGAAATGAACGGCCTCAAACTGAGCGCGGATCTGTTGCACGGGCAGAAGACCGGCATTTATCTCGACCAGCGCGAGAATTACCGCGCGGTGGCTCGCTACGCGCTGGGAGGCAAGGCGCTCGATTGTTTCACGTCGACGGGCGGCTTCGCGCTGCACCTGGCCGCGCAGTGCGAAACCGTGGAAGGGGTAGACAGCTCGACGGCGGCGCTCGCGACGGCGCGCGCCAACGCGCAAGCCAACGGTATCGCCAATATCGAGTTTCGCCAAGCCGATGTGTTCGATCTGCTGGCCGGTTACGCTTCCGCGCGGCGCCAGTTCTCGATCGTGGTGCTCGATCCGCCGGCCTTCGCCAAGTCGCGCCGCAGCCTGGATACCGCGGCCACCGGCTACAAGGAGATCAACTTGCGCGCGCTGCGGCTGCTGGCTCCCGGCGGGATTCTGGCGACCTGCTCGTGCTCGCACCATGTCAGCGAAGCCATGCTGCTCGAGGTGGTAGCCGCCGCTTCGCTCGATGCCGGCCGCACTCTGCGCGTCCTCGAGCGGCGCACCCAAAGCCAGGATCACCCGATCCTGCTCACCGTGCCCGAAACACACTACTTGAAGTGTCTGATTTTGGAAGTGATGTAGCCTGTGGCGCAGCCTTACTCGAACAACCCGCCGCGCTCCAGACTCAGCAGGCGGCGTTTGAGCGGTAATCCGCCGCCGTAGCCGACTAGTTTGCCGCCCGCGCCGATCACGCGATGGCACGGCACCACGATGGCAATCGGGTTGGCGCCATTGGCCGCGCCCACCGCGCGCACGGCTTTCGGCGCTCCAATGGCGCAGGCCATTTCCCGGTAGCTGCGGGTTTCGCCGTACGGGATGCGGGTCAGTTCCAGCCACACCCGCCGCTGGAATTCGGTGCCGGCCAGGTCCAGCGGAAGGTCGAAGCGGCGCAACCGGCCCTCGAAATAGGCTCGCAACTGGCGTACCGCCTCGGCCAGCAGCGGGTTGCCGGCGTCGGGCCCGGCGCCGGACTCGGCGAAAGGCTCAAACTCAATGGCCCGGATTCCGGCGTCGCCGGCCGTCAGGCGCAACCGTAAGTCCCCCGCGAACATCTCTACTGTTGACTGCCACATGGTGGAACCAGCCTCGGCGGACAATGTGATCGCGAGTACACAAGTGCTTGGGGCTCAGGTATTTCAGCGGGAGCCGATACTCGCTTGTTATAATTGTACGCACGCGTCCATATGCCGTTAAAGCCTTTCGCACCTAATCTTAGCGCGGAGAAGAAGATCTTTCTGCTCAAGCCTCGCGGCTTCTGCGCCGGTGTCGTCAGGGCCATCGATGTGGTCAAAATTGCTCTCGACCTCTATGGCCCGCCGGTGTACGTCCGCAAGGAGATTGTCCACAACAAACACGTGGTCGACGAATTGCGCCAGGCGGGAGCGATCTTCGTCGAAGAGCTGGATGAAGTCCCGGCCGGCGGCCGCGCTATTTTCAGCGCGCACGGCGTCGCTCCCTCGGTGCGGAGAGAGGCCAAGGGACGGGGCCTGGACGTGATCGACGCCACCTGCCCGCTGGTCACCAAGGTTCACCTGGAAGCGGCGCGGTTCGCGCGCGACGGGTACAGCATCGTTCTGATCGGCCACAAGGATCACGACGAGGTGATCGGCACGCTGGGCGAGGTGCCGCACGCCAGCTACCTGGTGGAGACCGTCGACGATGTGGACCGCCTCGAACTGCCCGACCCGGCGCGCGTCCGCTATCTGACCCAGACCACCCTCAGTCTGGATGAAACGCGCGATATCATCGAACGCCTCAAGCAGCGCTTCCCGTTGCTCCAGGGCCCGCCCGCGCAGGACATCTGCTATGCCACCGAAAACCGCCAGATGGCGGTGAAGGCGATTGCCGAAGTGGTGGACCTGCTGTTGGTGGTCGGCTCCGAGAACAGTTCCAATTCCAAGCGCCTGGTCGAGGTCGGCACGAATTTCGGCGTGCGTTCTTACCTGGTGAACGATCGCGGCGAGGTGGACCGCGGCTGGCTGACCGGGGTTACCAACGTGGGTGTCACCGCCGGAGCCTCCGCGCCCGAGCACCTGGTCGAGGAACTGATCGCCTTCCTGCGCAATGACGGGTTCCGCGAGGTGGAAGAAATCGAGATGGTGGATGAGGACGTGCGCTTTTCGCTGCCCTCCGAGCTGATGGTCAGTCTTCGATGAATACACAGGTTGAAACGGCCAGGTCGATCGAAGCTGGTGCGGAGACCGCGGTCCGCCGCGCGCGCGCCAGGCTGGTGGGCTTGCAGGCGCGCGACGGCCACTGGTGCGCCGAGCTGACCGCCGATACAACCCTCGAATCCGATTACGTTCTTTTCCAGCTCTGGCTCCATCCTCCCGCGCAGGGCCGCTGGGATCCGCCCACCCGCCCGCTGATCGACAAGGCCGTCCGATCAATCTTCGATCGCCAGCAAGACGATGGCGGATTCAATATCTACGCCGGGGGACCAAGCGAAGTCAGCGCCTCGGTGAAGGCCTATGTCGCGCTGAAACTGGCCGGCGTCGAGACCGGCGATCCGCGCATGGCGCGGCTGCGGCGCCGCATCCTCGAACTGGGTGGCATTCAGGCCGCCAACAGCTACGTCAAGATCAATCTCGGCCTATTCAATCTTTATCCGCGGCGGTACTGCCCCAGCATTCCCGTGGAGGTCGTGCTGCTGCCGTTCCACCTGCTCTACCAGATGTCGGCGTGGACGCGCGCCATCGTGGTCTCGCTTTCGATTGTGCACGCCGCCAATCCGCGCCGTCCCGCGCCCGCCGGCTTTCACCTGGACGAGCTCTGGCTGCCCGGCGTCAGGCCGGGTTTGCATCGCGACCGCTCGCTGGTCTCCTGGCACAACACGTTTCTCGCCGCCGACACTTTCCTGAAATGGTGGGAACGGAGCGGACCGAAAGCCATTCGCCGTAGAGCCGTCAAGCGCGCCGCGGAATGGATGATCGAGCGCCTCGATCACTCAGACGGGCACTCCGATGGCTTGGGCGCCATCTACCCGCCGATGATGTATTCGGTGATGGCTCTCGATGTGCTCGGGTACGCTGCGGACCATCCGCTGCGCGCGAAAGCGCTGCGCCAGTTCAACCGCCTGATGGTGGACGATGGTGAGCGCTTCTTTTTCCAGCCGTGCTTTTCGCCGGTGTGGGACACCGCCATCAGCGCCTATGCGGTGGCGCAGAGCGATCCTGGGGCGCGCGCGGCGGTGCGTGCCGCGGACTGGCTGCTCGAACGCGAAGTGCGGCGCCACGGAGACTGGAGCCTGAAGCGCCCCGGCACCGAACCCTCCGGTTGGGCCTTCGAATACTCGAACGAGTTCTATCCCGATATCGACGACACCGCCATGGTAGTGCTGGCCCTCAGCCAGGCGCGCGGCTCGGACGCAGCCGGGCAACGGGAAACCGAGCGGCGCGCGCTGGACTGGCTGCTCGCCATGCAATCGCGCGATGGCGGCTGGGCCGCATTTGACGCCGACAACAACTGGGAGTTTCTGAGCCAGGTGCCGGTGGCCGACCACAACGCCATGCTCGACCCCACTTGCGCCGATATCACCGGCCGCGTCCTGGAAGCCCTGGCCGCGCATGGCCTGGGCCGCGATCACGCCGCCGTGGGCCGCGCGGTGGAATGGCTGGTGCGTCACCAGGAAGCCGATGGAAGCTGGTACGGCCGCTGGGGAGTGGCGTACATTTATGGCACCTGCTTCGCGCTGCGCGGGTTGGCCGCCTGCGGGGAAAGCGACCGCGAAGCCCACGTCCTGCGCGCCGGCGAATGGCTGCGCTCGATTCAGAACGCCGATGGCGGCTGGGGCGAAAGCTGCGCCAGTTACGACAATCGCGTCTTCACCGCCGCGCCCAGCACGCCGTCGCAAACCGCCTGGGCGATCCTCGGCCTGATCGCCGGCGGAGACGATTCCAGCCTCAGCGTGCGCCACGGCATCGAATATCTTCTGGAAACCCAGCGTACCGACGGAAGCTGGGACGAGGATGTGCCCACCGGCACCGGTTTCCCCAAGGTTTTCTACTTGAATTACCACTTGTACAAGGACTACTTCCCGCTACTCGCGCTGACTTCGTTCGTGAAGACCCGAGCCAACTCGAAGGACAGGTTATGAAATTTCCACTCTCGATGACCGCCGGCCTGGCCCGATACATTTTCAGGAACAAGAGGCGGCCGCGCCCGGAGTGGCAGAAGAACGCCGTCCGCGATGCCGGCTCGGCCAACCCGTTCCGCATTTTGCCGCCCAAGGCCGGGGAGAAGCGGCAGCCGCATCCGATGATCGGCAAGCGCTTCCCGATCGTCCTGATGCTCGAGCCGTTGCACGCCTGCAACCTCACCTGCACCGGCTGCGGGCGCATACGCGAGTACGAATCCACCATCACCGAGCGGGTGCCGCTCGAAGAGTGCCTGGCCGCGGTCGACGAGTGCGGCGCGCCGGTGGTTTCCATCTGCGGCGGCGAGCCCATGATGTATCCGCAGATCGGCGAGCTGACCCGCGGCATCCTCGAGCGCAACCGCCATATTTACCTCTGCACCAACGGCATGTTCATCAAGAAGCGGATCCGCGAGTTCTCCCCGGACAAGCGCTTCTACTTCAACGTCCACCTGGATGGGATGCGGAAGAACCACGACATCGCGGTCGAGCGCGAAGGCGTTTTCGATGCGGCCGTCGAGGGCATTCAAATCGCTAAGCGAGCCGGCTTCCAGGTCTGCACCAACACCACGGTCTACAAAGAGACCGACATGCGGGAAATCGAGGAGCTGTTCGAATACTTGCGGCAGTTCCACGTGGACGGTCACCAGATTGCGCCCGCCTATGGATACTCGGCCGTCGACGACCGCGAGATCTTCCTGACGCGCGACGACATTCGCGAAAAGTTCAAGGACTTCGACCGCATCGCGGCGAAATATCCGGTCCGCCAGACCCCGCTGTACATGGAATTCCTGCAAGGGCGGCGCGAGTTGCCGTGTACCGCCTGGGGCAATCCCACATACAACATCAAGGGCTGGAAAGGTCCGTGCTACCTGATCACCGACGGACAGTACAAGACCTTCGAGGACCTGATGACGCGCACGCCCTGGGAAAGTTACGGCCCCGGCAACGACCCGCGTTGCGAGCACTGCATGATGCACTGCGGCTTCGAGCCTTCGGTAGCCTACGGCATCAACGCCGGGGTGGCCGACAATCTCAAGATGCTGGCATGGATGCTGCGATAGCTGCGCTGTGGCGCACGAGTGCGCCCGCCACGCCCCGGATACTGCCATGAAGCCCGTCCTCATCACAGGCGCTTCCGGATTTCTGGGCTGGCACGTGGCGCGTGTGGCGATTGAGCGCGGTTGCGCGGTTCGCGCGCTGGTGCGGCCGGGCAGCCGCGTCGAAGAACTGCCGGTCGAAATCGTCACCGGCGATCTGCGCGATCCGCCTTCGCTTCAGCGCGCGGCTGCCGGCTGCGGCATCGTTTTTCACGTGGCTGGCGATTACCGGCTGTGGGCCCGCCATCCGCGCGAATTGTACGACTCCAATGTCGAAGGCACGCGCAATTTGCTGGAGGCGGCACGGGCGGCCGGCGTCGAGCGCGTGGTCTACACCAGCACTGTCGGCGCCATCGGCATCCCTCCCGGCGGCCTGGGAGACGAAACCACGCCGGTATCACTCAAGGATATGACGGGCGATTACAAGCGCTCCAAATTCCTCGCCGAGCAAGTGGCTCTCGAGTTTGCCCGCACCGGCATGGACATCGTCATCGCCAACCCCACCGCGCCGATGGGCGATCACGATTTCAAGCCTACCCCCACCGGCCAAATCGTCCTCGACTTTCTGAACGGCGACTTGCCGGCCTATATCGATACCGGCCTCAACGTGGTGAATGCGCGCGATGCCGCCGAGGGCCACTGGCTGGCCTGCCAGCGGGGCCGCTCCGGCGAGCGCTATATTCTTGGCTCGGAGAATCTCACGCTGGCCGAAATCCTCGGCACGTTGGCGGCTATCACCCATCGCAAACCACCACGCGTCCGTCTTCCATATTTCCTGGCGTGGTGCGCCGGCGCGTATGGCACGGCTTGGGCGAACATCTCCGGGTCGCCGCCGCGCGTCTCGCTGGAAGCAGTCCGCCTGGCTAAGAAGAAAATGTGGGTCACCCACGCCAAGGCTACCCGGGAGTTGGGCTACCAGCCGGCGCCGGCCGCGCAGGCGCTGGCCCATGCGGTGGAATGGTTCACCCGGCGGCAAGGGCCAGCGTGAAACTGCTGGTGGTGGCGGCCGAAGACAGGGAACTGCGCGGCATCCTGGCTCACGCCCAGCAAAGTGGGACAGACGCCCGGGTTACGGGTCCGACGCGGACTTTCGTTTGTCAACCCGCGCAAGTGGGCGCGGGCTGGGCCCGCTCGGCGGCGCTGGGAGAGCACCAGGTGCTGCTGGTGGCGAACGGCGCCGGCCCCGCCAGGGCCGCCGCCACAGTGGACCGGGCGGCGGCGGCTTTTCGGCCCGAGATAATCGTCTGCACCGGGTTTTGCGGCGCGCTGGAAGACACACTGGACGTGGCCTCGGTGGTGGTAGCCACCGAAGTGATGGGCGCCAACGGCCGCTTCGGCGCCTTGGCGCCCCCCGCTTCTCTGCCGCATCGCCTTGGGGTGGTGCTGACCATCGATCACGTAGCTCAATCCGCTGCGGAAAAGCGCAGCCTCCGCCAAACGGGCGCCACCGCCGTGGATATGGAAGCCGCCGCCGTGGGCGAGCGTTCAGCCGCGCTGGGCCTGCCGTTTTATTGCATTAAGGCCGTCACCGACCTGGCAGGCGAAGATATGGCGAATGACCTGAATGCAGCCATGCGCCCCGACGGACATTTCGATACAATAAAGATCTTAGGTTCTATTTTGGGTCGCCCGCTGTCCCGGGTGTCGGAGTTGCTTCGGCTGCGAAGCCGTTCCGCTCGGGCTGCGTGTGCGTTGGGTGATTTTTTTGCAGATTGCCGATTTTGAAACGAACGCCATACCTGCAACCATGCATGCCGCCGTGTATCGCGGCCAGAGCCTGGTGGAGATCGAGGAAGTCCCCACGCCCGAAATCGAGCCTGGTGAAATCCTCATCCGGGTCGAGGCCTGCGGCATCTGCCATACGGACCTGAAGAAGATCGAGCACAACCTGCTGGCGCCGCCGCGCATTTTCGGCCACGAGACCGCCGGCGTGGTAGCCGCCGTAGGGTCCGCCGTCAAGCAGTTTCGCCCGGGCGACCGCGTGGTGGCCTTCCACCACATTCCCTGCATGAATTGTTTTTACTGCCGGCGCAAGGTTTACGCCCAATGCCCCGTCTACAAAAAGGTTGGCATCACGGCTGGCTTCGAGCCCGCCGGCGGCGGCTTTGCGCAGTACGTTCGCGTAATGGACTGGATCGTGGAACGAGGGGTGGAGAAGATACCCGACGGCATTTCTTTCGAGCGCGCCACGCTGGTCGAGCCGCTGAACACCTGCCTCAAAGCGGTGGTGCAGGCCGATCCGCAGCCGGATGAGTTCGTGGTGGTGCTGGGCCAGGGCCCCATCGGCCTCATGTTCACCATGCTGGTGCGGCGCACCGGCGCGCGGGTCGCCGCCACCGATACGATTGCCGAGCGGCTCGCGCTCGCCGCCCGCTGCGGCGCTGAGTTGACCTGGAATCCGCGTAACGTGAACGTGGCCTCGGAAGTCAAACACCTTACAGGAGGGCGAGGCGCGGATTTTGTGGTGGTCGCGGTGTCCACTCCAGGGATTGTCGAGCAGGCCATCGCCTGTTCCCGGCCGGGCGCCCGCATCCTTCTTTTCGCGCAAACTTCTTCCGCCGAGCGCATCGAAGCCTCCGGCGCGGACATCTGTGTAGGAGAGCGAACAGTCTTCGGTTGTTATAGTGCATCGGTGGATTTGCAGAAAGAGTCCGCCCAGCTTGTTTTTGGCGGCGAATTGCCAGTGGAGGAATTGATTTCCCATCGTTTGCCCTTGGTTAAAATTTGTTCAGGATTCGATTTGGCATTGCATCCGGGATCTAAATCATTGAAAATAATCGTTCAGCCACAGAGGTGGTCATAGTGAATAACCACATGATGGCTGCCGTGCTTTACGGCAAGGAACACTTGCAAGTGGAGCCGGTGGCCGTTCCCAGCATTCAAAGCAGAGACATCCTGGTTCGAGTGAAAGTGGCCCTGACTTGCGGCACCGACGTGAAAGTGTTCCGCCGGGGATATCACGCTCGAATGATCGTTCCGCCTGCGGTGTTTGGGCACGAACTGGCCGGCGACGTGGTCGCGACTGGCGAGGATGTGACGAAGTTCAAGATCGGCCAACGTGTGGTGGCGGCCAATTCGGCGCCATGCACCCGTTGCTTTTATTGCCAGCGCGGTCTTGAAAACCTATGCGAGGATTTACTGTTCAATAACGGGGCGTACGCCGAGTACATCCGCATTCCGGCGCGCATCGTGGAAGGCAACACCTACCTGGTTCCGCAGCATGTCGGCTACCAGGACGCCGCGCTGATCGAGCCGCTGGCCTGCGTGGTTCGCGGCTGGGAGGAAACCGCTCCGCGTCACGGGGACGCGGTAGCCGTGATCGGCCTCGGACCGATCGGGTTGATGTTCGTCAAGCTGGCGAAGCTGCATGGCTGCCGCGTGATTGCGATCGGCCGCCGCAGGACGCAACTCGACCGCGCGGCCGCGCTGGGCGCCGACGATCTGATCGTGGGCGAGGACGGCACCGATCCGGTGAAGACCATTCGCGGCCTGACCGGCGGGCGCGGCGTGGATATCGCCATCGAAGCCGTGGGCAAGCCGCAGACCTGGCAGTGGGCCGTCAGCATGGTGCGCCGCGGCGGCGTGGTGAACTTCTTCGGCGGCTGTCCCAACGACACCACGGTCAACCTGGATACCGCCCTGCTGCATTACTCCGAAATTACCTGCAAGGCCAGTTTCCATCACACCCCGGCCCACGTCCGCAAGGCGCTGGACCTGGTTTCGGCGGGCCACATTCGGGCCTCGTTCTTCGTTAATCGCGAGGAGCCGCTGGCCAACCTGCTGGAAGTTATGCGCCACCTGATGAGCCACAACGGCCACCTGAAGACGGCGATTCTGCCCTAAAATGCCGCGCGCAGAGACTCCCGCGTTTCTGCCGCCGGCCCAGTTCGTACACACTCCCGAAGCGCTTGGCCGGGCCTGGCCGCCGGAAGATGCGCGCGCCTACACGCGCTGGCTGGCCACCCGCCATTACGAAAATTTCCACGTGGTGAGCTTTCTGCTGCCCAAGCGTCTCCACCAGGATTTCTACAACGTGTACGCCTATTGCCGTTGGGCCGACGACCTGGGGGATGAAATCGGCGACCGCGCGGAGAGTTTGCGGCTGCTGGAATGGTGGGGCGGCGAGTTGGATGGGATGTACCAGGGCCGTGCCGCGCACCCGGTCTTCGTGGCGCTCGACGAGACGGTGCGCCGCCACCAGATTCCGCGCCAGCCGTTCGCCGACCTGATCCAGGCGTTCGTGCAGGACCAGACCGTGACGCGCTACGCCAACTGGGACGAGCTGTTCGGCTACTGCCGGTGCTCGGCCAATCCGGTGGGCCGGCTGGTGCTGTACCTGTGCGGCTACTCCGACCCGGCGCGCCAGCGACTGGCCGACGCGACCTGCACGGCGCTGCAACTCGCCAATTTCTGGCAGGACGTGACCGTCGATCTGCTCAAGGATCGCGTCTACATACCGCTCGACGTGCTGGATCGGCACGCCTGCCGGATCGAGGATCTGTTCGCGCGGCGATTTACGCCCGGTTTTCGCGAGGCCATGCGCGAGATCGTGGCCAAGGCGCGCGGATTATTCCTCGAGGGCCTTCCCCTCACCGGAAAGGTGGACCGCCGGCTGGCGCTCGATCTCGACCTGTTCAGCCGCGGCGGCATGCGCGTGCTCGACAAAATCGAGCGGCAGGATTACGACGTGCTGCGGGCGCGGCCGGCGATTTCGAAGTTCGAGCGCGCGCGCCTGCTGCTGGGGTCGCTGGCGCGGCTGGCCATGCCGCGGGCGGCCTGATGAACGCGATCGACCAGTCTTACGAATATTGCCGCCGCGTGGCGCGCAGCCGCGCCAAGAATTTCTACTACTCGTTTCTCCTGCTTTCCGCCCAGCAGCGCAAAGCCATGTGCGCCATCTACGCCTTCATGCGCACCTGCGACGATTTGAGCGACGAGCCGGGCGCCAGCCGGGTGGCGCTCGAGCAGTGGCGCGCCGCCACCGAAGATGCGCTGGCCGGCCGTTTCAGCGGCCATCCCATCTGGCCCGCCTTTCATCACACCGTCCGCCGCTTCGGCATCCCGCACGAGTACTTGCGCGAAATGATCGACGGCGTGATCTCCGACCTGGAACCGCGCCGCTTCCAGACCTTCGACGAACTCTACCGCTATTGTTACCAGGTGGCGTCGGTGGTGGGCCTCACGGTGATTTACATTTTCGGTTTCGACACGCCCAGCGCGCCGCCGCTGGCGGAAAAATGCGGCATCGCCTTTCAGCTCACCAATATTCTGCGCGACATCCGCGAGGATTGCGCGCGCGGCCGCGTCTATCTGCCGCAAGAGGACTTGGCCCGCTTCGGCGTCTCCGAAGCCGACCTGGCCCAAGGCAATCGTACACCCGAGTTCCTGCGCCTGATGCAGTTCGAAACCGACCGCGCCCACGCCTACTACCGCGATTCGCAGCCGCTGCTCGACTTGATCCACCCGCGCAGCCGGCCTTCGTTGTGGGTGCTGATCGCCATCTATTCCCGCCTGCTCGACCGCATCGAAGCCGGCAATTACGATGTCTTCCGCAAGCGCGTGCGTCTGTCCACCTTCGAGAAATCCTGGATCGTCGTCAAGGCGCTGCTCGGATAGGTGGGCTTGCCCATCTGTCTATGTCTCTTCCCCCGGTTGCGTTCAATACCCGGTTTGATATATCGTACGAAAACGGCTGGAACGGGGACGGGCTGACCCTGTTCGAGCGGCGTCGGGCGAACGCGTGGGTTGACAGACGAAATCCGCCTGCCAACCGATTGCCGCGAGGTTGATCGGGGGTATCCCAGCAAGAAGTAAGGAAGCCTATTCCATGGGAATCGGGATTCGCATCGAGAATTTGCGCAAGGTTTATGATTCGCCGCCTCCCTCCGCGCTCGGCGGTCGCGGTTTTTCCTTCGGTCCCACCCGTTCCGGCGGGCGGAAGGAGAAGAAAAAGAAGATCGAAATCCTGGCGCTCGATGACGTTTCACTGGAGATTCCCGCCGGCGAAATCTTTGGTTTGCTGGGACCGAACGGGGCGGGGAAGTCGACCACCATCGGCATTTTGACGACCCGCACCGAGCCCACCAGCGGACGCGCTTTCGTCGGCGAGTTCAACGTCTGGAAGCAGCAGGTCAAAGCCAAGCGCGTGATCGGCGTGGTGCCACAGCGGCCCAACCTGGATTTTGCGTTGACCACCCGCGAGGTGCTGCTCTTCCACGGCGCCTACTTCGGTCAGAACGCCCGCGAGCGCGCGCGCCGCGCCGACGAGCAGCTCGAGAAATTCAAGCTCACCGACCGCGCCGGCCAAATGGTCCGCGAATTGTCCGGCGGCCTGATGCAGCGGCTCTCCATCGCGCGCGCCATGATGCACGATCCCGAGGTGCTGTTCCTCGACGAACCTTCGGCGGGCCTGGACCCGCAGACGCGGCTGATGCTGTGGGAGATCATCCGCGGCTACGGCAGCCTGGGCAAGACCATCGTGCTGACCACGCACTACATGGACGAAGCGGACACGCTATGCCAGCGCCTGGCGATCATCGATCACGGCAAGATCATCGCCCTGGGGACGCCGCGCGAACTGAAATCGTCGATCCCCGGCGGCTATGTGCTGCGTGTGCGTTTCGACCGCGCGCCGGAAGAACTGCTCCGCCAGCTTCGCGCACTGCCCGGTGTGACTGAGGTGCACTCGACCGATCCGGCGGCGGCCGATGTTTACGCCGACCGCGGCGGCCCGCTGGTGGGGCCGATCGTCAACGCCGCGCAATCGGTTGGCGCCGAACTGCACGACGTTCACATCCAGGAACCGAGCCTCGAAAACCTGTTTCTGCACCACACCGGAAGGAGCCTGCGCGAGTGAATTGGAAGACGTTTTACGCCCTGCTGTCGCGCGACGGTCACGTCGCCCGCCGCAGTTTGGTCATGATGCTGGTGCAGAACCTGCTCCAGCCGCTGCTGTTCACCTTCGTCTTCGGGCGCGTGCTCACCTCGGGCGGCTTGATGCGGGCCGGGTTCAAGAGCGTGCTGCTACCGGGCGTCATCGCCATCAGCATGGTGATTGCGGGCGTGCAGGCGGTGGCGATGCCGCT
>Ga0181521_10000092_pt1 | contig 100723 bp, 92 predicted proteins | sample PEATcosm2014_Bin_32_FD_119764 | JGI IMG/M metagenome (GOLD analysis project Ga0181521, IMG submission 119764) | Peatland microbial communities from MTU Mesocosm Facility, Houghton, MI, USA - PEATcosm2014_Bin02_60_metaG | ecosystem: Environmental > Terrestrial > Soil > Wetlands > Peat | place... | reverse complement strand
GAAGAACCCATGGCTGTGCAAATGAGAACCATGCTCGCGGTAGCCGATAACTCCGGCGCGCGCAAGCTGCAAGTGATTCTGCCGCTGGGCGGCGGACTGGGCAAGAAGGCAGGCCTGGGCGACATCGTGACCGCCGCGGTCAAGGAAGCTTCGCCGGACGGCACCATCAAGAAGGGCAAGGTGGTAAAGGCGGTCATCGTCCGTACCCGCAAGGAACACCGCAGGCGCGACGGAACCTATATTCGCTTCGATGAAAACGCCGCCGTGGTGATCGACGATACGCACGAGCCGGTGGGCACGCGCGTCTTCGGGCCGGTGGCCCGCGAGCTGCGCGAGAAGAAGTTTTTGAAGATTGTTTCGCTGGCGCCGGAAGTGGTTTAGGAGAAGAGATGCCGAGTTTGAGTATTCATCGCAATGATACCGTCAAGGTTCTCAGGGGCGCGGACCGCGGCAAGACGGGCCGCGTGCTGCGCGTCTTTCCCGACAAGAGCACGGTGCTTGTCGAGCATGTGCGCGTAGTCAAGAAGACGGTTTCCAGCAAGCAGGGACAGCGGACCAAGGGCGGCATCGCCGAGCAGGAATCGCCCATAGACGTTTCCAATGTGCAGCTGGTCTGCCCCAACTGCGGCCCGGCGCGCGTGAGTTCGAAGACCGAAGGCAACGTCAGGGTCCGCATCTGCAAGAAGTGCGGGCAGGAGCTGCCGACGAAGAAGTAAGAACTGCAGTGAAGAGGTGAACAAGTGAAGAAGTGAATCGTTCACCGAGGAACCAGAGCGGCACGGTACGAGGGAAACTCCGCCCGTGCGGCCAGTCCTTCCGCAACGGTAAACGGCCTATGGGCCACTCCGGGCGCCGGAAGAAAGAGAGCAAAGAGTTATGGCGGCAAGGCTGAAAGAGAAGTATCACAAGGAAATCAAGCAGGCTCTGCAAAAGGAGCTAGGGCTGGATAATCCGATGGCGGTGCCGGAGCTGGATAAGATCGTCGTCAACATGGGCCTGGGCGAGGCCACGCAGAATACCAAGCTGCTGGACCCGCTGGTGGCCGACCTGACGGCGATTGTGGGGCAGAAGCCGGTAACCACCAAGGCGAAAAAGTCGATTGCCGCCTTCAAGGTGAGGGCCGGTATGTCGATTGGCGCCATGGTGACGCTGCGCAATGAGAAAGCCTATGAATTTCTGGACCGGCTGATTTCGACGGCGCTGCCGCGGGTGCGCGACTTCCGCGGCGTTTCCACCAAGAGTTTTGACGGGCGCGGCAACTACACGCTTGGCTTGCGAGACCAGCTTATCTTCCCGGAGATTGACTACTCCAAGGTGGAGAAGATGAAGGGCATGAACATCACCATCGTGACCACGGCCAAGGACGACAACCAGGCAAGGGCACTGCTGCGGGCCTTCGGCATGCCTTTCCGGCAAGGCGCGTAAGGCGCGCAAGCGCGCTGCGGCGCATAAGGGGAAAAGAGAGATATGACCACTGCAAAAAGGGTGAAAGACGCGCGGAAGCCGAAGTTCAGCTGCCGCAAGCACAATCGCTGCCAGCTTTGCGGGCGGCCGCGAGGGTTTCTGCGCAAGTTTGGCGTCTGCCGCTTGTGTTTCCGCGCGCTGGCGCTCAAGGGCGAGATTCCCGGCGTCGTCAAGTCGAGCTGGTAACAAGGCAGCTAGAAGCTGTTTTTGCATTCCCGCTGGTTTCCGCCGCGGCGGACGAACGGGGAATGAAGGAGAAGGAATGAGTCTGACCGACCCAGTAGCCGATTTTCTAGCGCGGATCCGGAATGCGATCCGGGCGCGTCACCAGAAGCTGGATGTACCGGCTTCCAAGCTGAAGACCGAGATCGCCCGCATCCTCAAGGAAGAGGGCTACATCTCGAACTACAAGACCCAGGAAGAGGAAGGCAAGCTGGTGCTGCGCGTGTACCTGAAATACGGCGGCACGGAAGCGGCCATCCGCGATCTGGCGCGCATCTCGCGTCCCGGCTGCCGCGTGTACATCGGCCGCGACGAGATCAAGCGCGTCCAGGGCGGCTTGGGCATCTCCATCCTCACCACGCCCAAGGGCGTGATGACCGGCCGCCAGGCGCGCCGCGAGGGCGTGGGCGGCGAGCTGTTGTGCGAAGTGTGGTAGCACAGTGGTCAGTTGTCAGTGATCAGTGGTCAGCTAAAAACTGAAGACTGAAAACTGATAACTGAAGACTGATTTACCGGCTGCAGTGGAACGAGGGTGAGTTGAAACTGATCACTGACAACTGATCACTGACAACTGCTTTTTCGGGACTCGCAAGCCAGATGAGGGATTGATTCGATGTCGCGTATTGGAAAGAAGCTCATCCCGCTGCCCGCGGGCGTCAAGTACAAGGTTGAGGGCAACACGGTTGTGGTCGAGGGTCCCAAGGGCAAGGTCCCGGCGCTGATTGCACCCGGCATTACGCTGGAAACCAAGGATGGCGTGCTGCACGTCAATCGCGAGAACGACAGTCAGGCAGCGATGCACGGGCTGACGCGCTCTTTGGTCGCCAATGCGGTTCACGGCGTCACGACGGGCTGGAAGAAGGAATTGGACATCGTGGGCATCGGCTATCGCGCCGAACTGAAGGGCAAGGGCACGGTGGTCTTTACGCTGGGCTACTCGCACCCGATCGAGTTTCCGCTGCCCACGGGCATCGATGTGGCCATCGACCCCAAGCAGCTACACCTAGTTATCACCGGCATCGACCGGCAAAAGGTGGGCCAGGTGGCGGCCGATATGCGTTCGCTGCGCAAGCCCGATCCGTACAAGAACAAGGGAGTGCGCTACTCCGACGAGAGGCTGAAGAAGAAGGCCGGCAAGACGGGAGCAAAGTAGGACAGCTTCTAGCTTTTAGCCTTTAGCTGTTCGTGCAAAGTTGATGAGCTGGGTTCAAGCAAGATGAGCTAGAAGCTAAGAGCTAACAGCTAATAGCTGAACCACAACCGAACGGGGCCGCAGGGCGGCTCCGCTGATAGGAACGAGAAATCATGATCACGCAGACTAAGAGAAACGCAATTCGCCAGCGCATTCATCAGCGCATTCGCCGCAAGCTCGCCGGAACCGCGGAGCGGCCGCGGCTGAATGTCTATCGCTCGCTGAACCACATCTACGCGCAGGTGATCGACGACCAGAAGGGCGAGACGCTGGTTTCGGCCTCGTCCATCAAGATGAAGTCCGGCGGCAATGTGGCCTCGGCAAAAGAGATCGGCAAGGCAGTGGCCGAGCTGGCCGTCAAGCAGGGCATCAAGAAGGTGGTCTTTGATCGCGGCGGCTACCTTTATCACGGGCGCATCAAGGCGCTGGCTGACGCGGCCCGCGAGGCAGGTTTGGAGTTTTAAGAGCAGCTTTTAGCTCTTAGCTTTTAGCTAAAAGCTAAAGGCTCAAAGCTGGTAGCTCAAGAAGAGACGAGAGAGCAATGACGATCTTGAAGAAGAAACTCGATGCAAACCAGTACAACCTGAAGGACCAGGTGGTCTCCATCAATCGCGTGACCAAGGTGGTCAAAGGCGGCAAGAATATGTCGTTTGCCGCGCTGGTGGTGGTGGGCGACTCCTTGGCAGGCGTGGTAGGCCACGGTTCCGGCAAGGCTAAGGAAGTTCCCCAGGCGATTCGCAAGGGGATCGAGGCGGCCAAGAAGAACCTGATCCGGGTCCATCTGACCGATACTACGATTCCGCATCTGGTTCTGGGCCGTTATGGCGCCGGGCAGGTGCTGCTGAAGCCGGCCCCCGAAGGCACCGGCGTGATTGCCGGCGGCGCGGTGCGCGCGGTGATGACCTCGGTCGGGGTGCAGAATGTGCTCACCAAGAGCCTGGGTTCGCCTAACCCCCACAACGTCGTCAAAGCCACCTTCGATGCCCTGGTGCAGTTGCGCGACCGGGCCGAGGTGGCCAACATGCGCGGCAAGCCGGTGGAGGAGCTCTAAGCCATGGCCAAGACCAAAACCAAGATGATACGCATTCAGTACTACCGCTCAAAGAATTCCACGCCCGTCAAGCACAGGCTGGTGGTCAAGGGCTTAGGCTTCACGCGCCTCAACCAGATTGTCGAGCGCGTCGACACGGAATCCACCCGCGGCATGGTCAAGGCCATCCCGCATTTGGTCAGGATACTTGAGAACTAGATTTAGCTATTAGCCATTAGCTTATCTCGTTTGTGCGAAGTTCATTCACTTCGCACGAGCAGCTAAAAGCTAACAGCTAAAAGCTGAAACACAACGCGAGTCGGCTGGGCATGAAATAGCCTGTCCGGCGCTACAGCGAGGGAAAGATGGCAACACGGAATCTATCGAATTTACGCGCGCCCCGGAAAGCTAATACAGGACGCAAGCGTGTCGGTCGCGGCATGGGATCCGGCATGGGCAAGACTTCGGCTCGCGGCCACAAGGGCCAGGGTTCCCGCACAGGCTTCAGCCTGATGCGCGGCTTTGAAGGCGGCCAGATGCCGCTCCACCGCCGCTTGCCCAAGCGCGGCTTCACCAACATCTTCCGTACCGAGTACACGGTGGTGAATCTGGACCGTCTGCTGGAGCATATCGAAGGTCTGGCTATCACCGAGATCACTCTGGACGACTACAAGAAGCTGGGCCTGGCTTCGAGCAAGAAGGCGCTGATCAAGATTCTCGGCTCCGGCGAGCTAACCAAGGCTCTCACGATCCACGCACACAAGTTTTCTAAGTCCGCCGTCGAGAAGATCGAAAAGGCGGGCGGCAAGGCTGTGATCCCGGGCGGCGAGGCAGCGCCGGCGGCGGCTTAGCGCGACACACGGGACCGTTCACAGGTAAGATGGTCAGTGGCAAAGATTCGAGGGCCGGCAAAGGCCCTGAATGAAGCGGATAACCAACAATGGCAGAAATGTTTGAGAAGTTCGCCAATATCTTCCGGATTCCCGACCTGCGCAAGCGGGTGCTCTTCATGCTCGGTATTCTGGCCATCTACCGCCTGGGCGCGTGGATTCCCACGCCGGGCGTTGATACCAAAATGCTGGAGCGGCTCTTCGATACGCAGAGCGGTTCCGCCCTGGGCCTGATGAACCTGTTTGGCGGCGGCAACCTGCGCCGCATGACCATCTTCGCCCTGGGCATCATGCCCTACATCACGGCCTCGATCATCTTCCAATTGCTCACCGTGGTCTACGAGCCGCTGGCGCGCATCCAGAAGGAAGGCGAGCTGGGGCGGCGCAAGATCACGCAGTGGACCCGCTATATGACCGTGATTCTGGCCGCGGTGCAGTCGGTCGGCATCGCATTCATGCTCACCAGCGGTCACATGGTGCTCAACCCGGGCATCGGCTTCGATCTGATGACGGTGCTGACGCTGACTACCGGCACGGCCTTCATCATGTGGCTGGGCGAGCAGATTACCGAGCGAGGGATCGGCAACGGCATGAGCCTGTTGATCTTCACCGGCATCGTCGCCGGACTGCCCCGCGGCGTAATGGACCTGATCGGAAAGGTCCAGACCAACCAGTGGGGCTCGTTCACCATCATTGCGGTGCTATTGCTGGTGGCGTTCATGTTTGCGGTGGTGGCTTTCATCGTCTTTGTCGAGCGCAGCGAGCGGCGCATCCCCATCCAGAGCGCGCGGCGCATCGTCGGCCGCCGCATGATGGGCGGCCAATCCAGTCACTTGCCCCTCAAGGTCAACTCCGGCGGCGTCATGCCGGTCATCTTCGCCGCTTCCATCCTGTCGGCGCCGATGATGCTTGCCCAGACCGAGTTTGTGCAGAACAACCGCTTCCTGCAGCCCATCGTGCAGGCGCTTGCGCCCGGCTACCCGTGGTACGAGCTGCTCTACATCCTGGCCATCATCTTCTTTGCCTACTTCTACATCTCCATCGTGATGAAGCCGGACGACATTGCCGACAACTTCCGCAAGTCAGGCTCGTTCATCCCGGGAATCCGCCCCGGCAAGCGGACCTCGGACTTCATCAACGACATCCTGACCCGCATCACGCTGGTCGGCGCCTGCTACCTGATCATCATTTCTCTGGTGCCCACCTTCCTGATCTCCGGCATTCGTTTCGACAAGGTGTGGCTCATTGGCCGCTTCTTCGAGAGCCTGCCGGCCTGGACCACGCACGGCCTGGGGGTCAACTTCTACTTTGGCGGCACCTCTCTTCTGATCGTGGTGGGTGTGGCCATGGATACCGTCAACCAGATCGAATCGCAGCTAATCATGCGGCACTATGATGGCTTTTCCCCGCGTTCCGGTCGTATTCGCGGAAGGAAAACCTGGTAATGCCTTTCTCTGGAACTACAGTTCAACAGGGCCGTGAGACGGGTCGGAAGACCCTTCCCGGCCCCATTCTTTTGTTGGGCGCGCCGGGCGTGGGCAAGGGTACGCAGGCCAAGGAACTGGTCAAGATATGGGGGATTCCGCAAATCTCCACCGGCGACCTGCTGCGCGGCAATGTGGCTCAGGGAACCGAACTGGGCCGGACAGCCAAGGAGATCATGGGGCGCGGGGAACTGGTTCCCGATTCACTGGTTAACCAGATGGTTGCCGCGCGGCTGAAGCAACCGGATACGGCTAAAGGCTACATTCTGGACGGTTTCCCGCGCACACTGCCGCAAGCCGCCTGGCTCGACAGCCGCCTGGCCGCGCAGGCCGGGGGTCTTCCGGTGGTTGCCGTCAGTATCCAGGTGGACTATAATCAGCTTTTGCGCCGTATTACGGGGCGCAGGAATTGCCCTGTCTGCCAGAGCATTTATAACGTCCACAGCAAGCCTCCCAAGAAGGAGGGCGTCTGCGACGTGGATGGCGCAGCTCTGGTCCAGCGAGCCGACGACACGGAGAAGGTCTTCGAGGAGCGCATGCGCTCTTACGCGGCCTCGACCGCGCCGGTTGTCGAGCATTACCGGGCTTTGGGGCGCTTTGCGGAAGTGGATGGAGACCGGCCGATCGCGGAAATCGCGGCCGGAATTGTTGCCGCCGTCGAGCGGTTGCGCCAGTAGCGCGCACCGGACGGCGGGTTTGTGCGTGAGATCTTGAAAGCTGGTTAACGGTTGGCGGTAGTACTGAAGTCGTCCAGGGAGATCGAGAAGATGCGCCACGCGGGCCAGGTGGTTCGCGAGGTGCTCGAGTTGGTGCGGGGGCTGATTAAGCCGGGCGTCACCACGCTGGATCTGGAGAAGGCGGCCGAGGCGCGCACCAAAAAGCTGGGCGCCAAGGCAGCTTTTAAGGGCTATCATGGTTTTCCCTGCGTGCTCTGCACCTCAGTCAACAGCGAGGTGGTGCATGGCATTCCGTCGGCCAAACGGATCCTCAAGGAAGGGGAGATCGTTTCGGTCGACTATGGGGCGTTCGTGGAAGGTTACTGCGGAGACGCGGCCATCACCGTGCCAGTGGGCGAGAAGATCGACCCGAAGACGGCGCGGCTGGTGAAGGTGACCGAGGCGTCGCTGAATGCGGCGATTGCTGTGGTGAAACCGGGGGCAACGCTGGGTGATGTAGGCTTCGCGGTTCAGAAGGTGGTTGAAACCGCGGGGTTCTCGGTGGTACGGGATTTTGTGGGCCACGGCATCGGCGTCCACATGCACGAAGACCCGCAGGTGCCGAACTTTGGCGACGCCGGACAGGGCATGAAACTGCGCTCCGGCATGGTGCTCGCCATTGAGCCCATGGTGAACGCGGGCAAGGCCGACGTTGTGGTTCTGGGCGACGGCTGGACCGCAGTCACCGCGGATGGAAGCATGAGCGCTCATTTTGAGCACACGGTGGCAGTGACTGCCACTGGAGCGAGAATCTTAACCGAGTAGCACGCTCGGGATTACAGGCCGGTTGGGCTTGAAGCGCGCCGGCGGAAGTGGGATGCGGTTTGTCGAAGGAAGATGCGATTGAGGTAATGGCGGTGGTCACCGAGACGCTGCCCAATGCCATGTTCAAGGTCAAGCTCGAGAACAATCACGAGGCTCTGACCCATGTCTCGGGAAGGATGCGCAAGAACTTCATCCGCATTTTGCCCGGCGATCGCGTGGCCGTGGAGCTGAGTCCCTACGACCTGAATCGCGGGCGGATTGTTTACCGCTATAAATAAGTTTTTTGATCACTCGCGCCTGGATTTTGTGCGCGGAGAAGGGCAACACAGATGAAGGTCCGTGCATCGGTCAAGAAGATATGCGTCAAGTGCAAGGTCATCACCCGCCGCGGGGTGGTCAGGGTGATCTGCGAGAACGCAAAGCACAAGCAGCGCCAGGGCTAGTTTGAGGCTGGCATACGCGGAACCCTCCACGATAGTGGACAGTAAACAGTGAACAGCAACGATGCTATATCTGGCGGGCTTTTAACTGACCACTGATCACTGTCCACTGACCACTGGAACGAGGCTAGTTAGCCAGAGTCAAGGCTTGCGATGAACCTATGGGGGCAACCGTTTAACCCGTGCGAACCGGCTGAGGCCGGGGGCACACAACCGAAGTTACAAAGGAATCTACAATGGCACGTATTGCTGGCGTCGATCTGCCTCGCGCCAAACAGGCACGCATCGCGCTCACATACATCTTCGGCATCGGGCAACCCCGCGCGCGCAAGATTCTGGATAAGGCAAATGTGGATGCCTTCAAGAAAGTCCAGGACCTGGGCGAGGACGAGGTCAACCGCATCCGCCAGGTAATCGAGGACGAAGGAAACGTCGAGGGCGACCTGCGCAAGGATGTCCAGATGCACATCAAGCGCCTGATCGACATCCAGAGCTATCGCGGCACGCGCCACCGGCGGGGTTTGCCGGTGAACGGCCAGCGCACCCACACCAACGCCCGCACCCGCAAGGGCCCGCGCAAGGGCACAATTGCTGGCAAGAAGAAAGCGACGGGTAAAACCTAATGGCAAAAGCAGAGCAGAAGGCGGGAGCGGGCAAGCCTGCGGCCGGCAAGACTGGTAAAACCAAGAAGTTCAAGAAGCGCGAGCGCAAGAACGTGCCGTTTGGCATTGCGTACGTGCAGGCCACGTTCAACAACACCATCGTTACCATCACTGACCCGATGGGCAACACGCTGAGCTGGAAGAGTTCGGGTTCGCTCGGCCACCGCGGCTCGCGCAAAGGCACGCCGTTTGCGGCGCAGCAGGCGGCCTCGAACGCGGCCAGCATGGCCCGCGATCACGGCCTGCGCGCGGTCGATGTGCGTGTCTCCGGACCGGGTTCGGGCCGCGAGTCGGCTATCCGCGCCCTGGCTGCCGCCGGCATCGAGGTGCGCACCATCCGCGACGTGACGCCAGTGCCGCACAACGGCTGCCGTCCGCCCAAGCGGCGCAGAGTGTAAGAAGCAGCTACTAGCTGTTAGCTTTTAGCTTGTTCGTGCGAGTCGCAAGATTCTATGACGACAAGAAAGAGCTAATAGCTAGAAGCTAAAAGCTAGAATCTAACCGGGCCGGGATGAAATGTCCTCCGGACACGTAAACCGGCCGTCATCCGAAGTCAGGAGAAGATATGGCACGTTATACCGGAGCAGTCTGCCGCCTCTGCCGTCGCGAGGCAACCAAACTTTTTTTGAAGGGCGCCAAATGCACCTCTGACCGTTGCCCGCTGGAGAAGCGCAACTTTCCTCCCGGCCAGCACGGCAAAGACCGCAAGGCCAAGATCGTGGGCTACGGCCTACAACTGCACGAAAAGCAGAAGGCCAAGCGCATGTACTTCACCCTGGAAAGCCAGTTCCGCGAGTACTATGAGAAAGCCAATCGCGCCACCGGCGTCACCGGCGAACTGCTGATTCAACAGTTAGAACGCCGCCTGGACAACGTGGCCTTCCGGCTAGGCTTTGCCATCTCGCGCCGCCAGGCCCGCCAGGTAGTCCGTCATGGACACGTCGAGGTCAACGGCCGCAAGGTCAACATTCCTTCCTACCAGGTGAATGCGGGCGACGAAATCAAGATTCGCGACCACGCCAAAAAGCTGGTCATCATCGAGCAGGGCGCGCAATACGCCGCCCAGAGCCCCGTGCCCGCATGGCTGGAAGCCAACTTTGAGAATCTTTCGGGCCGCGTGCTCTCCCTGCCCAAGCGCAAGGACGTGAACCTGCCCATCAACGAACAGCTCATTGTCGAACTGTATTCCAAGTAAGCTGACAGCGAACGGCAGACAGCTTATAGTTGTCCGAAATTTGTTTTACTGTTAGCTGTAAGCTGTCAACTGTTCACTGCATCTCAAACCGAAGGAGAACTTGCGCGGCCGCCGCAAAATGCATCGCGACGCAACCAGCCGCGCGGGAAACGAGAGACGAATATGCTTTGGAGAGGATTTCAGAAACCGAAGCGCCTGGCAGTTGATGCCGAGACGCTCACCAACCAATTCGGCAAGTTCAGCGCCCAGCCCTTTGAGCGCGGCTTTGGCACCACCATCGGCAACGCCCTGCGCCGCACACTGCTCAGCTCCATCGAAGGCGCAGCGGTCACCGCCATTCGCATCGAGGGCGTGCTCCACGAGTTCCAGTCCATCAGCGGCGTGGTCGAGGACGCGACAGACATCATCCTGAACCTCAAACAGGTTCCCTTCAAGCTCGCGGGCGAGGGGCCCAAAGCGCTCTATCTGCGCGCCGACCAGCCCGGCATTGTCACTTCCGGCATGATTGAAGCCGACGGCGACGTCGAGATCCTGGACAAGGACATCTATATTGCCACGCTTTCGGAAGGCGGCAAGCTGGATATGGAAATGCGCCTCAAGCGCGGACGCGGCTATATCTCCGCCGACAAGAACTTCGACGCCGACCTGGGAATTGGCTTCATCCCCGTGGACTCGGTCCACTCGCCGGTGCGTCGCGTCAACTACGTGGTGGAAGCCGCACGCCTGGGCCAGATGACCGACTATGACAAGCTCACCCTGGAAGTGTGGACCAACGGGGCCGTGCTGCCCGCCGACGCCGTCGGCCTGGCCGCTAAGCTGCTCAAGGACCACATGAACATCTTCATCAACTTCGAGGAAGAGATCGAGGCCGAAGGGCGTGGCGAGGAAGGCCGCATTCTGTTGCGCAACGACAACCTCAACCGTTCGGTCGAAGAGCTGGAGCTGAGTGTCCGCAGCTACAACTGCCTGAAGAACGCCAACATCCAATCCATCGGCGAACTGGTGCAGAAGACCGAAGCGGAGATGCTCAAGACCAAGAACTTTGGCCGCAAGAGCCTGAACGAGATCAAGGAAATCCTCGCCCAAATGGGCCTCTCGCTGGGCATGAAGATCGACGAGCAAGGCAATGCCATCCCCGGACCCACCAGCATTTCGCCCGCCACCGCTCTGGCCGCAAACTACAGCCACTTCGACGACGAGGACGAGCCGCTGGATTCAGTGGACCTGCAGTTGCCCACCGAGACGGAGAATTTTTAACAGTGAACAGTAAATACGCCCGATCGGATTCTTACTGACCACTGTTCACTGACCACTGTTTACTGAAAGAGAGTTTCACCATGCGCCATCGCAATGCAGGATTCAAGCTCGGACGCAACACCAGCCACCGTCGCGCCCTGTTGCGCAGCCTGGTCACGTCCGTCATCGTGGAAGATCGCGTGGAGACCACCGTGGCCAAAGCCAAGGCGGTCCGTCCGCTGGTTGAAAAGATGATCACCCTGGGCAAGAACGGCGATCTGCACTCGCGCCGCCAGGCCCTCAGCTTTCTCATGACCGACAAGTCCGTCGAGCGGCTCTTCGATACCGTGGCTGAGCGATACAAAGACCGCCAGGGCGGCTATCTGCGCATCGTCCGCACCGGCTTCCGCAAGGGCGATGGGGGCGAAAAGGCCTTTATCGAACTCCTCGGAGCCGAAAAGCAGCTCGACGCCAAGCGCCAGAAGCGCGACGAGATCAAGGCCAAAAAGCGCGCCGATCTGGAAAAGCAGTTGGAAGAGTCCAAGACCGAAGAACTCAAGGAAAACAAGGAAAAAGAAGAAGCCGCGTAGAGCGTCTGCTCTCCGGCGGTTTCATCCTTCGCTCGGAAGGCAAGCACGGGCGCATCTCCTCGCGGGATGCGCCCGTGCTCGTTTACAGCCGCAGTCTTCCTGCCCTCCAACGACCGGAAATAGTTTGGAAAGATGGGCAAGCGGCGGTAAGATTGGCATAGCAATGGCTGATCGGTAAGGCCGTCGTTGGACGGTCCGAGTGATTGCATTCAGAGGTTTCTCATGCTTACGCGCCTGAAAGTCAGTGGATTTAAGAACCTGGTGGATGTAGACGTTCGTTTTGGAGCGTTTACCTGCATTGCCGGAGTCAATGGAGTCGGGAAATCGAATCTCTTCGATGCCATCGCATTCTTAAGCAGTCTTGCTGAAAAGTCTTTGCTCGATGCTGCGTTGAGCGTGCGTGACGATGGCAGTCATTCCGGCGACCTACGCAGCATTTTTCATCGGGTAGGGGACAACTGTGCTCGCGAAATGTCTTTTGAGGCCGAGATGATTGTCCCACCCAGGGGTGAGGATGATTTAGGCCAAGAAGCTAAGGCGACAATCACATTTCTCCGGTACAAACTCAAACTTGGCTACAGTCAGGACGAGCGGCCGTCTACTGGAGGCATAGAAATACTTCAAGAGGAACTCACGCATATCACTCAAGGCGATGCTAAGAAAAATCTTCCTTTCCCTCACAACAAGGTTTGGAGATTATCTGTCGTTTTGGGGAGGCGTGCTGGCGGAGACTTTATTTCCACGCAAATGGGGGAAGTACCGCTTATAATTAAGATCCATCAGGACGGCGGAGGTAGGGGGCGTCCGAACGGACTGCTAGCTAGAACTCTGCCTAGAACCGCGCTTTCTGCCGCAAATGCAGCGGAAAGCCCAACAGCTCTTCTTGCAAAGCGCGAGATGCAATCCTGGCGAAGGCTTCAACTTGAGCCTTCCAGACTAAGAATGCCCGACGCTTTCAGTGCGCCCACTAGGATTTCCAGTGACGGATCGCATTTGGCGGCTAATCTCTATGAATTGGCGCAGTCACGGCAGCTATTTCCAGGTTGGGGAGAGAACGGTCATGCCGAAAGGGTTTATACGGAGATTGCCAACCGTCTGTCGAATCTGATTGAAGATGTAGACGAAGTGAGCGTAGACAAGGACGAAAAGCGCGAGTTGTACACGCTTCTGGTTGCCGGGCGAGACCATACGAAGCACACAGCTCGATCCCTGTCGGACGGGACTTTGCGCTTTCTGGCCCTCGGAGTCCTTCAGATGGACCCTAGAGTGCAAGGTGTACTTTGCCTTGAGGAACCGGAAAATGGAATCCATCCTGCACGAATCCCAGCGATGATGAAGCTAATACATGATATTGCCACCGATACGAAGGAGCCTGTTTCCCCAGAGAACCCGCTACGCCAAGTAATCATTAATACACACTCTCCAGCAGTGGTGGCGCAAGCTCCTGACGATAGCGTTCTTATGGCCGAGCCCATCTCACGGGTTGACGATCAAGGTGTCCGGTTCACGGGCTTAACTTTTCAATGCTTGGCAGGAACGTGGAGAGACCAGATGCCAGGTGCAAACCCAGTCGCAAAAGGCAATATCCTTTCGTATCTCAGTCCATTTGAGCCGCATTCGCTTATTCGATTTCCGGAGCATTCTTCGCCGGCAGAGTATCCACTCACGCGCGTCATTGACCGGAAAGAAGTGCGCGAGGCTCTTCTTTGGGAAGCATCGGCATGACGGTTTTGAAGACAACTCTGCTGAGTGATGGCCCCTCAGATCGTGCGTTGCTGCCGGTGTTGAACTGGCTGCTTCAATGCAAGATAACTCGATACTCGCTTCAGCGGACTCAGTGGGCGGATTGGCGCAATCAAAAGTGTCCACCTCAGAGTCTTGAGGGGAAAATCCGTTTTACGCAGGAATACTATCCATCGGACCTACTGTTTATTCATCGAGATGCCGAGGCTCAAAACCCGGAGGTTCGTAGGGCTGAGATTCGGCGCGCGGCGTTGGATGCGGGAATTGCACCGTCTTCCGTATGTATCGTGCCGGTTCGTATGACAGAAGCGTGGTTACTCCTGGATGAGCGGGCCATTCGGAAAGCTGCGGGGAATCCAGGGGGTAGCGTAAATTTAAGTCTTCCAATTCAGCAGCGTATTGAGAATATACCTGATCCTAAGGATACTCTGTTCGAAGCCATCAGAACAGCGTCTGAGCACACGGGAAGAAGGTTGAAATCTCTACCCGTTGAGAAACTCCGGCATAGGGTGGCAGAACTTATGGATTATGAACTTCTGCGCAGCCTTTCTGCATTTCAATGCTTGGAGAACGATCTTACAGCAACATTGACTGCCAATGGCTGGATATAGTCGACTATCCCTATTTGTTTCTGCCGTTTTGTCTGATTATTCCACCCGCGCCAGCCGCTTGGGCCTCAAGAGGCGCAGATAGATATAAACGATCAACTGCAACGTAAGAGCTCCCGTGCAGTCCAGCAGCACATCCCAGGGCGAGCCGGTGCGGTTGGGTATGTAACTCTGATGCAGCTCATCCAAACTGGCGACCAAGGACGTTCCAAGAAGCGCAAGAAAGGTGTCTTCGAGAAAGTGGGAGTGGGGCAGAGTCATCCACCAGGCGCGCAGCCACACCACCCCGAGCGCCCCGTAGCCGAAAAAGTGTCCGCACTTGCGGATCAGGTGATGAATCACCTCCCAGCGGGCACTGGCGACAGGGCCGAAGAGGGCTTCCCAGAGCCAGCGCAGGGGATGGCTGGTGTGGTCGGAGCCAAACAGCTCCGTCGATTCCAGCATGATGATGCCGATGCCGATGACGACCGGGAGCCAGGCGCTCAACCAGAACTTGAGGCCTTGGCGGGCGGGAGCGCATCTGCATTTCCAGGCAGCGGGAACAGGCACTAATCGCTCTTTTCTGAATCAGACTCCACCACGGCGGGCAAATCCAGCGCCACCAGTGCAAACCGGGTCTGGCTGTCCTTGGGATTCTCAAAGCCCACGATGTGCTGGTGGCGTTTCGAGCCGGCCTTCAGTTCCAGGTTCCCCTTGCCGAAGTGGTAATCTCCCTGGTCGATCTGCACGTTGTCGTGCTTTCCGTCGTCGGCGCAGTTCAGTCCCTCGGAGGTGGCCATAGGCTTGCCCACTGGAGAGTTGCCTTGGCAGGTAATCACATTCCCGTAGCGGCCTAGCGCCTTCTTGTAAAACGCGGTCACCTTCTCCTCGGAATCAGGCGTCTGGTAGGAGACCGCCTTCACCCGCAACTCCCACTCGCCAAAGCCCAGTCGCACGTCGGCTGACTTGTGGTTGTCGTCGCCCTTCACCGCCGTGGCGCCCGGATAAATCGGCAATCCCAGGTCCGCCGCCGTGGTCTGGTCGGTATTCACATGGATGCCGCCAAACGGCGTATCAATCTGGACTTTTTTGTCCTCGCCGTTGGGGCCCTTTTCCGTTTGAATTCTGCATCCCGCCATTCCGGCCGCCAAAGCCAGGCCCACCGCTAAAGTTGCTGCTGTTCGCGTCGTGTTGAAACTCATGGCAATCGCCCTCCACACCGTTATACGCCGGAATGGATCAAATTGTTCCTCGAATCTATCATTGGACGGGCCGAAGACGGGTGCCCCAGGTCCCTCGTATTTGGGGACCTGGGAAACAACGCTAACTTGCCTGGGTGCCCCACCCTCGCCGCGTTCTTGTTCTTGCGGCTAGGGTGGGAGACTATGAACCTGCACCTTCTCGTATTCCCTACAGCTTCGGCCCGCCGCCGGGGTAATCCACGCGGATGGTCAGAATCTCATAGGGGTGAATCGGAGCCTTCACCACGTCGCCAACCACGGGCAGCGGCGCGCCTTCCGGCTCTTCCATCAGGTTGGTCACTGTCGCCCCCGTCGCTCCCGGCGGAACGTGGAACTCTGCTGTCGTTTCCTTGCCCGCCCACTCGTAAACGCGGAAGATCAGGCCGTTCGCATCTTCGGCTTTTTTCACCGCTGTCAGCACCACGTTCTCCGGCGAGACCGAAGCGAAGGAGTGGCTGGCGGGCAGCGTGCCGGGATGAGCCGTGGTGACGATGGCGGTAAGCGGGTAGTTGTACTCGTAGCCGTGGCGGACAGTGTGCGCGTCCTTCCATGTTCCGGCGTGGGGATAGAGCGCGTAGTGGAAGTGATGGTGGCCCATGTCGGCCTCGGCGTCGGGCCACTTGGGCGAGCGCAGCAGCGTCAGCCGCAGCACGTTGCCCACCGCGTCGTAGCCATACTTCGACTGATTGAGAATGCTCAGGCCGTGAATTTTGCCGTCCGGTCCGAGCCCAGAGAGGTCGGCCCAGCGCATCGCCGGAACCTCAAACTGCGCCTGCTCCCAACTGTTGTTACGGGTAGTGGGCCGGTCGATGGTTCCGTAAGGAATTTCGTAAGTGGCAAACGGCCCCGAAGCCGCCAGCGGGAAGGCCGCCTTGAGCAGCACGTGCGACTCGTGCCAATCGATCTCGTTGTCGATGTCGATCTGGTCGGAATCTTCTTTCAGACTGATTGTCTGTACGAATGTTGAATTTTGCCAATGATGAGTAACACGAACAGATGGGGTTGGATCATTTTCGCCAATTAACTCAACTTTATCGGCTGGAATTATCGTCGGGGGTTGATCGAGCGTGCCAGGATCGATATTCCAAGCGTCATACTCCTTGGGTGTGTCTTTGAAAGCCTGTAACTCGTTGCCACAAGCGCCCTTCGCAATCCACTCATACTTTGTCTTATCGTCGAGAATACTTGTGATGCATCCTGTCTGCTGATTGACCCTGGCGGTTATCCTCCCGCTTCCCAGTATGTAATCCTTACCATTCGGATCTTGCGGCACATAGATGTGGCCGTGAACGCACAGGAGATCCGGCTCACTTAGCTTCTGCTTCGACGGAGGCCCAAAGCGAAAAGATTTGTATCCGAGGGCGGGGATCGCGGGGGCCCTGAAACTCACTTCGACAACACCGGAGTCGAGGTCTCTCGACAAAATCGTAGGGTCGATCTGATTCATTGGTCCCTCGGCTATGCAAAGTTGAGAAATCCCGATCTCCAGCTTCGGGTCAGCCAATTGCAGCTTCACCTTGACCTCTCCAGACCTCTCCCAGCCCAGCGGATTAAAAACTACGATAGGAATGGACTTCTCCCGCTTGACACGCGTGTCAATCTTCTCCACGGCCTTCGCGAGTGCACTAGAAGAAATCTCATTCGTCGACCAGCGCACCACGTCGTAGTCCTTCTGCGCGTCCTTGTAGATTCGCCCGATGCCGGAGCCGGCGGCGGTGTCGTGGAACTGGTTAAACAAGACCTTCTTCCAGTCCTCTGTCAGCTCTTTTCCCGGATACTCGCGGCCAGCGAGCCACGCCAGCGATGCCCACTTTTCGGCGTTGAGCACCTCGACCTCCGCCTCGCGCATATTGCGCTTGTGGTTGGCCTGCGTGGTCATCACGCCGCGGTGGTACTCGAAGTACAGTTCGCTCTTCCAGGTTGGAATGTTCACCTTGCCGGGCACCAATGGCGGAGGCGTGTAGCCCTTGGCAATCGATTGGTAGTTCCACACCGGGCTGTCGGCAACAATCTGTTTTTCGAGCGCCGTGAAGTAACTCTGCGCCGTGCCGAACTCGATCTTCGGAGTCACGTGACTTGTTCCGTTGGCGCTGGGCTGCTCCCAATGGAAGCCCTCGTCGAGAATCGCCCGTGTGGGTCCTCCGCCGTGGTCGCCGATGCCATAGAGGTCCATGATGCCCGGCAGCCCCGTGGCTTGCTTTTGCGCGATAGTGAAGTCGCGCGCCAGACGCACCAGGTTCAGGTTGTCGTTGGCGTAGTCGTGCGGAAAATAAGTCAGCACCTTGGAACCATCCGGCGACTCCCACCAGAAAAACTTGAAGGGCAACTGGTTGGTGTCGCACCAGGCCATCTTCTGCGTCACAAAATAATCGATGCCGCTCTTCTTGTAGATCTGCGGCAACTGCCACGTGTAACCAAAACTATCCGGATTCCAGCCGATGCGCGTCTCCACGCCGTACTGCTGCTTGAACCAGCGCTTGCCGACCAGCAGTTGACGGACGAGCGATTCGCCGTCGGGCATATTCAGATCCGGCTCAACCCACATGCCACCAACAATCTCCCAGCGGCCTTCCTTGATGCGCTGGGCAATCTCCGCGTTCATCTCGGGGTACTTGTCCGCGATCCACTCGTTGTAAGCCGCGGCCGATTGCGTGTAGGTGTACTCGGGATACTCGTACATCAGTTGCAGCGCGGTGCCGAAGGTCCGCTTCACCACGTCCACCGTCTCGGTCCACGGCCACAGCCAGGCCGCGTCGATGTGCGAGTTGCCGGTCAGGTGATACGTCGCCTGTTGCAGGAGCGGCTTAAGGGCTTCGAGCTGGCTCTGTGCCACCTTGAGCGATGTGTCGAATTCGAACTGCGACTCCGATTTAGTGATCGAACTGCCCGATTCGGCGTGGTCGAGCGCCGCGATATCGACTTCGCGGATCGCCGCGTTCAGCGTGTCCATCTGCGCTGCGTCGCCCGGCGCGAGCGAAGGAACCAGCAGCGCCGCCGACAAAAACTCTTCGCGCAGGTCTTCGGGATTGGGGCGGTTCTCTGCGAAGTCGATCTTCAGCGTGGCGCCCTTGAAGTTTTTGTCGTCCACCGTGTGCAGCAGCTTCACGGCCACCGTCACCTTGTCGCCGGGCTTGGCATTGTCAAACAACACCACCGGCTCCAGATCGTCGCCCATGGCCACGCGGCGGCCGTTGAAGAAGAGAATCTCCGGCATAGGGCCGTTGGCTTCGGCGTGGAACTGGAACCAGATGCGCGCACCGGTCAAGTCATAGCCGTTCAAAGTCTCCGGCACCTGCCAGGTCTGGCGAAACCAGACTGCCTCCCTGGGTGCCTTCGCGCCTTTGGCGATGGGTTGCCAGTCGCTTTCGTCCAGATTCACTTGCTCGCCATGAGCCAGGTCGCTGGCATGGAGCTTCCAGGCCCCATCCGGCAACTCGCGCAGCCCCGAGAGCCGCTCGATCACCGCCCGCGACTCGGCGGGCAACGTGGCGGCAATTTTCGTGGCATCGGCGGCGCTCTGGGCCGTGCCCTGGCCCGCAAACAGCGTGATTCCTGCAAGGCCGGCCAGGCAAACAAAACAAAACAAACGCAACTTCAAAACGGAATTCATCGCGGAAAAATCCCCTCTGTCATGGTAAAGCCTTGTATCTCCTCTATCCTCTATTGGTTCTCGAAGGGGCAGAAGAGAATCATACATCATGGAAGGACGCGATCTCATAATGCGGTACATAGCCTCCCTACTCAGAGTGCATACTAGAGATTAGGCCGCTTTCCCCAACGGACTGCAGACCGTTGTGTGGCCTTTGGAGATCGCCCATCCCGGAGCCCGTCTGTCGTACCGGCCTCCCACCGCGCACTGAAGATATTGACGTCACAAGAACTGGACTCACAGAGAGGTATTCATGACCGCTGCTGCTCGTTTTCCCGGCATTCGGGTTACGGCTAATGGAAACCAGCTTGTCTCGTACCACACAGAGACGCGGATCGCCGACGCTGGCGTTTTCTATCCCATTACGCCTTCCACGGAGGGCGGCGAGCTCTTCCAGCAGGCCTATGCCGAAGGCCACTTGAATGTCTTCGGGCACAACACTATTGCCATTGAAACCGAGGGTGAGCACGCTGCACAGGGCGGCGCCATCGCTCATTCTGTCTGCGGCAAGCGCGTGGTCAACTTCACCTCCGGCCAGGGCGTGGTCTACGGCGTGGAGCAGTACTATCACGCTCCCGGCAAAGGCTCGACGATGGTGCTGGAAGTAGGCGCGCGCGCCCTCACCAAGCAAGCCCTCAACGTGCATTGCGGCCACGACGACATCTATGGCGCGCTCGACACCGGCTGGATCATGCTCTTCGGCAAGGATGCGCAGCAGGCCGCCGATCAGGCGCTCATCTTGCGCCGCGTGACCGAACTCTCGCTCACCCCCGGCATGAACATCATGGACGGCTTCCTCACCACGCACCTGGAGCGCACCTTCTACAAGCATGAATCCGGGCTGATCCGCGAGTATCTCGGCGCGCCTGACGACATCATCGACTGCCCCACCGAGGCGCAGCGCACTCTCTTCGGCCCCACCCGCCGCCGCGTTCCTAAGATGATGGACCTGGCCAACCCCATTTTGCTCGGCCCGGTGCAGAACCAGGAACACTACATGCAGGGCGTAGTGGCGCGGAGAAATAACTTCGCCGAGCCGATTCTCAAGTTCCTTGAAGACGCCTATGAGCAGTTCGCTCAGCTCACCGGCCGCAGCTACGGGCTCATTAGCAAGTACAAAACTGAAGACGCCGAAACAGTCTTCGTCTCGCTCGGCTCGGCCGCTGAAAACATCGAGGCCGCGGTCGATTACCTGCGCCAGACGCGCAACGCCAGCGTCGGTTCCATCCACGTCAATGTGATTCGCCCCTTCCCAGAAGCCGCTACCGTGGCCGCGCTCAAGGGCAAAAAGAACGTCCTCATCCTGGAGCGCACTGACGAGGCCCTGGCCGGCGATAATCCGCTGGGCCGCGACATTCGCACCGCGTTCTCCAAGGCTGTGCAGGGCGTTGACGGGCTGTCGGCGATTTCTCTTGCGGAAGTCCCGAAGATTTACGGCGGCAGCTACGGCCTTGGCTCGCGCGACTTCCGTCCCGAACACATCATCGGCGCCTACGAGTTCGCCACCGCAAATCGCGCCCGCAAGGACGGCAAGCGCGCCGCGGACGGCGTTTCGTTCTTCGTGCTGGGTGTTGACCATCCCTATGCCGTGATCGCCGACGAGACGCCGTCGCTGCTGCCCGAGGGCGCGGTCGCCGTTCGCTTCCACTCCATCGGCGGCTGGGGCGCCATCACCACCGGCAAGAATCTCGGAGCGATCCTGGGCGACCTCAACGATCTGATCTATGAACGCGACGGCCTCAAGGATGATCTCGGCAATCCCAAGGAGGTGATCCACGTCAGCGCCAACCCGAAATATGGTTCCGAAAAGAAGGGCGCGCCGACCGCCTATTTCATGGTGGCCGCCAAGGAGCGCATCCGGGTGAACTGCGATTTGCGCCACGTGACGGTGGTTCTCTGCTGCGACCCCAAGGCATTCACCCACACCAATCCTCTCGACGGCATGGCCGAGGGCGGATCGCTGGTCTGGGAGTCCGATCAGCAGGGCGAACAGGCCTGGGAACAGTTGCCGCTCTGGGCGCGCAAGCAGATCATCGACAGGAAGATTCGCGTCTTCACGCTGCCCGGTTTTGAAATCGCCAAAAAGGCCACCGACCGCGGCGACCTGCAACTGCGCATGCAGGGCAACGCGTTTCTGGGTGCGTTCTTCCGCGTCAGCACGCTGCTCAAGGAGTTCGGCATTAACCAGGAGCAGTATCGCGCCGTGGTTCGCAAGCAGTATGTAAGCAAGTTCGGAAAGTTGGGCGAGGCCGTCGTCGAGTCCAACATGAAAGTCATGATGCAGGGCTACGACCAGGTGAAGGAGATCAAGATCGGCGCGCTTTCTGCAGCTGACCATTCCTCCTTGCGCGGCCAGGCGCTGTTGCCGATTCTTGAACTGGCAACCGCCGGAGGTTCCTGCGGAACCGGTTGCCGCTCCCATGCGCTGCCCGTTGGTCAGGCTCAGCGCACGCCGATGGCCAGAGTTGCCAACTTCGACGCCGAGTTCCGCGCGAACTTTGGATACAACCAGCCTGCCACGCCGCTCGCGGCCATGGGCATGATCGCCGCAGCCACCGGCGACACGGCCTCCAAGTATGTAGCCCGCCGCGAAACCCCGCTCTTCATCCCCGAAAACTGCACCCAGTGCATGGATTGCATCTCGGTCTGCCCGGACACCGCGCTGCCCAACACCGCGCAGGATCTGAGCACGCTGCTGCGCACGGCAGTCTCCTACTACATAGCCGACGCGAAAGACCGCGCCCAGCTCCTCGCCGCGCTGCCGGAGATCGAGCGCCAGGCCCGTCCGCGCATGACGGCGGAGATCAAAACCGGCACTCCTCTGCCCACCATCCTGCGTGAAGTTACTAACTCGCTTGATGGGTTCTCCGCTAAGTCAAAGGATCAGTTCTTTGCCATTCTCGAAAAAGTTCCCATGGCCTACCAGAAAGTGACCGCCATCTTCTCCTCGCCCGAGCGCAAAGCTCCAGGCACAGGCGGCATCTTCTCTATTTTTGTCAGCGATCTATGCAAGGGCTGCGCCGCCTGCGTCACTGCCTGTGGAGACCACAACGCGCTCAAGATGGTCGCGGAGACCGAGGATGTCAACGCCATGCACATGACCGGCACCGGCTTCCTCGACCTGTTGCCTGACACATCGCAGAAGTTCCTCGGCCTCTTCAATGCTGCCAATCCGGCCGACTCCAAGACCGCCACACTGCGCAACATGCTCATGGTGCGTTCCACCTACGACGCTCTGGTGGCCGGCGACGGCGCTTGCGCCGGCTGCGGAGAAAAGAGCATCCTGCGCTCCATCGCCGCGGTCACCGAGGCTTACATGCGTCCCGTCTTCCACGCCAAGAGCGATCGCTTTCTCGCCAAAGCCGGCGAACTGGAAAAGGTCGGCGCGGCTCGCCTCGCCGTTCTCAAGGCCCGCAACCAGGCCGAGTACGATCTCCTTCGTCAGGCCATCGCGCATCTCATCCTCGGCCTGGGCGGCGAGGACGAAACCGACACTCGCGCCCGCATCGCCGCCCACGAGGCCAAGAACGGTCCCATCAGCGACGCCGAGTTGGTCGAGGCCATCGCCGCCGTCCTGCTCACCGAGGCCTTCAATCACAAGAACCTGCAAGCCGTCGATGGCCGCCTCGCCAACGGCATGAGCGTGATGGCCATGTCCGCGCACACCGGCTGTAACACCGTCTACGGCTCAACCGCGCCCAACAACCCCCACCCCTACCCGTGGATGAACTCCCTCTTCCAGGACGGCGTGACCGTGGGCTGGCTGATGGGCGAGAGCTTCATCGTCGACCACGCCCGCCGCTCCGTCATTCCCGAGCGGCTAACCGACATGCTGCTCACGCGCGACGAAAACGTCATCAACGCCGAGGAGTATTACAACCTCAGCCACTTCACTGACGCGCTCATGACTGACCAGGAAATCGTCGAACTGCCCAAGGTCTGGGCCGTCGGCGGCGACGGCGGCATGGGCGACATCGGCTATCAAAATGTATCCAAAGTCATGCTGCAGAACCGGCCCAACGTCAAGGTGCTGATGCTCGACACGCAGGTCTACTCCAACACCGGCGGCCAGAACTCCGATTCCACCCCCATGCTGGGCGGCGGCGACATGAACACCTTCGGCGCGGCCACCCAAGGCAAGAACACCGAGAAGAAAACCGTCGCGGAAACCTTCCTCGCCGGCCACGGTTCGCCCTTTGTCGCGCAGGTCTCCATGGCCAACGCGCCTAAGCTCTACCGCGCCATTCTCGACGGCCTGGAGTATCGCGGCACCATGTTCATCCAGGCCTTCACCACCTGCCAGCCGGAGCACGGCGTCGCCGACGACATGGCCCTCATCCAGGCCCAACGCGTGCGCGACTCGCGCGGCGCGCCGGAGTTCGTCTTCAACCCCCGCCTCGGCGAAACCTACTCCGAGGCTCTCGACATCAAGGGCAATCCGTCCATCGATCTCGATTGGTACGAGACCAAAAACAAGCTCACCGGCGAAATCTCCCACTACACCGTCGCCCACTGGTGCGTCACCGAAGCCCGCTTCCGCAACCACCTCAAGAAGATCAAGCCCGAAGCGGCAGCCAAGCTGATTCCGCTCGATAACATGCTTGTCCGCATAACTCAACAAGATGTCGTCTACCGCCGCTATCTCACCCCCGGCCACCGCGCCTTCATCCCCGACTTCGGCGTAACGATCACCGTCGCCGATGAAGCCGGCAAGACAACCTGCTACGCCATCAGCCGCCAGTTAGTGATGTTCTGCGTAGAGCGCCGCAAGGCTTGGCGCATGTTGCAATCTAAGGCCGGCATCATCAACAAGGAGTACGCCGCCCAGCGCGACCTCCTCGCCGAAGTAGATGCTGGCAAGCTCCCGCTGGACGAATTCCTGGCCCACGCCCACGAACTCATCAAGAAGCGCCTAGTCGGTATGCCAGCCAAGGCGTAATCGACCAAACCAACAAAGTCAACTCGACGGTCCTAGGTCTCAAAATCGAGACTTGGGCACCCTGTTCAGGATTCTTGCACATCTGGAACCTGTGACACCCGCCAAGGTATTCCACACTTGTGTGCCAGATCGTGGCATCATCATTAAATGATACATACGCTGCCGACAACCCCGCGCTTTCACAATGCACAGCCGAACGACCCGATACAGGAGATAGCGCTCCGCGTCATTGTCGAACTGCCTGGATGGGAAATGCACGCGGTTGGAACCGCCTGTCTCATCGGCGGTAATTTAGCGATCACGGCAAAACACGTCGTGGAGGACGCTCTCAAGAAGTTTGGTTCACGGCAAGGGCCTAATGGAACTGAGGTCTGCGGATATTCTCTGAAGCTGCTTCAGGTATTGCCCGGACCGACGTACAACATTTGGAACGTGTTCACAGTATGGACTTGCGGAACTGACATAGCGATTCTGCATCTCGGCCCCGATAGGTCCTCCGCGCCCTACGCTACTGTTGATTGGAAAGCGCCAGTTCTCAGGATTATTCCGCCGCCCACTGGCCAAAAGGTGGTAGCTTTCGGTTACCGGGAGTCGAAAATTCAAATCACCGAGGGTGCCGATGGCACCCACCACATAGAAATCAATGATGCTGGGACCATGTCTGCGGGCGAGATTGGCCAAGTTTTTGCTGAGCGCCGCGACTCGTCAATGCTTACATTTCCCTGTTTCGAGGTTCGTGCCCGCTTCGCTCCAGGCATGAGCGGCGGCCTAGTCGTGGATGAAGATGGCAGTCTTTGCGGCATAATCTGCTCCAGCTTCGACTTTCAGAATCCGAATACCTTACCTCTTAGCTATGCAGCTACGCTTTGGCCGATGCTGACGACCGTAATCTCCGCAGATAGAGGTGATTCCTATCCTCGTGGGGTAAGCTATCCAATGATTGACCTCGCACTAAACCACCAAATCACTGCAGTCGGCCTGGAGTATTTAGACCCAAAGTTCTTTCCAGGTCGAACATTGCCAAGGCCCGTCTAAAACCCGAGTTCCTCGCTCGGATGCCTAGCGGCCGGATGCCCCAGGTCCGGCTTCTCGAACCTGGGAATGATCGCATTCTCCCAATCCGTTTTGCCGAAGGCGCCTGCCGCCTGCCCCACCGCAGGGGTTTGCAGAAAATTACCCTCCACTGGCGCACAATCTCAATTGAAGGTCCGAGAGGGCTATGAGTTCAAATAGATGTCGAGCGCCGAAAAAGGTCGAGCGGGAACGGGAAAGCTCTGGCCTGTATCCGGTCTAATTTGTGAGGGATGTGACCGGTTTATACCCCCCCAGAGTACCCCCTCCCCCCCCGGGGTCCGATTCTCCATTTGTTCGCCCCCAACTGTGAAACTGTGAACCCCATCGGTTTCCACAAGACGGCCTTCCGGTGCGACAATCGTTCCGTCGGGGGCAAACGCTTCCGGCAAGGATTCCTTCCCACGGAGAAAACCACCATGAAGCGTCTTTTGGTCTGTACGAGCCTTCTATTCGTCGCCGCCACATTATCCGCCCAGCCAGCCCCGCCGAAAGCCCCGCCGAAGAGCCCGCCGGCCATCGCGTCGGTCACCATTGCCGGCAAGGTCATCACCATCACTTACAACTCGCCCTACGTAAAGGGCCGCACCGGCCAGATCTTCACCAAGGACGGGCTGATCAGCCACGATCCCACCTATCCGGTCTGGCGCGCAGGCGCGAATGCCGCCACTAAGCTGCACACCGAGGCTGACCTGACCCTGGGCGGCTTGAAGGTTCCCAAGGGCGACTACAGCTTATTTGTCGATGTTGCCGACCCCGACAACTGGGTTCTGATCGTGAACAAGCAGATCGGCCAGTGGGGCACGGTCTATGACAAGGCGCAGGATCTGGGCCGCGTGAAGATGACCATGAGCAAACCGATCGCGACGGTCGAGAGTCTGAAGTACACTCTTGAGGCCCTCGGCGGCACCACCGGCAAGCTTACCCTGGAATGGGAGAACCACTCGGCATCCGTTCTCATCGCCGTGCATTGAATTCCGGCGTGAGAAGGTAATTTCCAGCAGGGCGGCCTTTTGCAGAGAATTGCTGCCCTGCCGATACAATAGGTGTAGTGTGTGATTTCGTCCCCGAGGTGTAAAAGTCTTGCCTTTATATGCCTATCGCTGTACCCAGTGCGGCCACCGCTTTGAAAAGATACAGAACTTCTCGGCCGAGCAGGAGCTTGTCTGCCCCGTGTGCCAGGGCGTGCTGGAGCGTCCGCTTACGGCGCCGCGCCTGCACTTCAAGGGCGGAGGCTTTTATGTAAACGACTACGCGGACAAGAGCAGCGCGCTTGCCTCCGAGTCCGCACCTGCGGAAGTCAAGACCCCTTGTGGCGGAAGCTGCGGCGCGGCCTGCCCCGCCATCGCGACCGCTGCCACTGACTCTAAAACGTCAAGCTCAGCTTCCTGAAGTTCATACTGCTGCGACTTCACTCAACTCTCCCCACTCTTTCGACCCGCTAAGATAGTTGTACGATGCCCTTGCTCGATCCCATCCCGTCGCCGGTGTTGGACGCCGACTTTTCCGCTCTCGAGTGGGAGCCGCTGCTGGCCCTCGTCGCCAGCTTTGCCGCTTCGCCGGTGGGCCGCAACGCAATTCTCGAGCTAAAGCCCTCGACCGACGAAGACTGGATCGTCCTCCAGCATCAGCTCACCGGTGAGCTTCGCCTTTTACTGGAAGAGCAGACTTCGATTCCTGTCGGTGGCCTCTTCGACCCCACGCAGCACGCCACCAAGGCGCAGATTTCCGGCGCTGCCCTCGAAGCCGTCGAACTGCAAGCCGTCGCCCGCCTGGCCAACGACGTGGCCTCATGGCAAACTCTGCTGCAATCGCCCCCGGCGCGGCTGGCGGGCAAGCTGCCCGGCCTCTGTGCGCTTTCGTCTACGCTGACCGGCAGCCTGCGTCCGCTGGCCGAGTCCATCGAGCGCACCATTCAGCCCGACGGCTCGCTGGCCGACAATGCCTCGCCCGAATTGGGCCGCATCCGCCGCGAGCAGGAGCGCCAGAAAAAGCTGATCGAAGAGTCCCTGCGCGCCACCCTGCGCAAGCTCGCCTCAGAGGGCGCAACCCAGGAAGACATCATCACCATTCGCGGCGACCGCTTCGTGATTCCTGTCCGCGCGGAGTTGAAGCGGCGCATCTCCGGCGTGGTCCACGGCCTCAGTTCATCCGGTCAAACAGTCTACGTCGAGCCTTTGGAAACCATCGAGCAGAACAACGAGCTGGTCCGTCTCATCGAAGAAGAGCAGGCCGAGATTCACCGCATCTTCATGGCGCTCACCCGCCAGGTGGGCGGCTACGCTCACGCTCTCATCGAGGGCGCGCGCGTCCTTGCGCTGGTCGATAGCCTCCAGGCCCGCGCCCGCTTTGCCCGCGACTATGACTGTGTCGCCCCGGCCATCACGCCCGATCTTCTGCGTCTCGAAGCTGCCCGCCATCCTCTGCTCGAAAGGCATCTTCGCCTGACCGGCGGACGCATTGTCCCGCTTACTCTCGAACTCACTGCCTCAGATCGCCAGCTCATCATCAGTGGCCCTAACACCGGCGGCAAAACCGTCACGCTCAAGACTACGGCCTTGCTGGCGATGATAGCGCAGGCCGGCCTGCCCATTCCCGCCACGGCAGCCAGCTTTCCTGTCTTCACCGCGTTTCTGGCCGACATCGGCGATGCACAATCCATTGAGGCGGAACTCTCCACCTTCTCTGCGCACATTACCAACCTCGACCGCCTCTCGCGCCTCGCCAATGACAAGTCTCTGGTCCTGCTCGACGAGCTTGGTTCCTCCACCGATCCCGAAGAAGGCGCGGCGCTGGCCGTCGCCATTGCCAGCCACTTCTTGGCAGCTGGCGCCTGGACACTCATCTCCACGCACCACACCTCGCTCAAGGTCTACGCCGCCAACACCCCCGGCGTGCTCAACGCCGCGGCCGGCGTGGACGAAGTGACGCTCGCGCCCAACTACCAACTGCGCCTCGGCGTTCCCGGCGCGTCTGCTGGAATACAAACCGCCGAGCGCCTCGGCCTGAACGCCGCCATCATCGCCGCCGCCCGTCAGCGCCTCGGTTCGCAGCAGGTGGACATTGCCCGCTTCCTCGACCGCCTTCACAACGAGCTTACGCAACTCGAAGCGGATCGCAAAGCCGCCCGCGTTGAGCAGTACGCGCTCAACCAGGAGCGATCCAGGCTGGCCCGCGAGGGCGACGTCGAACTGCGCAATCGAACGCGCGAGCTCGAAACCAAGCTGACCTCGCTGCTTAAGGACTTCGAGTTCCAGATGCGTGAGACGGTTCGCGCAATCGAGGATCGAGTTGGGCAGCAGAAGTTATCCAAAGAGGCCGAACGCCGCATCCTGCGCCTGCGCCGCGAGTTTCAGGAGAGCTTCAACCAGACCGTCGTCGCCCACCGCACCGGCGCGGACGTTGGCGACGCCAACGCCGAGCCGCACATCCTCAAACACATTGCCGCCGGCGATCAGGTCCGGCTCAAGTCGATGAACAAGATTGCGGTCGTGCAGCGCGAGGTCGAAAAAGACCTCTTCGAAGTCGCTCTCGGCCCCATCAAGATGCGCGTCAAGCGCGAAGACATCGCCGAGGTTGTGCTCTCAGGCGAATCTCTGGCAGGGGAAAAGGCCGATCCGCTGGCCGCCGCCCGCAAGCAGAAGAACGTTCGCGTCACCGTCACCAGCACCTCAACCGACTCCCTGCGCATGGAGATCAACCTCATCGGTCGCACCGTGGACGAGGCCACCCAGGAGTTGGAAAAGTACCTCGACCGCGCCTTCCTCGCCGGCCTCCCGAGCGTCCGCGTCATCCACGGCCACGGTGCCGGCATCCTCCGCCGCTGCGTCCGCGAATTCCTCAAAACCCATCCCCACGTAGCCACCATCGCCGAAGCTCCACAAAATGAAGGTGGCCAGGGGGCGACGCTGGTGGAACTGCGTCAGTAGATGATTTACTTGCGTGGCTAACTTGCGAACTCGCTGCTCTTAAGCCATCGCTTCCCGGCTCGTCGGCTCAAATCGCAATCAATAATTACATGGTTGCATCAGGCGAAGCAGCGCCGCTACTGTGGCAGGAGACGGCATGGGCTCCGGAGTGGCTGGCGTGGTGCTGCTTTGTGCTCCGTTGCCGGCCGCGGGCGCGCTCTTCATCTCTTTGAGCAGCTTGACTAGCCGGGAAAAACCCTGTTCGCGGGCGGTCTTGTTGCCGGGGACAGCGTTAGCGGGATCTTCGCCGGCCCGCATGAAGCCGTGCCCGGCGCCATCGTATGTGACAAGCTCGAATCTCTTGCCCGCGGCCTTCATCGCCGCTATCGTAGCGGGGACGGTGGCTCCGATGCGCGCGTCGTTGCCGGCGTAGAAGCCATACACCGGAGCGGTGATCGTGGAAACATCCGCGGGGCCTGGACCGTAAAAGACGAAGGCGGCGGAGAGGTCATTGCGGTGGGAAGCGAAGGCGAATGACTTGCCTCCACCCCAACAGAAGCCGACAGTCGCGATCTTTCCGTTGGCTGCCGGCAATTGTTTCGCATAGTCAGCCGCGGCGTCCAAATCGGCAGTGACAACATCCGGATCCAGCCCGGAGACGGCCTTGATGGTTGCGTCCTGGCTGGCAAAGTCGCCAGATCCGCCTCCGTTCGGAGCGAGGCCCGAGAGCAGGTCGGGAGCGATGACGATGAAACCCTGCGCGGCCAGTTCGTCGGCCATCTCCTTGGCCCAGTCGCTGAGCCCGAAGATTTCGTGAATGAGGATCACTGCCGGGGCTTTGGTTTTGACCTCCGGATAAACTACGAAGGCCTGGACAGTACGGCTCCCGTGCTTTAGGGAAACGTACTCACGGTGGCGCGGTGATGCTTCGAGGCGGGTTTTGGCCCAGTCCTGAGCATTAAGGGAAGTAGCGGCCAGCGAAAGCAGAACGCCGGCGACGAGAGGAAGCGCGCGGAGCGTCGTCGTTTTCATGGGGACAGTTTATTCCTGAGCAAGATCATGCCGCAAGTCTGTCCTGACGAAGGCGTCTGCCGGGTGCCCTAGGTCTCGATTTTGCGACCTGGGAGCGCGCTGACTTGCTGACTTGCTAACTCGCTGCTCTCAAGCCATCGCTTCCTTGCTCATCGGCTCAAACTTCAACTGGTTTGTCTTGCGGTCCACGTCGATGCGGACGTGCGCGCCGTGAACGACTTCGCCGTTGAGAATCTTGATCGCCATCGGATTCTGAATCATGCGCTGCAAGGCGCGCTTCAGCGGACGCGCACCATAAGCCGCATCGGAACCTGCAGCCAGAATCAGTTGCCGCGCCGGCTCGGTCAGCTCCAGCGAAATCTGCCGCTCTTCGAGCAGCTTGCTGACTTCGCCTAGCCGCAGGTCGAGAATCTTGCTCATCTGCGCCGTGCCCAGCGGACGGAAGATCACGATGTCGTCCACGCGATTCAAAAACTCCGGGCGGAAGTGCTCGCGCAGCACGCGCATCACCGACTCGCGGGCCATCTCGAAGTCGTGCTCGCTCTTGAGCGCATCGGTAATCAGCATCGACGCTCCCAAGTTGGAAGTCATAATCAGCACGGTGTTCTTGAAGTCCACAGTCCGGCCCTTGGCGTCGGTCAAACGGCCGTCGTCCATGACTTGTAGCAGAATGTTGAAGACATCGGGATGCGCCTTTTCGATCTCGTCGAAGAGAATCACCGCATACGGTCTACGCCGAATCGCTTCTGTGAGCTGCCCGCCCTCGTCGTAGCCGACATAGCCCGGCGGCGCGCCGATCAGCCTTGCCACCGCGTGCTTCTCCATGTACTCGCTCATGTCGATGCGCACCATAGCCTGCTCGTCGTCAAACAAAAACTCAGCAAGCGCGCGCGCGGTTTCCGTTTTTCCCACTCCGGTCGGTCCAAGAAAGATGAACGAGCCAATCGGGCGGCGCGGATCGGACAAACCGGCGCGCGAGCGCCGAATCGCGTTGGCCACGATGGTCAGCGCAGCATCCTGTCCGATGACCCGCTCGCGCAGCCGTTGCTCCATCTCGACAAGCTTCTTTACTTCGCCTTCCAACATGCGCGAAACGGGAATTCCCGTCCACTTGCTCACGATTTTAGCGATATCCTCTTCATCGACCTCTTCCTTCAACAGGCGCGCGGCGGCTTCATCCTTCTGCGCCCCGTCCTGCGCTGCGTTCAGCTTTTTCAGTTCGGTTTCCAGCTTGGGCAGCTCGCCATACTGAATCTGCGCGGCGCGGTCTAGTTGCCCCTTGCGCGTCTGCTCCTCGGCCTCAAAGCGCAACGCCTCGATCTTCTTCTTGATTTCGCTGATGCGGCTGATGGCCTCGCGCTCCCGCGTCCATCGCGCGCGCAGCGCCGTGATCTTTTCCTTTAGCGCGCCCAACTCGCGATCGACTTCCTTGCGTCGCTCGATGCTGTTGGCATCCGTTTCGCGCTTCAGTGCGGCGCGTTCAATCTCCAGCGACGTGGCCTCGCGCTCCAGTTGGTCGATCTCGGTGGGCACGGAGCCAATCTGAATGGCCAGCGAAGCCGCGGCTTCGTCCACCAGATCGATGGCCTTGTCGGGCAAAAAGCGGTCGCTGATGTAGCGATGCGAAAGCATGGCCGCGGCCACAATCGCCGCGTCCTTGATGCGCACGTTGTGGTGCGCTTCGTAACGATCCTTCAGGCCGCGCAAAATCGCGATGGTGTCTTCCACATTAGGCTCGCCGACATAGACGATCTGAAAGCGCCGCTCCAGCGCTGCATCCTTCTCGATGTATTTGCGATACTCATTTAAAGTAGTCGCGCCGATGGCCCGCAGTTCGCCCCTTGCCAGTGCCGGCTTGAGCATATTGCTGGCGTCGATAGCGCCCTCGGCCGCGCCCGCTCCAACCAGCGTGTGCAGCTCGTCGATAAAGAGCACGATCTCGCCGTTTGATTCTTCAATCTCGTTGAGCACCGCCTTCAGCCGGTCCTCGAACTCGCCGCGATACTTTGCCCCGGCCAGCATCGAGCCCAGGTCGAGCGAGATCACCCGCTTGTCCTTCAGACTCTCCGGCACGTCGCCCGAGACAATGCGCCGCGCCAGGCCCTCGACGATGGCCGTCTTGCCCACGCCCGGCTCGCCGATCAACACAGGATTATTTTTCGTCCGCCGGCTGAGCACCTGAATCACGCGGCGAATCTCCTCGTCGCGCCCGATCACCGGGTCCAGATTGCCGCGCCGCGCCAGCTCCGTCAAATCCTTGGCGTATTTTTCGAGAGCTTGGAATTTTCCCTCGGGGTTCTGGTCGGTGACGCGTTGCGAGCCGCGCACCGCAGTCAACGCCTTCAGAATCACATCGTGCGTCGCGCCCACGCCAGCGAGCGCCTCACGCGCCGCGTCGTTCTTTTGATGCGCCGCACCCAAGAGCAGGTGTTCCGTGGAAACGTACTCATCCTTGAAGTTGGCGGCCTCGCGGAAGGCCTGATCGAGTACCTTATTGAGTGCCTGGCTCAGGCCCGGCTGCGCGGCCGCTCCGGCCACACGTGGCAGCTTCTCCTCAATCCGATGAAGGTCGTGCTCCAGCCGTTCGGTGTGAACGCCAATCTTCTCCAGCACAGCGGGAATCACGCCCTCGCGGTCCTCGATGAGCGCCAGCAGCAGATGTACCGGCAGCACTTCGGGGTTGCCCAGTTCGCTTGCCCGCGCCTGCGCCTGCTCCATCGCCTGCTGCGACTTGACGGTCAGTTTTTCCCAGCGAATAGCCATGTTCACCTCAGGGGTCAGGGATCAGGGATCAGTTCGTATCATCGAGCAAGGGCAGTTTACCTGCATCCTTGATTCCAAGAGCGTCCCTTGCAGCCATGATTGCCGCATTTCCCCTTAGCGCAAGTTCTTTCGTCTGCTCTGTTTTTAGACAACTCCCTCTCCCACTAAGCACCTCCCGAGCGTACGGAAGTGCGAGTTGGAAATACTCAGAGAGGCGCTTTGATAAATCGCCGCTAACCGATAAGTCAATCACTATATGGGCACGTTTGTATGCCGCGCTTTTCTCACTAAATCGTTGCATCGCGTCAATACGCATTCCATTCGGCTGCTGAAAGGCAGTATCCACGTTCATCAACGCATCTTCCAGATCGGCAAGCGCACGTACCGCGTCTAAAGTCGTATCGCGTCGGAGTTCCCAACGCCGTTGCCGGCCCCATTCGTTACGTTGTATCAGCCAAGCCAGACCTGCACCAAGAACAACGCCGCACAGAGGCCCGGCCAAAGATAAGACATTAGAAATCGTAGATGCACTACTGGCGTCGATCATTCAACTGCTCCCAACTGCGAGTTTGGTTCCAAAGGGAGAATGTGTCAATCCATATTCCGGTCCGGGAGGGAATTGAAACTCCCTCCCGGATGAGGCCCTGATCTCTGACCCCTGATCCCTGATCCCTGTCTTTACGCCGCCACGCTGATCTGAATCTGCTTTGGCTGGGCCTCCGGCTTCTTCTTCAGCTCCAGCTTCAGCACACCAGCATTGTAGCTGGCCGCCACGCTCTCCGTATCCACAGTTGAGGGCAGCGTGAAGGCGCGATAGAAGCTGCCGTAGCGCCGCTCGATGCGATGGAAGTTCTGCTCCTTCTCCTCGGTCTCGAATTTGCGCTCGCCCTTGACCGTCAGCGTGTGGTTTTCCACGCGCACGTCCAGGTCCTTCTGGTCGATGCCCGGAACCTCCAGCTTGAGCATTACCTTCTGCGCGTCCTCATAAATGTCGACCGCCGGCACAAAGCTGGCCGCCGCCACCGGGTCATCCCCTTCGTTCAGATCGCGAAACAAAGAGTTGACGCGGTTCTGCAATGCTACGACCTCCCGGAACGGGTCCCAACAAGTAATTGCCATGATTGTTTACCTCCTGATGGATTTCGATTGTGGGGCCGGAACTTGAGTTCCAACCTCTCACATTATTTGATACAACTATAGCACAACTGATTCAGATAATATGCGCGTAATGCGCTCATATATTAAAAATCTACATCTATCTTTATTATCAATCGCTTATGGGGACAAAAGTCGTAATTGACTCTGATTCTTCCCAAATCCAGCCCACTATTGCCGCTTCCCGCTCCACTCCAGGTAGCTGGTGAAATCCGTTTGAGCGGGCATTTTCAGCTCAAACTGGCCGTTCATCACTCCGTCCAGGAAGGAGTAGCTCAAGCGGTATTGTGGCCCAGGTTGCGCTGGATCGGAGAGGAAGACCACGGTCCCGGGCTTGGGCGTGGAGACGGCATAGTGAATGATGTGGCCCTCATTGTCGAAGTAAATTGCTTCAAGCGATTGCCCGGTCGCCGCGGGATAGATGTAGAGCAGATCGCTGTGCTGGCAGTCGAAGTCGCCCGGAGCGGTGCAGGCGCCCATTTTAGATTACCGCGCCAACACATGGTCGCGCAGCTCCAGCCGGAAAGAGTAACCGGCCGAGACGTGAGCCTGCGCCTCTCCGCCGGTGGTCTTTGCCTCCCACGTTCCGAGCAGAAAGCGCAGTTCGGCCCACGGATCAACTTTGGCGGGAGATTTCGCGGCGGGTTGCGCGGAGGCTGGCGCGGGGGTTTGCGCGGCCACGCCGCAGGCCGTCAGCAGGGCCATTGCGGCACACAATGCAATGCGTCTCTTCATGAGCACCTCAGATTCAAGAGTCTACTCTAGCGCGGCGTATCGCAGGCACTCAATCTTGCGATCACTGCATCTACTTATCGATCTCCGGGAACTTTCGTTTGACCGCAGCCTTAACCGCCGCGTTTTCAGGCTTTCCGCTGGAGCGGGCCAGCGCATCGCGGGCATGAGCAGCGTCTTCGATTGGATAGCGCCGGGTTTTCGGAAATACAAAATCGTTCTTGGGCAGGTCTTTCCGTTCCGCGTACGTGAGCTTCGCCATGCGTATACCTCCGAGCCTTCCAGTCCATCTTAAGGCATTTTCTGTCCTGAGGGATGGTGTGGGTTTGTCCAAAGTTGCACTTCGGGGCAAAACGGCCAGCGGTGCGGCATCATCCCTGGCGTTTCCTAGTCCGTAGTTCCCTTGCTCCGTTTCCGTTCCTGCCAAGCCCTCCGGTCGCCCTCTACAATGAGATCCAGATGACCCTTCTCTCCAGCCTTCCCTCTTACCTGGACTGGCACTGGCTCTGGCTCACCGTGGCTGCATTTCTGGCCGGGCTGCTTAACGCCGTGGCCGGAGGCGGCTCGTTTTTGCTCTTTCCCGCCATGCTGGGAATGAAAAACATGCTGCCCATCCAGGCCAACGCCACCAACACGGTAGCTCTGTGGACCGGCCAGCTCACCTCGGTCGCGGCGTATCGCGAAGACATCCGCAAGAATCTGCGTCTCGCCTTGCCCATGGGCGTAGCCGGACTCATTGGCGGAACGGCCGGCGCTCTGGTGCTGCTCCACACGCCGCAGATGACCTTTCTGCATCTGGTGCCCTGGTTGCTGCTGATCTCCGCCTCCATCTTCGCCTTCACAGGCCCGGTCTCCCGTTGGCTGGCCCGCCGCAAAGGCGACCTCGCCGTCGCCCATCACCCGCCGCGCCGGCTACCGGTCTTTCTGGCGACCATGGCAGTCTGCTTTTACGTCGGCTACTTCGGCGCCGGCGCCGGCTTTCTGCTCATCACGGTGCTCTCGCTCTTCAGCTACCGGGACCTGCACCAGATCAACGCTCTCAAGGTCGTTTCGACCACCCTGGCCAACGGCATCGCCTTCATCCTCTTTACGGTGAACGGGCAAGTCGCCTGGCGCTACTGCCTGCTGGCCATGGTCGCCTGCATCATCGGCAGCTACGCAGCGGCCCGCTGGGCTCGCCGCATTCCGCAGCCCGTGCTCCGCGGGCTAGTCATCTGTATCGGCCTCTTTATGGCCGCATGGTTCTTTATCAGGGAACAGTGAACAGTGGTCAGTCTTCAGTCGTGCGCGTCCTCTTCAGAGTTCTGCTTTCCATTCCTGCTTGCGACATCTTTTCACTTTCCACTGTAAACTGGACCCATGAGCCACGAAGGCATCCGCATTGCCGCCAAAGACGACGAAGGCCGCCAGAGCGAGGCCGGGCATCCTCTGCCCCGCATCAGCATCACCCCGCAGAAGGTCCGCGTGCAACTCACCGAGGGCAAGGGCATGGAGATCGACTGGGCTGACGGCCACCGTAGCGCCTGGAGCTTTGCCTGGCTGCGCGAGGCCTGCCCCTGCGCCACCTGCGTCGAGGAGCGCAAACAACAAGACCGCAAAGCCGGCCAGCCCAAGCCCAGGCCTACTGCCGTCCTGCCCATGTACACCCCGCCTGCCAAGCCGGCCAGCGCTCATGCTGTCGGTCGCTATGCCATCCAGTTCAACTGGCAAGACGGCCACTCCGGCGGCATCTACTCCTGGGATTATCTGCGCCGCTGTTGCCAGTGCCGCGAATGTACCTTTGCCGCCGAGGAAACCACCGGCGCGCCGAACTAAACTAGGCGTTTAGTTCCAACATTTACTGGTCCTCATCGTCTACAATTGCCGGTATCCCGACAGAGGAGGCTCGCCCTGTTCGCCGCGCTCCTGACCGCTCTGAATCCCGCCGCCCACCTGCTGTATGGGCTGCCTATGCGGCTCTCCGCGCTAATGCTTTTCGCCCCGCAAACCAGCCTGCGCCACCAGATACAGATGCTGTTTTACGACCCTTTCTCCAAGGTGACCCACCATTGGAACTGGTTCGATCTGACGATGCTCATCCCCTACTTTACGGTGATGATCATTCTGTCGTTTTATGGCATTCACCGCTACACGATGTGCTACCTCTATTTCAAATACAAGAAAAACTACAATCCCGACCCGCCCCGCCACTTCAAGGAGCTGCCGCGGGTGACCGTGCAACTGCCCATCTTCAACGAACAGTTCGTCATCGACCGGCTGATCGAGGCGGTTTGCGCCATGGAGTATCCGCGCGAGAAGCTGGAGATTCAGGTGCTGGACGACTCGACCGACGAGACCCAGAAAGTGGCCTCCGATATCGTTGCCCGCTATGCGGCGCTGGGATACCCCATCACTTACATTCATCGGACAAATCGCTACGGCTACAAGGCCGGTGCGTTGGACGCGGGCTTGAAGGTGGCCAAGGGCGAGTACGTAGCTATCTTTGACGCCGACTTCGTGCCTCCTCCGGACTGGATCATGAAGGTGATCCACCACTTTGCCGAGCCGGAGATCGGCATGGTGCAGACCCGCTGGTCCCACATGAATCGCAACTACAGCATGCTGACCCAGATCGAGGCCATCCTGCTCGACGGCCATTTCATCATCGAGCACGGCGCGCGGGTCCGCTCCGGCGATTTCTTCAACTTCAACGGCACGGCCGGCATGTGGCGCATCAAGGCCATCAGTGACGGCGGCGGCTGGCAGCATGACACCCTCACCGAAGACACCGACCTGAGTTACCGCTCGCAGTTAGCCGGGTGGAAGTTCAAGTACCTGCCCGAGGTGGAGTGCCCATCCGAGCTGCCCATCGAGATGACCGCCTTCAAGACGCAACAGGCGCGCTGGGCCAAGGGGCTAATCCAGACCAGCATCAAGGTGCTGCCCCTGATGTTCCACTCGAACGTCCCGCGGAAGATCAAGGTCGAGGCCGTCTATCATCTGACGGCCAATTTGAGCTACCCGCTGATGGTCATCATGACAGCGTTCCTGATGCCGGCCATGATCGTGCGCTTCTACCAGGGCTGGTTCCAGATGCTGCTCTTCGACGTGCCGCTGTTTACCGCCTCCACCTTGTCCATCGCCGTCTTTTATCTGATGGCGGAGCGCGAACTCTTCCCCAAGACCTGGTGGAAGACTTTTCTCTATCTGCCCGTCCTGATGGCCCTGGGCATCGGTCTCACGGTCACCAACACAGTTGCGGTGATGGAGGCCCTGTTCGGCATCAAGAGTGCCTTTGTGCGCACCCCCAAGTACCGCGTGGCCAAAAAGGGCGAAATATCCCAGGCCGCCAAGTACCGCAAGCGGCTCATACTGGCTCCGTGGATCGAACTGCTGGTTGGCTGCTACTTCTTTGTGGCCATTCTCTACACCTTCACCAACCAGAATTACTTCACCGCCCCATTCCTGATCCTGTTCGTCATCGGCTACTGGTACACCGGCCTGATGAGCCTGCTGCAAGGCCGCTTCGAGCGCTGGCGCACCGGCACAACTGCCAACATCGACGAGTCCAGCCCCAAGCCGTTCCCGGTGGGGGTATAGACGAGATAGTCGCGGTCGTTAATCCAACCGACCGCGACCTGACTATCCTTTGCATGATATACATGCACTGGTTTATTGGTGGAAATCCGTTCCCAGCCAGTAATTGGGGGTGTCCACTATTTCGAAGCGATTGGGATCGAGTTTCACCAGCGCCTCGGCGGTGTTGTTCCAGACCGTGGCGTGGCCTACCGCGCCAGAGCCATCAATGTCGTTGCCCTGGATGACGGTCTGATCGAGGATGTAGTTGCTGAAACCCTGGCCGTTTCTGGCATTGTTGATTTGACCTTCGTTCCATTCGGAGTGCTGCGCGGCGTTGGCGTTTTGCTGCGCCCAGTAGCCGGCGTGCTGGGCATCGTTGGCGGCCTGCTGGGCGTTATAGCGGGCCGTGGCCTGCGCGCCGATGTTCTTGATGTTCTGCACTGCAATCTGGGCGTTACGCGTGATTGCCTGATCGTTGGCCTGCTTCTGCGCCAGCTTCTGCTGAGCCTGCTGGTTCATCACTTGCTGGTTGATCTTGAGGCTCTGCGCCATCGCTATGATAGTGTTGTTCTCCTGCGCGGCCTGGGCGTCGGTCATCACACCGGTGTTGCGGTTGATGCTGTACGCTCCCCATTGGGTCAGCGGCGACATGCACATCATATCGTTGAGCGACTTCATCCCCTGCCCGTCCAAATCGATGTGCCCCTTGACATGCACGCAGTTGCCCGCCTCTTTCATCGGCGTAATCGAGTCCACCTGCAGCTTTGCCGGAGGCTTGTTGTTGGCGCGCCGCCAAGCCTGCACCAGATCCGGATAGGCCTTGGTCAGATCCTGATGGTAGGGGTAAAGGATCGTTCCCCCGCCCCTGTAGATTCCCGCCCGCACCGCTTGCACCTGTTGCGGGTTGTAGGGGTCCACCGCTGACATCATCGCGCCGAAGATCACCGTTTCTCCATTCGGTCCTCTGAGGATCATTGCACTGCTGGCGCTGTGCGGATCGAGCTGCCAGCCGTCGGGAATGCCGATGCTGGCCGAATTGTCCGACGCTGTAACCGTGTGCAGCCTGGCTGCCGGGCCAGAGTGCCCATTGCCGGCCGAAGCCGATTGCGCGCCTGCCGAGGAACCGGAAGCCGCTGACTGGCCGCCCGGATGCCACACGCTAAGCAACTGCTGGAGCATGGGGTTCACTGTCTTGCCAAAGCGGCGGGCATCGTCGGAGAGCAGCGCGGCCTCGACCTGACGCGGGCCGGAGGCGGCCGACATCACCAGGCCGGCCAGCTTCTTGTTTCCTTTCGAGTGATCGGTCACAGTAAAGAAGACGCCAACGGTTTTCGTTCCCTTGAACTGGAAGACTTTCCCAATTTGCGGCTTTTCGCCGCAAGTGTTCTGCATGCTGATCAGAATCTTGCTCATGGCCGCCGCCTGGGTCGTGGCTCCAGCCACTGTTCCGTAGGAGATCTTGCCTCCTTGCGCGGTATTGAGCGTGGTAATCGGGGTGGGCGGCGGCGTCCCCGCTTTGCAAGCGGAGATGCAAACGATGAACAACGAGAGAATCACGGAAAAACGCTTTGAGGCATTCATGACGACAAAACCTTTCGTGAATCAAAATTGCATCTTACCGTAGACAGCGCAAAACGGGTGAAAAATGCATCAGGAGAATGATATATCAAAATTCCCGTTGTAAAAGCCGGGAACAGCGGCTCTGCGGCGCGCGCTTGCCCCCTCCGCTACAATAGTCTTCAAGCGTCTGCCGCGCCGGGGAATGAATTCCCGGCCCGCCAAGCGCATTGGAGCATTATGCTTGCCGCAAACTTGACCGAAGCCCTCACCTTCGACGACGTGTTGCTGGTGCCCGCCTACAGCGACGTGGTGCCCGTGCAGGTCAGCACGCAGACCCAGTTGACCCGCGAGATTACGCTGAACACCCCGCTGCTCTCCTCGGCCATGGACACGGTGACCGAGTCGCGCATGGCCATCGCCATGGCGCAGCAGGGCGGCATCGGCATTGTGCACCGCAATCTTTCTATCCCTGACCAGGCAGGCGAGATCGACAAGGTGAAGCGCTCGGAAAGCGGCATGATCGTGGACCCGGTGACCATCGGCCCGGACCAGATGATCGGCGACGCGCTGGAAGTGATGCGACGCTACAAGATCTCCGGCGTGCCGGTGACGCAGGGCAAGCGGCTGGTGGGCATTCTGACCAATCGCGACCTGCGCTTCGAGACGCGCACCGATGTGCCGGTGGGCGATGTGATGACCAAGGAAAACCTGATTACCGTCCCGGTGGGAACCACGCTGGAAGAGGCCGAGAAGATCCTGCACGTGCATCGCGTGGAGAAGCTGCTGGTGGTCGACGATCAGTACAACCTGAAGGGCCTGATCACGGTCAAGGACATCCAGAAAAAACTGAAGTACCCCAGCGCCAGCAAGGACGAGAAGGGCCGGCTAAGGGTAGGAGGCGCCATCGGGGCCACGGGCGATTTTATGGAGCGGGCAGCGGAGCTGGTGCGGGCGCGCGTGGATGTGCTGGCCGTCGACTCAGCGCATGGACACTCGTCGCGCGTGCTGGAGGCGGTGCGCGAGGTGAAGAAGGCCTTCCCGCAAGTGGGCCTTCTGGCCGGCAACGTGGCTACCTACGAGGGGGCGCTGGCGTTGATCGACGCTGGCGCAGACGCAATTAAAGTCGGTATCGGGCCGGGTTCGATTTGCACCACGCGCATGGTCACCGGCGCGGGAATGCCGCAGATTACGGCCATCTCCGAGGCGGCGCGCGCAGCCCGCGAACGCGGAATTCCGGTGGTCGCCGATGGCGGCATCAAGTACTCAGGCGAGATCACCAAGGCCATCGCCGCCGGAGCAAGCTCGGTGATGATCGGGTCGCTCTTTGCCGGCGTGGACGAGAGCCCCGGCGAAACCATTCTCTACCAGGGGCGCAGCTTCAAAAGCTATCGCGGCATGGGCTCGCTGACCGCCATGAGTCAGGGCTCGGGCGAGCGCTACTTCCAGAGCACCGACGATCTGGCCAGCGCCGAGTTGGGCAGCGAGGGCGTGGTGCAGCGCGAGCGCGCCAGCCAGAACCGCCTGGCAAAGTTTGTTCCCGAGGGCATTGAGGGGCGCGTGCCCTACCGCGGGCCGCTGGAGTCCATGGTCTTCCAACTGGTCGGCGGCCTGCGCTCCGGCATGGGCTACCTGGGCTGCGCAACCATCCGCGATCTTCAGGAAAAAACACAGTTTGTGCGCATCAGCGGCGCCGGCCTGCGCGAAAGCCACGTGCATGACGTGATCATCACGCGAGAAGCGCCCAACTATCGCGTCGAATGAGGTGGGTAGCGGGCACAACAAAACCCCGCCCGGGTGGGACGGGGTTCGTAAGTGCTTGATTTTGCAACCGATGGCAGGGGCTTAGGCCTTGGCGACCTTGCCTTCCTTGATACAGCTGGCGCAAACCCTGAGCCGCTTGGGGTGGCCGTTCACCAGCGCCTTCACTGCCTGCAAATTCACGCTCCAGCGACGCCGGGTGATGTTGTGGGCGTGAGAGATATTATTGCCGAACTGCGGGCCTTTCCCGCAGATATCGCATACTTGCGCCATGACTTAGCTCCAAACTCAGGTGTATCGCGCCGGCGGGGTTATAGGAAGACACACACCTCACGCGGCTTGCTGAATCTTCATTATACCCGGAACCGGCGGCTGGGCCAAACCGCGCCGCAGCCCGGCATTGCAGCCAGACATATGAAGCTATAAGGCCACGGAGCGCATTTTTCACACCGAAAAGCGTGCGCATATAAGCGCATGTATTTCTGCTATGTGAGCCTATTTTCACTCAACTTTCGCCATATTTGCCAAAAACGCACTAACTTATTTTATATGAACAGGTTAAGCCAAATCATCTGACCTTTCTTGCAGATCATTACGAGGAGTTGACCTAGTCTTGACCTAGGTCAAGTAGAGGGGGATTTATGCAGACGGTGAATATGGTAGTGCTGTCGGTTCGGGAGCGTGTGCCGGAACCCAGGTTGAAGGCGAGGCTTGGAATACCCGGCTGTGTGGGGAAGTGATATATTGTGATACCAAACAGAAGATTGTTCGCGGCTTCGCAACGGGCATCTTGATTCCAAAGCTGGTGGCTGGGCGCAGTCCAAACAAAACAGGATGGCCTCAATGAGACTTCCGCTAACCGAAACGAAAGGACAAAAAATCGTGCAAACATTTGTCAAGAATGCGGTTGCAAGACTTATTCTCCCGGCTCTGTTTCTCGTTGTTATCTTGGCGCCCGTTCGGGCGCAGGTTCTGGCTCATTCAGGTGAAGTTTCCGGCACCGTCGGTTATGATCACAGCAGCTTTGCTACTAACCCTGCCTCGCCACTCTATCCCACCAGCACTCACTTTTTTGGCGGTTCTGGCGGCTATAATGTGACACCCTACATCACAGCTCTGGGCGAGTACAAATACGATCCACTGAATTATGCAGCCGCCGGAGCCACATATCACACTCAACTTGCCGGCGGCGCGGCGCGCTTCAACTTTACGCCCTCGAAAAAGATCGTTCCTTACGCGATTGTGGGCGCAGGCTATGACCGTTTAACCGCGAGTTTTAGCGGCGAAGGAACCGTGTTTTCTGACGGCTATTACGTGAACTTCGGCGGCGGCGCCAGTGTCTATTGCGGCAAGCACTGGGGCGTCCGGCCTGAGGTTCGCTATGAGCGGCAACATGTAACGTATGAAGGCCAAACCATCTCCGCAAATGTAGCGGATGTATCGGGCTCGATCTTCTATCAGTTTGGCGGAACAGGAAAGAAAAAGGCAAGCAAAACTCTACCGGTTCAGTAGTAAGAGCGCGGCAAATTGCGGCCAGGTCAGCCCATGGGGTGACCTGGCCGCTTGTTACACAGGTTTGGAGAGCTAAGTCGAGTTAGGCTTTGGCGAGGTGCGTTCGCCGAGGTCGGCGGATGCAACCTCAGAATCTCCGCTTTAGGGCCAGTCTTGCGCGCCGTGGAAGATACGCGAAATCTCAATCGCATTCGGCGTGACCTGATAGACGACGATGTAAGGCAAAGGCGCAAAAGTAAATTCGCGCCGTCCGGCCATGCGAAGGCTGGCCCGTCCCAGATGGGGAGAATTCTTGAGGAGGGTGCATTTATCATAGATCGTTCGAGCAACTCGGCGGGCTGCTTCGGGGTTGTCGCGTTCGATCCACTCGCAGATGCGCTCTAAATCTTCGGCAGCGGGGATGGACCAGCGGACCTCCATCAGGGCCTCAAGAATCGCTCAAGGCGCTGGCCCACTTGCTCGTGCGTGAGGTACTCGCCGTGCAGCAGCGCGTTCTCGCCACGGTTCACCGCGTCTATAAAGCGGCTTTCCTCATCGAAATACCGCGCCACGACCTGTCGTACCAGCTCGTCCGGATTACGGCCCTGCTGAGCGGCAGATTGCGCCAGTTTCGCTTCCTGCTCGGATGTGAAATGTACTTCCATGACGCTCAGAATACGGTAAAACCCCGCGCATGGCAAGGTTGCCATGGCGAATAGCCCCTCTCAGAATGAAGAAACGGCCCGCCCCGAAGATTGAGAAGCGAGCCGTTTCGGTTCTAAAAGCGAAGTTGACTTATGCTTTGGCGGAGGTGCGCGCGCCCAGGTCGGCGGCTAGTTTTTCGGTGGAGAAGGCTTCGATGAGGTCGCCTTCTTTAAGGTCGTTGAAGCCGCCGAGGCCGATGCCGCACTCCATTCCGTTGGTGACTTCGCGGGCGTCGTCCTTGAAACGCTTGAGGGAGACGACCTTGCCCTTGAAGAGTTGCTCGGCGCCGCGCATGACCTTGATCTCGGCATCGCGGCGGATGAAGCCGTCCTGCACGCGGCAGCCGGCGATGACGCCGACCTTGGGGATGCGGAAGACGTTGAGGACTTCGGCGCGGCCGATGTAGTTTTCCTTGAAGGTCGGTTCGAGTAGGCCGAGCATGGCCAGGCGCATCTCGTCCTGGAGTTCGTAGATGATGGAGTGGAGGCGAATCTGGACGCCTTCCTGCTGGGCCAGTTCGGCGGCCTTGCGCTCCGGGCGGACGCTGAAGCCGATGATGATGGCGTTGGAGGCGGTGGCCAGAAGGACGTCGCTCTCGGTGATGGAGCCGACGCCGGAGTGGATGACCTTAACGCGCACCTTTTCGGTGGACATGAGGACCAGCGAGTCGGCCAGCACTTCGACCGAGCCGGTGACGTCGCCCTTGATGATCAGAGGCAGGTCCTTGACGCCGGCGGTGCGAATCTGCTCGGCGAGGCCTTCGAGGGAGACGCGGGAACTCTTGGCGAGCTGGGCGTCGCGTTCCTTCATCTTGCGGTACTGGGCGATGCCCTTGGCCTTGTCGCGGTCGGCGACGACCAGGAAGGTGTCGCCGGCGTCGGGCATGGCTTCGAGACCGAGGACTTCGACGGGGGTGGAGGGGCCGGCAACTTCGAGGGCGCGCCCGCGGTCGTCGAACATGGCGCGAACCTTGCCGAAGGTGTTGCCGACGATGTAGGAGTCGTTGAGGCGGAGGGTTCCGTCCTGGACGAGGACGGTGGCCACGGCGCCGCGTCCGCGGTCGAGCTTGGCTTCGAGCACCGAGCCGACGGCCTTGCGTCCGGGAGTGGCCTTGGGCGCCTTGATGTCGGAGACCAGGCAGATCATTTCGAGGAGCAGGTCGAGGTTGAGGCGCTTCTTGGCGGAGACTTCGACGAAGTCGGTGCCTTCGCCGGAGGTGGCCCACTCTTCGGGAACGAGGCCGCGGTCGGCGAGCTGCTTTTTGACGCGGTCGGGGTTGGCGTTGGGCTTGTCGATCTTGTTGATGGCCACGATGATGGGGACGGCGGCGGCCTTGGCGTGGTCGATGGCCTCCAGGGTCTGGGGCATGACGCCGTCGTCGGCGGCGACCACGATAACCACGATGTCGGTGACCTTGGCTCCGCGGGCTCTCATGCGAGTAAAGGCTTCGTGGCCGGGAGTGTCGAGGAAGACGATCTCGCGACCGGAGGCGGGCGAGCCTTCCTTGGCGAAGCGGACCTTGTAAGCGCCGATGTGCTGGGTGATGCCACCGGCTTCGCCGGCGGCTACGTCAGTTTCGCGGATGGCGTCGAGCAGCGAGGTCTTGCCGTGATCGACGTGACCCATGACGGTGACGACGGGCGAACGGGGGACTTCGAGCTCGCCGGTGTTTTCGGCTTCGAGGACTTCCTCGATGGCCTGGTTGGCGATCTCTTCCTCGTAGGTGATGACGGTGGCGGCGGCGCCGAACTTGGCGGCTACATCCTTGACCATCTCGGCGTCGAGCGACTGGTTGACGGTGACGAAGGTGCCGCTCATGAGGAGAGTGGCGATGAGGTCCTTGGCGCGGACTTCGAGCTTTCCGGCCAAATCCTTGACACTGATGCCCTCGGTGACGGTGATTTCGCGGGTGATGGGCAGCGGCTCACCGCCGTATTGCACCCCGCCATAGCGCGGCGGCGGCACAAAGCCCTTCATCGGGCCTTCCTTGGTTTTGGGATATTGCGGGCGTCCGCCGCGGCCACGGGATGAGGCACGCTGCGGGCGCGGGGCCTCGCCGGTGGGCGGAGCGCTGCCAGGACGGGGTGGGCCGCCAGCGCGAGGAGGTCCAAAGCCGGGACGCGCTCCAGGGGCTCCCGGCGCGCCTGTACCGGCGTAAGCGCCAGAGGAGGTGCGGGTGGGGTGCTTGGGGCGCGGACCGCCGGGAAGCTGGCCAGCTCCGGGCGTGCGCTGGGGATAGCCGGCCGAGCCGGCAGCGGGTTTGCTGCGGTCGAAGATCGGCCTGCCGCGCTGAATGCCGCCGGCGGTGGTTGCAGTATTTGCCGAGGGCGGAAGGTCAGCCACAGGAGGCGCCGTGTAAAACGGCCGAGGCCCTGTTTGCGGCATCACCATGCGCCGGGGGGGGAGCGCTGGGGTGGGCGCCGCAGCGTGCGCGTGCCCCTTTCCACGGTGGGTGGGCGGATGCGCCGGCGCGGCAGCCGCTAGTTCGACGGCATCTCCGAAAGCAAAAGATTCCTGCCCGGCTGCCAGGGCGGCATCCTCGGCAACCGGCGGAGCCGCAATCTTGGCATGCTCGGCGGCTCTGGAGGCCTTGGCTTTGACATGCGGCGCCGCGGGAGCAACAGGTTCAGGAGCTGCACCCGCGGGTTTGGCCGCTTTGGCCGGGGGCTTGACCACCACGGCCACCGCGGACGGCGCCACGGCGACGGCTGGACGCTGCGCGGTTGCGGCGCCTGCCGGAGCCTTGGCGACCACCGCTTTGGCGGGCGGGCGGGTGGCAATGGCGGGTGGCGCGGGCGGCTGAGCGACGATGGGCGGCGCGGAACGGGGCTGGGGAACAATCTTGCGCGGTTCCGGTTTGGCCGGAGCCGCAGACGGCTTCACGGCAACCGCAGCCGGCGGCGCTGGACGCGCGGGCTCCTGCGCAGGAGCGGCTGCTGTTCGCTTCAGAGGCAAACGGCTCTTCCGGGCTTCGGCCTCCTCTTCCTGCTTCTTGGCTTGGATGGCTTTCAGCACGTCGCCGGGCTTGGAGATATGCGAGAGATCAATCTTGGGGGCAACGGCCTGCGGGGCGCGCGAGGCCGGCGCGCCTGCCTGGCTCGCGGACCGCGCCGCACGCTTAATATGCGCGCGAACTTTGTCGGCCTCGTGGTCCTCCAGCGAACTGGAGTGGGTCTTGCCGGCGGCCAGGCCGAGCTCTGCCAATATATCAAGAACCTGCCGGCTCTTGACTTCCATCTCGCGCGCGAGATCGTTGATACGAACCTTACTCATCCGCCTCTTTTCAAAATCTGCTATCCAAAGCCGATTAGTCGCTCATAGCTACCTCATGGCATTGGCTGTTCGCAAAACTTCCGTGATCGTCTGCCAGGGCCCCACAGCGGCGGCGCATGTTACGCGCCGTCCTCTTTGGCCGTCTGCTCTTCCGCGGTTGCGCTTTCGGTTTCAATGTTTTCCAGCAGCGGCTCTTCCGCGCTTTGAGCATCTTCCTCGAGCGCCTCAGCCGGCTGGTCTTGCAAAGTCTCGATCTCCGCCTCATCGGCTGGAGGAATATCCTCGACGGTCGCTTCGGCGTCGGTGCGGAATTCCGTATCTCCTTCGGCAGCGCGGACGTTCTCCGCTTCGGTGATGACCGCGGCGTCGTTTTCCGCTTCCGCCTGGTCCGTGGCCAGAACGGCTTCGCGTTCTTCTTCGGATACGACCGTTTCCGCGCCTTTAGCTTCGGCGGTTGCCGGAGCGGCTTCGCCTTCTTCAAACTGGCCGAAGTAGTGGCGCACGGCGAGACTGATTTTTTCAAGGGTTTTTTCGCCGATGCCCGGAATCTCCTCGAGCTGCTCGGGGGTCATATCGGCCAGTCCCTCGACGGTGGTGATGCCGGCGGCGACCAGCTTTTGCAGAACGCCCGCAGCCAGCTCAGTCACCTGTTCGATAGGCGTGGAGGGTCCGCCGCTCAGATCCTGCATCTGCTGCTCGATCTCCTGGCGCTTCTCCTCTTCGCTCTTGATGTCGATCTTCCAGCCGAGCAGCTTGGCGGCGAGGCGCACGTTCTGGCCCTTCTTGCCGATGGCCAGCGAGAGCTGGGTGTCGTCCACGATGACTTCGAGCTGCTTGTCGGTGAGGTCGGCGATGGAGACGCGGCTGACCTTGGCCGGCTGGAGGGCCTTCTCGGCAAAGGTGGTGATCTCGTCGGAGAACTCGATGATGTCGATTTTTTCTCCGCGCAACTCGCGGATGATGGACTGCACGCGCATGCCCTTCATGCCCACGCAGGCGCCGACGGGGTCCACGTCCTTGTCGCGGGATTGGACGGCGATCTTGGTGCGTTCACCGGCCTCGCGGGCGATGGCGCGGATGACCACCGTGCCGTCGTAGATTTCGGGGACTTCGGACTGGAAGAGGTTCTGCACCAGCTCGGGGGCGGCGCGGGAGACGATGACCTGCGGCCCCTTGGCGGCGCGGTCCACCTTGAGCAGCACGACGCGGACGCGCTCGCCGACGGAGAACTGCTCCAGCCGCGACTGTTCGCGCTTGGGGCAGCGGGCTTCGGCCTTGCCCAGGTCGTAGATGATGTCCTGGCCCTCGAGGCGCTTGACGGTGGCGTTGAGCACTTCTTTTTCGCGATGGGCGTACTCGTTGAAGACGGTTTCGCGCTCGGCCTCGCGGACTTTCTGGAAAATGACCTGCTTGGCCAGTTGCGCCGCGATGCGGCCCAGCGGACTGGTGTCGCGGTAGAGCCGGATCTCGCTGCCCACCTCGACGTCCGGCGCCAGTTCCTTGGCATCGGTGAGGGTGATCTGGTTGAGCGGATCCTCGAGGGGATCATCGTCGGCGACGACCGTTTTGTAGATGTAGGCCGTGATCTGGCCGGTTTCCTTGTTCAGTTCGCCGCGCATATTTTCCTGGGTCTTGTAGAACTTGCGCGTGGCCAGTGCGATGGCCTCCTCGACGGCGCCGACGACGATGGCGGGGTCAATGCTCTTTTCCTGGCTCAAGAGCTCGATACTCTGATACAAAACGCTGGCCATACTTTGCTTGCTCTCTCGGTAATCTCTCGGTCAGAGACGATTCGCGCCCCAGCCGGTTGCTGTTTCATTTTCCATGTAATCGGGGTCTAGTCCCTTAGTCCCTAGTCCCTCAGTCCCTGCATTTCCTAAATCTCCGGCAGCAGTTGCGCCTTCTCGATGTTCGCGAGCGCAATCTCCACCGTGCTCACGCCGGCTTTTTTCCACCCCAACGACGAAGACCTGTCGTTGGGGACCCCGGCTTTCCGGCTCTTGCTGTTCTGCTTGACCGCGTTGAGGTCAAGCGTAATGGTTTCGCCGGTGCTGGCTGTCAGCCGTCCCTGCCAGTGGCAGTTGTTGCGGACCGGCTCGAAGGTCTGCACCTTGACCAGAGAGCCTGCAAACCGTTGAAAATCCTCTGGTCTGGTCAGCTTTCGGTCCAGCCCCGGAGAGCTGGCTTCCAGCGTGTACTCGGTGCCGGGAACCAGATCTTCCACGTCCAGCAGCACGCCAAAATCCCGGCTGAAAGCGGCGCAATCCTGGTGGGTAACGCCGTAGAGCTGCTCGACCTTGAGCTTGCCCGCCTGCGTCTCCTGAATCAGCCGTTCGGGAAGGATTCTGGTTTCATTCCCGACGGTTCCGGCTTCGATGGCCGCCTTCAGTTTTGCCCGTCCCTCGGCGTTTTTCTCCAGAAAAACGCGCAGGATGCGTTCCCTGGCCGGACCGATGAACTCAAGGTCCACCACGTCCAGCCCATGCGAGGCGGCCACTCGTGTTGCTGCCGCCCGGATTGCTTCCAGCCTGACTGCCATCGTACCTACACCCCAGCGAGCAACAATCGCTCGCCGGGGACCCCGTACCTACACCCCAGCGAGCAGAAATCGCTCGTCGGGGACCCCGTACCTACACCCCAGCGAGCAGAAATCGCTCGCCGGGGATCCCGTTCCTTTGGCCGCCTGTTTGGCGGCACAACTCCGTAGAGTAACCCCGGCGAAGTATGCCCCATTTGTAGCCAAAACCGAGGAAAATGCCCCCGAAAGCGCCGGAATTTTCCGCAAATAAAAAGTGGGCTGTAAGCCCACTCATCTCTCCGCCAGCCGGTGCGGTCACGGCAACTCAGGCGGACAAACTCGTCTGCATCCTTACAATAGCTCAAAGTGGAGGGAAAATCAACCACCAGCGGTGGGGCAGATGCTGCTTGCGCGGCCAGGGGCATCATTTGTAGCGCGCCACCCCTTTCGGCGGGAGTTTGCGCAAGAATAGGCGGCTGGCAAAGGGGTCGAGAAAAACTAGACTGGCGACAGCCCCCGCCAATCTGCCATACTTTCTGCCATGAGGCAAATAGCTATTCTGCGCGGTGTGGTTCTTGCCGTAGCATGGGGTTTGGTTGCATCCATGCCTGCGCGGGCCGACGACTCGGCCGCCGCGATTGCCGCCGGGGGCCTCGTGCCGCGGCGCGAGACACGGATCGTAATGGCCAGGGAAGTTCTTCAGATCAGCTTGAAGAAGGTCGTGGTTGATTACGACTTTCGCAACGATACGAACCAGGATGTGACGACGGAAGTGGCGTTTCCGATTCCGCCGTATACGAATGAGATCGACGGTCCCGCGGCCTCTGAGCAATCGTTTTCCGATTTTCAGCTGGAAATCGGGGGGAAACCTGTTCCGTTCATGACAGAGGCGAAGGCAACCCTTAATGACAAGGATGTAACAGCTTTGCTTCTGGCGGATCATATCGATATTCCGACCTTCGGCCATCTTGAAGACACAGTGGACGCCAGACACGAAGAACATGTAATCGTGCATGATTTTTCCCGGTTGTCCAAGGCCGCACAGATCCGGCTGATCCAGGCGGGCCTGTTTGAAGATCAGGGCGGAATGATCGCCAGCCTCTGGACCGTTCATCTGCAATACCACTGGATACAGACTTTTCCTGCCCACTCCACGGTTCATATCCGGCACGAGTATTCGCCGGTAGCCGGATTCACGCAGGTGACTCAGGCCACCGTGGAGGAGGCGCTAGCACAGTTCACCCATGTCCAAAGCGCGGACGGCGATCCGGAAGAGGGCAAGCTGCTGGCCGGGTTTTGCGTGGACCAGCCCCTTTTGAGCACGCTGGCTCGCCAGCTTCAGGAGAACGCACCGCAGGCCAAGACGGGAGACGAGAGACCCGTCACGGGTCTCGTTTTTCCGCAATGGGTGGACTTCATTCTGACCTCGGCCAACACCTGGAAGCGGCCGATTGAGGACTTCACGCTCATTGTCGAGCGGCCGAAGCCGGAGCAGGGCGGGAAAATTCTCATCAGCTTCTGCTCGCCGCAGAACGGCAAGGTGGAAAAGACGGGCGTTGACCTCCTCCAGGTTCACCTGACCAACTTCGTTCCTGCCTCGGAACTGCACATTGGCTTCTTCGAGGTTCCCCTGGCCAAGGCTGCCCAGCCAGCGGCGAAGTAGCAGGCGGGCCGGGTTCGGGGAATTCTCTCAATTCTCAACAATTCCATGAAGAAAACCCATTTTTCCCCGATGAAAAGGGTATGCAGGTTCCTTGTGAACAGTTTTATGGGGAGATGCCGGATAAAGCTGGAAGTTGGCCTTCGTAAATGAAGCGCGCCCGTAAAATACGCATTCTGGTAGCCTTGGCCGCCACGCTTCTAGCGGCGTGCTGCGGCGTGGGCGCGGGCTACGTGCTGGGCGGCGGTTTGGCTCTGCGGCAGGCCAAACACCAGATCCAGGAGGATGCGGCGGGCCTGATAGCCGAAGAGATTGCCACCCTCAGAGAAGCTTTCGCCACCATGGAGAAGATGCATTCCTCTCCCTATCCCTACTGCTCCGCGGCAGAGATCGGCTACTTTCGCAAGCTGCTGTTTCAGACGGATTACCTGAGCGATGCCGGCCGGATGCGCGGCGGCATCATCGATTGTTCATCCGTTCTGGGCCATGCGAATTTGCCGCGCGAGCCGCTGAAGCCGGTGATTGTCATGGGCAGCGGAGTCAGGGTCTACAGGGAAACGAGCCCGCTTCAGGTTCGCAACAAGCCTACATTCGGCCTGCAAGTCGACGATTTGTATGTGGTCATCAACTCCAACACGGGCAGGCCCGAAGGTTCTCCCCCCTTTCATTTCATCCTGACGGTAATCCCCGCGTTGCACCGGAGTCCCGTCCGGCTGCTGAGCACGTCTCCGCAGCCCAACGATGCCCTTTTCACCCGGGAGGGGCTTAGCCGGAAGAGGGATACGCTGTACTTTACCCTTTGCACTTCAGACACATTGAGTTGCGTGACCACCTACACCACGATTTCCCAGGCCCTGCGAGCTGATCGGTCCCTGTTGAGGATTTGCATGGCGCTGGGCGGGTTGACCGGCGCCCTGTTCGGCGTGATTCTTTCCATCTTCTACCGGCGCAATCGCAGCATGGAACAGCAACTTCGCCGGGCCATCCGCAAGGACAAGCTGCGGGTGGAGTATCAGCAGATCGTGAGCCTGGCCAGCGGACGGATTGTGGGGGCGGAGGCGCTGGCGCGCTGGACCGATGAGGATGGCTTTGCGGTGGGGCCCGATATATTCATCAAGATTGCGGAGGAGCGTGGTTTTGTGGGCGCCATCACCCGGCTGGTGATGCGCCATGTTCTGCGCGATTTTGCCGCCACTTTCCGCTCCCACCCGGATTTCCAGCTCAGCATCAACGTGGCTGCCACGGACCTGGCTGATCCCCGGTTTCTGCCCATGCTGGAGCACGCCCTGAAACGGGCCGGGGTTGCGGCGCGGAGCGTGGCCATCGAGATTACCGAAAGCTCGACCGCCCGGTACGAGGCGGCCATCGCGGCCATTCTGCTTCTTCACCAGCGGGGCCACAGCGTCCACGTCGACGACTTCGGCACCGGTTATTCCAGCCTTTCCTATCTGCACGATCTTGCCGTGGATGCCATCAAGATCGACAGGACTTTCACGCAGTCCATCGGCACAGAGGCGGTGACCGCGGGCATTTTGCCGCAGATTCTTGCCATGGCCGAGGCGCTCAACCTGCAAGTGATCGTGGAAGGGATCGAAACCAGCCAGCAGGCAGAGTATTTTGCGGCCCAGGCGCAGCCCATCCTCGGGCAGGGCTGGCTCTTCGGCCGCGCCGTCACGTCCGAGGAGTTCCATCGCCTGCTGGCCGAGGATGAAAAACAGGCGCAGGCTGAAATGGCCGCGCTTTGAGCCTGCACGGCCTGGTTGCCGCGCCACTTGACAGCCGCCGCGGGGTCCATGAGGCTGATTGCATGGTTTGTGCGACGATACAACAACCTCATTGAGGAGTTTGATGGACCCGCGGGACGAGATGGAACCCGGTCAGTTGGAGATGCTGGCGCAGGCCTTCTGCGGACAGCTGATGGCCTGCCTGGACGAGTGCGCCCGTGGGCGGAAAGGGCTGTTTTCCGAGTACGATCACCTGGGCTGCGAAGGGGGCGGCGAGGGCGAGGAGGTTTTCTGGCCGGAGGCGGCTCGGCTGCGCGAGCTGGCGCTGGCGTTGCAGAGCGTTCTGGCGCAGCAGGAACAACGGAATGCGCTGTGCGACGAGTTTCTTGACCTGTGCTCGATGCATGGCGAAAGCAATCCCGGCGAACGGAAGCTGGCGCGGGCGTTCTTGCAGCGGATTGAGCGGGGCGAGGTGGGCGCGCAGCCGGAAAAGAAGGGCAGACCATGGTGATTTTGCACGCATTTCTGGCTCTGGCGGCGGGCTTTGCCACGATGGCTTTGCTGGTGATTGGGCTGACCGCGTTGCTGACGCGCCTGGTTCCGAGCTGGACGGGCGCGGAGGGAAAGCCGGAGCCGGGGTACGCCTTCGTCAATTTGGGGTACTCGTTTCTGGCGGCGGCGGCGGGCGGCTACGTGACGGCCTGGGCCGCGGCGGCCAATCCGCTGATTCACGTGCTGGCGCTGGGGTTGGTGGTGCTGGCGCTGGCCGCGCTGAGCGCGTTGCAAGCGCGGGGCAAGCAGCAGATCTGGTATGCACTGGCGCTGGTGGCGATTTCGCCGGTGGGGGTGCTGGCTGGAGGTCTGGTGCGGCTGCGAGTGGTGGGAATTTTGTAGGTTGTGCCACTTGATTGATTTGTGCCACTATAGTAGAATGGTGTCACAGGTGGAGAGGAGTGGAAATCATGGGAGCATTGGCGCTTTCAAAGCCCGTGGAACGCACCGGACAAAAGGAACGCACCAGGCATACTGAGCCGAAGGAACTTCGGATACGGATGCGGATGGGGGAAAAAGGCCGCTTTGTGATCCCGGCTGCAATGCGCGAGGCTCTGGGAATGAACGTTGGCGATGTGATCATCTTGCGCATGGTGGACGGTGAACTGCGCATCGCAACGAGGGAAAGCCGTCTGCGCCGGGTACGGGAATGGGCTAGGCAAAATATCCCGCCGGGAGTTTCGCTTGCCGACGAGTTGAACGCGGAGCGGCGCGAGGCGGCCAAGCATGAATGAGGTCGTGCTCGATTGAAGATTGGTGTCACCGAAGGAAGGAGTGGGACAAATGGGATCCATGGAACTTGAGGAACTGAGGACTCGTACGCGTATGAGCGAAAAAGGCCGTGTTGTCATTCCGGCGGCGATGCGCGAAGCGATCGGAATTGGAGTAGGCGATGCCTTGGATTGGCGTGTCGAAGAGGGTGAACTGCGCATATCGACGATACGAAGCCGCATCCGGCGCGCCCAGGAGCGGGCAAGCCGATACGTTAAACCGGGGACGCTCGTTTCCGACGAATTGAGCGCGGAAAGACGCGAGGCAGCCAAGCATGAATGAAGTTGTTCTGGATGCCTCTGCCATTCTTGCCATCATTTTTCAGGAACGAGGCGCTGAGAAGATGACGGCTGAAATTCTGGACGATGCCGTTATCGGCACGGTCAACCTTGCCGAAGTGCAATCCAAGCTCATCAAAAAGGGATACGACCCGGAGGATGCTTGGACGGACGCCCTTTTGCTGGAGACGGACCCTGAACCATTCACCGCAGATCACGCGAAGATCGCGGGAGATTTGATTGCAAAGACGGAGAAATACGGATTGTCGCTGGGCGACCGGTCCTGCCTGGCGCTGGCGATTGCGCTCAAGGCTCCGGTTTATACCACTGAACAGCGTTGGAAAAACCTCAAGGTGGGCGTGCCGATTCATGTGATTCGGTGAACGGAGTTACATCTGAGTGTGTGGAAACGGCAAAGGCCGGAGCGATGCTCCGGCCTTTGATGTCGATGACGGGTTATGGCGCTCAGCCCTGGATGTCGAATTGCTCGGGGTGCAGGGCGGGATCGCTTTTGATGAGGATGTTCTTGCCGGTCAGCTCTTCGAACTCGGTGATCCAACTGGCGCCATTGGATTTGAGGACCTTGACGGTTTCGGGGTTGACGCGTAGCAGAACGTCGGAGTTCTCGAAGTGCTTCTTCATCTTGCGCAGTTCGGTGTAGATCTCGTTGCAGACCGTAGTCGGGCTCTTGACCATGCCGGTGGCCTGGCAAACCGGGCAGGGGACCGAGAGGGTGCGTTCGAGGGATTGCTTGACGCGCTTGCGGGTGATGGCGACCAGGCCAAAGTCGTTGAACTGGAGAACCTTGGTGGGGGCGCGGTCGGATTGGAGAGCTTCTTCGAGGGCGGCCATAACCTTGAAGCGGTTCTTGCGCTCGTCCATGTCGATGAAGTCGATGACGATAATGCCGCCGAGGTCGCGGAGGCGAATCTGGCGGACGATCTCCGGGACGGCGTCGAGGTTGGTCTTGAGGATGGTGTCCTCAAGGCGCGCCGACTTGCCGACGTACTTGCCGGTGTTGATGTCGATGGCCACCAGCGCCTCGGTCTGGTTGATGACGATGGAGCCGCCGCTCTTGAGCCAGACCTTGGAGTTGAGGGCCTTGGTGATTTCTTCCTGAATGCCGAAGTGCTCGAAGAGCGGAGTCTCCTTGGTGTAGAGCTTGACGCGGCGGACGAGCGACGGCGAGAAGCGGTTGAGGAAACGGACGATGCGCTCGTAGTTATCCTGGGAATCGACCCAGATGGAGGAGAAGTTGCTGCTGACCTGATCGCGCAGGATGCGCTCGATCAGCCCCAGATCGTGATAAATCAGGGCGGGCGACTTGGAGGAGTCAGAGCGCTGTTTGATCTCCGCCCAGAGATTGAGCAGGAAGCGCAGGTCGGTGCGCAACTCCTCTTCCGACGCGCCCTCGGCGGCGGTGCGGACGATGAATCCGCCAGAGGCCTCGCCACGCTCGTGGGTGAGGATGCGCTTGAGGCGCTGGCGCTCCTCGTCGGAGGCGATCTTGCGGCTGACGCCGATGTGGGAGACGGTGGGCATGAAGACCAGGAAGCGGCCGGGGAGGGCGATGTGCGAGGTGATGCGCGCGCCTTTCTTGGCGATGGGCTCCTTGGCGATCTGAACGAGAATCTCCTGGCCGGGCTTGAGCAGGTCGCTGATGATGGGCAGGTCGGAGGTCTGCATGTTGCGGCGCGACATTCCGCGGCCTCTGCCGGCCTGTGCGGGCGGAGCTGCCTGGGCACCACGACCGCGGCGTCCGCGGGCAGAGCGATCGGGGCGCTGCTGGGCTAAGGCTCCGGCGGCGGAAGGCGCTTCTTCTTCATCGAAGCCTTCGTCGTCGCCACCCTTTTCGTCGAAGTTCAACTGGATGCGGTGGTCGAGGTGGGCTTCCTGGAGCATTTCTCCCAGATCGCCGGAGCGCAGATGGGTGGGCAGCGTCTCCTCTTCAAAGTCGTCCAGGTCGTGCTCTTCGGTTTTGCCGCGGCGATGAGGATGACGGGGAGCGTCGAACTCCTCTTCCTCGATGGTTTCTTCCTCGAGGAGGCCGCTGCCGGGAGCGTAGGACGAGACGGGCTTAGCCGCCTTCTTGGCGGTTTTTTCGTCGGGCTTCTTCTTTCCCAGGCCAAAGAGGCGGAATCCGGTGGGAGGCAGCGGGTCTACGTTGTGGGAGGCGGATGCGTCGTCTTCCGGATCATCGGCGTTCCAGGTCTCAGATTCAAGATCCGGGGCACCCAGTTCCGATGCAGATTCAGAGGTCTCCTCAAAATCATCCTCTTCGAGGGGCTCTTCTTCGACCAGGTCGTCTTGCGCGCCTGCGGAGGCCAGCATATCCTCGGCGACAATCTCCGGCAGCGGGGCGGATACTGGGCCAGGCTCGGTGATCTCCTCGACGAAGTCTTGCTCCTCGATGGTATCCGGGGCGAAGCTGCCGGAAGCGGGCTCATCGGAAGGGAGAATGCTCGGCTCGGCCGTTGCTTCCGAGGCGGGTTCGTCCTTACGCTTGCGATGCTTGGAGAGCGATTCGCCGGGCAACAGGCCGCTTCCATCCCATACGATGGGCGACTGGATCATGGTGGCGGGCTTGAAGCTGCTCTCCGGCCGGACTGGCAGGGCAACGTGCCTGGGCACATCCACTGGCGGGGCGCCATCTGCCGGAGCGCCACCGTACTTGGAGAGCGACTCGCCGGGCAGCACAATCGGGGTTGGGGAGGAGGCGGAAGCTCCGCGCCTTGGCGACGAAGCTCTGTCCGCGGGGACCTCGGCACCTGACCACCCCACGGACGAAGACCTGTCCGCGGGGATCCCGGCGCCGGCGTGAATCTGTGGAGCAACCTCGGTTTTGGTCTCCGTGATCTCCTCGATGGAAGCCGCGGGAGTTTCACCGCTCTCCGGCTGGCCCTGAGTCGAGTCCACCGCGCCACGGCCACCGCGGCGGCGACGGCGTCCACGCCAGCGCTTGGCGCCGGGCGCTCCGGAATCCTCTTCGCCTGCTTCTGCCTGCTCGGAGAAGGACACGGAGCCGGAAGCGGGCAAGGTCTCGGCCTCCGGCAGGGCCTCGACCGTCAAACGGCGATCCCTTGCCGGGCGATCCTGTCTCGGTTCTTGGCGCGCTTCCTGCTTCTGCTCAGGCTTCTGGCTGGGGCGCGCGCCACGCTCCTCCTGACGCCCAGGGCTCTGGGCGGGGCCACGCTCCTGCTGAGCAGGTTCTTTACCGCCGGAGTGCCGGACCTCGCGGGGGGGCTTAATACCACCGCTGACCGCGGCCTTTTCCAGCTCGTCGGTCTCTTCCTGGTCTTCGAGCTCCAGAAAGTCGGTCACATACAAGAAGGCGTCGCGCTCCAGGCCCACGTCCACAAAGGCGGACTGCATGCCGGGCAGTACGCGGGTGACGCGGCCGTTGTAAATGGAGCCTGCCAGGGTGTACTCGTTTTCGCGTTCGTAGTAGATTTCCGCGAGTTGATCGTCTTCCAGGATTGCCAGCCGCGTCTCATGCGGCGTGCTGGAGATACAAATTTCCTTTGCCATCGTACCTTTCCGCCCGGCGGCCTCAACCTGCCGGAACCTGCGGCAAGGTGGGATGGAGACGCGCGTGGCCGGAGGGGGAGGGGATGTGCGGATGGGATAATCCGTGACTCGCTGATGTTCCGGTGGCCGCGCCAGGGCCGGCCCCGAAGGGCGGCGAAACCTGGCAAACTTCCCGGCGAACTAATCGAACAAACAGAACAAGCTGTACGATACGGTAACCCGATTGCAGAGAGTTTGTGGCCAACCATACCGGGGCCGTTCTACCGCTGGCGGTTGAATAGATACACCGCGCTACGAGGACGGGAGAAAAAATCCCGGATGCCTCCAGCCGCCCGGTGTAACTTGTACGCCGCCAACGGATTTCCCGTCTCTGCGTGCTCATGAACCCTTATCCTGCCGGGCGCTCGGTCCATCCGGACCTGGCCGGCGAAGTGCTTGAAAAAACTGTCTCCTGCGGGCCGGACTGTTCCGGGGGGAACACAGGAGGTGAACCTGCGAGTCCGTCAGTTGACGAACCGGCGCATGCGGACATTCATCGCCACACCCAGCGCCAGGAACGTGAACAACACCGAAGATCCGCCGTAACTCATGAGCGGCAAAGGGATTCCGGTGACGGGCATAAAACCGATGACCATGCCGATGTTGACCGCAATCTGAAAGGTCAACACAGCCACTACTCCCATGATAATCAGGGAGCCGGCCAGGTCGGCGGCTGTTTGAGCGTTCTGAATCAAACGCATCAATATGAAAAAGTATAGCAGCAGGACGAAGAGCGCGCCGACGAATCCGTGTTCCTCGCCGTAAGCGGCAAAGATGAAGTCGGCATGGGGAATGGGGAGGAAGTCGCCCTGAGTCTGGGAACCCCTGGCCATGCCTTTGCCCCAGACGCCGCCTGAGCCGACGGCAATGAGCGACTGGCGGAGCTGGTAGCCGGCTCCCTTGGGATCGCTGTCGGGATTGACGAAGCTGATAAGCCGGGTCTTCTGATAGGGCTTGAGCACCCTGCCGCTGCTCCAGGCGCCGACGGCCAGCACTGCCCCGCAAACCACAAGAACCACCGTCTGGCGAATGTTGATGCCGCCCAGGAAGAGGCCGACGACGAGGATCGGCACATAGGTGAGCGAGGTTCCCAGGTCAGGCTGGATCAGCACCAGAACCAAGGGAGCGCCCACCAGGAAGAAGGCCTTGATGATGTCAAACCCGGTCAGCCGCCGCCCGCCCAGGTTGGCAAAGTAGCGAGCCACGGCCAGAATCAGGATCAGCTTGACCCACTCGGAAGGCTGGAAGTGAAAGGGGCCGATCCTGATCCAACGGCGCGCGTGCAGCACAGGGACCCCCGCCAGCTTCACAGCCACCAGCGATGCCAGGCCGAGGCCGTAGGCCCAATAAGCCCAGTCCAGCAGGCGGTGATAGTCGATTTTGGAGAAGAGGAACATGGCCGCCAGGCCGCCGGCGATCCAGAAGAGCTGCTTTATATGGAAGGCGGCGTACCAGTGGCTTTGCAGCGTGGAAGAGAATTTTGTGTGCAGCGTGGCGGAGTATACCTCGAAGACGGAAATGGCACACAGCACGAGCACCATGCCCAGCAACGGCCAGTCGAAGTCGCGAAAGCTCAGAAAGCGGCGCATCAGGGTTGGCCTTCCTTGAAGCGCAGGGGCGAGGAGAGCAGCCAGGCCGGCCAGGGAAACAGGGTGCTGGCTACGTTCTTAGCCGGGGTCAGCGGAGCGGGGTGAAGAGGGAAATGCCCGCCGTGCAGTTGTGCGGTTTGCGCGGCTCGGCTGGCGGCGTGGCGCGGCTTGCGGCCGACGGGCACAGCCTCGGACCAGACCGCGCCCATCTCGACGGGCGAGGATTTTCCTGCCGACGCCAGGGCGTTTTGGTCCTGGGTTCGCTTTTTGTTGACGTAGACGGTGGCTACCTGGGCGGCGAGTCTGGCCGCGTTAGAGCCCCAGTCGCCATGTTCCCAGAGGACGGCGACGACGAACTCCGGGTTTCTGCGGGGAATGACGCCGACGAACCAGCCGTTGGGCAGGAATTCCTTTCCTCCTCCCAGCAGCTTGATGGCCGCGTGGCTGGCGACCTGGGCGGTGCCCGTCTTGCCGGCAAAATCCACTCCCTCCAGGTGGGAGGCCGCGGCTGTTCCGCCCATGGCCGCATCTGTGGCCCCGGCCATGCCTTCGGTGATGATCATCCAGCTCTCCGGGTCGAGGTCGATGGTGGATTCTCCGGAGCCGGGGAAGGAGTCCTTGAGCGCCTGACGAAACTGGGCGGGGAGCTGGGCGGTGTCTACTAAGTGAGGGCGCACAAAGTGGCCGTCGGAGGCGATGCCGGCGATCATGCGGGCCAACTGGATGGGCGTCACCGTGACCGGGCCCTGGCCGATGCCCACCGAGATGGTTTCACCCACATACCACTTTTCGTGGTAGTTTTTCAGCTTCCAATCGGAGGAGGGGACGATGCCCACGGCCTCGTTGGGCAGATCGACTCCGGTGCGCTGGCCAAAACCCGCGCTTTTGGCGTAGTGGGCGATGGTGTCGATGCCCAGCTTGTCGGCCAGGGTGTAATAAAAGGTATCGCAGGACCAGGGGATGGCGTGCTCTATGTTCACCATGCCATGGTGACGGTCGCAGGCGTGGAACTGGCCGTAGAAGAAGGCGCCGCCGGCGCAGAAGACGTGCATTTTCTGGGCCACGCCCTCCTGGAGCCCGGCGACGGACATGAGAATCTTAAAGGTCGATCCGGGCGCCAGTTGCGCCTGTATGGCCTTGTTCATCAACGGATGGTTAGGGTCGGTGATGAGCTGGTTCCAGTCGGCGCGATTGATGCGCACGGCAAAGGCGTTGGGGTCGTAGCTGGGATGGGAGACCATGGCCAGAATCTCGCCGTTGCGCGGGTCCATGGCCACCACGGCGCCGCTGCGGTCGCCCAGGGCGAGCTCAGCGGCGCGCTGGATGTCGATGTCGATGGTCATCTTGAGATCCTGTCCGGCGACGGCATGCTGAGTTTTCAGGTAGCCCACCTCGCGGCCGTGGCTGTCCACAATCACATCGCGGGAGCCGTCCTGGCCACGCAGAACCTCGTCGTAGGTTTCCTCGACGCCCCCCTTGCCCACCACATCGCCCGGTTCATAGGCAGCAAAGCGAGACTGGCTGAGTTCCTCCGCGCTCACTTCGCCGACGTAGCCGATCAGGTGGGCGGCAAAGCCGTCGCGGGGATAGAGCCGCCGTTCCTCGTCGATGGTCTCCAGTTCGGGCAGCTCGTTGCGGTGCGCCTCGATGAAGCCCTGCTCGTCGGCGGTGATGTCCTTCTTGATGGGGATGGGCTGGTAAGAGGGCGCGGTCCGGTAGCGGCGCAGGGTGGCGCGCAATTGCTCTAGGTCCATGTTCAACCCACGGGCGATCAGGGGCAGGTCGGCGTCCACGCTGCGATTCTGCTCGCGGACCAGGAAGCAGGAAACCGATGGGTAATTGTCCACCATCAGCCGGTTTTCGCGGTCGAAGAGCCTGCCCCGGCCGGCCATCACGGGAACCTTGCGGACGCGGTTCTGCTCGGCCAGCAGGCGGAAGTTTTCCGCGCCCAGCACTTGCAGCCGCCACAGTCCGGCCGCCAGGGCCAGCATGATCAGCAGAACGCCGTACTGCACCACCAACAGCTTGAGGGTGGAGATCTTATCACCGCGGGTTGTGCCACCGTGATACATTCTGTTTGAGCCTTAGAATACAGCGGTCATCGCCATTGAGTTTCGTTGCCTGACCTTTCAGTTCACTGATTTGACTCCGCTCATCAAGATTTGTTTTTGAGACCCCGGGGCACCTCCGGTTCCATCTCCGAAGAAAAATGTTCTGCTTCCTCAATCCCTGATCTGCGTCCAGTCCAGCAGCGGAAACAGGACCATGGCAGCCAACGAGCTTCCCACCGCCTTCATCAGTTCCTCCAGACCTCTCCACTCCATGTTGAGCCCCAGCAGGACGCGAAAGATGATGACGTACATCACGCCTGAGAGGAGCGAAAGCAAAAAGGTCATCATCATGCGGATGATGAAATTGTCCACATCGATGCGGGCTCCGACCGATCCGGCCAGAAAGCCGGCCACCGTCTTGGCGATGCCGTTGGCGCCGATAGCGTGGTGGGTGAGCGCATCCTCGAAGATGCCCATCCCGGCTCCCATCATGGTCCCCTGGATGGGGTCGCGCCGGGCCAGGGCAAAATAGACGATAACCACCAGCGGGAGGTCGAACCAGGCATAGCCGTGCATCACGCGCGGCAGCCATGCCTGGAGCACCAGGGCCGCCAGCGGCGCCAAAGCATAGACCAGCAAGGGATAGCTGCGAATCCCCAGATCGCGGCGGTAATCGGCGCCCAGCAGACTCATGGCTATGGATTCCTCCCTGCATGGGCCGGCGCGGAGGTTTCCTCGCCCTGCGGCGGCTGAGGCTTGGCTCCCGGCGTAAAGCGGTCAGGATGCTGCGGGTGGAGAAGTTTGGGCGCGGAGGGCGCCGATGCCGCCGAGGGCTCGACCTGATCGTGTCCGGGCTGGGGGTTGGCGGGCGGCGGCGCATTGGGATCGGCAAGTCCCGGCAGCCGTTCAGCCATGATTTGCGAGGCCGTTTTCTGTTCCTTGATGGCCGTAACCTCCGCGCCTTTCAGCACCTCGCTGGTGGCCATGTCCTGCTGCTGCTCAGCCGAGAAGTGCGGCTCGGTAGAGGTAATCACCAGCACCTCGTCGAGCTGGTCGAGCCGGGCCGCCGGCTTCACGGTCACGTCGATGAACGAGTCGCGGTCGGGGTCCGGCGTCACGCGCACAACCTCGCCCACGGGCAGCCCGCGGGGGAAGACCATGTCGCCCCCGGCGGTGAGCACCTTTTCTCCGGGCTGGATGCGCTGGTCGGCCAGGATGCCGATAATCTGCGGCCGGCCGGCGGCGTCGCCGCGCAGGATGCCGCGAGTCCGCGTGGACTCCAGAATCACGCCCGCGCCGCTGGTCTGGTCGTTGATGGCCAGCACCTGCGCGGAATGAGGATAGACCTCGCGCACCTTGCCCACGATGCCTTCCGGGGTAATCACGGCCATGTCGCGGTCGAGGCCATCGGCCGAGCCCTTATCGAGATAGAAGACCCGGGAGGAATCGTTGCCGCTGGAACCGATGGCCTGCGCGGCCAGCGTCTTGTAGAGGTATTTCTGCTGGAAGTTGAGCAGCGCTTGCAGCCGCTCGCCCTGGCGGGCGTCTTCCAGCAGAGAGGCTTGTTCCAGACGGAGGCGATCGACGGTCTTCTGCAAATCCTGATTCTGTTCACGGATATGGCGCAGGTCAATGTAGTTCAGCCACAGGCTCGCCACGCCCAGCTTGGTAGCGTGGAAGATCTGTTCCGGGGGGGTGACCACGGCATCAGCCCACAGCCGAATCAGCCGCACGCCCGCCGCGTCCCGCGGGTCGAGAGAGTTGCGCCCGCTGTCAGTGCGGCGCACCTGCACGGCCAGCCCGATGATCTGCGCCAGCAGCACGGCCAGCAGCACCAGGAGATTCCGATAGCGGGTGAAGAACGAATCCATGGCCAAAGCCCGGGCGCAGGAGAGAATTCAAAGACAAAAAGCAGAACAGCTGCTGAGATAGATAGTATCCCACCCTTGCGACAGAAAAAAGCCTAAATGGTAGGGTACGGAACAAATGCGAGGCGCCAACTCAAACCGCTGATCCCTGGAAAACGGTTCACTGACGACTGACCACTGGCTAATCGATCTTGATCTTGCGCAGGAGGCGAAAGTCGGAGAGCATTTTGCCGGTGCCCAGCACCACCGATGCGAGCGGATCGTCGGCCACGGAGACGGGCAGGCCGGTCTCCTCGCGGATGCGCTTGTCGAGATTTTTGAGCAGCGCTCCACCACCGGTGAGCACGATGCCGCGGTCGCTGATGTCGGCGGAAAGCTCGGGCGGGGTGCGCTCCAGAGCCACGCGAATGGCGTTCATGATGACGGCGATGCACTCGCCCAGCGCCTCGCGAATCTCGCTGTCGTCGATGTTGATGGTCTTGGGAATACCCTCGATGAGGTTGCGTCCCTTGATCTCCATGCTGAGCGGCTTGTCCATGGGAAAAGCGGAGCCGATCTCCATCTTCACGTGCTCGGCCGTGCGCTCGCCGATCAGCAGGTTGTACTTGCGCTTCAGATAATTGGTTATAGCCTCGTCCATCTGGTTGCCGGCCATGCGCACGGAGCGGGAGTAGACGATGCCGGAGAGCGAGATGACGGCGATGTCGGTGGTGCCTCCGCCGATGTCCACCACCATGTTGCCGCTGGGCTCGGTGATGGGCAGACCGGCGCCGATGGCCGCCACCATGGCCTGCTCGACAAGATAGACTTCGCTGGCCTTGGCGCGGTAAGCGGAATCCTCGACGGCGCGCTTTTCCACCTGCGTAATCTCCGAAGGCACGCCGATGACGATGCGCGGATGGACCAGCATTTTGCGGTTGTGGGCCTTCTGGATGAAGTAGTTCAGCATCTTCTCGGTGATCTTGAAGTCGGCGATGACGCCGTCCTTCATGGGCTTGATGGCCACGATGTTGCCGGGGGTGCGGCCCAGCATCTCCTTGGCCTCCTTGCCCACGGCTTCCACCTCGCCGGTGTTCTTGTTAATGGCCACGATGGAGGGCTCGTTGACCACGATGCCCTTGCCGGCCGCGAAGACCAGGGTGTTGGCGGTGCCGAGATCGATGGCCAGGTCGCTGGAAAACATGCTGAACAGCGAACGAAAACCGTGCGACCGCGAGGAGCGCGTTGGGTAACTATTGGACATGTGTAGACCGGTATTACCTCAATTCTTATTGTACGGCAGCGGGCTGAATCCGCATCGGGGTCCGGCGCCGGGGAAGCAAACAACGTGCCAGCCCGGGAACCTGCGCAGTAAACTCATTGTCTGCGGAATCGGTTGGGATTCAGTGTTCTTTTTTGGGCACTTACCACATATTCCTGTCCCCTGATCCCTGTTTTCGAGGCTTCCATGTCCTATACCACGTTTCACAACCTGATTGGCGGCCAATGGCTGCCCGCCCTGAGCGGCAGAACCATCCTCAACTTGAACCCCGCCGACCACACGGACGTGGCGGGGGCATTGCGGAATTGTTTTCAGGCAGCGCGGCGAATGAGGTTGAATCAAAAGCTGGCGCCACCCTTCGGCTGAGTTCAGGGCAGGCTTTCAGCCCGGTTTCACTGCGCCGGAAAAGGGGCGCCAACAACGATTTCATTGCATGGATGTGGTGCGCGTCGCTGCTGATGGGCTGGGCATCGAAGTTTGCATTTGGAAGGCAATTCTAGTGATCTCGATGGCTGGATGCAGGGCCTCGTCTATGTGGCTTGGGAGTGGTTTTGTGCATGATTCCGCGCTACAATCTTCCTATGCAGCACACCTACGAGGAAGTCCGACAAATCGCCTACGAACTGCCTGAAGACCAGCGCATCCTACTGGCGGCCTCGCTTTGGGAGAGCCTGGACCAAGGGGAGAACGATGCGACCGAGGCCGAAATCGACGCTGCCTGGGATGGTGAAATTGCGCGCAGGGTTGGGGAAATCAAGGCCGGGACCGCTGTGACATACTCCCTGCAAGAGGTCGAGGCGGATTTGCGGGCCATTGCCGGCCCGTGAGTACTTTGCGGATTCACGAAGGAGCCCGGCGCGAGGCCAATCAGGCAACTGTCTGGTACGCCGAGCGGAGCCTTCCCACGGCGCGAAGGTTTCGGAACGAATTGTTGGCAGGTTTTTCCAGAGCCGCGGCCTTTCCGCTTCGTTATCCCTCCTATTTGCACGGAACCCGTCGAGTTCTGCTTAAGAAATTTCCGTATTTCATTGTCTTCCTCGATTGGCAGGATGAAGTCTATGTCGTTGCCGTAGCCCACGCCAAACGGCGGCCCGGTTACTGGAAGAGGCGAATCTGAATCGGCCGGAAGATGTTCTGAATACCATCCGTAACCATAAGCACGAGTCTTCTGGCCGGCCTGCCGCGCCGCTATAGAATAGAGAGTAAGAAAATCCAAGGTTTCAAAATCGAGACATGGGGTACCCATTCTTTCGACATTTGAGACTTGAGCCAGCGGCCTTCGCCAAGGATAGGACATGAGCATACAGATGAAAGATCTCGGCGCCGCGGTGCTGGCGACTGAATACGCCGTGCGCGGCCCCATCGTTACGCGGGCGGAGGAGCTGGAGAAGCAGGGCAGGGAGATCATCTACTGCAACATCGGCAATCCACAGTCGCTTGGACAGAAGCCCATCACCTGGCTGCGCCAGATTCTTGCCCTGTGCGAATATCCTGAACTGATGGAGATGGCCGGCGGCATTTTCCCCGCCGACGCCGTGGAGACGGCCAGGGCGATCCTCAAAGGAAGCCAGCACGGATTGGGCGCGTACAGCGAGAGCAAGGGCGTGCGCTTCATCCGCGAGGCGGTGGCCGATTTCATCCGCCAGCGGGATGGCGTGGATGCCGATCCGGAGACCATCTTCCTGACCGACGGCGCCAGCAAGGGCGTGCAGATAATTCTGAATCTGCTGTTGGCCTCGCCCGCTGACGGCATCCTGATTCCCATTCCCCAGTACCCGCTCTACAGCGCTACCATCACGCTCTACGATGGGCGGATCGTTCCCTACTATTTAGACGAGGCCGATCACTGGAAGCTCAACCGTTCCATGCTGGAGGACTCGCTGCGCGCGGCTCGCGCCCAGGGAACGAGGGTCAAAGCCATCTGCGTTATCAATCCGGGCAATCCCACCGGGGCCGTGCTGGACGAAAAGAACATCGTCATGATTCTGGAGTTCGCGCGCCAGAATGGGTTGGCGGTGCTGGCCGACGAGGTCTATCAGGAGGACATCTACCTGCCCGGCTTGAATTTCGTCTCCTTCGCGCGGGTGCTTGAAAGCAGGAAGATCGACGACGTATCGCTGTTCAGTTTCCACTCCTGCTCGAAGGGTGTTCTGGGCGAGTGCGGCGTACGCGGCGGCTACTTCGAGTGCCGCAACGTGCCCGCGGACGTGACCGCGCAGATTCTCAAACTTCAGTCTGTGAGCCTTTGCTCGAACCTTGCCGGACAGGTGGCCACATATGCCATGGTTCACCCTCCCAGGCCGGGAGATCCCTCTTGCGAACTGTACAACCGCGAGAAGACAGCCATTCTGGAAGAGATGAAAACGCGGGCGTCCCTCTTGGTGGAGGGATTGAATCAGATCGAAGGAATCTCGTGTAATGTGATCGCCGGCGCGATGTATGCTTTTCCGCGCATCACGCTGCCGGCGGGCAAGAGCGACGAAGACTACTGCCTGGCGCTGCTGGAAGAGACCGGCATCTGCGTGGTGCCGGGATCGGGCTTCGGCCAGGCGGCGGGCACGGCCCACTTTCGCATCACCATCCTGCCACCCACGGAGAAGATCCGGCAGGTGGTGGAAAAACTCGGCGCGTTTCACGTGGCGTATGTGCGGGCGCTGAAATGATCCTTGATTCCAAGCCAGGGACTCTTGACAACTGACCACTGGCCCTTTCCGGCACTATAATCGCCGCATGGTGTTCAGCGGCGATCCTCGGCGTCGTACGATTGCTTTGCTTGCGGGCGGAGTGTTGCTGATTCTCGTGCTGTTTGGCGCGCTGCAGGCATTCAACACCTCGAATATCCACTTTCTCAATCCGGAGACCTCCGCGGAGACGTTGATCTTTACCAGCCTGACGGGGTTGGTGTTTCTGTTGCTGCTGCTGCTGCTGGTGCTGCTGCTGCGGAACATTCTCAAGATGTACACGGACCAGAGCAGCAGCGGCCTGGGGGCGCGGCTGCGTTCGCGGATGGTGCTGGGCGCGGTGTTGATTGCGCTGATGCCGGCGGTCTTCATGTTTCTGTTCAGCTATGAGCTGATGAACCGGTCGCTGGATCGCTGGTTCTCTCCGAATACCACGGAGCTGCGCGAGGACTCGAACCGGGTGGTGCTGGAGCTGGCGCAATATGTGACCAGCAATGCGCGGGGCGAGGCGGAGTCGATTGTCGCCTCCGGCGCTACGGAGCGTAGCCTGACCACGCTTCAGCAGGTGCTGGCCTCGCACCGCATCACGCTGGACGGCGGTTTTGTCATCGTTTACGGCAAGGATTTGCGAGTGCTGGCCAGTTTTCAGGCGCCGGCGGAGTCGAGCCCGGCCACACTGGTTCCCTGGCTGGAGGAAGGGGACCATGGAACCGCAATCACTCTCAAGGGGCCACTGTCGGCAAGCCTGCTGACCTCTGCGCAACGCAACGACCAGCCGGTGATCAGGGTTACGGGCCAGGAGTACGCGCTGGGCATATCGGCTGCTTCGTCGGGCAAGGTGGTGGTGACGGCGCTGCCCATGCCGCACGGGTTGAGCCAGACCACGGCGCGCATCCGCTCCGGCTCGGCTACATACTGGGAGCTGTTTCGCACGCGCAACCGCATCCGCACCACGTTTTTCCTGATCTTGCTGCTGATTACCGTGTTTGTGTTCTTCACCAGCGTGTGGCTGGCGCTGTTTCTCTCCAAGCAGATCACCCGTCCGGTGGAGGCATTGGCCGTGGCCATGGCCGAGATCGCAACGGGCAAATACGACTATCGCGTGTTGCTGCCCGCTACCGGAGAGATGGGCGAACTGGTGCGGGCCTTCAACCACATGGCGGCCGATCTGGACGCCAGCCGGCAATTGGCCGAAACTTCATCCGCGCAACTGACCGCCGCCAACCTGGCCATCGAAGAGCGCCGCCGCGAGTTGGAGACTATTGTCGAGACAATTCCATCGGGGGTCGTCACGCTGGATAGCACAGGCACGATCCTGCAATCCAATCGCGCCTTTGCCGCGCTGCTGGGCCGGCGCGTGGACTGCGGGCTGGGAGGGGAGAAGATCGAGACGCTGTTTCCTGCCGAATGCGCAGAGGATCTGGTGGGCGTGATTCGCCGCGGCCACCGTATGGGGGCCGCCTTCACGGAGATTGAGTATCATGGCCGGGGCCGCATTCTGCATCTGGCCATCACCAGCGCGCGGTTTGAGTTGACCGAAGGGCGGCCGGGAACGGTGCTGGTGGTGGAAGACACGACGGAGCTATTGCGGGCGCAGCGGCAGTTGGCGTGGAAGGAGGTGGCGCAGCGGGTGGCCCACGAGATCAAGAACCCGTTGACTCCCATCGCGCTCTCCGCCGAGCGGATTAGCCGGCATCTGGACCGCACCCAGGCGGATTCGCCGGCCGTCATCCGCAAGTGCAGCGAGGTGATTCTAGCCTGCGTGGGGACGCTGCGCATGCTGGTGGACCAGTTCTCCGCGCTGGCCGAGTTTCCCGCGCCGCAGCCGCGCGCCTGCGACATGAATCAAGTGGCGCAGGAGGCGCTGGCATTGTTCGCCGGCCGGTTGGACGGCATCGCGGTGGAGTGTAACCTGGAGCCGGGCCTGCCGCCGGTGCTGGCCGATCCGGAGGCCATTCGACGCGCCCTGGCCAACCTGATCGATAACGCCGCCGAGGCCATGCAGGGCAGTCTGCTGCGCGTGCTCGGCGTTGAAAGCTCGCTCAGCGAGGACGGCGCGTCGGTCGAGGTCGCGGTTTCCGACACCGGACACGGCCTCACCGATGAAATCCGCGAGCGTCTGTTTCTGCCTTTCTATTCGACCAAGCAGCGCGGCACCGGGCTGGGGCTCTCCATCGCGGCCAAGATTGTGCAGGAGCATGGCGGTTCGTTGCGCGCCGAGGCCAACAGCCCCAAGGGCGCGCGCTTCCTTTTGCGGCTGCCGCTGATGGAGCCTGCGCCGGAAGCCGACTCGGAATCTCGTTCGGAACCATTGGCGGGGTAGCAAGAAGTGTCAGGGCACGACAAAATGCCACGCTGAAAACATATAAGTTATTGATTATTCAATCTCCTAAAAGGACGGAATGTATTTGCAGATAATTTCCCCCTTTTGTCGCACAATAATCCTCACAAGTCATTCTTCAAGCATCATCCTGGCACGTCCGCTACGTGCCGCGTTCTGCCGGAAGCGGCATTCAGAGGCCAAAACGTCCCGTAACTCCTGATCCTGGACGATTTTGCAAGGAACTCCTTTTTTTTGAATATTTTACAGCGCAACTACGTCTGTCAGGGTAACTATATCTCTGACGCATCAACTCCAACAATTCATTCACGCGGACAGGGGGATGATCTATGATTAAGTCACTTCCGAGGCTTACCATGAACCATATCAATCTGAATCTTGAGTACTGTTATGGCATCAAGCGGCTCAAAACAACGCTTGATTTCAGCAATAAGAGTATGACCGTTTTGTATGCTCAAAATGGCGTGATGAAGACTTCGCTTGCGGAGACCTTCGCGGCCGTGTCGATAGGGGGGTGCCCATCTGATCGGATTGTGCCTTCACATTCTACGGTGTGCGAAATCACTGACGAGAATGGTCAGCCACTAACGAAAGGAAGTATCTTTGTCATTCGCCCAATGGATGAATCCTTTCGGCCTGGAGAGGCGGTATCGTTGCTACTGGTCAACGCAGAAATGTCCCGCGAGTATAGCCAAATAGTAGGCGAGCGCGATAAAGCACAGGCGGCGCTCCTTGATGCAGTGAAGAGAACATCGAAGTCCAAACGGCCTCTTGACCGGGAAATATCTCTCGTGATTATGCAAAGGGAGGATGAGTTCCTGCGGGCAGTTGTTCGTATTCGCGAAGAACTACTGAACTTAATCGATACTCCGTTTGCAGATGTCGATTATGACCAACTCTTCGACCCCAAAGGGTTGGAGGTTCTAGCTGGCAAAGATATAGCCGCTGAAATAAACGGATACTTTGAGCGATACAACAAACTGTTGGGTCAGTCTCTTTACTTCAAGAAGGGAACATTTGATTACTATAACGCCGGAAAAATTGCCAAGGCGTTAGTAGACAATGGCTTCTTCGACGCAGCACATTCGCTCAATCTGATTTCTCCGTCTGAGATCAAGGAAATAAAGTCCGCCAAAGAATTAGAGGACGTGATTGAGAAAGAAAAACAGATGATTCTTTCTGACGGCAAGCTAAAGGCTGCCTTTGAGAAGGTCTCAAAGGCGTTAACCAAGAATGACGGGTTGCGCGACTTTCAGGCGTACCTGATGAATCATGAAGATTACTTGTCGCAAATCGGCAACGTAAACGTGTTCAAAGAAAATGTTCTCAAGTCTTACCTGAAAGTCCATTACGACTTGTATGTGGATTTGCTAGACAAACACGACAAAGTAGCCGAGCGAGAACGCGTTATCAGACAACAAGCTATCAATGAGAAAACCCTCTGGAGCGAACTGATCGAAACTTTTAATTCGAGGTTCTTTGTGCCCTTTAGACTCGTGGTTCAGAATCCAGTCGATGTGCAACTAGGGCGGGAGGGCGTAAAACTCGGCTTCACATACAAAGACCCGCCCAATCCGGATGTGCCTATGGAGGAGGGGCTTCTCCTGAAATGTTTATCTCAGGGTGAGCGGCGCGCTTACTATCTGCTTCAAGTACTGTTTGAGGTAGCTATTCGGAGGAAGAATAATACAGAGACTCTATTTGTTATCGATGACATCGCGGATTCGTTTGACTATCAGAATAAATATGCAATTCTTCACTATTTGATTGAGTTAGGGGAGGACCCCTTGTTTCATCAACTCATCATGACGCACAATTTCGACTTCTTCCGCTCCGTAATAGGACGTGCCAGAGTCAGGGAAAATGCTTTTGTTGCCGAGAAGACTTCCGAGGGCATTACCCTCAGGGAGCCAGAGGGAATCAATAATCCATTTGTGAACATTTGGAAGAGGGACTTTTTTGCTGAAGATCTCAAGAAGATCGCAAGCATTTGCTTCATCAGAAACCTGATCGAATATACAAAGGGTCATACTGATGAATTCAAGACGCTCACATCTCTCCTACATTGCAAGCCGGATTCCAGAGGTATCACGGTAGCTAAACTAGATGCGATATTCAGTGAAGTGTGTGGCGTACAAGGGTCATCGTCACACCCAGACCGGATCGTGATCGATGTCATCTTGGAAATGGCAGACAAAGCTGTTGCGCTCCCGAACCAGGTTGGATTAGAGCACAAGATAGTGTTGTCTATTGCCTCTAGACTCGTAGCGGAACGCTACATGATTTCGGAGATTAATGATGCCTCCTTTACCGATAACATCAAGAGTTATCAGACACAGGTATTACTGACAAAGTACAGATCATTGTTTCCGGCCAGCGCCGCGCTGCGTGTGTTAGACCGGGTCGCTCTGATGACGCCGGAAAACATCCACTTAAACTCTTTTATGTTTGAACCGTTAATCGACATGTCAGACACGCATCTGCGGGAACTATACGCCGACGTGTGCAAGTTGAAGTGATATGATTTGCGTTGATGAAAACAAACCCTGAGTTCGCGGCGTTCACTAAAGAGGTGGACGCCGGGGAGACCACGAATTAAGCGCTGTCTGTCTGGATGGCCAGTCCTTGCATATAATTTCCCCCTTTTGTCGCACACTGATCCCAGAAGTCTCTCTACAAACATCGTCCGGTATGTCCTTTTTGCGCCGCTTCCAGCCGTAAGCCGACGAAACGGCCCGTAACTCCTTATGCTGGACGATTTTGCAGGGAACTCCTTCTTTTTGAAGATTTTACAGCGCAACTATGCCTGTAAGCCAATGAAAACAATGTGGTTGCATTCAAAATGCAGGTGGGGGTATACCATGTGCCAGCTTTGTAGTCACATCAAAACCAACGGGTACAAATGTCAATCTCCGGCTATCCGCGGATCGGATTTTTGCTATTTCCATCCCCGCGCGCAAACCATGGACAAAGTGAAAAGTTCCGTCCGGGATAGCATCAAGCTCCCTCTGCTGGTGGATTCCGCCTCGATCCAGGCAGCGATCACGCAGGTCACAGCGGCTTCTCTCAGCGCCCGTCTCAATGCGCGCCGCACCGGCCTGCTCCTTTACGCCATCCAGATCGCCTCGCAGAATATCACTCGATCTACCTCCTGTAAGGATTCTAAGATCGTGTGCTCCATGACCGTCACCGGCGATGGCGATGAGCTGGCCCCGGAAATGGAAACCTGCGGACACCGTGACTGATTCAAAGCTTTTCTGGTTCCGCGTCGTCCAACTCTGTGAGAGAATCGCTCTGATGAATCACATTCTGGTGGTAGACGACGAGGCGGAGATTCGCGCTTCGCTGGAAGAAATTTTGCACGAGGAAGGTTACGGCGTGGCCACGGCGGCCACGGCGGCCGAGGCGATGGTGCTGCTCGAAGACGCGCCCTATGACGTGGTCCTGCTGGACATTTGGCTGCCCGACCGCGACGGTCTCGACGTGCTGGGTGATATTCATCGCCAGGGAGCCGAGCAGCGGCCCGAAGTGGTCATCATCAGCGGCCACGGCACCATCGAGACCGCCGTCAAGGCCACCAAGCTAGGCGCTTACGACTTTCTGGAAAAGCCGCTCTCGCTGGAACGCACGCTCATCGTGCTCAAAAACGCCGTCGAGGCGCGCCGGCTGCGCGCCGAAAATCTGGAGTTCAAGCGGCAGTTCAACGTGGGCTCGGCGCTGACCGGCGAGAGCGTGCCGGTGAAAGCTCTGCGCCAGCAGATTCGCCTGATGGCGCCCACCAACGGCCGCGTGCTTATCTACGGCGAGTCGGGCACCGGCAAGGAGCTGATTGCCCGCGCCATTCACGCCGAGAGTCTGCGGCGCGACCAGATTTTTGTCGAACTGAACTGCGCCGCCATCCCCGAGGCGCACATCGAGGCCGAGCTCTTCGGCTACCGGCACGGCGCGCAACCCGGCGGACTGCCCGAGCAGCGCGGCACTCTGGAACGCGCCGACGGCGGGACGCTCTTCCTCGATGAAGTCGGCGACATGAGCCTCAAGACGCAATCCAAGGTGCTCAGCGCGCTGGACGACCAGCAGTTCACGCCGGTGGGCGGCACGCAACCCATCCGCGTGGACGTGCGCCTGATCGCCTCCACCAACAAGGATCTGGAAGAGGAGATCGCCAAGGGCAACTTCCGCGAAGACCTCTTCTACCGGCTCAATGTGGTGCCGTTCTTTGTGCCGCCGCTGCGTGAGCGCAAGCAGGACATCCCGCTGCTGGCGCGGGAGTTTCTCGCCGAGTTCGGCCGCCAGTACGGCCGCCCGCGCATGGAGATCGGCGAGGATGCGCTGGAGGCACTGGCCCAATACCACTGGCCCGGCAACGTGCGCGAGTTGAAGAACGTGATCGAGCGGGTGATGATCCTCAATCCCCGCACACTGCGCATCGAGCGCAAGCACCTGCCGCCGCTGACCCACAAAGCCGGCACGCGCTCGACCGAAGAGTTTTCGACGCTGCAACAAGCGCGCGACGCCTACGAACGCGAGTTCATCCTCAAAAAGATCGAGGAAGCTCGCAACAACGTCAGCCGCGCCGCCGAGTTGCTCGGCCTGGAGCGCAGCCACCTCTACCGCAAGATGAAGGCGCTGGGGATTGCGGTGCGAGAATAGGGGTTGAAATTGTGGCCGAAGTTGGTTAAGATAAAATGACAGGATGGAGACGGCGATGATTTCAGCAACCATATTCGAGGCAAAAACCAACTTTTCCTCGCTCGTTAAGCAGGCGCAAAAGGGCGAAGTGGTCACCATCACCTCGGGGCGGGAACGGACTCCGGTGGCTCGCCTGGAAGCCGTTCAACCTATTAAAAAGAAACGGCTTGGCGCTCTGGAGACTCCCGGATTCGTCCTCTCCGAGCAGTTCTTCGAGCCTCTGCCGGAGGACGAGCTTCGCCTTTGGAATGGCGGCGGCGAGTGAAGGTCCTGCTCGACACCTGCTCCCTCATCTGGGCAACGATGTCTCCAGCAGCCCTCAGCCATAAGGCGCGGAAGACGCTGGCCAATGAGAGTAACGTCATTCTTGTCTCGGCGGCCTCGGCGTGGGAGATCGCAACCAAAGCGCGCCTGGGAAAACTACCCGGCGCGGAGAAGCTGGAGCAGGATTATCTCGCGGTGATGGAAGAGGCCGGCTACACGCTGCTGGCCATCGACACCGCCTCCGCGTTGCGCGCCGGCCGCCTGACCGCCGAGCACAAAGACCCCTTCTATCGCATGATCGCAGCCCAGGCGTTAGCGCTCGACATACCCGTTCTCAGCCCCGACCCGCAATTCGACCAATTTGGTGTGCGGCGCATCTGGTAGGTGAATCCGAAACTCACTGGAGAGCAGTTACTTCACAATTGGCCCAATCGAACCCTCATTATCGCCCGACTGCGGGTCTACGCGGAAGTCCCAGACGGACTGGCTGATCTCCGAGGCGGAGATGATCTCGATCAGCGCGTATTCGCCGGTGGCGAGAGGCTTTTCCGGCGTGATCTTGAGCCAGTGCTTGCCGGGCAAAACCTCGGACCTGGCGGGAATCACGTTCTCGTCCTGGGTGACCGAGCGGGTGAGGCTGACATGGATGGCGCCGAGGATGCGTTTCTTCTCACGCTCTTCTACGCGGACGAGGGCGTAGCCGGAGGCGGGCGTATGCGTGGCATGCTTGCGGCTGGCTGCCGCATTCGCGCCGCCGGACTTGGCTGCCGGAGCGGGGGAGATGTCCGTCTCGGCGCTATCGCGCTCGGCATCGCTCGTATCGTGCGCAAGATAGAGGACCGGCACGCCGACGTGCAGGTGAACCTTGGCGTGCGCGCCATCGAGTTCGAGGCTGGCCCTGGCGCCGGAGAGCGGATTCAGCGTTCTCAGCCCGAGCTTGAACTTCCCATTCACGGCCAGGTCAACTGGGACCAGCTCAACCAGCTTCGGGGCGCCCTCGAAGGTGTCCAGGGCAAAGACGGCGCCCACGTCGGGCAACGCGAGGCCCTTGGCCACTTCGGGCCGGCGCGCCCGCTGCTCTTCGCGCTCGGCGGCATCTTCTTTATCGAGGTCCTCGGCTTCCTTCATGGTGAGCGTGGGCTCTTGCACAGGCGCAGTGGCCAGATCCCGCTCCCACTTGCGGGTGGCTTCCCAGTCCACCAGCTCCAAGGGCAGCTCTTCCCAGTCGCCGGCCCGTTCGACGGAGATGTAGCGCACCCGGTCGCCGACAATCTCGTAGCGGCGCACCACCTGGTAGGAGCCGTCTTTGAGGATGAGGCGATGATTAACGGCCGCGACGGGCTGGCCGGGCTGGAACGGCAGCGGTTGGGGTTGGGTCTGGCTTTGGGCGGCACAGGATGAGGCTATGGCCAGCACAAGCGCCAGGAGTTTAAGCCGCGTTGGGCGGAAACAGGGCATTGCACAACAGTCTAGACGAAGCAGCCGGGTTACGGATGGCGGATGGTTGGCGCCAAGAGCCGTGCAGGAATTGGAATCCCAGCCGCTGCTGATGCGTCCAATACTGTGTATCCTAGAAGCTGAGGATGATTTGTTGACAGGGTTGCAGACAGATTTACGCGAGAGCCGCCGCCGGGAGCCACGGGCTTTTGGGGCAGCCGCTTTTCTGTGCCTGGCCCTGCTTGCGCTGCTGGCCGTGGTCCAGGTGGCGCACATGCACCCGCTGGACCAGGATGCCGACCATTGCTCGCTGTGCATCGCGATGCACTCGGCGGCGCCGGTTGCGGTGATGACGACAGCGGTCGTCCTGGTCAGAATGGGGCCCCCCGCGCCGGTTGCCGAGGCGCGCGCGGTCGTCCGCCACTGGCATCCCAAGCTCCACACACGCCCTCCGCCCGCCGGCGTATAGGGCATCCTTCGATCTTCCATTTCAGCCTGGTTCCGGTTGCGCCGTGAATTTTTTGGACGCAACCGCGGCGCGCTTCCGCAGGATGACTTGAAATCGAAACGATGGCCTCTCGCCCAGAGGATGCCGCGACGCGAGAGTTGCGGCCTACTATCTTCATCATTCAGCCATCATATGGAGGCTTCTTATGCCGTTCTATCGCGGCACGATTCTTCGTATTCTTCCTGTTCTAGTCATGATCTTCATGGCGCTTACCGCATCCGCCCAAAGCGGCAACGCCGGCGCCGTCCGCGGCACTGTCACTGATCCATCCGGCGCCGTAGTTCCCAACGCAACGGTCACTCTGGATAATGCCCGCAGCGGCCTTTTGCGCACTCTCCAGACAGACGCCACCGGCCAGTTTGTGTTTTCCAACGTTCCCTTCAACCCCTACCGGATCAGCATCTCCGCCAAAGGCTTTGTTCAGCTGAGCAGGGAATTCGAGCTTCGGTCAGTCGTGGGAACCAGCCTTAACCTGGTTCTTCAGGTGGCCGGTGCCTCCCAAACGATCACCGTGGAGGCTTCGGGCGACCTGATCGAAACCGACCCCACCTTTCACTCCGATGTGGATCGGGACCTGTTCATCAAGGTGCCGCTGGAGAGCGAGTCCTCATCGCTCAGCTCGCTGGTCACGCTCTCCACGCCCGGAGTAGCAGCCGACTCCAACGGCCTCTTCCACGGCCTGGGCGACCACGCATCCAATTCGTTTTCCGTGGACGGCCAGTCGATCACCGACCAGCAGAGCAAGGTTTTCTCCAATCAGATTCCAGCTAACTCGATTCAATCCATCGAGGTAATCAGCGGCGCGCCGCCGGCCGAGTATGGCGGCAAGACCAGCCTGGTGATCGTGGCCACGACGCGCTCCGGCCAGGGAGTCGCCAAGCCTACCGGTAGCGTGAGCAGTTCCTATGGCGCCTTTGGGTCGGCCACGGCCGGATTCGATCTGGCTTATGGCGGCAAGAAGTGGGGGAACTTTATCGAGGCCGACGGGCTAAACTCCGGACGCTTTCTCGATCCGCCGGAGTTCTCGGTATTTCACGACAAGGGCAACGAGCAGAACGTCTTCGATCGCGTGGACTATAACATTACCGCGGTGGATTCTATCCATCTGGACCTGAATTACAGCCGCTCGTGGTTCCAAACGCCTAACTCCTATGACAATTTGAACGTGCAGAATGTGGTGAGCGGCGGCGCGAGCGCCAACCCGGTCTTCGGCAACATGGGCAACACCGATCAGCACTCCAAGATCGGGACCATCAACATTTCTCCCACTTACACGCGCATCATCGGCAATAACACAGTCTTCAACCTGGGCGCATTTGTTCGCCGGGACGACTATAACTACTATCCCAGCGGCAATCCCCTGGCCGATCTTGGTCCATCCAACCTGCAAACTTCATCCATCGCGCAGTATCGCACGCTGACCAATGCCGCGGTTCACTCCGACGTCTCCTACGCCAAGGGAATCCACAATATCAAGGCCGGCGCGCAATATGGGCAGACCTTTCTGAGGGAAAACGACAGCCTGGGGGTGGTGGAATCAACCTATAACTCGCCCTGCCTCGATTTGAATGGCAACCCCTTGCCGGGATTTACTGATCCTTCGCAATGCGCCGCGGCGGGTTTCGATTCAAACGACCCATCGGTCACTTACCCTTCCGGTTTCTCTGGAACTTACAATTCCGTCCTCGCGCCCTACGACATGACCCGTGGCGGAAGTTACTACAACTACCACGGCCACACCGACGTGAAGGAGCTTGGCCTTTATATCGAAGACCAGATCAAGGCGGGCAACTGGCTTTTCAATCTGGGGCTGCGCGGGGACGTTTACAACGGCCTGACGTCGGCCACCCAGACGGAGCCGCGCGTTGGCATTGCGTATAACATCAAGCCGACCACGACCGTGCTGCGCGTCTCCTATGCGCGCACGCTGGAAACGCCTTTCAACGAGAACCTGGTGCTGTCCAGCACAGGATGCTCCAGTGCGGTGCTGGCGCGGCTGCTGAACTGCACCTCCGGCGTCTCCGGAACGATGCGGCCCGGCTTTCGCAACGAGTTCCACGCCGGCCTGCAGCAGGCCTTTGGAAAGCGTGTCGTGATCAGCGGCGAATACATCTGGAAGTACACTCACAACGCTTTCGACTTCAGCGTGCTGGGCAATACGCCCATTACCTTTCCCATCGACTGGCATAACTCGAAGATTCCAGGCTATGCTGTGCGCGCGGATATTCCCAAGTTTCATGGCTTCAGCGCCTATCTTGTCGCCTCGTCTGTATCCGCCCGGTTCTATCCGCCGCAGGTTGCCGGAGCGGGAGCCACCGTGGGCCAGACCGGCTTGCCCTTCCGCATCGACCACGACGAAAAGTTCAACCAGACTACCCACCTGCAGTACACGTTCTCGCGCGGCAAATTGCTGAACGGGCTGTGGGGCGGCTTTAACTGGCGTTACGATTCGGGCCTGGTGGCTGGTTCCACGCCTTGCTATGGCCTGACCGATCCAAATACTCCCTGCGGAAACAGTTCAACCACGCTGAGCGGCCAGCCTGCGATAGCGATGGTAGACACCAACATACCCCCAACCACCAACCCTGTGACAGGAGCCAGTGTCGCTCTCCCTTTGACCGCGGACGAAGAGTTTCAGGCGGGATTCGCCTGCAACGGAGTGAAGGCAACGCCCACAGCTCCCTTACCCGCGGTCTGCCCGGCCTCGGAGTTCACCTCGAACCTGATCAGAATCCCCGCGCCCAACACTGGCGACAACGACCACAATCCTCAACGCATTGCGCCGCGCAGCCTCTTCGACGCTTCCGTAGGCAAGGACAACCTCTTCCACGCCAATCGCTACAAGGTGAACTTTGACATGACAGCTATCAATGTTACTAATAAGTACGCTTTGTATAACTTTCTTTCCACCTTCAGCGGTACGCACTATGTAACTCCGCACGCGCTGACGGCGAAGATTACGTTGAATTTCTAACTCGTAACGCTAACGGACTGGCGGCAAAAGAAAAAGTTTGTTCTCCGCCACTTGTCCGGCAGTTTATTCTCCGCTGCCACAGGAGTGGGACAGAACCTCCGCAAAATGCATGGCCTGTCGGTAGCCGAGCTGGGCGATCTGCTCGCGGCAACTGAAGCCGTCGGCGACGATGATAGTCGCGGGCGCAGCGGAGTTGACCGCCGGCAGCAGGCCGTCATTGGCGATGGCCTTTGAAACCTCGAACTTGTCCGCCTCAAAACCGAAGGGCCCGGCCATGCCGCAGCAGCCGGCTTGGATGGGTTCGACCGTTGCCCCGGCCTGGCGGAGCAGGGCGATTTCGCTGGCCGGGCCGCCGAAGACAGCTTTGTGGTGGCAGTGGCCGTGGAGGAGAATCTGCGCGCCTGAGAGCCGGCCGGCGGCGAAGCCGGGAGCATGGGCCTCCAGAAAGTCGGCCAGCAGCCAGACTTGTCTGCTCATGCGCTGCGCGCGAGGGTCGGTCGGAAAAAATTCGAGAAGTTCATCCTTGAAGACACTGGCGCAACTGGGTTCGAGGAAGATGAATGGAAAGCCGGATTCGATTTGCGGAGCCATGCGGTCGAGGACTGTGGCCAAGTAGGCGCGGGCAACGCCGAGCAGACCGAAGTCGTAGAGCGCGCGGCCACAGCAGATGGGTCTCCTGGGGATTTGAACCTGGAAGCCGGCCTGGGTGAGGACGGTTTCCGCGGCGGCAAGAGTTTGCGGATGATAGTAGTTATTCCAGGTGTCGGGCCACAATACCACCTGCGGTGGGGACAACTGCCCTTCGGCCACCTGCGGTGGGGCCAGCGTTGGTTGAGATTCCTGATCTCCCACACTTGCGACATTTTGCCTGATTGAAGGCCGCTGCACGTTGGTGGTTTCGCCGGAAGCGTTGCGCGCCTTTCTGTAGCTCTTGGCTGCCAGCCGGGGCATTTGGCGCTCTTGCGCCACGCCTACGATGCGCTTGATGAGCGGGCCGGTGAGTACGGCATTGGTGAGAGCGGGGAAGATCGAACCCAGGCGAGCGAGCAGGTCGGCAAAGCCGAAGACGTAGTGGTGCAGCGGATGCAGGCGGTGCTTGTAGCGTTGTGCCAGGAACTCGGATTTGTAGGCGGTCATATCGACAGCCACGGGACACTCGGTCTTGCAGGCCTTGCAACTGAGGCAGAGGTCGAGTGCCTGGTGGACAGCCTTGCTTTGGAAGCCTTCCTTGCGCAGCGCGCCAGCCAGCATCTCCCAGAGGAGGCGGGCGCGGCCGCGGGTGGAGTGCTGCTCCTCGCCGGTGGCGCGGTAGCTGGGGCACATGACGCCGCCCCTGGTGTTGAGGCATGCGCCCACGCCGACGCAGCGCTCGGTGGCGCGTTCCAGCGAGCCTCCATCGGCGGCGAAGACAAAGTGGGTTTCGAGGCCGGCCTCTTCTTTCCTGGGATCAGACGAAGGCAGTTGGCCCTGCCGCAGGTGGTGGCGCAGATTCTCGATGGGGTCGTAGACGCGGACGGCGTCGGAGAGCTTGCCGGGATTCATGCGGTTCGCCGGGTCCCAGATGGCCTTGAACTGCTGAAAGGCGTGGATCAGTTCGAGTCCGAACATCTTGGGCAGCAGGGCGGCGCGGGCCTGGCCGTCGCCGTGCTCGCCCGAGAGCGAGCCGCCGAAGCTGAGGACGAGATCGGCGGCGCGGTCGATGAAGCTGCGGAAGTTGCGCACGCCTGCTTGAGAGTGGAAGTCGAAGTTGATGCGCATGTGGACGCAGCCCTGGCCGTAGTGTCCGTAGAGCGGGGTGTTGTAGCCGAACTCGGCCATGAGAGCCGTGAGTTGGCGCAGGTAAGCGCCCAGGCGCGCGGGAGGAATGCCGGCGTCGTCCCAGCCCTCATGGCGTTCCGGCTCGCCGGGAACGAAGGCGGTTGCGCCCAGGGCGGAATCGCGCACGTGCCAGATGCGGGCGGCGTCGGCGGCGTCGTAGATGCGGGCCACGGGCGCTTCGGGCCAGGACTTGGCGGCGCGCACCAGGGTTTCGGCCTTGTCTTGCGCCTCGACAGCGTCCCAGGCGCCCATCTCGACCAGCAGGAAACCGAGGCCGGGCGGAAGCAGGGCGACATCGTCCACGGCAAGGCGTTTGCGCTGCATGAAATCGACGATCAGGCCGTCAAAGCCTTCCAATCCGATGGGACCGAATTCCAGCACGCGCGGCACGACGTCGGCGGCCAGAAAGGCGTCGGTGAAGGCCAGCACGGTGAGCACGCGGAAGGGCGGGCTGGCGGTGAGGTTGAGCGTGGCGGAAACGATAGTGGCGCAGGTGCCCTCCGAGCCGACCAGCGCGCGGGCCACGTGGAAGCCGTTCTCGTCGAGCAGCTCGTCGAGGTTGTAGCCGGAGACGCGACGGGGAATGTTAGGGAATTTTGCGCGGATGAGCGTGCTGTAACGGTCGCGCAGCTTGGCAAGATCCGCGTAGATTTGGCCTACGCGGCCGCCGGAGCGGATGAGGGATTGCAACTCGGCGGGCGCGGTGCGGCCCACGGTCATGCGCGTACCGTCGTAGAGGATAAGGTCAAGCGATTCAACGTTATCCACCACCTTGCCGGCCATCAGGCCGTGGACGCCGCAACTGTTGTTGCCGATCATGCCGCCGAGAGTGCAGCGGGAGTGCGTCGCCGGGTCAGGTCCGTAAGTCAGATGGTGCAACTCGGCGGCCTCGCGGAGGCGGTCGAGGACGATGCCCGGCTCAACGCGCGCCAGCTTGGCGGCGGGATCGATGGAGGTGAGCTTGTTCATGTAGCGGCGGAAGTCGAAGATAACAGCGACGTTAGCGCATTGACCGGCGAGACTGGTTCCCGCGCCGCGCGGCAGAACGGCGGCTCCTGTAGCGCGGCAGGCAGCCAGCGCAGCCTCCACATCGGCGGCGTCGCGGGGCAGAATCACGCCTACCGGAAGCTGACGGTAGTTCGAGGAGTCGGCTGCATAAAGGGCGCGCGAGCCAAGGTCGAAGCGAACGTCTCCACGCAGGCTCTTTTTGAGCAGGGATTCCAACTCGCGATGGGCGGCGAAGCGCTCATGGTCGAGAGGAGGCTGGTTCATCAGCTCGGAGATGGTTGGAATGCCCACGATGGAATGGTAGCGCGTTGCGGCGAGCGGCGCTCAAAGGCATTGAAAACTGGCTGAAATATGAGTATTTTGGCTAGTTTTAAGGGATAATTGCGCGAAAAACGGCATTTTCCATTTAGGGTTTTGGAGGGTTTATCCGGTTCTGTTCGGGTTTTTAGGGGGTATGAGCGGGGTTGCTGGGTAGGGGGGAGGGGGGGTGCCCTCAGTGGACAGTGAACAGTAACAGTGGGCAGTGAAGCCCCGTACTCCTGACTGCTTCTATAATGCGACAACGTAGGCTAATTTTCGGTAAAATGGTCAAGTATTTCCACGAGTGGATTCAGAATATCTGCTACCCCGCCAGCCTCATCAATGTAAAGCTTGTACGATCGCACAAGTGCACTCAAATTCGCGACTAAAGGTGAATACTCACGCCTCTCTTCAAGTAATAAGATCACAGGCTTTTCGAGTGCTGAAGCCCATCCCAATTCAACAAATACTCCCTCTGATACTGGGCCACCCAAGTAAGCAACCAACGCATCACAAGTCCTAATTCCGGCGAAATCCTCTATTACCATCGACTTCGGATCCCGCAATCTGGCCCCCCAGTTTTCAATCAGGTGCGCAGAATAAATGCTATGCCCACTTTCTTTTAGCCTAAGGATGACTGCTTCAAAATAGCCTCTAGACAGCGGTTCAAAGCCCCCATCTGCCAAACACAATCGCGAAAAAGGCGCGGAAACAAATATATTCATACGCTGTTACCTGCAGGAATTGAATCTGAAGTGGTGGAAGGAAAGTAGAACGACCAATTTATAGCGTAATCCAATACGGATGTTAGCGCGAGCATGACCACGATTGTCCACTTCTCACTCATTTGAAACATATATCTTGCGCCAAATAAAAAACCACCGACGCCGGCGAGTATTGCCCAGTTAGCCTCGTGTTTCGAAGGTGCCTGAGTGTGAAAATGTTGACCAAGCCATAAAAAGTCAGTTGCGAATATTATTACTATAAGAAATATAGCGTTAGGCATATTCCGTAACGAATACGGAATGAACGTTAAGATAAAGCTCTGCGAAAGAACAACAAAAAACGCAATACCACGTGTAACAGCGTGTGATTTAGAGTCCGTCGCCAAGTGGTAGTCGATGTTGAGCACATTTCCGTGGTAAAATCTCACTGCGAAAAGCAACAGCGCACCCAAAAGGGCGTAGTCAGTTGGATCAGGTACGCTGTAGCCGTTTCCCTGCGCATGGATGGCTACAAACTGGGTTATTATATTAGTGGCTGCTAATGCCATAACAATGGAGATCAGCTCCTTGGTTGCACTCGCCGCATGATCCGAACGTTCCATGTTCTTTCCTCCCTCATTCAATCGCTTTGAAAGTTCCCATTCCGAGAACATACCTCGCATACAGTGCCGTTGCCGTGCAAACAACTAATGCAATCAACACAACCAAATCCATAGGTGAGAAGTAATACCTCTGCCAGTGACAACGTTTAACAGGGGACCCAATTCCTCTCATTTCCAACACCAGCCCCAAGCGCTGAGCGTTTAGCACTGTCCCTATTAGAAGATTCGTAACAAGGATACCATAAACACGTATCCACCCGAGCCGTCTTCTTCTGTCTACAATGAAGCCACGACTCTTTTGTGCATCCCAAAGACGACCAAGATGCCTATTGACATCGGGGATGAAACGAAATGTCAGCGCGAACATCGTCGCAATCGTAGCAGGACAGTAGATATCCTCTAGCGCATTGGCGAAATCGCGAGGTTGAGTACCAACGATAAATCCAAGAAGTCCTAAAAGCATCGTAAGGTACCGAAGACCTGCGCCTATCCCATAGCGAATTCCATCCGAAGAGACACCATAGTGTTGATATCCGATTGGAAGTTCAAAGAAAACATGGTGGCTTTCGATATTCACGTTTGCGAAGAGTCCATTAAAAAGTACGAGCATGATTGCGCCAGCGATCAACAGTCCATAGACGCGGCCACTTAATAGCTTAGCGAATCGGTGGGACCGAAGGCTCAAAATATAAAACACTAACGCCAAGAGAAAGAGAATCAATGCGATATCTAAATCGGTAAAAAGCGTACTCATTACCGTTAGCCATACCGCAATCAGGAATCCCGTTAGAGGATACAATTTAATTGTGAGTCTCTGCCGCTGCATAGTTTCGAAGTCTCCAGGTGAATTCCTCAAGGTTTGTCACAGGCGGGTAGCCGAGTATTCGGCAAGCATCGACAAGGAACGGAGGTGCGACTGAAAAGTCATTTCTCAGATCCGAATCGTGAAATACAGACTGTGGCGATCCATCTCGCACAATTGAACCGCAATGCATCAGAAGGATGCGATCTGCAATCCCGTAAATGAATTCACTATCATGTGTTGTGATCACGACGGTTACGCCTTTTCTTTTGAGCTTCGCCAGTAGCCCGAAAAGTAGTTCGCGGGTGGAGAGATCTAAACCTCGGGTCGGCTCATCGAGGAGCACAATCTCAAGATTGTCATTTACTAGAATGGAGGCCAATGCAGCGCGATGTCGCTCGCTGTAACTTAGTTCCTCGGGGGAGGAGTTGAGCACGTCCTTCAGTCCAAAATCTGTTGCTGTACGCTCAATGGCCGGCCGAGTATCAGTTAGAGCCTTGTCAACGGAGCTAGATTCAATTGAGAACCTCAGATTCTTCTCGACTGTGTACAGGAACAACTGATCTACGGGATTTTGAAATGACATTCCAAGGCGCTGTCGGAGGTAGATTTGATTACCTTTTAAGGGGTCAAGACCAAGAACCAGAACTTGCCCCCCAGAGGGTCGTAAAAGCCCCCCAATCAATCGCAGGAGTGTGGACTTCCCCCCTCCATTGGGTCCTAGGATTCCCACCATTTCTCCTCGTGCGATGTCTAGGTCTACCCGCAAATCGAAACTGGCGTCCGGAACAAGGTAACGTAATCCTTTGCAAGCGATAGCCGTATCATCACAGTACGCTCCCGTCGATTTCGGTTCCGATTCGGAAATAGATGAACAAAGCATTCTTTTCTTCATTGCAGCGTCGGACATCATCGCGAAGGCATGACTAAGGGTCGTTGAAGCACTTCTTATCCCCAAAGCCGAAAATATCTCCGCTAGCGGTGATGAAATGACTCCGGCCTCTTTCCAGAATTCAAAGTCTTGCCAGATGGATGAAAGTTCTGTCGAGCATAGGAGGCGACCTTGCTTGAGCACGATGACACTTGAGTTTGGAGCCGGGAAGTTTGGGACTTTCTTGTCAAGGAGAACGATGGCAATTCCAAGGTTATTGCTTAGGTCATTTAAATACTGGATTAGCCGGTCAACTCCTTCAGAATCGAGATCAGTGAAAGGCTCATCAAGGATCAGCGCGTCCGGCCGGAGCACCAATGCTGCCGCAATACAAAGCCTCTGCTTTTCCCCCCCCGACAACGTCGATGGATCTCGCCCAGCCAAGTGTTCGATCTTTGTCTCGGCCATGATGTGCTGCATTCTTTGCACAATTTCGGGGCGTTTAAGTCCGCGATTCTCAAGCCCCAGAGCGATTTCATCTTCTACACGCATTTCCAGGAGCTGCGAATCGGGGTCTTGCATTACAAATCCAACCTCAGTAGCGATCTGGGAGATTGATACCCCATCAATCTCCGTTCCCTGAATTGCAACCGTTCCTGACAAAACACCTTGTATAGAGTTAGGAATTATCCCCGTTAAAATAGACGCAAGCGTACTCTTCCCACTTGGCGAGCTGCCAAGAACATAAAGAAACTGACCCTTCCGTAGAACCATGGAGATATCTGACAATGCTTGATTGTCTCGGCCAAGATATGTGAAGCTGAGATTTCTGACACTTGCTATTTCCATATCAGGAATCCGATTTCTGTGAACCCAACAGCGCCTTTGAGAGGCGAGTATTCTGATAGATCCACGCACATAGCAGCGCAGCCCCTAAATCTTGCACCAGATCCTTGCTCAAGACAAACCATGTCGGTATCCAAGGATACAGCTGAATCTTATTCAACACGAATGCGTCATATGGTACGTATGCGATCGATCCGAATGCTCCTGCAAGGAAGAGGTGCAAGAAGGAATGCCTATCGCGGATACAAAAAGCAAGTATCAGGAATACAACGGCACCGAGAACGCCCGCTATCAGACCAACGATTGGGAATCCAACCACAAAACCAAGCGATTTGAAGATCGGGATATTCCCGGACGATAATTCTTGAAAGCTGTGATTGCCCTCGCGTAGAAGATCGATCCACCAAACCAAGAAGAAGCCCGCAGCAAAGCCCATAATGGGGCTTACCCATTTGGTTGCCAATCGGCTTTGTGCGAAATAGCCTGCTACACCTCCCTGAATTGCTGTATAAATCACATAGAACATCGATCCATAATTCAACGCCTGTGAAATCCCGCCAAGCAATCCTGTGAGAGCGCCCCAAAATGGCCCTAATGTGAATGCAGCAATAAATATTGGTATGGCTGTTAGGCCAAATTTGATGTTCCAAGGTCCAGGAATTGCCATGTATCCAAGCACAAAGGAAAGTGCTGCCATACTTGCAGACATCGCAATTTTATACGCATAGCTCCGAGTGATCATTGTTGTTCCCTTCCTAACAGAATTACAGGTAAGCTGTCTGCTCGGTTATGTTCTGGCAAAAAACTCTGAGGCCGAATCCGGACAGAAAATTGCAGGCGAATCTAGAGAGTCACCTTATCCGATACGACGAAGGGTCTGGACTGGCTGCTAGACATTGCCGACAGATTAATATGCATAAAGTCAATTGTCAACACCCTTTTTGTCCAACGGAGGAAAACTCTAGCGCGTGGGCCACTCTTCGACGACGATGCCGAGGTCGTTGAGTTGCTGGATGATGGCTTCGAGGTTGCGGCGGATTTTGGGGCGGTCTTTGGGGCTGGCTTGGGGGGACTCGGCGACGGCGATGACGCGGCCATAGCGCCATGCGGCGGGGGGCAGGGCGACCAGGGCCTGGGCGAGGTCGGCGGGGCGCAACTGCATCTGCTGGCGGCGGGCGGCCTGGGGGCGGAGCATGGTTCCCTTGCCGATGGGGCTGCGGTTGGCGTCGGCCAGGGTGATGCGCAGGTTGAGGGTGTCGGCGTCGACGGAGAGAAAGGGATTGGCCCAGGCGGCGGGCTCTTGCACATCCACATACATGCTTTTGGTGGGCAGGGGGATGAGGGCGAGGGCGGCGCGCTGGCGGTCGAGGAGGTCGGCGGAGGCCTGGGCAGCGGCCTGGGCCTGGCGCTCGGCGTTGACCGCGTTCTGGGCGACGCCGGCGACGGCTTGCTTTTCGCGGTGGCAGGCGGAGAGGGTCACGGCCAGGAGCAGGGCCATGGCAGAAAATCCCTTGAGTCTTGAATGCGGAATCACTCTTTGAGAATAACAGCGAGGGCGGCGGCTCAGGACGTCAGGGCACCGGGTCCCTGGTCCCCATGGGGACGCTTGACCGGCAGGAAACGATGCGGCGCAAGCCCATCCACCCGCCTTTGGCAATACCGTATTTGCGCACGGCCTGGACGGCATAGTTGGAGCAGGAGGGCTCGAAGCGGCAACGGATGAAGCGTCCGGTAACAGGATGCAGATAGTGATGATAGGCATCCACAGAGGCGGCAAAGAGGCGTACGCTAACCTGGCTTCCGGGCGAACGCATTGCATCCGCCCCGAGGAGCATGGCCAGGAGAAGCAGCGCCGCCAGCCAAGGCTCAGGTCTGCGACCCCAGCGACAGGTTTTCAACATCAGGAGACCATGCCGCAGTGAGGGCATATGACGCTGGCCTGCAAGCGCATATTGCCGCAGTTGGGGCAAGGCACCAGGTTGCCTTGCGGCCGGGAGAGCAGATAGATCACCAGGCCGATGAGGTTCAGGAAGAAGACCAGCAGCATCCAAAGGATCGCGCTGTCCATGCCGCGCGCCTTGGCATCGCGAGCTACCCATACCAGCAAGGCGACGCTGATGACCAGAAAAACAATGGGGATAAAAATGAAGGTGCCGCAACAACCGCAAGCCGCACATCCGCCGGCTGGATCGCCGGGGTTGTATTGCGCGAATCCGGCAAGCGGAATGAATAGAGCAAGGACAGTAAGCACTCTGAGAAGCAAGTTCCTGGATTTCATAGAGCACGAGCTTTCTGGGCGGGAATGATTTGACGCCCCATGGTATTGAAAAGCAGCGTGAGAAGTCAACAAAAAAAGAAGCTATAGCGAGATGAGCTACAGCCGCTCGAAGATGGCGGCCGCGCCCATGCCGCCGCCCACGCACATAATCACCATGCCGTAGCGGAGTTGGCGGCGACTCATCTCGTGGAGCAGCGTTGCGGTGAGCTTGGCGCCGGTGCAGCCGAGCGGATGGCCGAGGGCGATGGCGCCGCCGTTGACGTTGATGCGCTTGGGGTCGAGGCCGGGAAGCCGCTGCAATGCGCTGCTCATCGCAGTTGCGGCGAGATCGTCGGGGCGGGTGGTGGAGAGCGCGCCTTTGGGGGCGCGGCCTACCGGAGTACGAACGGCGCTGACGATGACGGCTTCCGGCATGAGACGCTCCTTTGCGATTCTGTAGAGGCGCCTTCCATCCGTTCCTGCCTCGTCTATTCTGATCCGCCCACGACTCGATACGCCCGCGTAGTTCCATCTGGCAACAGAAACTCGAAAACCATGTGATATTCGTATAAATCTGGCGGCATAGTGTCGTCACCCCTCGCCTTGTAGTCGCCAATACGCAGTGCTAATCCCTGAATATCTACGCTATTCAGTTCGAATTTATTTCCGTTAATAAGTGCATTGAGGTGTTGCGACGTAGCGCAATGGGTAGCTTTCCCCATTCCGCCGGGATTTAGCATTCCCCATGAGTCTTGGCAAATGCTGACCAAGCTCGACGACTGCACATGAACTGTGATGGTGTAGTCCGCTGGGTTCGGCTTCGGTTTTTCTTTCCCAGCCCAAGACAGCGCGGGCAATAAGAACATCATTGCAACAATAACTTTCTTCATTGTTACCTCCAGCAAGCATAATCGCAAATTGGTGATTGAGTACGCAACTACTCGCTTGTGTTCTCCCGCCTTTTCGCAAAAACGCGCCAGGGAAGTTACAGATGACTCGCGCCACTGGCAGGGACAATGCTTATTCTGGCATTTCCAGGACGATCCAGGCGTTCTTCAAATAAAAGTGGTAGACGGTGCGGTGATCGACGAGCGAATCGGCGAGGGCGTCGTGGTCGACGGGCGCCGGACGATACAGCAAGCCAGCCTGGGCCTGGCGAACCTGCTCGGGCGAGGCGGGGTCGATGCCCCAGTTGAAGCCGAGAACGCCGGATGGATCGTGGGCTTGCAGCCGTTCGGTCTCCGGCGCGGCGGAGAGCACGTGCAGCCTGGCCGGAGAGCTGGAAAAGAAGACCAGGAGCGAGACCGTTCCCCGCTCTGAACAGAGGACCGCCCAATCGGAGGAGCCGGGGCGCTCCAGGCTGGCGTGGATAACGTTTTCCGGGCGATGGGCTTCGTAGGTCTGCGGGATGAGGCAGCCGCGGCGGTTGAGCAGGGCGGCGAACTCCGCGGGCAGGCCGGGAAATGAACTGATGGGAAGATGGCGGATGAGGTAAGGGATGGATTGGCCGGCAACGACGATTTGTCCGGAGACGTTGAGTTGGGTGGGGGATGGCTCTTGCTTTTGAGCCGGAAGCAGAGTACAGGCGCAGAGGAGCGCGCCCAGCAAGTATGCGACCTTTCCTGCTCCGGCATGATTCATGGAGATTCTCCCACTACTCATCATCGTCCCAATTCGCTCTGACTGCAAAATCAATTTCGCAGCGGCTTGCCGGTCTTCATGGTGAAGGCGATGCGCTCCTGGGTCTTCGGTTCGCCGCAGAGGGAGAGAAAGGCTTCGCGCTCCAGGTCCAGGATGTACTGTTTGCTGACCGTGGTCCCAGCGCCCAGCACGGCGGCGCGGCGGATCAGAAGCGGTGAAGCAACCGGGGAATGGGTGCTCATGTGGGCTCTCCTGCGTGGAATAAATTTGGGCGCGATCCAGCACGTGGAAACCAACGAAGGATACGAAAGTGCACGTCACGCGGTCAAGGAGAGCGAATGCAGAAGCAAAGCCGGCCGACACTAAAGTTTCTTTCTAAGATATTCAAACACGCCATACCCAATCAGTGCGCAGAACAGCGCGATAGTGAAATTCGTACCTGTGAAGATGTCGTTGAGGGCGAACACCATACTCTTCCCGTGTCCACGGGAAGCGGTAAATTCTCCCATCAATAGATTGGAATAAAACAGAAAGACGATGAACATAACTTCAATCACGGCACGCCAGAGCGGGGTGAGCCACCGACGATTTTTCTGCTCACACTGCATAGTGTTTCCATGGTACGAACGACTGCATCAGGATGGCATCAGGAATCGATCAACGCCCCTCATTGCGCCATGTCGATGCTGGAACCGTTTGACCCGGTTTTTCGTAACCTTACAGTAGAATGAAACAACTCTACAGTTGGTCCTGGGTGAGAGAGCACGTGGCACAGACCATCGTAGCCTGGAAAGACGGCGCTGCGCGACCGTGGCAAGGCGGGCCAATTTATGGCCTGAGAGAGCAGCAAAAGCGGGAGAATGCCTATGCCGAAGGGTTGCGAGCCGTTGAGCGGGAGGCGAGGAAGACTCCGCGGACCAAGGCGCAGCGCCTCGAAGCACAGCAGCGAATTGTTGCGGCATTCCCTCGATTCGCGGCCGTCGCGCTTGGCCTGGAGGGGGAGACAGTTCAGTTCCTCACCAACGGTTTCTTGCCGATAGGCACGCAGTTTGCACGGTGGGCAAGGCGGTTCGACGCAACCCTGAGCATGGCCGATATGATCCAGGCATGCCGCAATGCCTGGACCGCTTGTGGCTTGCAACCGCTGCTCGGCGAGCCCTTGGAACTCACGCCATCGATCCTGGGATACAGTCTCCTTTATCCGTATAGCGACAACTATCTGGACGATGAAAATGTATCCAATGCGGAAAAACTTCAGTTCAGTGCGCGCTTTCGGGACCGGTTGTGCGGCCAGGGGCTTTCAGCCCGGAACCGCCGGGAAGCGGCGGTGTGGACAATGGTTCAGTTAATCGAAGTACAATATCCCCGCCTGCGCTACCCCCAGGTCTTCGAGTGCTTGTTAGCCATCCATCGAGCACAGGAGCTGAGTATCGCGCAACTCAACAACTGTGGACTTTGCGAGGATTCCGATGTGTTGCGGATAAGCTGCGCCAAAGGCGGAACTTCTGTACTCGCGGATGCCTGCCTCTCGCATGGCTGGCTCAGCGAGGAAGAAAGCAGGTTCTCGTTCGAGTGGGGCGCATTACTGCAGTTGGGGGACGATTTGCAGGACGTGCGTGAGGATCTACGGCGTGGTTCGGTCACGCTGTTCTCACGCGCTGCCGCAACGGGCCAGCCGTTTGACAGCCTCGCAATTCAGCTTCTGAACTTCAGCGAGCGAGTTGCAGACCGGATCGATCGCTTGCCCAACGGCCCCAAAATGCTTAAGGATCTGCTGCGGATGAGTTGGAGATTGCTGATCCTCATGGCTGTAGCCGACGCGCAGGAATTCTTTTCTCCAGCATTTCTGGTCGAACTTGAACACAGTTCTCCCTTTCGCTTCGATTTTCTGCGCACACAGAACAAGAGACTGGCGGGGCGGCAAGGTCTGTATGCGGTTCTCTTCGATGCCTTTCTGGAGGCCGGTGAGGGCGAAAATGAAGGACTGCCTTTGCTTGCCGATCGACTGGAATCCTCGCTTGAATCTGAGGCCGCTCTTCTTCCGGACGCGATCGCCATGGTTAGCTCCTGCGCCTGATGTCCACGACGGTACATATCCACTTGAATCATTGTTTGCGGCTTGCCGGCAACTCAGAGACTGGCCGGCCACAGGGGCCAGCCGGTTTGACCCTGCCCGGTCGAGGGCACTAGCTTGGAAGAGTGCGGGGTAGACGCTTTTACGTCCTTCGGACAAGCAGGACAGATTGAACAAGGAGATCGGATGCAAAAAAGAAGTTTCCCCTGGTTTTGGAAGGGCGTTTGGGCGCTGACGCTGATGGCGATAGCCTCGGCGATTGCCCAGGCCCAGGATCTGAAGAGTTTCGAGCAAAGAATTACAACCAAAGTCCTGCCCAACGGGCTGACGCTTATTATTTGCGAGCGTCCGGGGGCGCCGGTTTTCAGCTACACCACCTTCGTCGACGCGGGCGACGTGAACGACCCCTCGGGGGAGAGCGGCCTGGCGCATATGTTCGAGCACCTGGCCTTCAAGGGGACCAGCCAGATCGGCACTACGGATTACGCGGCTGAGAAAATTGCGCTGGCCAGGGTGGAGGCGGCCAACGACGCATACGAGGCCGAGTACTTGAAAGCCGTGGGCCGCGATGAGAAGAAGCTGGCCGAGCTGAAGAAGGCCTTCATCGACGCTCAGGCCGAGGCGCACAAGTACGTCATCCCCAACCAGTTCACCGACGTGGCCGAGCGCAACGGGGCCGAGGGCCTGAACGCCGAAACCGGCCTGGACAACACGATGTTCTTCTGGTCGATGCCGGAGAACCGGCTGGAGCTGTGGGCGTGGCTGGAGAGCGGGCGGCTGGCCGACGCGGTGCCGCGCGAGTTCTACAAGGAACGCGACGTGGTGATTGAAGAGCGGCGGATGCGCACCGACTCGAATCCCATCGGCCGGCTTGTCGAGCAGTTCGCGGCCACCGCTTACGTGGCGCACAACTACGGGCGCAGCAATATCGGCTGGCCCAGCGAGGTGAGCCAGATCAACGCCACCGAGGCCATGGAGTTCCACAAGAAGTACTACGTGGGCGCGAATATCGTCATTGCCGTGGTGGGCGACGTGAATGCGCAACAGGCGCTACCCATGCTGGAAAAGTATTTCAGCCGCATTCCCGCCGGTCCCAAACCGGAGGAGATGACCACCGTCGAGCCGAAGCAATTTGCAGAAAAGACGGTGGCGATTCGCGAGCAGACGCAGCCATTTTACGTTGAAGGCTACCACCGGCCCGACTACCGCGACCCGGACGATGCGGTCTACGACGCCATCCAGGACATCCTGTCGAATGGACGGGTTTCGCGGCTCTATCGCAGCCTGGTGCGCGACCAGCAGATTGCCGCCGAGGCCGCCGGCTTCAGCCCCTTTCCGGGTGAAAAATATCCCAGCCTCTTCGCGTTCTACGCCGTTCCGCTGCCGGGGCACACGCCCGAGCAGATGCGCGACGCCATCCACAAGGAGATCGACAAACTGAAGACCACCGATGTGACCGGCGAGGAGCTGGCAATGTTCAAGACCCGCACCCGCGCCGACCTGCTGCGCGGTCTGGCCAACAACCAGGGGCTGGCCAACTCTCTGGCCGAGTACCAGACCCGCTACGGCGACTGGCGCGAGCTCTTCCTGCAACTGGAGAAGGTGGACAAGGTGAGCAAGGCGGATATTCGACGCGTTGCTAACGAGATTTTTGTGCCGAGCAACAGGACCAGCGCATGGATTGAAACAGCACCGGCGGCTGCTGAAAAGGCTGCGTCCGCGCAGAAGGATGGAGGCGCGCAATGAAGAAGACTACTGGAACATTTATTGTTATTGCGGTCTGCGCGCTTGTCTTTGCGCCGAACTCCCTCAACGCGCAGCAGAACAAGCCCTCCAAGCCTTGGGAACAGATTCACCTTCCCAAGCTGCACGAGTTCAAGCCCCACGAGCCCCAGCGGATTGAACTCAAAAACGGCATCGTTCTCTTTTTGCAGGAGGATCATGAGCTGCCGTTTGTGTCGGGTTCGGTGCTGATTCCCGGCGGCTCGCGGGACGAAGACCTGGCCAAGACCGGCCTGGTGGGGCTTTATGCGCAGGCGTGGCGCACCAGCGGAGCAAAGATCAATGGCGACGCCCTCGACGACCTGCTGGAAGCCAAGGCCGCGCACATCGAAACCGGCGGCGACGTGGATTCAACGGCCTTGTCGTGGGACTCGCTCAAGGGCGACTCCGAGCAGGTTCTTTCTCTGGCCCTGGATTTGCTATTCCATCCGCAATTCAGCGCGGAGAAGCTGCAATTGGCGCAGCAGCAGGAGGCCACGAGCATCGTCCGGCGCAACGACGAGGAAGACGAGATTGCCGGCCGCGAGTCGGCCAAACTGGTCTACGGCGTGAACAGTCCGTACACCCGGCAGCCGGAGCTGGCCACCGTCGGCGCGGTTACCTTGGACGATTTGAAGGCGTGGCACGAGCGGACCATCGGCGGAAAATTGATTGTCTCCATCAGCGGTGACTTTGACCCGGCGGCAATGGAGGCCAGGCTGCGCGCGGCCTTCGAGGGATTGCCGGCGGTGAAGATTGCGCCGGCGCGGCACGATGATTTCGCCGGCCCCAAGCCGGGAGTCTACTTCATCGACAAAGAGGACGTGAACCAGTCGAACGTCGAGATTGTGAGCCTGGGCACGGACCGCCGCAATCCCGACGTTCCCGCGCTGGCGGTGATGAACGAGATTCTGGGCGGCGGATTTGCCAGCCGGATGTTCCAGAAGGTGCGCACCGAGATGGGATTGGCCTATGCGGTGGGCGGCAGCTATGGCTATGCATGGGATCATCCGGGAGAGTTCCACGCCATGGTGCTGACCAAGAGCGCCTCGACCGTGGACGCCACCAAGGCCGCGCTCGCGGAGATCGACGGCCTCACCAACCGGCCCTTTACCGAAGAAGAATTGGCGCGGGCCAAGGACAACATCCTCAACTCCTTCCTCTTCCGCTACGACACCCGGGTGAAGGTGCTTGCCATGAGAGTGCGCCTGGAGTTCTACGGCTATCCGGCCGATTACCTGGAAACCTACCGCGCCGCGCTGGAAAAAGTGACGGTGGCCGACTTGAACCGGGTGGCAACCAAGTACATTCATCCCGATAAGTTAGCCATTCTGGTAGTGGGCAACGGCCCGGAGATCAAGCCGGGGCTTGAGGAGCTGAAGCTGGGGCCGGCGCAGAAGGTGGACATTACGATTCCGATGCCCAAGCATCCGGAAGTGGAACAGAAGCAGTAAGTCAGACAAAAGAATGGGTGCCCCACCCTCGACTTGTTTTTTTGCGGCAAGGGTGGGAAACCACGAATCTCTACGGGAGTTCGCACATGGGAAGTGAAGTCGAATTGAACGCAAGGCGCGCCGCCGTCGCCAGCCGCCTGATGGCCCAGGGCGTGACCATCCATCGCCCTGAAACTTGCGTCATCGACGCCGAGGTCGAGGTTGCGGCCGATGCGGTGATCGAGCCTTTCGTTCAGTTGCTGGGCCGCACCAAAATCGGCGCTGGTTGCCGGATTCGGTCGTACACGGTGATTGAAAACTGCACTTTGGGCCGCGATGTGATGGTTCGACAGAGCTGCGTGCTGACCGAGAGCACCATCGCGGATGGAGCCAGGATCGGCCCCTTCGCGCACCTGCGTCCGGGCTGCGAGATCGGCGAAGATGTCCACATCGGCAACTTTGTCGAAACTAAGAAGGCCCGGATGGCCAAAGGCGCCAAGGCCGGACACCTCACCTACCTGGGCGATGTCGAGGTGGGCGAGAGAACCAACATCGGCGCGGGGACCATCACCTGCAACTACGACGGGGTGAATAAGCACGCGACGCGCATCGGCAAGGATGCTTTTATCGGCAGCGATACCACGCTGGTGGCGCCGGTAAGCGTGGGGGATGGAGCCTACATCGGCGCCGGCTCCTGCATCACCAAAGACGTGCCCGCGGACTCGCTGGCGGTGAGCCGGGCTCGCCAAATCGTCAAGAAAGGCTGGGCTGCGGCCCGGCGCGCAATGCGGCAAAAGCAGTAGGGTTTGCGGCCAGCATTGGGGGACGGTGGAAGTCAGTTATCGATCCGGCGCGAAACGATTGCATCGTGCTATCCCACCCTTTCCGCAAAAAACGCGGAAAGGATGGGGCACGGAGTTGCATTGCTTACGCGCCGGATCAATCATTTCATGATTGGAGCAGATTCTATGCGCACATTCTCCGCACAAGAAGTAGCTTCCCACCTCGCCGTACTGCCCGGCTGGAATATCGAAGCCGGGGAGTTGACGAGAACCTTCACTTTCAAGGATTTTCTGGCCGCGCTGGCCTTCGTCAACCGTGTGGGAGAGCGGGCTGAAGAGGCCGGCCACCATCCGGATATCGACATTCGCTACAATCGGGTGCGGTTGGGGCTGGTCACGCACGATGCCGGAGGCCTGACGGCCAAGGATTTTGAGCTTGCGTCCGCCGTCAACAGGCTGGTCTGACTACACTTAGGACAGTTCGTTCGGCTCTTCGTCAGGCTTTGTCGGCTGGAGCACATGTGTGAATCCTGAAATCTGGATTTTGAGCCGCATCCGCCTGGTAAACATGGGGGAGGGTCTTTCAGCGCCTCCAAACAGGCGTCACTCTCCCTTGGGCAAGCGCCGAAGCGGATATCATCATCCTCCGTGGGCCAGCCGGGGGTTGCGGCAAAACGGGCTGCGATGTTGAGAAAGTGTAAGATTCCAAACAGTTTGCTACAACCGACAAGGCTTTGGAGCCAGCCATTTGCACAGTTTGCCCCCAGGAAGTGTCTCGAATTGGGACACTGAACTGCCTCAGGGGATCATTTGCCCGAGGCGTAAAATAATTTTGATTTTTGTATTTGACATCTTCTGAATCTATGCTATGGTGTATATATTCCAGTCTGGGAGGAGGAATCCTCCCTACTGTAAGTAGTTTGCGTCACTGGCCTCCCGGCACGAACAGCAAGAACGTTCGTGCCGCATTTTTTTGCGCCAAAATCGACGCTTGCATACCCTTTGCGGCCCTGGCCGCGCTTTGGCTTTGGATTCATGCTCGCTCCGGTCTAAAATAGGCGTCAGAGGGTCTCATGAGGAACAACTGGATGCAGCGCCGTTGGGTTCTCGCTCTGGCTGTCTGCGCCGTGACCGCGGCCAGCTTTGCGCAGTGGTCGAACCCGGCCGACGATATTCCCGCCTACCATCCCTCCGCGCCGCTCAAGGTGAGCGCCCTGCCGCCGATTCTCTCCGGCAAGCAACTCACCGGCGAACACTTCCGCTATCCCTGGCAGGTTCACTGCTACCAGCAGGCGATCCAGATCAGCAGCTTGATCTACCAGCTTCCCTGCTACTGCCGCTGCGACCGCGCACTGGGCCACACCAGCCTGCATAGCTGCTATGAGACCGCGCACTCGACCGAGTGCTCCCACTGCGCCAAGGAAGGCTTCTTCGCCTACCAGCAGTGGAAGCTGGGCAAGACGCCAGCGGAGATTCGCGCCGCCATTATCCGCCACGAGTACGAGAGCATCGATCTGGAGAAGCAGTAGGCGGGCGGCGGCAAAACAGGATTTGGCGTAGAATGGAAGCAGCAGCACGAGCCAGTTGGCCCGGTACTTCCCGGAATTGGGGGCGTCAAGGTTTCGACGGGATCGATTGTGGCAAAGGAGTCATGTCAGGGTGTGGGCACCTGTAATCGCCTGCAAAACAAAAGTTGCCGATGAAAATCTGGCACTTGCAGCTTAATTAAATAAGCTGCCGTCTTCCACGGCTTTGCCTATGGGCCGTGAGCGGACGTCATACAGTAGGCTGGCGTGAGCGGCTCGGTCCGTGTCGTTTGCGCGAGATTATCGGACTAGTTTCTGGCCCATCTTGCCCGTTCTGAGGGTCCGGAGCGAAACCAAAAGGAACCGGGCAAAGCATGAACACTCCTGGCTGACAGCGATTTCGGACGCGGGTTCGACTCCCGCCGCCTCCACCATTTCATCATTCAATAAAATCCAACAACATCCGAAAGTCCGCGTAAATGCTGGCTTTTTCATTGGTTTATAGTCCATTGACGGACAACCTCGTCTCTTGATATCCGGGGGCAACTGGGGGCAACATTAGGGGCAAGCGGGTTCCACTGAAAAAGAGTTGCCCCCATTATGCCCCTGACCAATACTGCGATCCGAAACGCCAAACCCAGCAACAAGCCCATCAGGCTCTTCGATGAGCGCGGACTATATCTGGAAGTCACCGACCGGCGGCAAATGGTGGCGGTTGAAGTTTCGGTTCGAGGGCAAAGAGAAGCGGCTCTCCCTTGGCGTCTATCCCGACGTGCCCCTGAAAGATGCCCGTGACCGCCGGGACACAGCGCGCAAGCTACTGGCCGATGGCATCGACCCCAGCGAAAACCGCAAGGCGCAGAAGTTGGCCCGCGCTGACAGTGCGGCAAACAGTTTTGAGGTCGTGGCGCGGGAGTGGCTTTCAAAGTATTTCGCGATCTGGGCCGCAAACCACGGCGACCGCATCATTCGGCGCTTCGAACGTGACATTTTTCCGTGGATCGGCGGGCGTCCAATTGCTGAAATAACTGCACCCGAGGTACTGACATTGGTTCGCCGAATCGAAAGCCGGGGCGCACTCGAAACCGCACATCGTACCTTGAGCAACTGCGGACAGGTATTCCGCTATGCAATCGCAACCGGACGCGCCAAACATGATCCTTCGGGCGATCTTCGCGGCGCACTTCCCCCGGTGACGAGTACGCACTTAGCGGCAACGACAGATCCGAAACAGGTTGCCGAGATTCTGCGTGCAATGGATGGCTACGAAGGCACGCTTACGGTGCGCTGCGCTCTGCGCCTTGCGCCATTGGTATTTGTACGCCCAGGCGAATTGCGTAAAGCTGAATGGACGGACATAGACCTGGACGCGGCGGAGTGGCGCTATACCGTGACCAAGACCAACACCCCGCATATTGTCCCCCTCGCCAAACAAGCCTTGGACATTCTGCGCGAACTGCATCCTCTCACGGGCCGTGGGCGTTATGTCTTTCCGGGGGCGCGGAGCAACCAGCGACCGATGTGCGATAACGCAATTCTCGCTGCCATGCGACGCATGGGCATCGAAAAGGATGAAATGTGCGGTCACGGCTTCCGGGCAGTGGCACGGACGATTCTTGATGAAGTGCTCGGCGTCCGGCCTGACTTCATCGAACACCAACTCGCCCATGCCGTGCGCGATCCAAACGGGCGCGCCTACAACCGCACGGCGCATCTGCCTGAACGCAAAAAGATGATGCAACAGTGGGCGGATTATCTGGACAAGCTGAAGGCTGGCGCTGAAGTGATCCCGATACGCAAATGGGCTTAGCCCGCCGGGTTCATTGAGCCTGTATGTTCACACCAGAACCGCGCAATCTCCTGAATACCGCCTCCGCGATGTGGTCGGCCTCCGATTGAACAGGCTGCTGTGGGGCCAACATTCCCCGGATAATCTCGCCCTGGCGGTCATACGCTACGGAACCATAATTCAGGAAGGTCGTCAAAACCTGTTCATGCCCCAGGTTCTGACTCCATGCCTTGAAATCTTCGGGAGACCTGCAAACCTCTTCTCCAAGCCGTGCCAGCGTCTTTCGCAGGCTGTGCGGATGGAAATAGGGCAGGCCCGCAAGTTCAAACGCCTCACGGAAGATCGTCCGGATAGGCCCGGCGCTGCTCCAGTGCGCTCTTTCCAATCCTGCCGCTTCAAACTGGTGCGTCTGCCCTACCACGATGCGCGTTGCCGGAAACAACGGATCGTCATTACCCCACAGCTTCTCTTCCCGCAGAAATCGCACCCATTGCGCCACAATCTCCTGAATGCCACCACCCACAGGGAAAAAATAGGTCGTAAAGGTCTTGCTGAATTTCGTCTTCACTTCGCGTGCATCCTGGTGGACGCAGTTTTCTATCAGGTCGATGTGTTTCAATTTCATCGAAGCGATGGCACTATCCCGCGCGCCGGTCAACAGTGCAAAGGCCACTAAAGCGCGATTCCGGCGCTCAATCTCG